>Ga0308163_10000159_pt1 | contig 184745 bp, 171 predicted proteins | sample PhyTR1_FD_201037 | JGI IMG/M metagenome (GOLD analysis project Ga0308163, IMG submission 201037) | Phyllosphere microbial communities from UC Gill Tract Community Farm, Albany, California, United States - DLSLT.R1 | ecosystem: Host-associated > Plants > Phyllosphere > Unclassified | place... | reverse complement strand
CGCGACCCATTCTTCGAGGGAAAGTGAATCGTCGAGGCGCGCTAGCATCCATTGTTGACCTAGGACGCGCTAGCAAGTTCTACTGCCCTGAGTGCGCCGGCTGTTGCCAGTGCGCCACAAAAAGCAAGATTGAAGTCAGGAGATTTTATTTAATTTAATCAAAGAGTTATATGAAATCTCGCTAGCAATCTTTCTTGACCTCGCTAGCAGAGATTGTTGACCTCAACAACGTGCGCGGAAGGGCCGCGTCCCGGGGAACGGGGAACGGGGCGTTAACTTAGCAACCACCTTCGGATATGGACCAGTCAGAACTGCGGCGTGACTGATTCTCCGACCAAGACGTGTCGCAGGCGAACATGTCGAGAAGGTATGCGAGGCGCGATCGCCACTGACGGTTTATCCTGAGCTTCCATGAATCAGTCGCACAGCGGTAAGTTAAAACTGGCACCGCCTTTACCAGTTGATCCGCTTGCAAGCTCAGATTTGTCGCCGCGGCTGCGCTTTCTTCCTCAAGTGCCATATTCTCCTGCACGACTAGATCACCTGCGCCTGTCCGAACTGTGTCACGTCCGTACTCTTCTGCATGCTGGCCGATTGGTCTACGATCAGGCAGGCGGGTGAGGCGGCCAAGGCGGTCATTAACAGGAGACAGAGTATGGGACCGAGGGCGCCTAAGCACAGGGTGCTTCATTTGACGCGATACTAGATTTAATTAATGCGGAAATTTCCCCTATACGTTTTTCGAATGTTCCATTTAGCAAAGTGCTTACTCCTGAATTCGAACTTTGCGCCCTAAATTCCGTTGTCTCAGCCACGTCATAAGCTGAACGCAGAATTCCACTTAGCGCTTTCAGCTCGGCTAGCAAGTCCGGGCGATAGAGAATTGCATTGAAGTTTAAATAATCGTCCAGTTCATCGCACATAACTTTAGTTCTACGCAGTTGATGGGAAAATCGAATAGCATCAAATTCGTCCTGTCTTACGAAGCCATCTACCGCCTTTACTCTATTGATCTCAAATTGCATCCATTCAAGTATTACCATTATTTCGCTTAGCTCGAACATATCTAGATGTTGAACGTCGATTTTATTGACGCCGAAATTTTCAAGTGTGCGCACTCCCGCAACGGCGCTTTCTAATTTATTCCAAGTATCGGGTGGCACCGGAAGTTGCTGTGGCGGGCTCGTTTCAGCGGTCTGCATGATTTCGTTTGTGACTTTGGGCTGCATAACAGCGGCCTCACGCTCGCGTTCAGTTTTAGAAAAACGACCACGCGGGTTTCTGTGCATCCACCGTTTCCCAGCGAATAACCATGCTGCAGCCAAAATACTTAGGATGATAATTAGTTTAAGAAACATATCATTTCAAATCATGTTGTAAAGGATATGTCGCGATTTGAAACCACGACTGGGAATCGGTCCTCGTCGTACGCATGAAAAATCATTGGTAGTGTTCAAAATGGGGCGTCTAATGGCGCCGATTTTTCTCAATTTTTTGCGCTGCTTTTGAAACGGTCGTGCCGGGCATTGGATATACTACGCTCAGCCGCCAGGATTGGGTAGCGCTTGCAGGTGTTCGTCCGAGAGTTCGGCTGGCTGGAGAAAGGACTCACATCCCGTAGCGCCAGCCCATCTGCAGGCATCTTGATCATTGGCCGGACGTACACTCACAACCCTATTGTTGCACTCGCCCACCACGGCAGCATGCGCCATGCCAAAGAGAGCGATGCTGTCCATGTATGTGAGGTTCTCTCGATGCATGACGAACCTAAAAAAGTGAAAAATTCAGGTCGGAGCAGTAATGTGCGGATGATCGATGTCGCACACGAGGCTGGAGTGGCACGGGTAACCGTATCCCGCGTTTTAAGTAAATTAGGTGCGGTATCCCCCGAAAAACGTGTTGCGGTCTTAGCGGCCGCTAAACGTATGGGTTATTTGCGAAATTTTAATGCGAGTGTGCTTGCTGGAAATCGCACTTTAACCGTCGGCGCCGTAGTTTCCGAACTAGCAACCCCATGGATTTCAAAAACCATTGGCGAATTATCGGATGCTTTGGCTAGTATTGGGTTTCTATTATTTATTGCCCAATCAGGGGATGAGTTTGACCAAGAGTCTCAATTGCTAGAAAGCTTATTCCAAAGGCGTATTGATGCCTTGGTACTCTTGGACGTGCAATGTCCGGCGGGTGCACGATCTACAAGATTTTCCGGTCGCGTTTCGGTTGTTGAGGTGTGGGATTCTTTAACCGATGTCGATATTTTGGCATTTGTGTCGCAGCTTGCTAGGCCTAACAATTAAGCCCTTGTTTATGGACGGCATGCCATAAGTGCGATTCGGTCCAGATGTCTGGCCCCTTCAATCCGTCACCCTTAATCTTCCAATTGACACTCATGATCCTTTCAGCGTGTCACCAGGTGGAAAAGTCACTCTCGAGCCGGCTTAAGCGTCGGTTTCATGCGGCACTATTCAGCGGTCAGTTGGAAGATGCCGGCGCCCGCAACCCGCTCAATACAAGGTCAGCCAACGAAAGACGGTGCGCCGTGAGACAGCGAGTCGAGCCGCTGATGCTGATATCTGGTCTCGAAGATGCGAGGCGTCGCCATGAAGAGAAGGCGCGAGATTGCGCTACTCAATCGCCAAGGCGGCGGCTCAAATCGAACCGGGCCATGCCTAACTTTCTGCTCGCCATTCACTGACCCGATTTACGTTAAATTTAAGAGATTAGCGCCACCGGCCGGGGCAAAATGCCTTCAACAGGGCTGATCGAGAAAACGGCAACGATCTTCACCAGTTCCTGCGCTTGGGACCGCAGGCCGGAGGCTGCTGCGGCCATCTCTTCCACAAGCGCCGCGTTCTGCTGTGTCGCCTGGTCCATCTGTGTGACGGCCTCTCCGACTTGCACAACGCCGTCGCTTTGCTCGGTGCTTGCCGAGGAGATTTCGCTCATGATGGCCGTGACACTGCGAATGGCGCTCACCACTTCGGTCATGGTTTGCCCTGCACGATCGACCAGCGCCGTGCCGTTTCCGACGCGCTCCACGCTGGCATCGATGAGGTTCTTGATTTCTTTGGAAGCTTGCGCACTGCGTCCCGCGAGCGATCGCACCTCGGAGGCGACGACCGCAAAACCGCGCCCCTGTTCACCGGCTCGCGCAGCTTCGACGGCAGCGTTGAGCGCTAGGATGTTGGTTTGAAACGCAATGCCGTCGATGACGTTGATGATGTCCGATATCTTGCGACTCGACTCATTGATGCCTTTCATGGTCTCAACAACCTGCTCGACGACTTCACCGCCTTGGGCTGCGATGGTCGATGCGCTCATCGCGAGCTGATTGGCCTGCCGCGCATTCTCTGCATTTTGTTTAACGGTAGAACCCAGCTGTTCCATGCTCGCAGCAGTTTCTTGCAGGGCGCTCGCCTGCTGCTCGGTACGCGAAGACAGGTCGTTATTGCCCTGAGCGATCTCGGCGCTTGCGGTCGCCACACTTTCGGAACCCTGTCGAACATTCGCGACCACATTTGCCAGATTGGCGCGCATCCGCTCCATGGCGTGCAGAAGCAAGGCCGGCTCATCTTTTCCCTCAACGATCATTACGGAGGTCAGGTCGCCGTCGGCAAATGCATTGGCGGCGTTAACGGCCTGAGCCAAAGGCTGGGTGATGGAGCGGGTGAGTAACCATGCAAGCACGACGCCCAGCAACAGCGCAATACCGCCCAGCACTAACAGACGGGTCTCGCCACTGGAGGCGTTATCTCCAATGGTCGTGTTCATGTCGTCGATGCTGTGGCTCTGGAATTCAAGAACCGCACGCAGCGCCGCCACATAGGTCGGGGCTGCGGCCGAAAAATCTGTTTCATAGATGCGGTTGGCTTCGTCTGCATTGCCAGCGCGTTTCGCCGCCATCATCGCGTCTCGTGAACTGATATATCCAACGCGCGCGGTGGTAAATTTGTCCAGCAATGCTTGTTCGCCTGGAGCCGGCGGAATCGCAGCCAGCAGCTTCAGAATCTCATTGCCGCGCGCCGTCGCAGCTTTCACTTCATCGGTAAACAACGTCTCGAGGCTCGGATCTGAACTCTTGGCGATAGCCTTGCCTCGAGTCACGCCGATAGCCACATTGCGGAGCTGCTCTTCCAACAGACGCTCCTTCGCCAGCGGGGTCGCCATCATTGCCCTGACCTCGGCCGACGTGCTGTTCAGCCGCCATATCCCAACTGCCAGGATCGCTACCAGAAGCATCAGCACAACCGCAAAACTTCCCCCAAGACGCGTCCCGACCTTCAAATTATTCAACTTCATTTGCTGCTTCCTTGCTGGCGGACATTGAACCTGAAATAGAACGCGCAGGCTGTCTCGGTTACGCATCAAGTCAGCCTGAACTCTGATCATCTTCGTGACGCTGTGCCTACCTCTTGAAGCTTGTGCTGGCATCTCCCCAAAACCCTTCCATCGCCTGAACCCGCTGGTCGCGCTCCGTACTCAGATATCCCGACGTCGTTGAAATCGACGCGTGCCCCAAGTTGTTCCGGACAATCTGCACCCCCACAGGCGTCCGCCCCGGCCGCCCATTTACGGCATGCGACCCATGCGAATGCCGCAGCCAGTGCACGCTGGCCCGCCTCAGCGCAGCTGCATCTCCTGGCTCCAGCCCTGAAGCGCAGCCGGCCATGAATCGTTTAATCGCCTGGTACATCCCCGAGGTCGACCAGGACGTCAGCTCCGAGGCATCTTCATCCAGCACCGCGAGCACGCAAATCTCCCGGTTGCGCTCATCCAGCGCATCGTCCGGCCGCAGCAATCGGTCCAGTTCGGCCCCCAGTTCGTCCACCAGATGCCCCGGCACCGGCACTTGCCGAATTCGCCCCCCCTTCCCACGTACCGTCATCAGCCATCCAGGCGTCAAACGCCCATCCGGCCGCCGCACATCGACCTGCTCCAGGTCGCCGCAGACCGCAGCCGTCATTTCAGCCCGTCGCAGCCCCGTCGCATACAGCCAGGCAATGGCTCTAGCGCAGCGTCGCACCGCAGCGGACTCAGACATCAAGTCCAGCCGCACCCGGCTTTCAATCAGATCCCACTGCGCAAAACTCAACGTCCGCCCCGAGCCCAGCACTCTGCCCTCTTCCCTGGGTCGTGCTAGCGCCGCAAACGGATTGCCCACCAGGTAGTTCTGCCCCGTCAGGAAGGCATACAGCCCCTGCAGCATCGTGATCGACTGTCGCAGCGCGGCAGCCGAGAGCGGTCCTTCCAATGGTCGCCACAAGGCCGACCAACGCTGACGATGCCGAGGCCCGCACCAGTGCGTCGGCGGTGATTTCAAGAATGCCACGAAGGCCTGCACATCTTCCACGTTAAGCGACGACAGCGCCTTGCGTCGCTCCAGCACCGCCCACAGTAAGAGCCGCTCGGCCTCCTTGCGATAGGACCGCTGCGTCGAGGATAAGGTTTCCCCATCATGAGTCGCGCCGGCTTTGCTGGATAGCCACGCACCGATGGCCGCATGGTCGTTGTCTGCGGCCAGCAGGCACAGGTCCTTGGCCGCCCGGTAGCGCCCACGGCTGCCATCGAACTCCACCGGCACCAGAAATTTCTCGTACGGAACAACGGCAGTCGCCGCCGGCACCACGAACGACAGTGCCTGCGGCGTCAGCTCGCTTCGCCGTCGCGCCACATGCGCGCCAACCCGCAAACCCAAAGTGCCTTCGTTCTCACGCATCCATTCCAAGATGCGTTCGCCCTTGCCCTGGCCAATACCGGGAATGTTCAGCCACCAGCGCGCGCCGATGCCATTGATGCGTTCGGCCAGCGCGAACAGGTTGGGTACCCCCGCTCGGACCAGTCGAGTGGCCAGCGCCGGGTGCAGCCAGGCGCCCACCCCGTCTGCTGGCCGCGGGGCCTGGGCAACCAGATCCTCCAGCCAGCGCAGCGCCTCGAGTTGCCGGTCGATCAGGCGGGCACGCCGTGCCGCCCTCCCCCGTCCGTCACCATCGGCTGGATACGCTGCCGTGTAGGCCTCGACCTGCTCCGCTTCAGAAAACTCCTCCAACCCCTCAGCCGCCGCAAACGCCTCAAGCGTCGGCAACGCCGCCCCAGTCCCAATCTGCCGCGCATCGATCCTCACCAGCCGCGCGGTGCCCGGCCGCTGCTCACGCTGTGCGGCTGCTGCAAACAGATCCCGGATCCAGGTCACGGTGCGGCGCACAGTCCGCACATCGGTGTGCTCGCCTTCCAGCCGCAAATATCGGTCCCAGCTGTCGCGTTCGTCCAGGCCTTGGGCCAGGCAGCGCATGAAAGCAAAGTGCGCCCGCGAGAGTTTCCGCGCTTGCTGCTTCACGGCCATCTCACCGCCCCCCTATATAGAAGAGCGTCACGACCGTACGAAGAAGCGTGACCGCACCCATTCAGACGAAATCCGAGCGCCGGCCCCAGCCGGCTACATCCCGCCAGCGGCGCCAACGGTCGGGCACCTCACCCAAGGTAGGGACTGGGCGCAGAGGCTCGACTGCTGCAGTGGGCACACCTGCCTGCTGCCGCCGCCGCCGCAGCTCCACTTCGAACTCATGTGCGCGGCCACGTGCGAATGCTTCGCCTTGCAACGCCCGCCGGCGCCATTCCTGGGCGAGCACATGTAGGTGGTCATCCGGAAGGTCGGCGGGCTGGAGATCGGAGGCGTCGAGCGAAGGCATGAATGGATTGTGGCGGGCAGACAAAGTAGGCCAGGGAGACTTTTCCCGGCCGCTGCAGGGCCCCTCATTGTCCGCGATCCTGCCGATCCGATGTGATGATTACTCATATTATCATCACTGCTATTTCTCAGTTCAAATTTGAACTGTCGCCGCCTTACGACTGCGCCGCCCGTAGTCGTCCATTCGACGCTGGCGCCGGACGAACATCGTCAATGGATGGAAAGGGTCAAAAGCGAAAGATAGATGGCTACGTTGATCTGTGAATTAGCGAACAGCCGAATTCATTCGAAGGGACGGTCCGAACCGCACCTCTTTACAGAAATCTTGTCTTTCAGAATTCGGTATGGCTGACGTACCGTATAGCCATTCGCATCACGCAACGTATTCCAACGAGCCGCGTTCTATAACGGACCTGCCGCAATCGTTCAACACTTGGAATTCCACCAAGTGGCCTGTCCACCAGGCCAGTACACGCAGTCGCTCGCCTGGATATGCAGAGCCGGTGAACCGGCCTTCCAATTGAATGACGTCGGCCGGGGCGATGGATAGGCTGCGGCAAAGCAGCCGTACAGCACCACCCAAGCTGCAGAGTCCATGCAGGATGGGCCGCTCGAACCCGCTACTGCGGGCAGACACAGGGTCGCTGTGCAGGGGGTTGCGGTCACCGCTGAGCCGATAGAGCAAGGCCTGGTCGAGACGGGTCTGCCAGTAAACGTCGAGGCTGGGCGGGCGTGCCGGCTGCGTGAATTGGGATACGACCTGGCCCGGCGGTCCACCAAAGCCGCCAAGTCCCTTAATGAAAAGCGACGACTCGGACGTGAAGAGCGGCAGGCCGGTGGATGCCTCCCGGGCTTCGGAAACGATTCGAACCAGCGCGCCGCTTCGCTTGTCCTCCATGCTTTCGACCCGGGCCGACACCGCCGCCCGCCCCTGCGCCGGCAGCGGGGTGTGGATGTGTACCCGCTGCCCCGCATGGACGAGTCGGGTCCAGTCGATATCACCGAAGAAAGGCCGTAGCCGGGCCTTCTGGACAATGCTGGCGGCAAAACCCGGCAGCACCTGTAGCGCCAGGCCCTCGCTGTTTTCGGTGGTCAGTGTCAGTTCATCGCAGGCATCCAGCTGACCTGCGCCGACACCGAGCGCGTACAGCATCACGTCACGGTCATCCCAGGAAACCTGGACCGGTCCGACATCGACGCCGACGTCGAGAAGTCCAGTCCCACGGCCTACTTGCGGGAGATGAAGGCGTCCATGTGGTGTCGCGGCTCGCCAGTGGCGAAGGCGCTGGCGAACTCGTCCACCCCCTGCACGATGGCGTCTTCCAGCGGAAGGGTCTGCCATTCGCGCAGCAGGCGTTTCTGCTGCCGCATGACCGACTTCCCGTAGCCGGCGAACTGCCGGGCCAGGCGCGCGACCTCTTCGTCCAGCCGGTCGAGGGGGACCACCGTGTCGACCAGTCCCCAGGCCAGGGCCTGCGCGGCGTCGATGTTGTCGCCGGTCAGCAGCAACCAGTTGGCGCGTGCCTGGCCGATCAGGCGGGGCAGCAAGGCCGCGTGGATGATCGACGGAATGCCCACCTTGACCTCGGGCATGCCGAGATGCGCGCGGTTCGATGCGATACGGATATCGCAAGCCGCGGCCAGTTCCAGCCCACCACCCAGCGCCCAGCCGGGAATGCGGGCGATGACCGGAGTTGGAAACAACCTCACCGCATCGCACAGGCGCCGCAGGTTGTCGATGAACAGACGGCCGCTGGCCTCGTCCATCACGCCCATTTCCTTGATGTCGGCACCGGCCACGAATGCCTTGTCGCCCGTGCCGCGGAGCACCATCACCCGCACGCGCTCGTCCGATGCCAATTGCGCGATGGCTTTGCGAACATCGTCGATGACCGGGGTTCCCAGGATGTTCAGGGAACCGGCCTGCTGGATGGTCACGGTGGCGATGCCGGCATCGTCCACGGTGACGCCGGCATGCGAGCCTTCTGCAGATCGGTTGGAGTGCATGTCAGAGTTTTTCAAAGCCGATGTCCTTGATGACTTTTTTCCAGAGCGCGTTCTGGTTCACCACCAGCGTGGAGAACTCCGCGCGGGACATGGGTGCCGGAATGGCGCCCTGCTTTTCGATGGCGGTGATGACCTCCGGGTCGGCCAGCGCATCACGAACCGCCTTGTTCAGCTGGTCCAAAATCTTCGACGGTGTGCCGGCCGGCGCGCCGATGCCGAACCACGACGGGTTGTTCATCGCCGGCAGGCCCGCTTCGGCATAGGTCGGCACCTGCGGGAGGATCTTCAGGCGTGTCTTGGCGGCCACCGCGATGGCGCGGGTCTGCCCGGCCTCGATCATGCCGGCCGATGACGGGATGTTGTCGAACACCATGTTGGTCTGGCCGGCGATCAGGTCGGTCAGCGCCGGGCCGAGGCCCTTGTACGGCACATGCAGCATGTCGGTGCCGGTGACGTGCTTGAACAGCTCGCCGTTGATGTGGCTGAGCCCGCCGTTGCCGGACGATCCGAACGAATACTTGCCCGGATGCGCCTTCAGTTCCTTGACGAGGCCTTGTACGTCCTTCGCCGGGAAGGAAGGGTTCACCACCAGCACGTTGGGCACGTCGGCGATGTTGCTGATAGGAGCGAAGTCCTTCACCGGGTCGTAGCTCGTCTTGGCGTAGACGTTGGGGTTCACCGCATGGGAACTCTCCACGACCATGACCAGCGTGTAGCCGTCGGCTGGTTGTTTGGCGGCATATGCGCTGCCGACCGCACCGCCCGCGCCAGGCCGGTTGTCCACCACGAAGGGCTGTTTCATCACGATGCCGAGCCGGTTGGCGACGATGCGGGCCAGCAGGTCGGTGGTGCCGCCCGGCGCATACGGAACGATCAGCTTGACCGGTCGGTCCGGATAGTTCTGCGCCAGGGCTGGAAAGCTGGCCAGGACGGCGGCGGCACAGGCGGCCAGCAGCAGGTTTCGTTTTTTCATATGTCTCGTTTTTTCTGGGTGACGGGAAAAGGGATGCGGCTCAAGCCGGCTGTCGGGAATGCTCGTCCAGCAACGGGGGTGGCATGGCCTCGGCCAGCGGACGGCTGCTGTTGGCCAGCATCGGGTTGCGCACGGTGGATATGTCGCCCAGCACCGGGTGTTTCAGCACCTGCACCAGCTTGCGATGCCTGACCTGCGGATGCTCGAAAACCTCCTGCATGTTGTTGATCGGCCCCCAGGGCACGCCGGCCTTGTCGAAGGCGTCGGTCCAGCTGGAACGGCTTCGGGTGGGGAACAGGTCCACCAGGATGGCGCGCAGCTCCGGCAGGTTGGCCATGCGCGCCGGGTTGGTCGCAAAACGCTCCTGCAAGGGCAGCTCGGCAAGTCCGGCCACTTCGCAAAAACGGCGGAACTGGCCGTCGTTGCCGATGGCGAGGATGAGGTAGCCGTCGGCACAGCGAAACACTTCGTAGGGCGCGCAGTTAGGGTGTGCATTGCCGCTGCGTTCGGGCACCTTGCCGGTTGCTAAGTAGTTGGCGCCCTGATTGGCGTTTAGCGCCACCGCTACATCGAGCAGGGCCAGGTCGATGTACTGGCCGGCACCGGTGCGCTGCCGCTGGAACAGCGCCGCCAGCACCGCCGAGGTGGCGTACATGCCCGTCGACACATCGACTACCGCGACACCGGTACGCAAGGGGCCGGCACCGGGCTCGCCATCGGCCGGGCCGGTGTAGCTCATCAGGCCGCCCATGCCCTGGAAAACATAGTCGTAGCCGGGTTTGTCGGCCATGGGGCCGGTCTGGCCGAAGCCGGTGATCGACAGGTAGACGAGGCGCGGGTTGATGGCCCGCAGCGAGTCGTAGTCGAGCCCGTACCTGGCGAGCGAACCGGCCTTGAAGTTCTCCACCAGCACGTCGGCATCGCGCACCAGTTCGCGGATCAGATCGGCGCCATCGGGTTGACTGAAGTCAACCGCGCGTGATTGTTTGCCGCGGTTGCAGCAGCTGAAATATGACGAGATCTTTTCGTCGCCGTCGGTTTCCTCGAAGTACGGCGGACCCCATTGCCGGGTGTCGTCGCCGCGGCCGGGATTCTCGATTTTCAGGACGTCGGCACCCAGGTCGGCGAGGTTCTGGGTGCACCACGGGCCGGCGAGGATTCTCGACAGGTCGAGGACTTTGATGCCCTCCAGGGCTCGGTCTAGCATTTTGTCTCCACTGCAATTTCTGGTGGCAGTCTAGGAAGGCGGCGCGGCTTCATCCAGTCGAATGTTTCGAAGCGGGCCTTGGTCGTTTTCGAAACGTGCGACAGGCTCAAAGGACGGAAAACACAGCGCTGGTTTTCATCACCGGACGCCCCTGCGCTGCCGCCGTGCAATGGGCAAAACACATGCGACGACCCTGGCGGTCGATGACGGTGGAAACCTCCAGCCAGTCGCCCGGCGAGCTGCGGCCCAGGTAATCGATGGACATGTGCACCGTGGCGATGGCCCGGCCCATGGCTCGCGCTACGTTGTAGCCCAGGCTGTTGTCGGCAATAGCGGCAAGCATGCCGCCGTGCGCAGTGCCCTGGTGGTTCTGGTGAGCTGCGGCCAGGCGCAGCCCGATGGTGGTGGTGCCATCGGTTTCGTGCCGCGCATACATCGGCCCGAACAAGGCCATGAAGGCGCTGGCCGGCGGGTAAGGCACGAAGCCCGCAGGCACGTCAAGGGCCATGTCTGCAGCGGTGGCCTCAGTCAAACCGCGTCCTGCCTTCGGCCACGAGGCGCACCAGCAGTGGTGCCGGCACCCAGTGCTCGCCATGCACCGATCGCAGGTGTTCGATTCGCTCCAGGGTGTGTTTCAGGCCCATCGTTTCTGCGTGGAACATGGGGCCGCCGCGCGACGCCGGAAAACCGTAGCCATGTACGTAGACCACGTCGATGTCGGACGACCGCTGGGCAACGCCTTCGTCCAGGATGCGCGCGCCCTCGTTCACGAGGGCCAGCATGCAGCGCTCCACGATCTCCTCGTCGCTTATCTCGCGGCGAGTGATGCCGGCTTCGGCGGCGCAGGCCAGGATGATGTCGTCCACCACCGCGTCGGGGACGGGCGTGCGGCTGCCCGGCTCGTAGCGGTAGTAACCGGCGGATGTCTTCTGGCCGTAGCGGCCCGCCTCGCAGATGCGGTCGGCAACACGCGAATAACGCAGATGCGCCGGCCGTGTCGGCGCCAGGCGTTTGCGGGTGGCCCAGTTGATGTCCATGCCGGCCAGGTCGGCCATGGTCAGCGGCCCCATGGCCATGCCGAAGCGGGTCAGCGCGCCGTCGACCTGCTGCGGCGAAGCGCCCTCCTCCAGTAAAAAACCCGCCTCACGCCAGTAGCCGGTCAGCATGCGGTTGCCGACAAATCCTTCGCAGACCCGCACCAGCACCGGGATCTTGCCGATGGACTCCGCCATGCGCATGCAGGTGGTCAGCACCTCCGGGCCGGTACGCTCGCCACGCACCACTTCCAGCAGCCGCATCACATTAGCGGGGCTGAAAAAATGCAGGCCGATGACGTCTTGCGGCCGCGCGGTGGCGGCCGCGATCTCGTCGATGCTCAGCCGCGAGGTGTTGGTGGCAAGGATGGCGCCTGGCTTGCACACGGTGTCCAGCCGGGCGAAGACTTCCTTCTTCACCGCCATGTCTTCGTAGACCGCCTCGATGACCAGGTCGGCGTCGGCGATGTCGTCGAAAGCGATGGTCGGCGCGATGCGCTCCAGGCGCTGCTGCATGGCGGCGGCGCTGAGCTTGCCCTTGCCGACCGTCACCTGGTAGTTGCGGCGGATCAGGTCCAGCCCGCGGTCCAGCGCGGTCTGCTCGCGTTCCAGCAGCACCACCGGCAGGCCGGCGTTGGCGAACGCCATGGCAATGCCGCCGCCCATGGTCCCTGCGCCCAGGATGGCCACCTTTTTCAGGTCGCGGGTGATGGCGCCGCGCGCCTGGCCGATGACCTTGGATGCCTCGCGTTCGGCGAAGAACAAATGGCGCAATGCGCGCGATTCGGGTGCCAGCACCAGGCGGTCGAACAGGGAGCGCTCGTAGCCCAGGCCGGATTCGAAATCGAGCCGCGTGGCGGCCTCGATGCAGTCGATGGCGGCGCGCTGCGCCAGGATGTTGCGCTGGCGCGGGTCGAGGGTCGCACGCAGGGCGTCGAAATCGACAGAGGCGGCGTCCAGCGGTTTGTCGGCTGCCAACGGATGGCTGCTCGCGCTTCCGGCTTTCTGCTGTGCGAAACGGATGGCCCATGGGACAAGGTCATCGTCGACAACCGCATCGACCAGACCTATGTCCAGCGCCTTGGCGGCATCCACCTGCCGACCCGACAGCACCATGTCGGCCGCGGCCTGTATGCCGACCAGTCGCGGCAGGCGCTGGGTGCCGCCGCCGCCGGGGATCAGGCCCAGATTCACTTCCGGCAGGCCCAGTTTTGTGCCACTGGCGGCCAGCCGATAGTGGCAGCCCATTGCCAGCTCCAGCCCACCGCCCAGCGCCACGCCATGGAGCGCGGCGACCACCGGTTTACGGCATTGGCCGATCAGCGCGAGCACCTCGCGCGACATCGGTTTTTCGCTCGCCGCCGGCGTGTTGAACTGCCGGATATCGGCGCCGCCGCAGAAGACCTTGCCGGCACCGGTGATGACGACGGCCGTCACTTCGTCGGCTGCCATAGCGTATTCGATGCCCCGGAACAAGCCGGCCCGCACCGTGTTGCCCAGGCCGTTGACCGGGGCGTTGTCGATGGTCATTACCGCCACGCCATCCACCAGTTCGATACGAACGGTGTCGGAAAGGGCGTCGGCCGAAAAGATGGCTGGATTCATGGTGTGTGGGCGAAACGTGAGAGGTGGTGGCGTTCGTCGCCAAAACTGTGTTCGATGGCCAGAAGGCGTTTCACCCAGCGGCCGACCGGCAGCTCGGCCGTCATGCCCATACCGCCGTGCAGGTGGATGGCCTGCAGCCCGATGAGACGGCCGCTTTCGATGCAGCGGACCTTGGCGGCAGAAACCAGGCGACCGCGTTCGTCGGCATCACCACATGCATCACCGCCGTCCAGCACCGATGCCGCAAGCCAGGCCAGCGAACGGGCCTGCTCCAGCGCGACGAGCATGTCGACCAGCCGGTGCTGCACCACCTGGAAACTGCCGATGGCTGCGGCAAACTGGCGCCGCTCCCGGGCATACGCAACCGTGGTTTCCAGCAACGCGGCCTGGATGCCGATGGATTCGGCGCACTGGCCGGCCACCGCCGCATCGACGGCGTCTTCGAGCGCTGTCAGCACGTCCTGCCCGGCCGCGCCGATGCGGTCGCCGGGGCCAAGCCGTACAGCGTCGAGATCGAGGTCGCAGCCTTCGCTGCCGTCGATGCAGGGAAAGCGGCGTACCTGGACCCCTGGCAGCCCGTCGCGCACCATGAACAAGGCCAGTTCACCCTCACCGGTGCGGGCGGTGACGATCCAGGCATTGGCCTGCCCGCCGTTGACGACCAGCGTCTTACGGCCCTGCAATTGCCAGCCATCGCCATCAGCACATGCCGAGGCCTGAACGCTGGCAAGCCGGAAATCGGTCTGAGCCTCGCCGCTGGCCAGTGCCAACACCAGGGTGCCGTCGGCCAGCGCGGGCAGCAGTTGTTCCTTCTGCGCCGCCGTCGCACACAGCATCAGCAAGCGGGTGCAGCACAGTGCCGAGGCCACGAACGGACTGGCCAGGCCGTGCCGGCCCAGGGTTTCCAGCACCGCGTGGTAACCCCGGCCGCCGGCGTCGGAGCCACCGAAAGCTTCAGGCATGCCGAGCGCCGGAAGCCCCAGCGCCACCAGCGCGTCCCAGTGGTCGCTGCCGTCCTGGGGCTGGTCGGCCGCCATGCGCGAAACCGCCTCGGCCAGCTGGGACTGGTCTTCGTCGTAATAGGGGTACATGGAAGGGTACATGGTGCCGCTCACAGGCCCAGCGCCGTCTTGGCGATGATGTTCTTCTGCACTTCGTCCGTCCCGCCGTAGATCGAGATCTTGCGCAGGTTGAGATGGAAACCCGCGACCGCGCCGGCCCAATCGGGTGACGACGCGCTGCCGCGTGGGGCCGCAGCCTCTTCGGGCCGGGTGAAGGGCGCGAAGGCTGCCGCTTCGTAGGGCAGCAGATGCGGCCCCAGCGCCTGGGTGCTCAGTCCGGTGATAGCCTGGGCGACCGAGGTGCCCATGAACTTCAATATCGAGGCTTCGGCGCCATGGCCAGCGCCCGCGTCGATCAGGTCGAGCATGCGCAGCGCCGTATGTTCCAGCGCCAGCAGGTCGATCTCGACCCGGGCGATGTCACGTGCGAACACCGGGTCGTCGATGAGCCGCTGGCCATCCACCACACGCTGGGCAGCCACGTTCTTCAGGAACGCCATTTAGCGTTTGGCCCGGCCCACCCGCGCGGCACCGGTGCGTTCATGCGACAGCAGGTACTTGGCACAGGTCCAGCCCTGGTTCAGTTCACCGACCAGGTTGGTCAGCGGCACTTTCACTTCGTCGAGGAACACCTCGTTGATCTCGTGATCCCCGTCCAGGGTCTGGATCGGCCGTACCGTCACGCCCGGGCTGTCCATGTCGATCAGCAGGAAGGAGATGCCGCGTTGCTTCTGCGCCGCCGGGTCGGTGCGGACCAGGCAGAACATCTTGTTGGCGTACTGACCGTAAGTGGTCCAGGTCTTCTGGCCGGTCACCACGAAGTGGTCGCCCTGCACTTCGGCCCGCGTCTTGAGGGACGCCAGGTCGGAGCCGGCGCCGGGCTCCGAATAGCCCTGGCACCACCAGTCCTCGCCGGAAAGAATGCGCGGCAGGTAGCGGGCCCGCTGGCGGTCGGTGCCGAACTTCATCAGCACCGGCGCGATCATGCGAACGCCGAAGGGCGGCACTTCCGGCGCACCGGCCAGCGCGTTTTCCTCGTCGAATATGTGGCGCTGCATGACCGACCAGCCGGTGCCGCCGTATGCCACCGGCCAGCCGGGAGCCGCCCAGCCACGCCGGTTCAGGATCGCCAGCCAGTCCAGGAAATCCTGTTTGCCCAGGCGACGATGCTGCAGCACGGATTGCCGCAAGGGCTCCGGCAGTTGTGTGTGCAGGAAGTTGCGAACCTCCTGGCGAAAGGTTTCCAGCGTCGGGTCGTTCGTCATGCCGCCGGCCCCGCCTGGGCGAACGTCAGCGGCGCGTCGGTCAGCGCCTGGAGGGCCTCGGAAGTAAGCCCGGGCACCATGTCGAGCACCTCCACCCGGCCATCGACAAACGCCAGCGTGGCCAGGTCGGTATAGACCCGCCGCACGCAGGCTGCGCCGGTCAGCGGCAGGCTGCATTGCCGAACGATGCGCGGCAGACCTTCGCGGGTGGTGTGTTCCATCAGCACGTACACATGGCGTGCGCCGACCACCAGATCCATGGCGCCACCCACCGCTGCCGCCACGCCGGGCAGGCCCAGCGACCAGTTGGCCAGGTCACCCCGAGCGGACACCTGGTAGCCGCCCAGCACGCAGTAGTCCAGGTGGCCGCCGCGCATCATGGCGAAGGAATCGGCATGGTGGAAAAACGAGCCGCCGTCGATCAGTGCCACCGGCTTCTTGGCGGCATTCATCATCTCCGGATCGATCGGTTCGCCGGCTGCCAGGGAGCGCATGCCGAGGATGCCGTTCTCGCTGTGCACCACGATTTCCTGCTCCAGCCGCCAGTAGGGCAGCACCATCACGGGCATGCCGATGCCCAGGTTGACGTAGGACCCGTCCGGGATGTCGCGGGCCAATGCCTCAGCCATCTGTTCGCGTGTACGGCGCCGGCTCATGCTGCAAGCTCCTGCTGCACAGGGGCAGCCTCGATCTGGACGACACGCTTGACGAAGATGCCCGGCGTGACGATGGCTTCGGGGTCCATGGTTCCCAGCGCCCGCTTCTCACCGACCTGCACCACCGCCACACTTGCGGCCATGCACATCGGCGGCCCGAAGTTGCGGGCCGCCTTGCGGTAGACCAGGTTGCCCCAGCGGTCGGCGGCCAGCGCCTTCACCAGGGCGAAGTCGCCCCGCAGCGGTTTTTCGAAGACATAACCCTTGCCGTCGATCACCCGTGTTTCCTTGCCGGCCGCCAGTTCGGTGCCGTAGCCGGTGGGTGTCAGAAAACCGCCCAGTCCCGCACCGCCGGCCCTCAGCCGCTCGGCCAGCGTGCCCTGCGGCACACATTCGTATTCGATGCGGCCTTCCGAATAAGCAGCCTCGAAGGCGCCCATTTCGGCGCCGCGCGGATAGGAGGCGATCAGCTTGCGCACCCGCCCCAGGCGGATCAGGCGGGCCAGACCGGTGTCGTGGCTGCCGCTGTTGTTGCACACCACGGTCAGGTCGCGGGCGCCCTGTTCGCACAGGGCGTCCAGCAGTTCGATGGGCTGGCCGGCCAGCCCGAAACCGCTGACCAGCACGGTGGCACCGTCCTGCACGTCGGCCAGGGCATGCATGGCGGAAGAGAAGAATTTATCGATCATGGGAGCAGTCGATTCAGGCTCAGAGATGGTTGGACAGGATGGCCGTTGCCTGGCTCGACAGCACACCGCCGTTGCCGTGGACCAGCGCCACATCGGCACCTGCCACCTGCCGTTCGCCGGCCTCGCGGCGCAGCTGGGTCACCGCCTCGATGACCAGGAAAATGCTGTACATGCCGGGGTGGCCGAACGAAAGCCCGCCACCGTTGGTGTTGAGTGGAAAGTCGCCGCCCGGCCCGATGCGACCACCCTCGATGAAGGCGCCGCCTTCGCCCTTCTTGCAGAAACCCAGGTCTTCAAGGAACAGGATCGGGTTGATGGTGAAGGCGTCGTACAGCTGCACCACGTCGATGTCAGACGGCGTCAGTCCGGCCTGGGCAAAAGCGGCCTTGCCGGAATCGACCGCCGGGGTGACGGTGACGTCCGGCATGCAGGAAATCTGCCGGTGCCAGTGGGCGTGACCGGTGCCCAGCACATAGGCGGGTTGGCGGTGCAGGTCACGTGCCCGTTTTGCCGAGGTGACGACAAAGGCGCCTGCGCCATCGGTGACCAGGCAGCAGTCGCGCACCGTGAGCGGGTCCGAGATCATCTTGGCGCCCAACACGTCGTCCACCGACAGCGGCCCGCGCGAGAACGCTTCGGGGTTCAGCTGCGCCCATTGCCGGGCTGCCACGGCGACCTCTGCCAGTTGCCGGCGGGTGGTGCCGTACTGGTGCATGTGGCGGGCCGCCGCCAGGGCGTAGCTCGACACCGGGTTGAAGGGTTTGTAGGGGTGCTCGTAGGGCTGCGGGTCGAGCTCAGCACGCATCTGGTTGATGCGCGAACTGCTGGGCACGCTGCGCGGGGTGCTGCCGTAGCAGATCAGCACGTTGTCGCATTCGCCGGCCGCAATGGCCATGGCGGCAATCTTCAGGTCGGCGATGAAGGAAGAGCCGCCGAACATGGTGCTGTCCGAGAAACGCGGCCGGATACCCAGGTATTCGGCCATGCGCATCACCCACCACGGCGAGGTCAGGCTGGAGGTGATGATGCCGTCGATGTCCTGCATCTTCAGCCCGCTGCGGGCCACCGCCTGCACCGAGGCGCGGGCGATGATTTCCTGTTCGGTGGCACCGCCGGCGTGGCCCAGTCCGGCCAGCGCCGTACCCAGGATGGCGATGCTGCCGCGTCCTGCCGCGCTCATGCCGCACCGCCTTCTGCAACGAACACCAGCAGTGGGCCTTCCTGCATGGTGTCGATGCGCGCCTGCACCGGCAGGCCGATGCGCACCGCGTCCGGCGGCATGTCGACCACCCGGCTCATCATGCGGGGGCCTTCCTGCAGGTCGATGAGGCACACGGTGTAGTCGCCGCCATCGGGCCGGCGCACCACCGTGGTCGAGTAGACCGTGCCACGACCGGAAGGCGCAGCCCAGTGCAGTGCCTCGGATCCGCAGAAGGGGCAGCACACGCGCGGAAAGAAGTGCCAGCGACTGCAGCTGTCGCACACCGGGATCTCGAATACGCCCTCGGCCAGCCGGCCGAAATACCGGCTGTCGGCACCGGTCGATTCCGGCGCCTTCTTTTCGGAAACATCAACCACCATCACTCCTCCGCCTTGACGCCGGTCACCTTCACCAATTCGCGCCACTTGAGCACTTCGCGTTCGACGTACTGGCGGGTCTGTGGCAGCGTCAGCGCACCGACCGGCTCGCTGTATTGCGACTTCAGCCGCTCGGTCATTTCCGGCGAATTCATGATCTTGTTAGCCGCCTTGTTCAGCGCCGCGACGATGTCGGCGGGCGTGCCGGCCGGCGCATACAGGCCCAGCCACGTGTAGACGTCAAAGTCCTTGAAACCGGACTCCTTCAGCGTTGGCAGGTTGGGGAAGACAGAACTGCGTTCGGCGCTGGTGATTGCGATCGGCCGCAACTTGCCGGAAGCGATGAAGGCCGAGACGCTCATCGAATCCTGGAAGGCCATCGGCACCTGGCCGGCCACCGTATCGCTGGTTGCGGGGGCTGCGCCCTTGTACGGCACGTGGGTCAGCGGCAGGCCGCTTTCGGTGCGCAGCAATTCGCCAGCCAGGTGGGTCGAGCCGCCCGCACCTGCCGTGGCGTAGGGTACGTTGGTCTGCGTCTTGGCCCACTTCACGAACTCGGGCACGTTGTGCACCGGCACCTGCGGGTTGACCACCAGCAGGTTGGGTGCCTTGGCCAGGATGGCGATGGCCTCGAAATCTTTCACCGGGTCGTAGTTGACCTTCTTCTGCATCACCGGGGCAATCACATGGCCGGTCGCGCTGACCAGCAGCGTGTAGCCGTCGGCCGGGCGCTTGGCGACGTACTCTGTGCCGATCTGGCCCGCAGCGCCCGCCTTGTTCTCGATCACGAAGGGCTGCTTGAAGGTCTCGGACAGTTCCTTGGCCAGGCTCCGGCTGACGATGTCGGTCATGCCGCCCGGCGCGAACGCCACGACGATGGTGACGGGTCGGGTCGGGTAGCTGCCGGCCTGTGCCCATGCGGTCGTGGCGCAGGCGGCTGCCGCTGTGGCACCCATGATGCAGATGGCGCGCCGAATGGCGGACCTGCGGCCCGATGGCTGTGTCATGTCTTGTCTCCGTTATGTTTCTTGCCCTGCGGCGGCGCTTTCGCGGTCTGCGATTTGCGTCGATGCAGTTTAGAAATCACCGGCCCGGCCAGCCATCCGAAAGTTTCGAATGGATGGTTTGAGCTTTTGAAACGGTCCGCCCGCCACGGGTGGAGAAAGGCCTCGGGGCCCGGAGACAAGGGCTCTAGGTGTTTTCCCGGCTCAGAGCCACGAGCGGGTCGTCAAGCAGGAACTGCATCAGCGCCTTGGCAAACGAAGGCAGCCGGGCCTCATCGCGCACCACCAGGCTCAACTCACGCAGTGCCCAAGTCTCGGCCAGCGTTATCACCCGAAGCTGCGTGGTCGGATAGCGGTTACCGACCACGCTTTGCGGCACCAGCGCGATGCCGACACCCTGGGAAACCAGCGAAAGGATGGCGTCGAAACTGTGCGCATGCAGCCGGGCGCGCAAGGGCCTGCCGATCTTCTGGGCCGTGTCGCGCAGGAAGAGGAAATTGCTGCTGTCGCGGTTCATGCAGACGAAGTCGAAGTCCAGTGCCGCACCCAGCCGCACTTCCGACAGGCTGGCCAGATGGTGGTCGGTCGGGGTGACGATCACCAGGCGGTCGAGCGCATACCGGTGAATCTGCAGGCCGTCCATTTCGGTCGGCCCGGCAAAGATGCCGATGTCGGCTTCACGGGCCAGTACCGCAGCCGGAATGGTCTCGCTCTGGCGCTCCTCGATGTCGGCATCTATGTCAGGGTTCAGCACCAAGAAACGGCCGATGCAGGCCGTGGCGAATCCATTGAGTGCACTGCTATTGGCTGTCAGCCGGACATGACCCTTCAGGCCGGAGATGAAACGTCCCACGTCCCCGTGCATCCGCTCGACGCCTTCGAAAATCTCGCGAACGTGCGCGAGCACAACCTCGCCAGCGGGGGTCAGCTCCATCCCCCGTGGATTGCGAATGAACATCGCCGTGCCCAATGCCTGCTCCAGATTCTTAAGCCGATAGCTGGCAGAAGACGCCGTGATGTGTGCTGCCGCAGCGCCTGCGGACAGGTTTCTTGCCTGGGCGATTTCCAGAAATAGCCGCAGGTCGGTTAACTCGTATCTCATAGAAGAGCAAGCATAGTCCGCAGGCCGAAATGGAAGGCGAACGTCGACAATGAAGTCAACCCGGCGTGACTGAGCCAGTTCGGTGGATGTTGCCGCCACGCGCCTTGTAGCGGCTCGGCATGTGGCGCCAAGCCGCCACGACCGTGCGGAAACTGAACGACGTCGAGGCGCCCGGCCCGTCCCGTCTTACAGGACGCGTGCCACTGAACAAGAACCGTGGGGCTATTACCGATCCAGGGCCCTGCGGACCGTCAGCCGTGCCTTCGTTTACTCAGGAAGGCCTGCATGGCGTCGGCCGGTTCGGTCGTCTCGAAGGGCGCGCTGAAGATCTCGATGCTGTGCCGCATGGCGGCGTCCAGGTGCGGTGCCTCGCCTGTGCGCAGCACCCGCTTCTGGGCGCGCATGCCCGCTGCACCGTGCGCAGCCATCAGTCTGGCGAGCCGATCCACCGCGCTGTCGAGAGCCTCGGCACCGGCTACTTCGTTGAGCAGGCCCCACCGCTCGGCAGTGATGGAATCGATGGATTCGCCCGTCAACATCAGCCAACGCGCCCTCCCCTCGCCGACCAGACGCGTCAGGAATGCACCTTGGATGACTGAAGGAATACCGATGCGCACTTCGGGCATCGTGAAATGGGCGTCATCCGAGGCTATGCGCAGGTCGCAGGCCGAAGCCAACTCCAAACCCACGCCGATGCACCAGCCGCGCACCACCGCGACAGTGGGCACCGGCATGTCCCGCACCGCTTCGCAAAGTGCATGCAGGTCTGTGATGAAGGCCCGAGCCGCCTCCGGCGACAGGGCTGCCATCTCGCGGATGTCGGCGCCGCCGACAAAAGTCTTGGTGCCACTGCCGCGTAGTAGAACCACGCGAACGCGGCTATCCACCGCAATATCTCTCAGTGTGGCGGTCAGCAGGCGTGCGCTCACGCTGCTGATGATGTTGAGAGGCCCGCCACAGGTTATCTGCAGGGTGGCTATACCGCGCTGGTCGACAGCGTAGGCTTTTTCTTGTGAATCGTGTTCCATCATCGCTTCCATTCCAATCTAGCCAATAACTCCGGCCTGGCCGAGTGCAGCGATTTCCGCAGCGTTGAAACCCTCCTCCTCCAGCACCGAAAGCGTGTGCTGTCCGAGTGTGGGACTGGGGCTGGACGGCATGTCCGCGCCGCTTCCAAGTTCGCGCTCCAGGCCCGACGCCGACTGTCTCATCGAGAAGAAGCCGACATCATTCAGGTGCGGGTCATCTATCAACTCGTCCACCGTGTTGACCGGCGCGCAAGGGATGTCGGCTTGCTCCAGTATTTCCAACCACTCGACGCGCGGCCGTGTGAGAAGCACCTCAGCCAGGTAGCCATAGATGAAGTCGTAGTTGCGGGCACGCTCTGCCGCCGTCTGGAAGCGCGCGTCGGCGTTGAACGTGTCCTCCCGGCCGATCAGCTGAAAGAAGGTTCGCCAGTGCTTGTCGTTGTAGACCAGCACCGCGATATGCCCGTCCTGCGTGCGATAAGGCTTTCGAAAGCGAGTCAACAGACGGCTGTAGCCGACCGGTCCTTCGGGTGGCTCGAAACTGCGCCCTCCCAGGTGGTCGGCCAGGGTGAAGGCGGCCATCGTCTCGAACATCGCGACGGTGACGTGGGAACCTTTGCCAGTGACCCGCCTCCGGTACAGGGCGGCGAGGATGCGATGCGCGGCGGTTATGCCAGTCATGCGGTCGGCGATCAATCCCGGCAGGTAGCGCGGCTCGCCGCCATCCTGCAGCGCGAAGAGTCCGGCGATGCCGGCATGCGCCTGGATGACATCGTCGAAGGCAGGCCGGCCCGCATGCCGGCCGCCGGGTCCATAGCCGACGAGTTCGGCATAGACGATGTCTTCCCGCAGCCGGCGCACGCTGTCGTAGTCCAGGCCCAGCCGCGCCATGGCCTCGGGCCGCACGTTGTGTACCAGCACGTCGAAACGAGGCAGCAGCCGGCGCAACACGTCGATGCCGCCGTCTTGTTTGAGGTCGATTACCACCGAGCGCTTTCCCCGGTTGGCGTGGATGAACATGGCCCCCATCCCGGGCTCGCGGCTGGCTCCGGCGTGTCGCATGATGTCGCCGGCCGGTGGTTCCACCTTCAGCACATCCGCCCCATAAGCGGCCAGAACCTGGGTACAGGCCGGGCCCATCACCACGGAGCTGAGGTCGAGCACCCTCACACCGGCGAGCGCGCTACCTTCCTGCGGGCTCATTCGGGCTTGATTCCGGCGGCACGTGCCCGGGCCGTCCAGACGTCGCGCTGGGCCAGGGTGAACTTGCGATGGTCGGCCACCGAATTGGGCGAGACATCCATGCCGAACTGGTTCAGCTTGGCGATAGTGGCCGGCTCGGCCAGCACCGCCGCCGTCTCGCGTGAAAGGCGCGCCACGATGTCGGCCGGAACGCCGGCCGGTGCCGCCAGGCCCACCCACACCACGAGGTCGAAATCATTGAAACCCAGCTCGCCCAACGTGGGCACAGTGGGAAATTCCGGCGAGCGCCTGGGCGCAGAAAGCGCCACGCCGGCCAGGCGTCCGGCCTGGATGAACGAGGTGACCACGGACAAGTCGGCAAACAGATAGTCGACCTGTCCGCCGATGAGATCGGTCACCGCAGGCGGCTGGCTCTTGTAAGGAATGCCTTCCGACGGAACATGAGCCACGTTGGAGAAAGTGGCACCGGCGATCTTGCTCGTGGCCGAGCCGTAGGCATAACTCAGGGACTTTGCGCGGGCGGCGGCGGCCATTGCAGGAATGGTGCGCGCCGGTGCATCGGCCTTCACAACCAACATCATCGGAATGGTGGCGATGCGGCTGATGTGGATGAAGTCTTCGGTGGGGTTGTAGGGCAGCTTCGCAAACAGTGCCGGCGTCGCCGAATGGGTCGAACTGCTGGTGAGGACGAGCGTGTAGCCGTCCGGTTTGGCCCGCGCCGCGAAGTTGGAACCGATGGTGCCGGAAGCGCCGGCCTTGTTGTCGACGATCACCGGCACGTTCAGGCGTGGCGACAGCCGCTCCGCAAGCACGCGTGCGGCGGTGTCCGTGGCGCTCCCGAACTAAACGGCACGACGATCGTGATCGGTTGGCTGGGGTAGGACTGCCCATATGCCGCCAGGGCCGCGGCCGACATAAAGGCAGCGGTTGCCCCGCGGAGGATTGCGCGCACCGCACGCGCCTTATTGGCTTTTTTCACTTTGTCTCCTGGTTATCGCGTCGGCCTTGCCGGCCAGCTGGAGCGCGATGATCCGGGAGCGGATGCACCTGAACAAACGAAAAATAGTTGTCGTGCCAGTCGAATCCGGCATGAATGGAGTCAGTCGTTGCTGCTCCGCGGCGAACGCGGACGACCGTCCAGGAGTTCGTCGAGCTGCGCGATGAAGGCGGCGGCGGCCAGGGAAGGCCTGCTGTCGCGGCGCGTGAGCAGCGAAATCTCGTGGTGCTCCTCCAGATCGCCGCCGACATTGACCACATTCAGGCCCAGGTTGACTGCGAAGCTGGCCGCATAACTCGGCACCAGGGTCACACCTAGCCCGGCGCGCACGAGTCCCAGCGCCGAACTCAGGGTACCGGCCTGTATCGTGGATGGCAGTCCGACGCCGTGCGCGTTCAGGATCCGGTCGATGGTGCGACGCACGCTGTACACGCTGCGCAGCGTGATGTGCTCGTGCAGGGCGAGTTCTGGCCAGAGGACGTTGTGGCGGCTAGCCAGAACGTGGCCGGGCGGTACCGCCAGGCGCATCGGTTCGCGCAGCACCATGCGCGCATCGAGTTGCGGGTCGTCGCCCGAAAAGGCCACCAGGCTGAAGTCCCCTCTGCCACTTCGAACGAACTCGACCGACTCCTCGGTCGTCAGTTCATACAGGTCGAGCGAAATGCCTGGGTGTTCCAGATGGAAATGCGCGATGGCCGGCTGCAGCAGGGCATGCATCATCATGGGTGAAGACGAAAAACTCAGCCGGCCGTGTTCCAGGCCGCGCAACCCGGCGAGGCTGCGTTCGGCAGAGCGCAGCGTGCCCAGCACCTGCTGCGCATGGTCATAGAGGTCGGATGCCCCATCGCACGGCACCACTCGTCGCGTCGTGCGCTCGAAAAGCGGCACACCTACCTCGTCCTCCAGCTCGGCGCACAACTTGCTGACGGCAGATTGCGTCATGTGCATCACCTCAGCTGCGAGGGTGAAATTCTTCAATTCATAGACAGCACAAAAAACGCGAAGTTGCCTCAAGGTGACGTTCATCGATAGAGTGGACCATATGACCATGTGTTGCTCTCAAAGATGCCGTTTCTCGCCGCAACTGCACTACATGTGCACTGGACCGAATGAAAAACGGAGTGAAGATCGTTCAGCCCATTGCCGATCTAGGAGCCGGAGCTATTTATAATGTTAATGCTGCCAGTGTGTGCTGATCCGTGTTATCGCTTTTGAAGCTGAAGCCAATCTTCATTGGGACTTCGCACGGAGGTTGGTCCCTTACTAAGGTAATTACTTCGATCCAATACTAAACACCCGAAAGCCGTGAAAGTAACGCCGCCAACGTGATTCATCATGATGATAAGTCATGCCATAACCAATTATCATCACTACAATTTCCAAGTTCTAGTTTGAATGTTGCTTACCCCACCAAAAGATGTCTCCTCGTAGAATCATTGCCATACCGAGGTGCGCAGGGCGTCTTTAAAGGAGGCAGATGCGGTTCTTCATTGCGATGGCGTTGTGGCTTGCAGCGGGTGCCGTGCAGGCACAGGCCTACCGGTGCGGCAACAGCTACAGCACAACGCCCTGTGCTGGCGGGCGATCGGTCGACATCACTCTGCAGGGTTAGCCCTGCCGGCGCACGCAACAGCGGCAGCACGACCACCGTCTACCTGTGTGAAAGTTATGGGGGCGGCATGTTCTGGTCATCGGCCCACTGCAACACCCAAGGGGCGCTGATCGAGCGCACAGCAACCGTCCCGTCGAATATTGCTTGGGACCAGAAAGTTGCCATCGCTCAGGCGCAGCGGTCAGCCGCCGAGGCGGCAGCTCGCCCTACCCCTGTCGTGCAGTACCAAAACTCAGGCCCCACACGCGCTGGACAGTGCGCGGCGTTAAACGACCAGGTGCCCACTACGACGCCATGGCGCGGCAACCCCAGTCGGGGCAGATGCAGGATTGCATTAGTCAGCAGCGCAAGGCAACCAGGGACGAGCAGTTTCGATTGCGGTGCTAACCCGAGAGCAGCTGGAATTTCCTGCGAACTCAAACTGTAGTAGATGACAGCGACCTCATAAAGGGCGCACAGTGCATCTCCCTAAAAAGAAAACCCATGACCGCTCGTCTGTGCGACCAAGGAAGCCAACCCGGCTTTACTGCAGGCCGACCTGTCTCGCAGGGCTTTTGATTGCCCCTCGTCTACACCGGAGTTGACCGCATCGTTCCGGCCCCTATCTGCCCCTTCCGTGCGGCTCCAAAGCCCTTGCTGTCATGCGAATCCGGGCTGGGCGCCGTCAGGGCAGGCAAGCGGGAGAGCATTCCGTTGCACGATGTAGACAGACGGCGCTTGGACTGACAGGGGGTAGGCGTATACACCGGTCGTGCGTCCCAACAGCCGAGGCGCACGGTGATGGATGATTCTTGAAAAACTTATAAATGCGACCCAGGACCGCAAGGTCATTTCGTTCAACATTCGCGCCTCTAGGTGCATTGCTGAGCCATATGCGGTCGGCATCGGGCATGACGGAAAGATGCGATTTAGCGCCTTCCAGACCAGTGGGCCGACGCGCATCCCTGGTTTTAGTTGGATATACGAAAGCGTCTGGGCGCTTTCAGATTTGACCGTCTCGACAGAGTCATTTCAACCTCGGGCCGGGCAAGACGCAGCCGATGGCAGGTTTATCAACACGCGTAACGACGAGCGAGACACATAGAACTCACAAGCGGCTTGCACTGCCTGAGCAAAGGAATCGTTCGGTGGTTGCGGGCGCAGCGTACCGCCGTCGGTCTCGCTGCACATCACCATTCCCGCATGTGGCCACTCGCACAGCCGGGACGACTGTGGCCTCATCTCAAGTTCGCGGTGCTTAACCGGATGTCCCGGCCGGCGCCACCGTCTCCGCCCACTCAGGCAGTAAGGCGGTATTCACTATTCATCGCGTTTGAAGCTGCGACCTTGAATACAGCAACTTCCTGGATCAGTTGCTGCGCCGTCATACCAAACTCGCGGCCGCGGCCGCACTTTTTGCGACTGGCGATGCGTTCGGTTGAGTCGCCCTGTCAATCTGGACAATGGCTTCGCCAACTTGCCCGACGCCACGGCTATGCTCGTTATTCGCCGTCGTCATTTCCTTAACAATGGTTGATAACTGGCCGATGGACGCCACAATTTTTTCGATGGTCTGACCAGCGGTGTCGATCTGGGCAGCACCTTGCGAGGTGCTGCTGACGCTGTCCGCGACCAGTGCCATTACTTCCTTAGACGTTGCTGCGCTAGTGCGCGCACTTCCAGCGACGACAGCGAATCCCCAGCCTTGTTCGCCCGCGTGGGCGACTTCGACTGCTGCATTCAAAGCCAGAATATTGGTCTGAAAAGCGATGCTGTCGATGACACCAATGATGTCGCGCACACGCGCCGACTTGCGGTGGATTTCCCGCATGGTCGAGACGCCTTGCCACCTAGTTCGGTGACCTAGCCCGCACCGCGGGCCAGCGCACCAGCTCGGGTTGCGTTTTCTGCGTTGTTCGGGTGGTCGCGCCAAGTTATTCCATTGATGCAGCTGTCTGCTCCAGCTCAGCTGCATGTTCTTCGGTCCGCCTACTAAAGTCTAAGTTTCCCTGCGCGATTTGCGAGCTGGCGGTATGCACCCGTTATCAAAACAGCGGGTTGGCGGATTGGTGGCACGGACCGTCATTCGGGCTCAGGTCAGGCTGTGGGCAGGTAGCAAGAGAAAGATGGAGTCATTGCCAACGTAGCCAGGACTCCAAAATCTTTGTCAGAGGAAACATGACTGCTGAATATCTCGTCAACTTCGGGCTCGCTCAGGTGTATTTAGATGCCAACGGCAACCGGTGCGCGCCCCCCGGCAGTCAGGCCCAAGATCCTACGGAGACGCTGCACTATGTGCAGATTGCTAACGACGGTGCGCTCCTCACCAAAAACTGGGATATCGGCCTAGCCGAGTTCACGCAAGCCCAGCGTGACAAAGCCAAGCTCTACAAACGGTCCGCGGAGTGAATTAGCCGATAGCCGCTCCTGGGTCGTCCGCGCTGCAAAGATCAGCTTGCTTCCCAGGCCAGCCCTGGGCATGGCTTACCCAACCGTGGGCTCAACCTAGGTGCATTTGCAATGCGGCGCGGGTCGCGAGCAGCAGATGCTGGTCGAGGCTGCGTGGAAAGTCGGGGACAGTAGCCATGTCGAACAGAAAAGGGCGTCCTTGCACCGCCCCTCCCAATCCAGCTTTTGCTGTAGCTGGGCTAGTCCGTCATCTCAAAAAGAAGTCTGTGGCCCCGGCTTTCGTTGGCAGACCATGCTCAAAATTTTTCCTCTAGGATCCTTGGTCAAGCCGCCAAACGCCATGGGTTTAGGCTGGGGAAAAGATTCGGCAACAGCAGGCCCCTCCCACAACGGGTCGCGGTATCGCAGTTGGTCTTCATGGAAGAGCGAGACAGTCGCGCAGTTCACGACGATGTGAGAGACATAGGACTGGTAAATCTCAAAGTCCCCAATTTTTCGCGGTAGCGCCAAGTTCACCTTGAATCTCAGCACAGTCGATTCTGGATTGCGCTTTTTGTACGTTGAAACGTCGAGCTGAGTCGTGTCGACAGAACCGTCAGACTTATTACCTGTAATCGTCATCCATTCCACCGCCTGAACGCTTGATGTCAAACAGATCAGGAAGCAAAAAGAGGCATGAAGTACGCGCATTTCAATGGAGGATATCGCGACGGTGCCAAGATCATTTCACCGTGAGTTTGGAGGGCCATTTTCAATTCCATTCAAGTTGAAGTCATGCGCGCTTCGGGATGCTCCCAGTTTGCAAAAGCTCACTTGCAGCGGCTTACAGACCAGCCTTGAGCTTTCAAGTCTGGCAGCAAACGCAGGGGTGCTATGGTTAAGGTCATCTCAGCGCCGAATGACCGAGTCCCTCTACTCCAATTCAATCGTTACCGAACAGGACTTAGAGGTCTTGGAGGGCGCCGAAGCTCGCGTTGCCTCTGTCGACGGGGCCGTAAAGGCCACCGCTGCACGGTCGGCTTTGCTCCTGGTTGCTTTTGTGTGCACGGCACTTGTCGCGTTGAACGTTTGGCTTGAAGATCTCCAACGCTTCGGTGCTGCGCAAACCATTTGAATTGAGTGACCTCATTAACGCCGTGGAAGGCGTCTTGAAAGCTCAGAGATTTACAGCCTGAGCCGGCATCAAGCGTGATGCCACAGCCGCCAACGTATCGCCGAAGCCACCAACAGCACGTGCCTGAAGCCGCGGGCTGGTGAAGACGCGAGTCGCCGCGCTCCACACGATTTTGAAGCCAAGCCGTTCAAGAGCTTCCACAAAAGCCACATCCTCACTGCACGTCAAAGGCGGCATGCCACCAACGAAGAGGTAGGCAGAGGTTTTAACCCCAAGGTTCGCACCATGGATGTGGCGATGGCCATCTCGGTCAGTGTAAGTCTGGTCCCAGTGTGCGCTCATGAACTGCTCAAGGTGACCAAGAACACTCCAGTCAGCGACGCCGACCGTGCCACATACAGCATCCGCGTTTAAACCAAGCTGTTGCACCAACCAGTCATGAGCTACGGTGGTATCTGCATCAGTAAACGCGAGCCAGCGAGCGCCACTTTTAACAGCATGGTCAGCCCCGTAACTCCGCACCTTGCCTACGTTGCGTTCGTTCGCTTCAATGATGTGGACATCAAACTTTTGAACGAGCGCTTTGGTTGAGTCTGTGCATGAGTCCAGGACAACAACCACGCAAACCTCTTCACCCTTCAACCCTGGATGAGCGCAAGCGCTCATCACAGAGGTCAAAGTGGCGACGATGGTCTGTTCCTCGTTATGAGCGGGGATGACGACGCCAAGCATGCTAAACCTTAAACGAGCGGCGGGTCAGTCTCTCGCTCGGTATGGCGATGCCGTTGCATGGCCATGATGAACGCTTCAATCGCAGCTTCAGAATCCTTGCCCTCGGCCAAGATAAGGCCAGGGTCGGCACTTCCATCAGCCAGCGTCATCGGGATGTCTGCCTTCATGAGCAGTGCATGCGAGGCACCAAAGGCGACGATGGTCTTGCCGTGGCGGTACTGGTCCTTGATGAACTCGAGCGTGTGAGCATCTTTAAGCAGTGCTTCTGCGGCGGGACCGTCCGGCAATGCCAGTGCATCAAACAAAAAGCCCGGGGTGTTTTCGGTGGTGGCATCTGCCTCAACTTTTTCACCGCCCACAGTTGGCACGACACCAAGTCGCGGAGCCACGATACGTCCCACGGCGCCTTGCGACAGGAGCGCTGCTTGCAAAGCCTGAACAGGTGCCGCCTCCAAACCAGGTGCCACCAGGATGGCCACCTTGCGGGTACGGATACCAGGCTCGCCAGTGCGTGCTTTCAGCGACAACGCCGGCGAAACCGTGACCTCTGGAGTCACTGGCGTTTCCAACGCTTTGGGCAGCGGTGCCGGCATCTCCATGCCCAGGTCAGCCGCAAGCTTGGTGGCAAGCTCCATGGATGCATTGGCAAGGCCAGCCACCATGCGCTCTCGGATAGCTGGGGTTTGGACCTTGCTCAGCTCAAAGCGAAACGCTTCAAGGATGTGAGCTTGCTCAACTGGGGTCTGGCTTTCAAAGAACAGCGTTGCTTGCGTGTAGTGGTCAGCAAATTTCTCAGGCTTCGCGCGCACCTTATCGCTTGCTTCCTTGGCATCAATACGCTTGGCGATGCTCACGAAACCTTGACCAGCTCCGGCCTGGAATGGGCAACCGCCTGCCAACGAGTTGGGCTCATAAGAGACTCGGCCGCGGTTGATGGCTTGGCGGTGCATACCGTCGCGCTGGTTGTTATGCACCGGTGCCACAGGTGCGTTGATAGGCAACTCGTGGAAGTTTGGGCCACCAAGGCGCGAAATCTGGGTGTCCACATAAGAGTGGATTCGACCGGCAAGCAGCGGGTCGTTGGAGAAGTCAATGCCAGGCACCACATGAGCGGTGCAGAAGGCGACCTGTTCGGTCTCAGCGAAGAAGTTGTCGGGGTTGCGGTTGAGCACCATGCGGCCCACGATTTCAACTGGCACCAGCTCCTCAGGAATCAGCTTGGTGGAGTCCAGAATATCAAAGCTGAAAGCCTCAGCTTGCTCTTCCGTAAACACCTGCAGGCCGAGTTCCCATTCTGGATATTCGCCAGCTTCGATGGCTTCCCACAGGTCACGGCGGTGGAAGTCGGGGTCTGCGCCAGAAATCTTCACCGCCTCATCCCAGACGAGTGAATGAGTACCGAGCTTTGGCTGCCAATGGAATTTCACGAAAACCGACTCGCCCGCCTCATTGACCAGGCGGAAGGTATGCACACCGAAGCCCTGCATCATCCGATAACTGCGCGGAATCGCGCGGTCAGACATCACCCACATGAGCATGTGGGTGATTTCCGGCATCAGGGAGGCGAAGTCCCAGAAGGTGTCATGCGCGGACGCCGCTTGCGGCATGCCATGGTGCGGCTCTGGCTTGACCGCATGGACCAAGTCTGGGAACTTGATGGCGTCCTGAATGAAGAACACTGGAATATTGTTGCCCACCAAGTCCCAGTTACCTTCGTCTGTGTAGAACTTGACCGCAAAGCCACGCACGTCCCGTGCTGTGTCCTTGGAACCGCGCTCACCTTGCACAGTGGAAAAGCGAACGAACACCGGTGTGACCTTGCCCTTCTCACTGAAGATCGATGCCTTGGTGTACTTCGCCAGCGACCCGTACGATTCAAAGAATCCATGCGCACCAGACCCACGGGCATGGACGATCCGTTCGGGAATTCGCTCATGGTCAAAGTGAGTGATTTTTTCTCGAAGGATGAAGTCTTCCAGCAGCACCGGACCGCGAACGCCGGCTTTCAAGCTGTTCTGGTTATCGGCAATCGCAACGCCTTGATTGGTAGTCAGCTGCTGACCCTCCGAACTCACGCGAACTCGGTCCAATGGCGCAATCGTTGCGTTAACGCCGGAAGGCGCTACGGTGCCAGTTTTGTCGGTGCCATTGACCTCAGACAAGGTGCTACCAGTGGGGACACGCGAAGGGGGCTCCACGGTAAGCCCAACAGGTGCAACCGTGTCCGCGCCATGCTCAGCGGCCTTGTTTTCGTTGGACACCATGCCAGCCGAAAGGGACTGCGTTTCTGCCTTTTGCTGTGCGGGCAAATCACCCCCCACGGCAGAGGCAGGAGCCGGGTTGGCTGGTGCGCTGTCGCTGTTGCGAGCAGCAGATTGCGCCGCTACTTTTTCTGCGGCGTTTGCCGGGGGAGTTTTAGTCATTTAGGTCTACCGTCAATTGGTTGTGGGGAGCATGACGCTAGCGAAGCCCGCAGTAGGGGTTCGTAGGACGCAACCTTCACCGAATAGCCGAAACAGACTACGGAACCAAATAACTACCGTTCGACTCTGGATGTGTGAGCGGCTGGCGCCCCAAAGCCGTATCCACCACCCGTACGAACTCCGCATTCTGCGCGTCGGTCAACGGACCGGACAAAAGCAGTCCCTGAAGGTCTGGGAGCTGATGCGTCAATCGCTTTTGCAACAAAGGGTCGCTGGCTAGCACTAACCGCACCAGTGCCATAAGGGCTCCAGTCTGAGCCTGCAATTTTTCAACTTCGGTCATGGCTGCCTCCGGTGTAGACATGGTGCAGCACGAAGAGGGACCTCCTGTTTTCGGCGTGTTGCAGTGCAGCATTGTTGCTTTATAAGCAATGGTTTCAGGTTTTCATTGATTCATTCATGAGATCCAAATGCCGTCCACATCCATGCAGCGGGCGGTTGCTTCACTCCGTAAAGAGCGCGAGCCCTGATATTCCGCAGCCAATGAGATAGGTAATCACTGGCGCGGCTGACCAAAGCCAACATTAAGTCTTCCGTGGAGCTTAGACAGAATCATCAAAGGTCTGTAGGGCCAACCTATTGCGTCGTTTGATTGCGGAATATTAAAAGTGGGGCACTTTGCAACGCTCGATGCATGCGAGTAGGTATCGAGACACATTTATCTCATGGAAGCTAACAGCAGCAATGTCGATAGAGGGCCATCGCATCGACAGGAAATTATTAGTGTCGAACCAACTACAACGTGCGCACCGAGGACTGGATTTTTACCTCCTGTTACTCGACGCCCAACCTGAGATTCGGTCCTACAAGACCATGAGCGTAATGCGAAAACCCAAGCCCATCAGGTGCGCAAAAATCTGACCATCGCCAGCTGCTAACAACGCTTCTGAGCATGTAGCTTACATCGTGGGGGTGCCTCGGAAAGGTGCCTATTAAGGGCAACTCGCAAGTTGCCCTTTTTTTTGGGGAAACAGCAATGAGCTATGCGTTACTGGATAAACTTCGATTAAGTTCATTTCCGGCACACATAGAAGGCGATGACGTTCAGACCGTGAGAGCCTATCTAGCGGCTGGACTGGTGAACGCCGAAATCACTGAAGGAATGCGCGGACGCTCGCCAGTCGCGGCAAAAGCAAAGGTTTTGGGAATTACGCCGAGCGGCCGCAAGGCAATGGAAAGTCGAGCAGCAAAACGAGAATTGGCGAATTTCATCGCACGGAAGTAGTTTTATAAACCGCCCTGTGGGCATCAATGGAGCAAAGAAAATGAGTGTAAAAACTTTGAAGGACCTCTTTATTCATTCCCTTTCAGATGTCTACAGCGCCGAAAAACAATTGACAAAGGCGCTCCCGAAAATGGCACGTGCTGCGACCAACCCCGCGCTGAAAGAAATTTTCACCTCCCATTTGGAGGAAACGCGAGGGCAGATTGAACGTATTGACCAAGTAGTGGAAGCGGCCGGCCTAAAGCTCAAGCGTATCAAATGCGCTGCGATGGAAGGCTTGGTGGAAGAAGGTTCAGAGACTATCGACGAAGTGGAAAAGGGACCTGTGCTGGACGCCGGCCTAATCGCAGCGGCACAGAAGGTCGAGCATTACGAGATCGCTACCTACGGCACCCTTTGTGCGCTAGCGAAAACACTTGCTCTTGACTCTGCGATTATTAAGTTATTGCAAGACACTTTAGCCGAAGAAAAAGGCGCAGATGAGAAGCTCAGTGCTTTGGCTGAACTTCAAACCAATACGGATGCTGCCGCGGCATGAAACAACGCACGCAGGCTTCGGCCTGCCACTAGGACATACATGAACGCTCGCAAAACGGGCGCAGCAAGCGAATCTGAAGACTTGTCAAACGCCGAGCGAAAAGCGCAGAAGAAGGGGGAGACATAATGGTCTCAGATTGGCGGGGAAGGCCCTGCCGCGCCTAAGCAGCCGAACGAGCGAGATGAGTCTTCGAGCAGCCAGGCCGGTACTGCGTCAGTTGCTTTTGAAAAAGCCGCGTATGCGGATGCTGCAGGCCCCCAACAAGATACCGACCGGGCGCCGATCACAGACCAGGTGTACAACACATCCATCACCGACTGGCACCGCAAATTTAAAAAACCTGATTCCAAACGATAAGTGATGAGCGCTACAAAAACTCAATTTAAATTTGGAGCCACTCTACTATCTGAGGGTGGCGTCAAATTTTCAATTTGGGCACCCGATGCCCATAAAGTTGAGTTATGTATTGAAACAAGTGCTTTTGAGGCTGAAGGTCTGGAAAACGGCCTTTGGAATGTCACAGTCCCATCGGCACGTGTGGGAACCGCGTACCAGTGGAAAATTAACGGAGAAATGCTTGTTCCTGACCCCGCATCTAGGTGGAATCCAGAAGGTCCACACGGGAGAAGCATCGTGCAAGATTCTGAGAATTTTCGCTGGAAGGACGGGTGGACAGGTAGGCCTTGGTCTGAAGCTGTCATTTACGAACTGCACATTGGGACTTTTACGCCGGAGGGTACATACCAAGCTGCTGAGAGCAAACTCGCAGATTTAAAAGCATTAGGCATAACCGCCATAGAGATTTTGCCAATCTCTACGTTCAGCGGCCAGTTCGGATGGGGTTACGACGGCGTCTTGCCTTATGCACCATTTCCCGCCTACGGTAGGCCAGACGAGCTTAAACATTTAATTCAGGCCGCGCATGACGTCGGCTTGATGGTCTTTCTCGACGTGGTCTACAACCATTTTGGGCCCGACGGTAACTACCTCTCTGGGTATGCCAAGTCTTTAACGTCACCTAAGCACAAGAATCCATGGGGCGAAGGCTTTAACTTTGACGACGCGGATAGTGAGTTTGTGCGCTCATTCTTCATATCCAATGCGTTGTACTGGCTTGGCGAGTTTCGGTTTGATGGACTCCGACTGGACGCAGTGCATCAAATCAAAGACGCCAGCGAGATGCACTTCCTGGCCGAGTTAAGTGCTACTGTACGGAATACTTTTCCCGACCGGCATATCCACCTGATCGTTGAGAACGAAAACAACGACGCTGGGCTCTTCCCAGATGAAGGAGAGTTCACGGCGCAGTGGAACGACGATTTCCACCACGCTCTACATGTTGCATTGACAGGAGAAAAAGACGGCTATTTCGGGGACTATGCGAAGCAGCCGGTTGCTCTAGTAGCCCGCGCCCTCGCCAACGGTTTCGTATGGGAAGGTCGGAATCGAGACAAAGAGGGCCGCCGTTCAGAACTAGTGGAGGCAAAACCAATCACCCTACGCGCGACGGTCAACTATCTGAGCAATCACGACCAAACAGGAAACCGCGCTTTCGGAGAACGCCTAAGGGAGCTTGTTCCACCTAACGCTCGCCCTCTTGCGGCTGCCCTAACGCTGCTGTCTCCGGCAACACCCATGATTTTTGCGGGTGAAGAGTTTGCAGCAGAAACACCTTTTCAATACTTCGCCGACTATTGCGGAGAATTTGAGGAAGCAATCACTAAAGGGCGGCTGGAGGAGTTCGGGCACTTTGTTAAAGGCGATATGGCCCAGCTTCCGCGTCCATGCACTCCTGAGACATTCGCACAATGCAAGTTGGATTGGCAGCAGGCGGAGCGGCCCGCAGGCCAAGCAAGCAGGCTCTAGTCACCCGTTTACTCGCTATTCGTGAAGCCCACTTTGCGCCTCTGCTGGAAAAGCTCCAAGGCGATCATCGCCTCTACGCGACGGGGCTCACCACCTTCATCGTTAGATGGCGCTTTGAGGGCCAAGCCATAGAGCTGCGTTGCAACTTGAGTGACAAGCCGGCGCCTGCGTTGCGGCCACAGGATTGGCCAGAACTCAATGGCTCCATCTCAATCTACACGGTTGGGACGCTTGGCCCCGAATGGTGGTCGCCTTGGTCGGGACAGTGGACCATCGGGCAGGAACTCTAAACATCCCAGTTCGCCACTGGCAGTGCCGCAATTTCGGGCTTTGCGAACAGGTAACCTTGGAATAACTCGATGCCAAGGTCTTGCAGGACTTCAAGCTCACCCCGAGTTTCTACGCCCTCTCCCACGACTTGAATTTCAAGTTGTTGGCAGATAGACATTAAACCGTTCGCGATGACTCTTTTAACGCGCTGAGTATCGATGTCACGTACAAGACTCATGTCAAGTTTAATGACATCGGGTTGAAACTGCGCCAAGAACTCAAAGCTTGCATATCCGCTGCCGAAGTCGTCAATTGCTGTAATAAAGCCCCGCTTTCGATACTCCGTGAAAATGGACTTCAAGTGTGGAAGGTCTGAAGACCGCTCGTCTTCGGTCAACTCAAATATTATTCTCTCTACTGGAAAGCCATGCTTTTCAGCTGTGGCAAGTGTGAGCTTGATGCAGGCTTCCGCCCGATACACGGCATTTGGCAAAAAGTTGATGCTGAGCTTGGAGGCCATGCCCAACTTTGCGGCTAGCTCAATCGCTTTACTCGGCACGCCTGGTCAATGCATAGCGGTTTTCGGGCACCACTTGAGAGAGCACTGTATAGGCCCCCTGCCCTTGAGGCCCCCACGAGAGCCTCGTGTGCGTAGACGGTCCGGCTCGGTAGGTGCACGACTGGCTGGAAGGCCATCGTGAATGGAAACAGGTCGGCGTGCGCACGGCACCCTTCACATCCTTTGATTTGGTTCGTCATGGGTGGATAGTGGCTGGTCAACATCAGAAGTGTCCTTCAGCCCTGGGATCGTGACCACGGGAAAAACTCTGCCAGTGCAGTGTTTTTTTGCGTTTGCCACCGTCAAACGTCTGTCACCGGATCAAATGTGTAGCCCGCCTGCTAACACGTTCAGAAGGGCTACTAAAAGATTGACTCGGCTCCGGCGAGTGATATGCAGTTCCAATGCTACCGCGCGTAGCCTTTTCCACCTTTGTATAGCTTTAAGATAACTCCAATAATGTATCATAAAACCGTGGCGCCATCAATTGGTTATCTGTGTAAGCTTTGGCAGTTTAAATTCCGAGACTCATACACTCCCATCCTATGCTGCGATAACTAGGAAACACGCTATACCAAATTACTGCGGTACTGCGAAACCCCAAGGCACGGCTGTATGCTTAGGTAGGCGGGCGCTGATGAAGTGAGGCAATTTATAGGACGCCACGAAGTAAAGGAACGGAAGCCTTACAGCCGAGGTTCTATATTTCCTACAGTGCGTGGCGTTTCCCAACAGCAACGTCGAGCTTTCATTCAGCAGCAGAAATGAGGGCCTTCACGCGCCGGTGGTGTAACGGCATTCGTCGGCGCTGGATGAAATTTCAGAAGGCGGGTGACACGCTTGCCGTTTTTTTTCACGTGCGCCGTTGCTAGCTGCGCTTATTAACGTCGACTTGTTAGCCATTAATGCCTAAAAACGAAGAACTGAAGCCCGACAAGGGCAGCGTAGGCTGGCTCCGTGCTTTCAATTTCAGCGTCGCTCAAGTCGAGCTTGGCTTGGTACCGTTCATCGCGCTTTTCCTTCAGTCGTCCGCGCACTGGAGTACCTCGCAAGTAGGTGCGGCCCTTGCATTCGGGAACATCCTTCAGCTGCTGGTTCAAACACCGGCCGGTGCCCTGATTGACCGGCTTCGGGCAAAGCGATGGCTCTTGGCTGGTGCCACAGTCTTCGTGGGCGCGGGGTGCGCTGCACTGCTGATGTCGGTCGCCGCCCCGGTGGTCTGGGCATCGCAAGGACTCATCGGCATCGCACGTGCTGCCTTTCCTCCGGCAATGGCCGCCATCACGCTGGGCATGTTTGGCAAGGCCGGCATGGACCAACAATCAGGTGTGAGCCAGGGGTTCAATGCTGCTGGGGGTGTCTTCACAGCAGGTCTGCTTGCCGGCACCGGTTACTTCTTAGGTCTTCCCGCGATGTTCTACGCGGTGATAGGCCTGTGCGCTGTCACCCTAGTCTGCCTCCAACGCATCAACGGCAAGAGCATCAACTTCGAAGCAGCGCGCGGCAACGAAGGCGACGCCGCAAAGAACAATCCAAGTGCGAGCGATGGGAGCATCTTCGTTCAGGTCTACCGAAGCCTTGCCGAGCTCTGCAGGGAAAGTTCAGTTCGTCGTTTCTTACTGTGCGCCGTTCTGTTCTATGCGGCAGATACCGCGATGGTGCCGCTCGTAACGCAGATTTTGGGTAAAGGGGAAGGAACCCAGCGGGCGCTCCTAATGACCTCTGGCTACATCGCGGCGTCGCAGATTCTTTTCATCGTCGTGGCCCCGTTCTGCGGTCGATTAGCAAGCTCCATTGGTCGAAAGCCCTTGCTTTTATTTGCGTTCGTAGCGTTGGCGGTCCGAGCCGTTCTTTCGGCTTGGGCGGACTCGCCAATGGTCCTCCTGGCGGCACAGTGCACTGACGCTTTAAGCACAGGCTTGTTTGGACTCTTGGGCGTCCTGGTCATCACTGACCTGACCCGTGACAAGGGCAACTTCAATGTCGCCTTTGGGGCGTTGTCTACGGTGCAAGGTTTGGGCGGCGTTATTAGCAATGCGCTTGCCGGATACCTGGCCGATTCGATTGGAGCGGCGCCCACATTCATGGTCTTGGCTGGATTCGCGGCATCTGGTGTTGTTGTTGCCATGCTTGTTCCAGAGACCGTCGAGAAACACCAAACACCACATTAGAAATCTGAGGGCGGCTACATGCGGGCATTGCGCTCACAAGGAAGGGCGTCCAAGACTACGGGTGGGGCGACGCAGGTCCCTAGAAGATGAGCGTGCTCAAAGGACCTCGAACATGTCACCGTCGAAGATGTATTCCCTTGCGAAGGCTGCCATCAACGCGTGGATTGATGACTTCGCGCCAAGCATGGGCGCAGCCATTTCGTACTACACGGTGTTCTCTATTGCACCGCTGCTTTTGATTGTCATCGTCATCGCAGGTTTGGTCTTTGGGCAGGAGGCCGTACGGGGGTCATTGCAAGCACAGATGTCCGGGCTGGTAGGCAACGATGGAGCGACAGCCATCCAGGGCCTAGTTGCAGACGCGTACAAACCTGGCCAAAGCTTGGTCGCCAGCAGTATCAGCATCATCGTTTTGCTCGTAGGCGCAACCACTGTTTTCGCGGAACTACAAAGCGCGCTGGACCGTGTGTGGCACGTACCCGAGAAAGCAAAACCTAGCGGGGTCTGGGGCATCCTTCGTGCTCGTTTTCTGTCCTTCGGCCTCATCTTGGGCCTTGCATTTCTGCTGATGACGTCGCTCGCCGTGAGTGCCGGCATCTCCGCTTTCGGCACTTGGTTCGGGGGGCTGGTTCCGGGCTGGGAGGTGCTGTTGCATGTCTTGAACATCGGCATCAGCTTGTCTGTAGAGACACTGCTCTTCGGAATGATTTTCAAGCTGATGCCTTCGGTACCAATCGCTTGGCGGGATGTATGGGTTGGTGGCGCAGTAACGGCGTGCTTATTCGAGTTGGGCAAAACACTGATCGGCGTCTACATGGGCAAAGCCGCAATCAGTTCTTCGTATGCCGCCGCTGGCTCCATCGCGGTCATCTTGATTTGGGTCTATTACGCGGCCCAAGTTTTCTTGCTTGGCGCTGAATTCACCAAGGTGTATGCGGCTGACCGATTGGGTGTGGTGGATTCCAACCCTATCCAGGAGCCTGGACAAATTCAACCGGACGCAACCACGTTGGTCTCCTCGCCGACGCCGGTAAACCGGTCCACACACATCGCAGCTACAAAAGCTTCAATTGGTCAACGCGTCGCAGTCAGCGGGACGTTATTTGTGGCTTCTGCTGCGTTGAAGCTCTGGCTTAAACGGCGCAACCGCATTTAAGTGTCGGCGAGCCAAAAGACCTGCGGGTAGCTTACGCGGCTCACCACCTCGAATCCCGCGAGCATCTCGCGTGGCCACCAGTTACCGCCTGGAGCGCTTTCGAAGCAAAAGGACTGCCGCAGTAACTGCTGCTCCCACCGCCACTTTGCGCAATACCCCGGCGCGGTCATGTTTCCAAGCTGCGCCAATCCCCATCTCGCCGAGGACGTTAGGAACGTGGCCACGCATCAGGTCGCTGGCGACCCCCTCCACAACGTTCGTGCGGTCCGCGAGAAGGATCATCCAGTGGCGGAGATCGTTCTCGCTGTATTTGAATGCGAGGCGCCGCATGACGCCGCTGAGCCCGGATGGGGGCACGGTGCTTCCGAAGACCGGCGTGATCTTGCTGTCCCGCTCTGTGGAACACAGCACTTCCACGCTCGTTTCTTGTTGACCGGGCTCGTCCCAGTGCAGCCCGGGAAGACGAGCAGGCATGCGTTCTTTCGGGTACGCAGGCCTATCGGCCGGATTGAGATCGGCTCCCCAGCCGGGGATGTGTGCGAAACGCTCTTTGTTATCCATGATCGGTACCGGTAGGTGCTCAGACGCCGGCCGGTAGCAAGACCGGCTTGATGCAGTTGTCCAACTTGCTGGAGAAGAGGTGGTACGCATCGGCGACTTCTTCGAGACGGAACCGGTGCGTGATGACTTTGCGGGGCTGGATATGCCCAGCCTAGATGTGCTCAATAAGCCGGGGCAGATGCCGCTTCACGGAGGCTTGATTCATCCGGAGGGTCAGCCCCTTGTTGACTGCATTACCAAACGGAACGGCGCTAAACGTTGGTCCGTAGACACCGACGACTGAGACCGTACCGCCATTGCGCACTGAGTTGATGGCCCAGTGAAGCACCGTGGCGGCGCCGCCTTGCAGCTTCAGCTTCACGCCCGTGAGCGTCTGCGTGAAGTTACCTGCAGCCTCTGCACCGACGCAGTCGATGCAGATGTCGGGGCCGAGACCATCCGTCATTTTCTTCAGGTGGATAGCCATGTCGCTGACCGACTTGAAGTCCACTGTTTCGCACTGGGCGAACTCCTTGACGAACGCCAGCCGGTACTCGATATGGTCGACAACGATGACGCGTCCTGCACCGAGCAACCAAGCTGACTTGGCGGCGAAGATGCCGACCGGGCCGGCTCCGAAGACGACCACCGTGTCGCCCTCTTGGATGCCACCCATTTCCGCCGCCTGGTAGCCGGTCGGAAATGCGTCAGTCAGCAACACCGCATCGTCCTCGTCCATGTCCGCTGGGAGGATCGTTGGACCAATGTCGGCAAACGGGACGCGGACGAGCTCTGCTTGGCCGCCGTTGTAACCGCCAGCAGTGTGCGAGTAACCAAAGATCGCGCCCACTGCCGTTGCCTCGGGATTTGTGTTGTGGCAGTTGCTGAACAACTCGCGGCGGCAAAAGAAGCACGTGCCGCAGAAGATGTTGAAAGGCACCAGAACCTTGTCGCCTTTTTTAAGGCTTTGAACAGAGGGGCCCACTTCCTCAACGATCCCCGTGAACTCATGCCCGAAGGTCGTACCTACACGGGTGTCTGGAACAAGGCCGTGATAGAGGTGAAGGTCAGAACCGCAAATGCATGCCCGGGTGACGCGGACGATGGCGTCGTTTGGGTGTTCTATGACCGGCTCGTCCTTCTCTTCTGCCCGGACACGGTACGGGCCGCGGTAGTTCATTGCCAACATAGGTTCTTTCGTGGATTGGTTCCTTAGCGTTTGCGTCTACTCCTGTCGATGCTGTAAGGCCTAGTCCTACGAGTTTGTGGGCGTATCACCTCACTTAAGTGACGGTTCTTTTAAAGCAACCGCAGAGCTTATATGTGTTCAAGTTCCCGAGGATTGAATTACCAAGGAACACCATGCAGGAACAAGGGAACCGGCAGGTCAGCCACATCAACCTAAGTGCAGGCTCGTTTTGAATGGGCGCAGAGCTTTCTGTGACACCCCTTGGACTGGTATCAATTGCGGCGCTTGTGAGTTCGATTTTGCTTTCCACGGCGGTATTGGTACAGGCCGCTAAGAAGTGAGTCGTGATTAATGGAGTTAAAGGAAGACAAATGACAAATGAAAAATCTGGTTCTCCGGGCGACGGTATCGAACCCGACCGCATCGACTTGAATTCCGCTCAAGCAGTCTCAGAATGGGCTCGCAAGCTCGATTCGACTGAAATGCAAATCAGGGATGCCATTACAGAAGTTGGTAATCGCGCCACCGACGTCGAGATGCACCTCAAAGGCAGTCGCAGCACGACAAACACCGAACGCGTTGACGAAGTTGTCCCAAACTCGGCTGATACTAAAAAATAGCAACTTACTTCTGGATATTTTCCGTGCTAAGCCACCCGAAACCGCGGAGCCAAATTACAGATAAAGGTTTCTGAGTTGGCGATGCTTTAAAACTTTTTGAACCTCTGGAGATGACTATGGCTGACGATAAATCAAACAGTGGCCCAGCAGACCGCACTCGCATTAACGTCAATGAAGATTACGAGTTGGCCTACTGGACCAAAAAATTCGGTGTTGACGCAGATACTCTGCGTGCCGCGGTGAAGGCCGTTGGCGTCAGCGCCACTGCCGTCGAGCAACATCTCAAATCCAAGAAATAGGCCATTGCCATGGGTGCCGCCGAGAAGCTCGACCGCTACAAGGCAAAGCGCAACTTCGCGATCACCAGCGAGCCGGCTGAAGGCGGCACAGGAGGCGTTGAAGCGCTGAGCTTCGTGGTCCAGAAGCACTGGGCGACCCGGCTGCATTACGACTTTCGTTTGGAACTCGACGGTGTGATGCTCAGCTGGGCCGTGCCCAAGGGTCCCAGCTATGACACCGCCGATAAGCGCATGGCGGTCCACGTCGAGGACCACCCGATCTCGTACTCGTCTTTCGAAGGAGAAATTCCGGCGAAGCAGTACGGGGCGGGCAAGGTCATCATCTGGGACAAGGGAACATGGCACCCCATTGGCGACCCCACGCAAGGCTACCGAGATGGGAACCTGAAGTTTGAACTCCGGGGGCACAAGCTGCTGGGCAAGTGGGCCCTGATCCGCATCAAGAATGGCCGTGACTCGAAGCAGGATGCGTGGCTGCTTATCAAGGAGAAGGACGCCTATGTGAAGTCGTCCTCCGAGTTCAGCGTCGTTGATGAGTTTCCAGACAGCGTTGCGGGCTTGGACCTCCCTGCTGCCAACACTGAAAAGTCGACAACACCCGCTCCCGAGTCCGAACCTCAAGCAGTCGCTCCCGCCGCAGCCTTGCCCGAGACCCTCGCACCTCAACTGGCCACTCTTGTTGACGGCCCGCCGCGTGATCCGGAGGATTGGCTTTACGAGGTCAAGTTCGATGGCTACCGTCTGTTGGCGAGGGTCGACGGCGCAGACATCAAGCTCTTCACACGCAACGGAAACGATTGGACAGCCAAGCTCAAGGGCCTCCATGGCGCGTTGAAGAAGACGAAGCTGCCGCAGGGGTGGTACGACGGAGAGATCGTGGTCCTCAACGACAAGGGGGTCCCTGACTTCGGCGCGCTGCAGAACGCATTCGACGCAGTGAAGACTGCTGAGATCGTCTACTTCGTGTTCGATGCGCCATATCTTGATGGTCAAGACCTTCGAGCCCTGCCGCTAACCGCTCGTCGCGATTTGCTGTTGGCAGCGCTCGCAAAGCGACCGTCGGATTCCGTGAGGTTCAGCGATGTCTTCGATGCGCCACCCGAGAGCATCGTCACCTCAGCTTGTCAGCTCGGCCTCGAGGGAATCATCGCCAAGCGAAAGGACTCGGTTTACCGCTCATCGCGGTCGGCAGACTGGATTAAGTTGAAGTGCAGCCACCGTCAGGAATTCGTAATTGCCGGTTGGACGGAACCGAAGGGTTCGCGGAGTGGTATCGGGGCACTGGTCCTGGGCGTGCACGATGACAAGGGCAATCTGGTCTACGTAGGTAACGTCGGCTCCGGCTTCAACTCCAAGTCCCTGCAGGACGTTCGAGAGAAGTTGGACGGCGTTGCGGCATCGACCTCGCCATTCGCCGAGAAGCCAGCGATGGTGAGCAAACCCCACTGGGTTAAACCGACTTTGGTTGCGGAGGTCACCTTCGGCGAGTGGACGAGCAGCGGCCACATCCGGCACTCTGTTTTTCATGGACTGCGAACTGACAAGGACGCCTCGGCCATCATTCGCGAGAAGGCCGTGAGCGCGCCAAAAGCGACGAAAGCCAAAGCCGTTTCGCCCAAGGCGGAAAAGTCGCAGCCGGCATCGCATTCCTTGTCCACAAAATTGCGTGTGACCAATCCAGATCGGGTCATCGACGCAAGTACCGGCATTACCAAAGTCGAACTGGTCCGCCATTACGCTTTGGTAGGCACGCTGATGATGGAGCACCTGAAGAATCGACCGGTCTCGCTCGTGCGGGCGCCATCGGGTGTGGACGGGCAGCTGTTCTTTCAGAAGCACGCCGAGACCGAGAAGCTGCCTGGCATTAGGCAGCTCGACCCGGCCCTCTATGCGAGCCATCCGGCGATGCTGGAAGTCGCGGACAAGGAGGGACTGCTGTCCGCCGCGCAGTGGAATGTCGTTGAGTTCCATACCCTCAACACCGTCTCAACGACTTTCGAGTTTCCGGACCGGCTGGTGTTCGATTTGGACCCAGGTGAAGGGGTCTCCTGGAAGGACATCCAGAAGGCCGCCAACGTGATGCACGTCTTCCTCGACCAGTTGGGCCTCCCGTCGTTTCTGAAGACCAGTGGTGGCAAGGGGCTCCACGTGGTCGTGCCCATCAAGCGGCAGCATGAATGGGATGTCGCCAAAGGGTTCTCGCAGGCAGTGGTGAACCACCTCACGAAGACACTGCCCCAGATGTTTGTGGCCAAGAGTGGACCGAGGAACAGGGTCGGCAAGATCTTCATCGACTACCTGCGCAACGGACTTGGCGCCACGACGGTCTGCGCGTGGTCGGCGCGTGCGCGGCCGGGTTTGGGCATCTCGGTGCCCGTGACATGGGACGAGTTGGAATCGTTGCGCGGCGGCGACCACTGGACCATCCGCACCGCGCAGAATCGGCTCGACAAGGGTAACGAGCCATGGGCGGGCTACGCGAAGGCTGCCAAGGCTTTGCCCAAGGCGATGAAAACGCTAGGCTACGCTGGCTGACGTCACCGGCACCGGCCGATCAGCGGCGCGAAGAACTCGTTCTTTTAAGGAGTTGGCTTATGGCTTCTTCCGGCATGGCTCTAACCTCGACGCGCACCGTGTGGAAGGGTGCGATCAGCTTCGGCTTGGTCCACGTTCCCGTGGGTTTGTATTCCGCAACGACGACCACCGGCATCGACTTCGACTGGTTGGACAAACGGTCGATGGACCCCGTTGGCTACAAACGCATCAATAAGAAAACGGGCAAAGACATCGCGAGCGAGCACATCGTCAAGGGTGTGGACTACGGTGATGGGCGCTACGTGATCTTGTCGCCAGAGGAGATCGCCGCAGCCTACCCAAAGACCACTCAGACCATCGAAATAGAGACCTTCGTTGATGCCAACGAGGTTCCGTTCGTCTACCTTGAGAAGCCGTACTACTTGGCGCCCATCAACCGGGGGGAGAAGGTCTACGCGCTGCTGCGGGAAGCGCTTAAAAAGAGCAACAAGGTCGGTATCGCGAAGGTGGTGATCGCCACGAAGCAGCATCTAGCCGTGCTCATCCCGTGTGGTCCGGCTCTCATCCTGAACCTGCTGCGGTGGGGCGGCGAAATCCGCTCGACCGAGGCCTTGAAGCTGCCGCCCAACAATGCCAAGGAAGCAGGAATCCGGGACGCGGAACTCAACATGGCGCTCGAGCTCATCGAGGACATGAGCCAGCCTTGGGACGCCGACCAGTTCCGCAACTCATTCGCTGACGAGGTGATGAAACTGATTGAGGAGAAAGCCCAGTCAGGCGAAATCCATGCGATATCGAAGGTGAATGACGAAACAGCGCCGCAGGGTGGAGAAGTCGTCGACCTGACCGCCTTGCTGCAGCGGAGTCTCCAGCGGAAGACTGGCCAGGAACCAACCCAGCTGAGCATGGTGGCGCCAGCAGCTAGCAAGGCCCGAAAGGCGCCGGCTGCCGCTAAGACAAAGCCTGCAGTCAAAGCGCCGGCTGCCCCCGCAAAGAAGGTTCCGGCGAAACTCGCAAGCGTCGTGACGGGCAAGGCTCGACCGAGCCGGAAGGCGGCCTGAGGTTGCGCTTCGAAAGCGCATTGGCTACTGCTCGCAGCGCCTGGTCGGCGCTCTCATGCAGCTCCAAGCCGCAAGCGAGCATCAGATTCATCGGTAGACCGAAGTCCTCGACTGCCATGCCGCTGCGGACCTCTCGCAGGCAGCCGTCGTCATACCTTTTGCATTCAACGACCGCGCTGACTCCCTGGCCCTCACAGCCCCAGCAATTGAAGGTGACATCCGCGTCGAACTTCAACGCTCGGACACGACCGTCTCAGTTGTCTGGCCGGTATCGGCCGCCGCGGCTTGTGCGGCCTGGCTGCGCAACTGGCTTTGATCATCCCGTCGGCGCCTTCTGGCTCTGTGTCGACCCATGGACATGCGCGCTGGAACCGACACCGCGCTGGCACGTGTTGTTTAGGTCTTTGGCTCCGCTCGGCTTTTCCATGCCTATGTTTTTGCCAACCGCACTTCCATCCTGGCGTTATTCGCGCCCACTCGCAGTCACGCTGCGACAATCGCCTTTTTTTCGAAAAGACCATGACCGGCTTTCACCGTAATGATGAAGAGTTGATGGCATCGCAGCGATTCGATACTCTTGTCCACTCCATCAAGGATTACGCGATCTACATGCTCGACGTGGAAGGGCATGTGGTCAGCTGGAACGCCGGCGCCGAACGGTTTAAGGGCTACCAAGCGCATGAAGTCATAGGCCAGCACTTCTCGCAGTTCTACACTGATGACGACCGAGCCGCAGGCGTACCGGCAACGGCGCTACGGATCGCCCAAGAGAAGGGCAGCTTCGCCACGGAGGGCTGGCGTGTCCGCAAGGACCTCACGCGGTTTTGGGCTGACGTCGTGATCGATCCCGTCTGGTCGTCTGACGCGCGTCTCCTCGGCTTTGCGAAGGTTACGCGCGATGTCAGCGAGCGCAAGCAGGCTCAAGAAGCCTTGCGACGCAGCGAGCAGCAATTTCGCATGCTGGTCGAGGGAGTCACCGATTACGCAATCTACATGCTGGACGTGGATGGATGCGTCACTAACTGGAACTCGGGTGCTCAACGTATCAAGGGCTATCGGCGCGACGAGGTCATCGGTTCATTTTTCGGCCGGTTCTATCCTATTGAGGACCAGGCAGTTGAGCTGCCAAGAAAGGCTTTAGCCATTGCTGCAGCCGAGGGTCGGTTCGAGCAGGAAGGATGGCGCGTCCGAAAAGATGGCACCAAATTCTTCGCCCATGTGGTTATTGACCCCTTGCGCAGCGACGACGGGAGGCTGGTCGGATATGCAAAGATTACGCGGGACATTACGGAAAGACGCGAAGCAGCAGAGAAGATCCGGCTGACCGAGCTGGCACTTCAACAGGCCCAGAAGATGGAGACGATCGGCAAGCTGACGGGAGGTGTTGCCCACGACTTCAACAACCTGCTGCAAGTCATCGCCGGCAATCTCCAGCTCCTTTCGATCGACGTAAACGGTAATGAGCGCGCTGAACGCCGTCTGCAAAGCGCTCTTGCAGGCGTTAATCGTGGCGCAAAACTTGCGAGTCAGCTATTGGCATTCGGCCGCCGACAGCCCCTGGAGCCCAAGGTCGTAAATCTAGGGCGTTTGGTCGTGGGTATGGGTGACATGCTGCCGCGCACGCTTGGGGAAGCAATTGAGATCGAATTGATCACCGCAGGGGGCCTCTGGAACACCCTGGCCGATGTCACGCATGTTGAAAACGCGGTGCTGAATCTGGCGATCAATGCCCGCGACGCGATGAACGGCGTGGGCAAGCTGACTCTTGAGGTGAGCAATGCGGTACTAGACGATGGCTATGCCGCGCTACACGCGGAGGTCACCGCCGGCCAGTACGTGATGCTGGCGATCTCGGACACTGGCTCCGGCATGTCTCCTGAAGTAATGGCGCAAGCTTTCGACCCCTTCTTTTCAACGAAGCCCGAGGGACAAGGCACCGGATTAGGCCTATCCATGGTCTTTGGCTTCGCTAAACAGTCAGGCGGTCACATTAAGATTTATAGCGAAGTGGGGCACGGGTCAACCATTAAGCTTTATTTGCCACGCTCGCAGAAGGCAGAGGATGCCCTAGCTGCCGCACCTATGCAAAAAATCGCACGTGGAACTGAAACAATCCTAGTAGCTGAAGACGATGAACAGGTGCGCAGTACTGTTGTCGAAACCCTCAGTGAACTAGGTTATCGCGTGCTTAAGGCTAAGGATGCGGAGAGCGCCCTGACGATCCTCGAAAGTGGAGCGGTGGTTGATCTGCTGTTTACTGACGTGGTAATGCCGGGGCCTCTGCGAAGTCCAGACCTTGCAAAAAGGGCCAAGGAACTTATCCCGTCAATTGGAGTGCTTTTCACTTCCGGGTATACGCAGAACGCGATTATTCATAGAGGCAGACTGGACGAAGGCATCGAATTGCTTAGTAAACCTTATACCAGAGAGGCACTAAGCGCGAAAGTTCGAAAGGTGATTGATCAAATGCGTGGCAACTCAGATTAAAAATACATGATGCATTTAGAACGTGCGTAGCATGAAGTACGCACTCTGAATGGACTTAGATCTTAGCCCTGGTGCCATGACTTCAATTTTTGTTCTTCCCTGCCCCATATTTAATACGGTATACAAGGAGGGTGCCGTTTAATCCGACCGATAGAGAATTGGTAGCAATCACTGGCCAATCTTGGCGCAATAAGCCATAAGCAACCCAAAGAATGAGTCCCGCTATAAGCGTTAAAATCATGGAAAGCGATACGTCCACAGCATGCTTCGACTTGATTATCTTGGCAAGTTGAGGAAGACTCGCACATGAGGTTAATACTCCCGCAGCAGCCCCCAAAACATCGGCCGGATCCATACTGCTCTATTCCTTTCGAGTAATATATCGGGCGACTGTTCAAAACATCTCTACCCAGTTTTTAGCGATAAAATCTTTCTGTCACGTTGATACATTCCGTTTGATGATAAGTCGATACTTTCATCCGTACAGTCGTCAAACTAACAGTAATAACGATGCATTACTTGGATGATAAATTTAACGTTTTAGAAGTGAGTCATAATTTTCGTCGAGCCACTGGTCACAGCAACGCCATCCCTCCTGCCGAAGCGTTTCGAACAAGCCAGCGTCAGCGCTGCGCTTGATTGATGGATCCATCAAATGCTCGCAACTGGCTGGGATGTTCAGGACGTGCAACCGTAGTCCTGCCTTGGACCGCTGATTTTCTTTGAGCAGTTGAATTTCGTGCTGCAAACCGGCATTACCAGTGATCTCGTTGATCCTGTTAAGGATGTTTTTCGCAGACAAGGGTAATTCTTGTCGCTGCACTGGAGACAGTTCGATGAGAAGAACATCGGCCTGCTGAAGGCCTTCATACAAAGGCCGCAGGACTGGGTTAGCCGTGTAGCTCCCATCCCAATAATGCTCATCTTCAATCTCAACTGCGGTAAATAATTGTGGGGCACAAGCCGATGCCAACAGAGCCTCGATAGTAATATCTTTAGGTCCGAAAACCCGGGTAGCCCCGTCACGTACTCGTATCGCATTGACGAACAATGCGGGCGCACCTGGTGACCGAAGGGCTTGCTGATCTATTACTTGATTCAGTACATAGCGCAGTGGCTGAATACCAAGCGGGTTTGCGATCATCGGGGGCAGCAAAGGCACCATGTCGTCCCAATGCCCTAATGAAGGCTTGCGTAGGGGAATCATCGTGAGCGATGCCAACGAACTTACCTCTGCCGCCTTTTGCCACAACAGTGCGAGCTGCTCTCGAGCACCCTGCCTGCCAGCTCGGACCCAACCCGTCACCAAGGCTGCTCCATTAAGGGCGCCGGCACTCGTTCCGCTAATCGAACCGAACTCAATCAACGGCTCTTCCAACAGCCGGTCTAGCGCTCCCCAAGTGAAGGCGCCATGCGCTCCTCCACCTTGAAGTGCGAGGTTAAGTTTCAGAGGCTTTTTGGTCATCTCTGAAGCATCGTGGAATTCGACAAGAGAACTGCAACATAAATCAACCGAGGTAAGCGTACGTCGGTTATTCCTTGCGCATGAGCACTGGGGACAGAGCTCAGCAACACGCCCGCGACGTGGATAGAAATAGACACACGGTCTCGGCATTTTCCTACGTGGGAACGGCGCGAATTAGCTAGGTTCGTTGAACCCGCATGAACCCAGCCAACTAACGAGTCCATATGCAGCCCTACGATCCAAATCCTCATGATGCATCGGCCAACACTGCCGCAAGTGAACATGGGCGAACTCGACATGGCGTCACCCTGCGAATCAATGGTCAAACGCACAGCGTCGAAGTCGAACCCTGGGTCAGCCTGCTCGACCTGCTGCGCGACAGGCTCGACCTGACCGGCACCAAAAAAGGTTGTGATCACGGCCAATGCGGAGCCTGCACCGTGATGTGCGACGGCGAGCGCATCAACAGCTGCCTGACCCTGGCCGTCATGCGCGACAGCTGCGAGATCACGACGGTCGAAGGCCTGAGCAACGACGGACAGCTGAGCGAACTCCAACAGGCCTTCATCGACCATGACGCGTTCCAGTGCGGTTATTGCACGCCCGGCCAGCTGTGTTCCGCCGCCGGCCTGCTGAAGGAAGGACGGGCCTCCAGCGTGGACGAGGTACGTGAACTGATGAGCGGCAACCTCTGCCGCTGCGGCGCCTATCCGCAAATCACGTCTGCCGTCTGCAGCGTCGCGCTGCCCGCGTCGACGCGAGCCGCTGGCAGTTCCACCTGGAACGCCCCAGTGCTGGTCGGGAAGGTGCCGGCATGAGGCCATTCAACTACACCGTTGCCGCTGGGTCTGAAGCGGCGATCCGCGCCCTGGGCTCGACGCCTGGCGGCAGGTTCGTGGCGGGTGGCACCAATCTCCTCGACCTGATGAAGGAGGACGTCGCGCAGCCGCCGCACCTGGTCGACATCAACCGGCTGCCGCTCGAGGGCATCGTGCTGGACGGGGATGGCCTTCTCCTCGGCGCCCTGGCGCGTAATGCACACACCGCCTGGAATCCGCTCGTGGTTGAACGCTACCCGCTGCTGGCGCACGCCATCCTGGCCGGAGCATCTCCGCAAATACGCAACATGGCGAGCAATGGCGGCAACCTGCTGCAGCGCACCCGCTGCGTGTATTTCTACGACGTGGGAGTGCCCTGCAACAAGCGGCGGCCCGGTTCCGGCTGTCCTGCGGCTTCGGGCCTGGCGCGGCAGCACGCGATCCTTGGCGCATCTCCGCAATGCATCGCCACGCATCCGTCGGACATGTGTGTCGCCCTTGCCGCACTGGATGCCGAAGTGCGGGTGCAGGGGCCGGCGGGCGCACGCTCCATCCCCTTCGCAGAATTCCACTGCCTGCCGGGCGACGAGCCTGAGCGCGACACGGTGCTCGACGAAGCCGAGCTCATCACCGGCATCGCCTTGCCCGCCAACCGGCTGCAGGCCCATTCGGTCTACCTCAAGATCCGCGAACGAGCGTCCTATGCCTTCGCGCTGGTCTCGGTCGCGGCGGCCCTGGAACTGGACGGCAACGGCCGCATCGTCGATGCACGCATCGCGCTGGGCGGCGTGGCCCACAAGCCCTGGCGCGACCGTACCGCCGAAGCCATCCTCCTTGGCGAGCAGCCCGGAGACGCCTTGTTCACCGAAGTCGGCCAGCACATGTTGCGCGACGCAAAAGCCTGGGGAGCTGCCACCAGCAGCAGCGGCTTCAAGATCACGCTGGCTCGCCGGGCAATCGTGCGAGCCCTGACCGCTGCCCTCGACGGCACACCGGCCGTTCTGGGCCAGGGAGTTTCCGCATGAACGCCCGTCTGCAAGCATCACAGCCCCAGCCCGTCGCGGAGCCGGGCACTGGTACCGTCGAACTGGGCGACTCCGTATCCCGTGTCGATGGCCGCGCGAAGGTGACCGGCAGTGCCCGCTACGCCGCCGAATTGCCGGCCGACGATTTGGTGTTCGGGGTGGTGGTCAACAGCACCGTGGCGCGCGGGCGGATCAGGGGCTTCGACCTGTCCGCGGCTCGCGCCGTGCCCGGCGTGCTCGACATCCTGACCCACGCCCACCATCCGCATGCGCGCAGCTTCGGACTTTTTTACAAGGACATGACAGCGCCTTCGGGCACGCCGTTCAAGCCGCTGCACAGCGACAGGATCCAATACAGTGGCCAGCCGATCGCATTGGTGCTGGCGGAAACCTTCGAGGCCGCGCGCTACGCCTCCCGCCTCGTGGTTGCGGATGTAGAAGAAGAGCCGCACGACACACTGCTGATCGACAAGCTGGCGAAAGGCTTCGTGCCCAGCCGGTTGAAGGCCGGGTATTCACCGCCGCCCAAGCCAACCGGGGACGCGACGGCCGCCTTCGAGGCAGCGCCCGTCAAGGTGGACCTGGAGTTCTACAGCGGCGTCGAGCACCACAACCCGATGGAAATGCACGCCAGCACCGTTGTCTACGGTGATGACGGCCATCTCACGATCTACGACAAGACCCAGAGTTCGCAAAACAGCCGCTGGTACGTGTCACGCATCTTCGGCCTGTCCAAGGACAAGGTCACGGTACGCAACGCTTTCGTCGGAGGAGCATTCGGCTCGGGCCTGCGTCCCCAGTACCAGCTGGCCTTGGCGGTCATGGGCGCGCTGGCACTGAAGCGATCCGTTCGGGTCGTGCTGACACGGCAGCAGATGTTCACCTTCGGCCACCGGCCCGAAACCTGGCAGCATGTCCGGCTGGGTGCGGAAGCCGACGGAAAGCTGGTGGCCGTGACGCACGACGCCGTTGCCGAGACATCGCAGAACGAGGACTACGTCGAAGTGGTCGTCAACTGGTCCGGTCAGCTCTACCAGTGCGACAACGTCAAGCTGGACTACCGGCTGGTGCGCCTGGATCACTACAGTCCGATCGACATGCGTGCACCCGGCGCCGCCCACGGCGTGCATGCCCTCGAGGTGGCGATGGACGAGCTGTCCTATGCTCTGAAGATGGACCCGCTGGCCCTGCGGCTGCGCAACTACGCCGAGCGGGATTCCGCCAAGGACCTGCCTTACTCCACCAAGGAACTGAAGGCCTGCTACGAACAGGCCGCGGCCCGTTTCGGCTGGCAACATCGCGCGCCGGCACCGCGCAGCCGCAAGGAGGGCACCGAGTGGGTGGGCTGGGGCATGGCCACCGGCGTATGGGACGCCATGCAGATGTTCGCCCGGGCACGAGCGGTCTTTCATGCCGACGGACGCCTGGTGGTGGAAAGCGCGGCGACCGACATCGGCACCGGCACCTACACGGCGATGTCCATGATCGCCGCTTCGGCCCTGGGTCTGCCGCTGGAACAGGTGACCTTCAGGCTGGGCGATTCCGACCTGCCCGCAGCGCCGATCGAGGGAGGTTCCTCCCACGTCGCGACGGTCGGGTCGGCGGTTGACGGCGTCTGCGAAAAGCTGCGCAAGCGCCTGCTGAACCTTGCCCGGGCGCTGCCCGAATCAGGCTTCGCCAAGGCGCGGATGAGCGACGTGGTGTTCCGCGAGGGCCGCATCGAACTGCTGCGCGACCCTTCGGTGAGCCACCCGCTCACCAGGCTGCTCGAGGCCGAAGGCCTCCGGTGCATCGAGGACAAGTACCTGATGCTGCCCCATATGCTCAAGCAGAAGAAATACGTGCGCGCCACCCATTCCGCCGTTTTTTGCGAGGTGCGGGTGGACGAGGAACTGGGCACCGTGCGTGTCACCCGCGTGGTCAGCGCGATCGCCGCCGGACGGATCATCAGTGCCAAGACTGCGCGCAGCCAGATCGTCGGCGGCGTGGTCTGGGGCATCTCGCAGGCGCTGCATGAGGAAACCCACACCGACCACGCCCTGGGTCGCTTCATGAACCACAATTTTGCGGAGTACCACGTGGCCGCAAATGCGGACATCCACGATATAGACGTCATTTTTGCCAACGAGGACGACCGCATTGTAAGCCGCATCGGCGCCAAGGGCGTCGGTGAAATCGGCTTCGTGGCGGTGGCGGCGGCAGTGTGCAATGCCATCTTCCACGCCACGGGACGCCGCATCTATTCAACGCCTATGACACCGGACAAAGTCATGCGACCGGATTAACAGTTTAGGTGGCCCAACCTGCCATCGGCTGCAGGTTGGGCGACGCCCAAGCTGAACCAGAGAATTTGGTTTGCAAAGATAGAGCTAAGAAAAAGATAGCACGCGGAAAAATAACAACATAAATCTAAAATATCGACCGTCTATTCCCCTCCTAAACGCAAACTTAATCAGCTTGTTTTACCGTGGTGCCGGTATTAAATTTTCTTGGATGTCCACTCATGAGTCGGACATGACTTCCGTTTGTGGTTGGCAGCTTGTGAGCCTCCCCTAACTGTTTTATAACCGCATGATTACGCTGGTCGCTTTGCGACGCGATGCAGTCCTTAGGGCAAATAACATCCAAGTCGCGCATTCTTGCTTCGATTGCTGTGGTAAGCACACACTGGTCGCTAGATACGCCGGTAATGATTAGGCGAGTAACTCCGAGGTGTTGTAAGAGCAACTCTAAAGGAGTGCCAAAAAATGCGGATTGTTTTGGCTTCAGCACGAAATAATCATTCTCAGCTGGTTTTAACATGCGGGTGATTTCTGCGCCCTTTCCGCCGCATTGTTCTGACAAATTAACCAAATGCAAGAAGTCTGATTGCCATCGGCCACGATTGTCGTTTGCATATATTACAGGCACATTTTCGGCTTCGCAGCGCCGTTTGAGAGACGCTATACTTTTCGAGATAGTAAAAGCATTAGGCAACAACCGTTCAGCATCTTGAAAGTCCCAACAACTGATCATGTCCACGATAACCAGAGCGCTCAATTGACCATCTTGAGGCGTGTCAGATTTTTTTCTTTTCATGATGTGCGTAGTATAATCATGCCAATAAAAACATCAAAGCCGTCCTAGTTTGATGCCTAATCTTACCGCATTAATAGAATAGCTGGAGTAACAGTACCGGTCATTTCCTGCTTTTTATATCTAAAACTGGTTTGGTATCGAAAGCAACAAAATTATGCAGCCAAGGCCATTCATCATGAAGTCATTAAGATTGTATCGATTGTTTCAATCTTCAACGCTCCACGGCCAGCCTGACTAGCACTAGGCGACTGTCTCTAAGCGAGCCAGGGCTATGCCGTACCGCTTCGCGAGACAAGTCCACAGGATCTAACGATCCGCCAACATAGAATCGTGGACTCGAGAAATGCCGCCATCAAATAACTTGGGCATCTGCCTAAGAAGCCGGCGTTGCCTGGTTAGCTTAGACCTAACTTTTTTCTATTGATTCTTACATCCACATAAGAAATTTCTGACAAGCATGCTCAAGCCGGCTGTTCACCGTTGAGTCCTCACAACAAAGGACCCCACATGTTTGCACACAACAAACGGCTTCAGTACACGGTGCGAGTTAGCGAATCCAACCCCGGGCTAGCCAACCTAATGCTGGAGCAATTCGGCGGCGCACAGGGCGAACTGGCAGCGGCTTGCCGCTACTTCACACAGGGCATTGCCGAGGAAGACCCGGGTCGCAAGGACCTGCTGATGGACATCGCCACGGAGGAACTGAGCCACCTCGAGGTGATCGGCAACATCGTCGCGATGCTCAATCGCGGCGCCAAGGGACGCCTCGCCGAAGGCGTCGACACCGAAGCCGACATGTACCGTCGTATCACCGGCGCCGGCAACGACTCCCATCTCACCCAAATCCTCTACGGTGGTGGCCCGGCACTGGTCAGCAGCGCAGGTGTGCCATGGACCGCAGCTTATGTGGACTCCATTGGTGAACCCACCGCTGACCTCGCTCCAATATCGCTGCGGAAGCACGGGCCAAGATCGTTTACGAGCGGCTCATCAACTGCACCGACGACCCTGGTGTGAAAGATGCGCTCACCTTTCTGATGACGCGGGAAATTGCCCATCAGAAATCGTTCGAGAAGGCTCTCTACTCCATCGAAAACAACTTCCCGCCAGGGAAGAATCCCGGCGATCCACGCTTCACCAGCGTGTACTTCAACCTGTCGCAAGGCGAAGCCGTCCCCGCGCCAGGTCCGTGGAACAACCCCGCCAACTTCGAAGTGCGTTCGACCATGGAAGAGTCGCTCGCGGTAGATGGTGGCACCGGGCTTCCGTCCGTCGGGCTGACCGATGAAGAAGTTGAGCTCGTTTCCGCTGCGGCCATTCGTACAGCGTCGGACCCAGCTTCTGACCCCCAAACTGGCGCAGAACTTGGCGCAACTCCACTCGCCGCTGAAGAGCTGACCAAGTCGCCTAAAGCTAAAAACTAATTCGTGGGATGGCACAAATGCGTGCCTCTGGGGCAGCTTTGAACGGGTTGCCCCATTTTTTTTCAAATGAGCTACGAATTACTTGATCGCATTCGTCACTGCCATTACCTGTCGAGCCGTGCGGTGAGGATGCGGACGTGGCCAAAGCATATGCCTCCGCAGGTTTGGTAATTGCCGAGTTTGACGATGTTTAAGGGTTTCACAGAAGCACCCATCGTAGGTATTATATATCTCACTCCGCAAGGTCGAAAAACAGTTGAGGCAAGCTTGGTTCGCAAAAGTATCGAAAAATTTAAATCAAGCAAGTAAGGCACCATGATGAATACAACTAGTGATCGTCACAAAGCAATGTTCATTGCTGCAGGTGCAGTCGCCGCAACTGTCATCCCGATGGAATCTTCTTTTGCACAAGCATTACCTGCCGGTGGAACATGGATGTCCATGATTCAAACGCAGCACAAAATGATATAAGCCACGTTCGAAAAGTTTCCTGGCCAGTGGTACTGGCACCTATCTTGAACAGCAGCGACTGCAAGATGTACTTCGCTATCAGTTGACGGCACATTCCGTGGCGGAAGAAAACGTGCTTTACCCTAAGCTTGCTGAAAAGGGAGTGGTTCCAGAGGCGGACAAGTTATATCTCGATCAAGCACATGCGAAAGTAATGAATGCGCAGCTTGAGATGCCCTGTTGCATAAAAAAGGCGACCCTGCATGGTTGGGGGTAGCCAAGAAGCTCCAAGCTTCAGTCCTGATGCACGCGAAGCAGGATGAAGAATGCAATATGTACCCAAAGCTGCAATCGATGCTTAGCGCCCAAGAAAATGCAGAACTTAGCGCGATGTATGAGCGTGAATTCACGGCGGTGAAACCCCGTCGAAATCCGCTTGCATAAACATTAAGGAGAAAATGATGCAAAAACCCTGCAGGACCTCTTCGTCCACTCGCTCTCAGACGTTTACAGCGCTGGCGATATGAAAACTCGACGAGTGAGCTAGCCTGCAATTTGAGCGATGCAGCAGTGCCTTCGGTGAGCCCTGAGCAGCTTTAGCAGCGGCTGGTCAATCCTATTGTTATGTATTCCGTCAGCTCTATTGGACCTGATTGGTGGGCACCTTGGTCTGCGATATGGACTCTCGATAGCGAACTTTGAGTAAGAGTGACCACGGCTTTGTTCGGCGACGCGCAACATTTTGGCGCAAAGAATTGATCAAAAAGGATTGAGACAATGACATTATCTTTTAGTGCTGACGATCTTTACCTTCACCGCAAGGTCACCGAAATTAAATGCCCAGCAGATGCAACCGTCGCTGCCTGCACTGTGCGCTCTGTGGACCGGGTAAACGATTGCTACCGTACATCCATCTGGAGCGTACCGCTCGCGGACGGCGAGCCCTTCCAGCTCACCCGTGGGGGCGGTGATACCGAAAACTCGCCAAGATGGTCGCCGGACGGCAAAACCCTCGCATTCATCTCTAATCGCAGTGGCTCTTGTCAGATCTGCACGATGCCGCGAACCGGCGGGGAAGCAGCTCAGGTCGGTAATTTCGAAGGCAGTGTGTCCGACTTCGCATGGTTTCCGGACGGCAAAAGCTTGGCAATAGTTTCAGGCGTTGCTGTCGACCCCGAACTGCGCGGCCAACGCTCGTCCGAGCCCGTGGTCTCGAAAGCGTGTTCTCCCGAAGTTGCCTGGAAGCTGCCCTACAAATCCGACGGTGTGGGGTACCTATTAGGCCGCGAAGTCCGCCTGTTCCGCCTCGATCTTGCGACAGGCGAGCAAGTACAGCTTGGGGAGGGCCACTATGACGTGTTGGGTTTCGATGTATCCGAGGACGGCAAATGCATCGCCTATTCGCGTACACGCGGCGGACGATTCGCGCACTGCACAGAATTGTGGTGCTGCGACGCCGATGGCGGCAATCACCGACCGTTGGTCCAGGATCTAGCCACTGTGGCGACACCCGTCTGGTCTCCAGACGGGCAATGGATCGTTTTCACCGGCGCACGCGCCGAAGGAGAAGGTCAGACGACGCTCTGGCTGCACGAGGTGTGCAGCGGTCGGACCTCGCTTTTCAGCACCGATGCGATTGAGGTCGCGGCCGGCGCCTCCCCGCAATGGACGGCTGATGGACAAGCGGTCGTATTCAACCAGGCCTTTCGCGGGCGCCACCGCATCGTGCGAGCCGACTTGAGGAACCGCACTCTTCAAACACTTGTGGCGGGCGACCGCCAGTTCGGTGCCTTCGATTGCAACGGTGAACGTTTGGTCTACTGCATTGAAAGTCCACCCTCCCTAGCGAGGTTTGGATGTGCGAACCTGGTGAAACGGGCGAACGTAGACTGACTGACTTCAACGCCTGGTGGCGAGACCGCGTGGAAATCGCAGCCGAGGTTCGCACTTTCAATGTGCCCGACGGCAAGGGTGGCACAGAGGAAATTGAAGGCTGGCTGCTCCGACGCGCCGACGCCAGTGTCCCTGGTCCATTGCTCAACGACGTACACGGCGGCCCGGCCAGCTATGCGCTGCTCGATTTCGACACGAACGTGTTTTGGCAGGTGCTGTGCTCTCAAGGTTGGAGCGTGCTTGCGCTCAACGCGGTTGGCTCTTCTAGCTATGACCGCGAGTTCTGTGAACGACTAGCCGGGCACTGGGGCGAATACGACCTGCCTCAACATCTTGCTGCGATAGAGAAGTTGGAAGTTGAGGGTTTGTGTGACGGCCGTCTGGTCATCTCCGGAAAGTCATACGGCGGCTTCCTGAGTGCCTGGACCATTGGCCACACTGACCGGTTTGACGCCGCTGTAGTGATGTCCCCTGTAGGGAACATCGAAACCCACTACGGCACATCTGACGGAGGCTATTACGCAGACCCGTTGTACCTCGGCACGGCCCCGCGTTTTAACCGTGCATTAGCGCGGAAGTTGTCGCCTCTGCAGTATGTTGAGCAAGCCAGGACGCCGACGCTCTTCATGCAGGGCAAAGACGATGAGCGATGCCCCAAATGTCAGTCCGAAGAGATGTTTGTGAGTCTCATGCGGGCTGGCGATACGCCCACAGAGCTCGTGCTTTACCCCGGCGAAGACCACAGTTTTCTCGGGCAGGGCAAACCGTCTTGTCGTGCAGACGCAGCGGGTCGCATCGTCGAGTGGTTCATGAGCCATAGCGATATCAACGGAAAGACCGGTAGGCAAGCTGAGACGACGTCATTCGATGAGACAGAAGACGCCTCGTAATGCGAATTCCATGGTGCCGCTTCGCTTCGCAAGGCCTAGGGCGTATACCCAGATCATCCATCCTTCCTAACGTCAAAAATCGAAAGGATATATCCTACATAGACCGAGGTAGGTACTGACAAGGAAACCCTAGTGCCTAGGCAAAAACCGGTTCTTGGCTTAGAGGAACCGGAAATGGGTGAGTGCGCGATCGCTGGCGGAACCGATAACCCCGGCAGCTGGAGTTTTAGCTTAAGAACTCCACGCGGGCGGGTTATCGCGTGAGTCTCAAATAAGTTCTTAGTGACCTGTTTTGGCCCTCAAGAACCAGAAGAATTCTTTTCAACATTCGTGTCGAATATCGAATTGCTGCACGAAGCGGCGCGTGTTCATTTGCATGGTGAGTACGCACCTTCGGTAGAGATTCAAGCTAATGATATTGCAGTGGCAATGATGCTCGACCCATGGTTTTATACACGTATTATTGTGAGGCAAAGTTATGAATGCTGACACACATTATGATAAAAAAGGTGGAATTCCAGCACAACAAAACGAAGGGGCTGGTATATCGCGACAGGGAGAGACCCAATGGTCTTAAGTAGCCATCGACGGCAAACAGACGCCAGCGGCAAAACAGCCGAACGAACGCGATGAATCCGCATCCAGCCAAGGCGCACAAAACGCGTCGATGGGAGATATTGGAAAACTTGCGCAGCAGGATGCAGAAACCCGTCTGGATACTGATCGCGGGCCTGTCCTGGACGCCGTTTACAACGGCCCGGTGACCGAAGGAAATCGGAAATAACTTCGCAATGCGAGTCATCGTAATCGGCGCTTCGGCTGGTGGCGTGGTGGCGTACCAGCGACTTGCCGCGTCGCTCCGGCCGAACTTCCCTTGCCCGATCCTAATCGTCCAGCACATTGGCGCGCACCTTACTCGATTGGTTTACATCCTTCGTCACCGTGGTCCCAACTATGCGGTGGCCGCAAGAGACGGAATGGTGCCGCAGGCAGCAACAATTTACGTCGCGCCATCAGATCACCACATGGTGATCTCCGCCCGAGAAATTCGCCTAAACCGCGGACTCAAAGAAAACCATGCCCGACCCGCAATCGACCCGTTGTTTCGCACGGCCGCACTTGAGTTCGGTCCTGGAGTGATAGGCGTGGTGCTGACAGGAATGCTGGATGACGGTGCGGCCGGTTTGAAGGCGATCAAGGACTGTGGCGGTATTACCATCGTTCAAGATCCGCACGATGCGCCAGAACCCAGCATGCCGTTGAGTACGTTGGCGAAGTCGAATGTCGATTACATGACGACAATCAACAAGCTGGCTGAATTGCTGGAAAAACTTGTGGCAATGCCTGTGGAGGATGTAATGGTCAAACCGCTTCCTTCGCTTGAACTGGAGCACGCAGCGAGCGTCGGCGATAACGCCATGCAAAAGCTCAAAGCCATCGGCAAACCATCAACATTCAGCTGTCCTGACTGTGGCGGTGTCATGTTCGAACTCAACGAGCCGGGGCCGGCCCGTTACCGGTGCCATCCGGGTCATGCAATGGGGCTGCTGAGCCTGGTCGCTACACAAAAGGAAGTTGCCGACGATGCTCTCTGGACCGCCCTGCGCGCGTTACAGGAAAAGGAAGCGGGCCTTCGCCGGCTGGCCGAGTCCACGCCACCGGCTCTTCCACGGCATTCGGACCTGCTGACCGAGGCCGATGCGCTGGCATCGGCGGCGGCTACCTTGCGGGCCTTGACGGTCGGCGAGCCCCGGCAGGCACAGACGCAAGCGGTGTAGAGGCGCCATTGGTAATGGGCTTGATACGTGATGTTTTTAATCGAAGGGAAAATGCAATGAAACAGAACAGTGAAGGTCAGATCGCCAAGACAAAACCGGACGAAGGTCTGATGACCTCGAATTCCGGTTCGGTTACCTTGACTCCAGTGACAAGGGAGCAGGCCGTGGATCATGGCATCGAAGAATCCTTTCCCGCCAGCGATCCTGTATCCGTGTCGATCACGAAAGTGCTGGTGGCCAGTGATAATGATTCGCCGGATGTTTCTTCGGAAGAAACGCAGTCTTCAGACGAGACGAAAACTTCAGACCAGCCTGCCAACCGTGACCCGCTTGAGCCTTGGGTCGCTGCACCGGCATTGAACCCGGGCGACGAGGCCGCGGAAGGAACTGCAGGGACCGGGCAAACGTTTTGCCCGGATTGTGGAGGCAGCGGAATTCAATACGGTCGATCTTGCAAAACCTGCGGCGGCACCGGCGAGGTAACGGTGGGAATAGGCGGAGCTTGAGGCGCTTATTCAATGTTCGGTATGTCGGCCGTTTCATCTCGCGTGGCCTGTTGCATAAGCCCGTTTTCCACGAAGACAAAAGAAGCAGCGACAATCACCAGCAGTAACCCGAGGATCGCGGTAATGGATCCTGTCCAGGCCAGGGCGGGATGTGGCGGTGCGATCACTTCTATCGCCGCCAGTATCAGTGTGGCGATCAGCAAGATGGCTGAAGCAACGCCGATATTGGTCGCGATCCGCATGAGGTCGCAGCGTTTTCGATACAGCTTGATTTGTCGTGTCAGGCTTGCTGCTCTTGTGTCCTCGTGCTGGGTACGATAATTTTCAACCAGTTCCCGATATCGTTCGGCTGCGCCGGTATATCGACTTTGCAGATAACTGAGAAATATCCAGGCGGCAAATACCAGGCTGGCGGTCGGACCCACCGCCTCCAGCACGTCCTTCAACTGAAATTGCATATGGCCAGAATATCCGGATTATCGATCCTGGTCGCTTGGCTCGGCCTGGTCGTCCCGACTGTCATCCGACCGGATGCTCTCCGCCGACTCGGTCAGTCCAAATGGCGCAGACCCGTCCTTCTCCACAGACTCCGCGTCGGCCCGTTTGTCGCTCATCCGCTCATCTGGCGCAGGTGCAGAGCTTCCAGGAGCATCAGGAAGGAATGCCTCGCCAGCGCCGATATTATCGATGGTCCCGTCCGTGACGGGCCGAGTGCCCGCGCCGCTTTGTGTACCGCGTCCCATGGTGCCTCCAATAAAACTTCAGGTTAGCAAAGGGGGGCTTGATGCCTGTAGGACAAACTGCCGCCGGACAATAAGTATTTGTCTATCCGATTAGTTGCAGCCCCTCATTCTGTCAGGATCCTTATATTCACTTACCCGTTGCGATGGCAGGCGGGTTAATTTGTACGCCATATAAATGCATAACAGGGGTTGGTATGCACGACCACGCAACGGCAGAGCCGTACGACCACCCGGCAGGCGGCTGGGGCTCGATCAAGGCAGTCAGCGAAATCCTTTTACGGGAGAGCATCCCGATCAAGGGCGCCAAGGCCCTCAGGGTGCAGAACAAGGCGGAGGGGTTCGCATGCGTCAGTTGTGCCTGGGCCAAGCCCCATCCTCCGCACATCGCAGAATTCTGCGAGAACGGGGCGAAGGCCACGGCATGGGAGCTGACCGCCAGACGTGCCGGCCGGGAGTTCTTCGAGCAGCACACCCTGGCCGAGCTCCGGACATGGGACGACCACTCGCTGGAAGCACGCGGACGCTTGACCGTACCGATGCGCTGGGACGCTGAAACCGACCGCTATCGCGAGGTCTCATGGGAAGACGCCTTTGCCGGGATCGGTGAGGAACTCCGGGATCTGCGTCGGCAGGATCCGCGGTCGGTGGTTTTCTATTCGTCGGGCCGTGCGGCGCTGGAAACCAGCTACATGTACCAGTTGCTGGCCCGCCTCTACGGCAACAACAACTTGCCGGACAGTTCGAACATGTGCCACGAAAGCACATCGGTTGCGCTGCCCCTTTCCATCGGTGTGCCGGTCGGCACCGTGCAGCTGGACGACTTCGCCAAGGCCGACGCGATTTTCTTCTTCGGCCAGAACGTGGGTGTCAGCAGCCCGCGGATGCTTCACGATCTGCAGGAGGCCCGCAAGCGTGGTGTGCCGATCGTGACCTTCAATCCGCTTCGGGAACGCGGCCTGGTGTCGTTTGCCAATCCGCAGTCTCCGAAAGACATGCTTACGCCTGCTGAAACAGCCATCAGTACGCAGTATCTGCAAGTCAGGAGCGGGGGCGACCTGGCCGCGCTGACCGGTCTGTGCAAGGCCGTGCTTGCCGCAGACACTCAGGCGCAACTCGCCGGCATGCCGCGTGTGGTGGACCTTGCTTTCATCCAGGGGCATACGCACGGCTTCGAGGACTTCGCGGGAACGGTCGAAGCGGCAGACTGGTCCGCCATCGAAAGACAGTCGGGACTGACCCGTGCAGCGATCGAGCACGCCGCCGAAGTCTTCATCGGGGCGCGCTCGGTCATCGCGGTTTACGGCATGGGTCTGACGCAGCATCGCAAGGGCGTCCAGAACGTTCAGATGCTGGTGAACCTGCTGCTTCTCGGCGGACACATCGGACGCGAAGGCGCAGGCATCTGCCCGGTGCGCGGACATTCGAATGTGCAGGGCCAGCGAACCGTCGGCATCACGGAGAAGCCGGAACTCGCGCCCCTGGACAAGCTGGCGGCGCTCTATCGTTTCGAGCCGTCGCGCGAGAAGGGCCTGAACACTGTCGAGGCCTGCGAGGGCGTTCTCGACGGCACCGTCCGTGGTTTCGTCGGGCTTGGCGGAAATTTCGTTCGTGCCGCCCCGGACACCGATCGGCTGGAGGAAGCCTGGCAAAGGCTGCGACTGACGGTGCAGGTCGCGACCAAGCTCAACCGCAGCCATCTGGTTCATGGCCGGGTCGGCTACCTGCTGCCCTGTCTCGGCCGCATCGAAACCGATCGTCAGGCCACCGGTGAACAGATTGTCTCGATGGAAGACTCCACCGGCATCTTTCACGCATCGCGGGGCGTTGCGGAACCCGCTGCCGCGACCTTGCTTTCCGAACCGGCGATCGTGGCGAGCATCGCCATGGCGACCTTGCCAGCCAACGAGCAGGTGCCCTGGTCCGACTGGGTTGCGGACTATTCGAAGGTTCGCGACGAGATTGCGAAGGCATTTCCCGAAGCGTTTCACGACTTCAACCGGCGCCTTGCGGCGCCAGAGGGTTTTGCCCGGCCTCTACCGGCGCGGCATCGGCAGTGGAAGACCACCAGCGGCAAAGCCAACTTCCTGGGTTACGGACCTCTGGATGGAGATCCTGAAGCGGCGCTCGGTGATGGCGTTCTTCGACTCATGACACTGCGCAGCGACGACCAGTTCAACACGACGGTGTATAGCCTGAACGACCGTTTTCGCGGAATCAGCGGCACTAGAAAGGTGTTGCTCGCAAACCGTCACGATCTCGCCAGGCTCGGCTTCCAGGAGGGTGAGGAGGTCATACTGCAATGCGCCATCGAAGACGGTTTCACGCGAGAAGTCCGGGGCATGCGGCTGGTGACCTACGACATACCGCAAGGGTGCATCGGAGGCTACTACCCGGAGTGCAATCCGGTGCTGCCCGTTTCGCACCACGCCGAGCAAAGCAAGGTGCCAGCGGCGAAAGGTATCCCGGTCCGGCTCCTGCGCGCCGATTCCCGATAGGCGACAGTTTTCGAGTCGTCGCCTGAGCGGCCCTAGCGCTTGATCTTCGACCGCATCCTGGCCACATCGCCGGTGGTCACCTCCCGCGCATCGTTGCCCCAGTTCTGGCGCAGGTACGTCAGGGTGCGGGCGAGCTGCGCATCGGTCAGGGTGCCGGCAAACCCGGGCATCACCAAGGGAGCGGGCGTGCCGGCGACCGTCGGCCCGCGGCCGCCCTCGACGACTATCCGGATGAGCGAACTCGCGTCTTCCGACAGCACGGAAGGATTGCCTGCCAATGCCGGAATGGCCGGAACCTGCCCTTTGCCGTCGGCACCGTGGCATGCCATGCAAAAACCCTTGAACGCGGCTTCCCCCAGGGTGTTCGACGGCCCGTCATAACGTCCGTCGGCAGGCCCGAAACCGGCGCGGTCTGCAACGTATGCGCCCGAGACACGCTGCGGCGGCAGGCTCTTCAGGTAACGGGCCATGGCACGTGCGTCGTTTTCGCCGAGGTGCTGCAGTGTCTCTTCGACCTCTTCGGACATCGTGCCCCACACGACCGCCCCGCCACCGCGCCCGGTCCGCAGGATTCCGGCAATGGATTCCACCTGCATCCGGCCCAGGCCGGCGCCCCGGTCTCCTGTCAGATTGCTGGCGAACCATTGGTCATTGACCATGCCCGTCAGAAATTGGTCGGAGCTTTCGTCGTAGCCCTTTTCTTGATAGCCGATTCCGCGCGGCGTATGGCAGGAGCCGCAATGACCGACGGACTGCACCAGGTAGGCACCGCGGTTCCATTCGGCGTCGCGGTCGCTGCGCCAGGCGTAGCTGCCGCGAGGCATGAACGCGGCCTGCCATAAACGCAGCCCCCAGCGCTGGTTGAACGGGAAGGGCAGATGGTTTGCCGGTGTCGGTCTGGCAACCGGTGCGACCCCCTTTTGCAAAAACGCAAACAGGGCACGCAGGTCGGCTTCGTCCATCTTGGCGTAGGACGGATAGGGCATGGCCGGATACAGCGGCTTGTCGCCAGGCGCGCGGCCGTTCTGCACGGCGCGGGCGAAATCCTCGAATCGATATCGGCCGAGACCGTGTACCGGGTCGGGTGTGATGTTGCTGCTGTGTATCACGCCGAAGGGCGAGGGAACTGGTCGCCCGCCGGCGAACGGTGCGCCGCCCTTCGGGTCGGTATGGCATGCCGCGCAACCGCCGATACGTGCGAGATATGCACCGCGTTCGACGAGCTCGTCGGCATGCGCTACCAAGGACAGCGTGATGGACAGCGCCATTGAAATCAGGTTTTTCATCGAACGGTTTCCGGTGCAGCACGTGCCACATTCCCCGGACGCAGCCAGCCCCACACCATCACCAGCCCCGCCAGCACATAGGCCATGCCCGCGGGCACCCACATGATGAGCCCGCCGATCTGCTGGTCCTGCAAGGGGTCCGTTCCCAGGATCGCGGCCAGCTCCAGGTAAGCCGGATACCATAGGCCGGGCGCCAGCGTCAGCAGCGCGCCCAGCGCGGCGGTGTGGACCATGGTGGTGAAAATGGATAGCAACGCCGCGGCGCCCGGCGGTCCGGCGCGGCCCAGGACGCTCCACCAGAACAGCAGCGCGCTGCCCAGAAAGTAGACATGCTGAAGCAGGTGGATGCCTGGGTGTGTCAAGGCGGCCTCGAACAGCCGGGGCACATGCCACACCCACAACGCGGCAGCGTGCAGTATCCACGCCCCCAGCGGCGAAGACACCGCAGCCCAGCCGCGCTTGAACGCCCTGCCGTGCTGCAGCCGGCCCAGCGCGGGGCGCCACCGCGGCGGAAACGCCCATACGGCCACAGCCAGCGGGCGCCCCAGCACAAGCAGGGGCGCGGCGACGATCATCAAGGCCTCGTGCTGCACCATGTGGGCGGAAAACAGCCAGCCCGACAGATCGTCGAGCGGCGAAGCAAATGCACCCGCCAGCGCAAGCCAGCCGCCTCCGTAGGCCCAGGCCCGGGCCCGCAGCACAGGGCCGCCACGGCGGCTGCGACGGAGCAGGCGCACGAATCCCACTCCGTACAGCAGCGCGGCACCGGCAAGCAGCAGCAAGGTCCACGGCGCAGGCCGCCAGTACGTTTGCCTTCGAACGGACCCGCGAAGAGCAGCACGGTCAGCACAGCCGTGTCGATGGTGTCCATGATGAGGTGCGAGGTGTGCAGCCCCATCAGCAGCCACACCAGCGATCCGTAGGCGTTGGCATGCCAGGTGACGTTGAGCGCGGTGAACTCGACAGAACGCAGCGCCAGGAAAACGAGGGCCATCACGACACAGACGACCAGCCAGAAGCGGGCTGCCGCGCGGTCCTCGCGCGCCGCAGCACGTTGCACCATCCAGTTGGGCAGCAGGCTGGCGATCAGCACCGCGGTGTTGGCCAGGCCCCAGCGCAACTCGGGCGGCGGCGCGCCCAGGGGCCAGGCCGGCGCAATGCCGCGCAGGTAGAAATACATGAGGATGCCGATGGCGAAGACCGTGCCCTCGATCAGCATCATGCCCAGCGTCCCCCACCACATGAGGCTGCGGGTGCCGAGGCCGTAAGTCGGCAGGTGACGGACGTCCAGGGTGTCTTCGCTCATGGCTTCTTCTCCAGTGCCAGGGCGCGTTCCGTCTCGCCGGATTTCGGCCAGAACCAGCCGATGACGGCAATCACGACAGGCAATGCAAACCACACCACCGCCCATGGATCGAAGACCGAACCGACGAACAGGACAGAGACCGCGAAGGCGCTTGCCAGGGGCCAGATGGACGGCGAGGGGAACAGCGGACGCCCATCGGGCAAGGCATCGGCGACGCTGGTCGTCAGCACTTCGCGGGCATCGGCCGCCAGGCCCGAGACCCGGGCCGGTGAGCCAGGCGCGGACCACAGGGGATCGGCTGAATACACCACCGGCAAGGCGTCGAAATTGTGGGGCGGCGGCGGGCTCGACACGCTCCATTCAAGAGTTCCGGAGCCCCAGGGGTCCGCAGCCGCTGCTGCACCGTGTCTGCGGCTGGCCAGAATGTTCCAGAGAAAAACCAGGACGCTGGCGGCGATGCAGAACGCCCCCGCTGTCGCCAGCATGTTCAGGCCGCCCCAGCCCATATCGGCACCATAGGTGTACACCCGCCGCGGCATTCCGTGCAGCCCCAGCACATGCATCGGAAAGAAGGTGACGTTGAAGCCGATGAAAAACAACCAGAACTGCCAGCGGCCCAGACGCTCGTCCAGCATTCGACCGGTCGCCTTGGGAAACCAGTAATGGATGGCACCAAATAGCGGGAACACCGCGCCGCCCATTAATACGTAGTGCAGGTGCGCGACGACGAAATACGTATCGTGCAACTGCAGGTCCAGGGGCACGGCGCCCAGCATGATGCCGGTGAGCCCGCCCAGCACGAGGATGAAGAAGAAAGCCAGCACGAACAGCAGCGGGACTTTCAGCCGGATACGGCCGAGGCCCAGGGTCGCGATCCAGCAAAAGATCTGAATGGCCGATGGCACCGCGATGGCCAGGCTGGCGGCGGTAAAAAAGCTCTTGCCGACCTCCGGCAGGTTCGTCGCGAACATGTGGTGCACCCACAGGCCGAAAGCGAGAAAGGCAGTGGCGATCAACGACAGCACCATGGCGCGGTAGCCGAAAACCGGCCGGCCGGAAAACGTCGACACGATGGTGGAGATGAAGCCCAGAGGCGGAATGAAGATCAGGTAGACCTCGGGATGCCCGAAGAACCAGAACAGGTGTTGCCAGAGCAGCACGTCGCCGCCGTGCGCCGGATTGTAGAAATGCGTGCCGACCAGGCGGTCGAGGATGAGGCCGGTGCTTCCCAGCATCACGGCGGGCATGGCGAACATCACCATGAACTGCGTGACCAGCGTGGCCCACACGAAAAGCGGCATGCGGGCCAGCGTCATGCCCGGCGCGCGCAGCTTGAGGATCGTGGTGATCAGGATGACCGCCTCCAGCAGGGCGGCCAGTTCGGTGAAGGTGATCATCTGCGCCCACACGTCGACGCCCTTGCCCGGCGAGTAGTTGGACGAAGCCAGCGGCGGGTAGCTGAACCAGCCGGTATCGGGCCCCGCTCCAGCAAAGAAGCCGACAAACAGAAACACGCCGCCAAATGTGAAGACCCAGAAAGCGAACGCATTCATGCGTGGAAATGCGACGCTGCGTGTGCCGATCATGAGTGGCACCAGCCACCCTGCGATGGCCTGCATGACCGGCACCGCGAACAGGAACATCATGGTGGTGCCATGCATGGTGAACAGCTGGTTGTAGAGGCGCGGATTCACCCAGTTGGCGTTCGGCGTGGCCAGTTGCAGCCGCATCAGCAGCGCGATGAAACCGCCGAGCAGGAAGAACACGAGAGTCATCACGACAAAACGAATGGCGATCGTCTTGTGGTTGATCGCCGCCAGCCAGCCGTACAGGCCCGGGGGATCGCTCCAGGTGTCGCGCAAGGCGGCCAGGACAGCGGCGGGTGCGCCCGGTCCGTCCTTGAGGTGCGGAAGTCCTGCAGGCGTCATGTCAATCCCCGCAGATAGGCCACCAGATCGGCAAGGTCCGATGCGGAAAGTGCGCTGCCCGGCATGGCTGCGCCGGGTTTTATGACACCGGGGTTGCGCACCCATCGCTCCAGGTTCTCCGCCGTGTTGGGTGCACTGCCGGCCGCGATGTGGGGGCGGCTGGCCAGGTGTGTCAGGTCGGGTCCGATGGTGCCGGTCGCATCCGTTCCGCGCACGGTATGGCAGCCGGCGCAAGCGCTGTTCATGAAGATCGCCTGACCCCGGAGCGCGTCGGGAGAGGTCGGGACCGGCGCCGGCGCCTGCTGTGCATGGCGCCAACGCAGGTAGTCGTCAGGCATGTCCGCCACCACGCCGAAAGCCATCAGCGCGTGCTCGGTTCCGCAGAACTCGGCGCATTGGCCACGAAAACGTCCCGGTTCGTCGGCTCGCAGCGTGATGGTGGTGGGACGGCCGGGCAGCATGTCCTTCTTGCCGTGCAGGTTCGGCACCCAGAAAGTATGGATGACGTCTGCGCTCAGCAGCGTCACCACGACAGTGCGCCCGACGGGGACGTGAAGCTCTCCCGCGGTAGAGAACGCAGGGCCCTCGGAGCTGGGGGCATAGCGGCTTTCCCACCACCATTGCTGGCCCGTCATGGTGATGTGCAGTGCGTCGGATTCAGGGAGGCGCGACAGTGCGCGGTCCGTCGCCACATCAGCGCCGATGAGCCCTGTCAGGAGCAAGGCGGAAAGCACCGCCGCGCCGCCCACCCATCGGCCGACCTTGCGTTCTGTCGCGGCCGAGGCAGCACGTTTGCTCCGACCTCGCCAAATAGCCACCACCAGGGCGGCAAGGACCATCGCAAATACGGCGCAGCAGACAACCAGCGTCAGATTCCAAAGCGCGAGGATCTGCGCGGCCTGGTAGCCCGCGGGGTCCAATGCGTCTTGCGCTCCACCGGCCAGGGCAGGACCACCGGTGACAAGGCACATCGCGGCAACGATGCAGACGGTACCGGGCCATGCCTTCAAACTTTCACTTTGCTGTGTTTCCATCCTGGATGGCAATGAAAAAAGATCAGCGCGATGAAATCATTTCGTCACACGCCGGTCTGTCGGTCTCTGCCGCTATTTGATCTTCTCCAGTGCCGCACCCGCCCTCGGCAGCAAAGCCTTATCTGCGCGCGCGGCGCGTAGCCAGCAATACCGGCAGAACCGCCAAAGTCCCGCCCGCGATGGCAAGTTCTTTTGCCGTCATTTCGCGGTCATCTCTCGATGGGATACCAGCCCAACTTCCTTTCGATTTCGCCACGAGTGGGTGTTGAGAAACGAGCAGGCATGCGACGAACGTAATCTTCGGCATGAACTCGATCATCGCCGGCCAAGCCATCAAGGTATTGTGCGGCTTCTGACGGGTTGGGCTCCCTCCCCTCAGTGCCGGCATACCGGGGCGGCAGGGCAGTCCATACGACCGCTTCGAGGCTTCTCTGGCTCATCCATGTGCCGATGCTTTGATGGTGCGGATAACGCCGTTTCGCAGGTTCGGTACCGATCCACTCCGGGTGACCCAAACTGATCTCCTCTCGCTGGCGAAGTTGTTCACGCGCCTCAGCGATTGACGTTGCCGCCAAGAGCGCCCACCAGGTCGTTTGCAGGGGCGCTGTTGCCAGGAGGGTCGTCGCCAATTCTTTGTGATCGCCCACACGACTGAACTCTAATGGCAGGTCAGGTCCATCGTCGTGCCATGGGGAAGCCAAAACAAGAGGTTCCGCCTTCCAAAGCAAAGACCCCCAAGCAAGACACGCAATTTTCATCAGTGGTTTTATGGTTTGTCGGTGGCTACGCAGTCTGTATCTCAGCTCGTGCTGGGTGACTAAGCACTACGCATGCGGATAACTGCAGATTTATACAGTCATTATCTTGATGCCGCTTTGTCCTGTCTCCACCCTCCTTGCTCCTGCTGCCGGAGGGCCCCGTTCCCATTTCGCTCATGCCGCTGGCGGGTGACCGGTGCAAGCAGGTTTCCCATCGGCTGCGGAGGATTTCAACTGCAAGCATATCAACCTGACCGAGCAGCTGGTCCATCACCCCAGGCCACATTCCTGATGCGGATACCAGGCGACTCCATGAAAGAGGCGGCCATCTTCGACGGTGACGCCCTGGTGGTCGACCGGGACAGCTCGTAGGTTGCCCTGCCGCTCGAATAGCTGTGCGCGGCATGGAGCCTGTTTACGACACTTGCGCCTCGACCTTACGGCGCAAACGTCGTTCACGACACCGCGTAAAACGAGGTGAGGCTGTTTCCCTGGTCACTGGTATTTAGAAGACTCTACTGTGACCTTGGACTCTAAAACACCCACCTCAGCAGAGTTAACTACGCGAGCGTGCGCGCGGGGGCACAGGGGTAGTTGGAGGCCGCTCAGTAGCCAAGCAAAGCCTGGGTGGCGGCGTCCTTTTCGCCATGACAGTATTTCTTTAAGACCGCCTCGAAAACGGTCAACTCAGGCGCCGCTTCAGCGAACAATGTCATCGACGACCGTAGCTTCATCGCGTCTGTGCTGCCAAAGATTTCGATGGCCGAACGGCCGTCGACCTGGAGGATGAGTTCGCAGCACTCTTTGAGTCGTGGGTCCAACACTGGATGCCGCCAGTACGCGAGAGCCTCATCCGTGCCAGCCAGGCCGAAATACTGGGCCGTCGAGCTCCGACCGAGCGACTGCAGCTGCGGAAAAACGAACCACATCCAGTGCGACTCTTTTCGTCCCGCGGCCAGCTCTTCGCGCACCTGCCCGTAAACAGGCTCTTGCGCCTCGACGAAGCGGTTGAGTGACTTGCTGTTGGGGTCCATGGCAACTCCGTCGTACGGTCAGTCTGGTGAGCCTGGGAGAGATGCGTCGGTCGATACAGGCGCCTTCGGCCGAGCCTCGGCCAGCAGGCGATCGGCTGGAAACATGCGCATGAAGTCCATGCTTTGTTCAGGCGGCGCGTCGAGCCAGGCGTCGTAGAGACCCCGCGGCAAGATCGTCACCATGCGTTTGTCCTGTAGCTCGACCGGACGCTTCGGGTCGGGCCGATGCAGCTGATTGAAGATCGGATGCGTATCGGCGTTGAGCGTCAGCATGGTGAAGCTGTATGCCCAACTGCCATCAGCGGTCTTGCGCCGCTCGTAGAGCCCCGCAACACCCAGCAACAAGCCATCTGCACGGGTGATGCGGGTCGGCACGGCTTTGCCGCTGCGCCAGTCCGGTTCGTAGATGGCTTGCGCCGGAATGATGCAGTGTTGTGCCCGCTTCCACGCGTCCCGGAACGCCGGCTTCTCGGCCACGGTCTCCGACCGAGCGTTGTAAGTGCGTTTCGCGATGCTGTCGTCCTTCGCCCAGAAAGGGATCAGCCCGAAGTTTCCAACGTCGACTTGCAGCGGTGGTACCGCTTCGTCACCAACGTCCACTTCAGGCGGGCGGCGAATGAAGGGAGCGGCGTAGCCGGGCCAAACTTCCGGCTTGTCCCAAGCGCTCGGGATCGCTGCGGTCGGGTAGCTCGACTGAAGCAGCTGCCTCAGTGGGGCTTCGTATCGGCTGCACATGTCACGTGGGTGGGACGGCGGCCACCACACCGCCATCACTGTCGTTTACAGGATCTGCAGACTCGTTTTGGTACGCCTCGTCGTCAGCAGCGGCCAAAGCCAAGGTGCCAGCGTTCAGTGCCGACCCGTAGTCCGTGAAAACATCATCCGAGTGGCTATGTGGCTCGAATGCCAGGGCGACATCGCCCGGCTGCAAGAGTTGCCACCGAAAAGATCCGGCATCGTCCGGGATGACTTGGAGGGCGTGGCTTTTCATGAAAACTCCGGTTGATTCCAAAGTCTGAGAGCCACGCGGTCTGCAACGTGACCAACCGCTACGCATGCAGCAGGCTGTATATTTATACAGTCCTATCTTCATTGCTGCTTGGTCATGTGTCCGCCCACCATCCTCCTGCTGCCAGAGCGCCCGGTTCCCATTTCGCTCTTACCCCTGATCCTGCCTCTGGCTGGAGACCGGGTGCAGGCAGGCTTCCCATCACCTGCGGAGGATTTCAACTGCAAGCGCATCGACCTGACCGAGCAGCTGGTCCAGCACCCGCAGGCCACGTTCCTGCTGCGGGTCCGCGGCGACTCCATGAAAGAGGCTGCCATCTTTGACGGCGACGTCCTGGTGGTCGACCGGGCGATCCGACCGGCGCACAAACACATTGTGGTGGCGGTGCTCGATGGCGGTGACTTCACGGTGAAGTATTTACACAAGCGCGCCGGCCAGATCCGTCTGGTGGCAGCCAACCCCACTTATCCGGACATCGTGCCGCGCGAGGGGCAGGTGCTGGAGATCTGGGGTGTCGTCACGGCCAGCATCACCCAGTTCAAGACATGAGCGCCCTGCCCTCCCCTTTGTTCGCACTGGTCGACGGCAATAACTTCTATGTGTCGTGCGAACGTGTCTTCCGGCCCAGCCTGTGCGGCCGTGCGGTGGTCGTGCTGTCCAACAACGATGGATGTGCCATCGCCAGATCGAACGAGTCGCGTGCGCTCGGAATCAAAATGGGCACTCCTTGGTTTGAAATCCGCGACAAGTTGCCGGAGGGTTCGGTCGTCGCCCTGTCGGCCAACTTCGGGCTGTACGGTGACATGTCCAACCGGATGATGTCGATCGCCGCAGGCCTGGGGCCTGAGCAGGAGATCTACAGCATCGATGAAAGCTTCATCGACCTGTCCGGCGTGCGGGATGTCACCCGGCGTGCTGTCCACGTGCGCTCCCGCATCAACACCTGGATCGGTATCCCCTGCGGTGTCGGCATCGGGCAGACCAAGACACTGGCCAAGCTGGCGAACCACGTGGCCAAGACAGCAGAGCGCAAGCCCGGCAGCTACCCGGACGACCTGGCGCAGGTCGCCAACCTGGCGGCGCTTCCCGCATCTGACCTGGATGCGGTGCTTCAAGCCACCGAGCTCGGCGAGATTTGGGGCATTGGGCGGCGGATTGGGCAGCAGCTGAAGGACGCTGGCTTGGCAACCGCCCTGGACGTCGTGCGGTTGGATGCGGCGATGGTGCGGGCTCGTTGGGGTGTGGTGCTCGAGCGCACGGTGCGCGAGCTGCAGGGCATGCCGTGCATCGACCTGGAGGGGCAGCCGTCGGCTAAAAAAGAGATCGCGAGTACCCGCAGTTTTGGGCGCCCGGTCACGCACCTTGAGCACCTGATCGAAGCCGTCACAGAGTTCACCCAGCGCGCCGCAGAAAAGCTGCGCCGGCAGGATGGTGTGGCCGGGCAAGTCGCGGTTTTCGTACACACCAGTCCGCATCGCAAGGAGCAGCCGCAATACAGCCGTGCCACAGTGGTTCCGCTGCGCAAGCCCACTGCTGACACGGGACTTTTGGTGCAAGCCGCAGTCCGGGGTTTGCGGGCGATTTACCGGCCGGGGTTTCAGATGGCGAAGGCAGGCGTCCACCTGCTCGACCTCCAAGACGGATCTGTCGAGCAGGGTGAATTGGAGCTCGACGATGGGGTCGAAGACCGCGGTCAGCTGATGCACGCGATGGACCACCTCAACCAACGGTACGGTCGCGGCACCGTCGCGATGGCCAGTGCTGGCGTGACCGGAACCCGGCGCAACTGGGTCATGAAACAAGAACGCAAAACCCCCGACTACACCACCTGCTGGGCCAGCATGCCGTTTGCTATCGCTTAATCATCCAAAGCGGCTCGTTTCCACAAATGTGAGATGCATTCGCCATGCATAGCTTTTACTTTGATCGAGATTTACCTTTAAAGATTTGACGGCGTTGCCTTACTAAGCAAAAAAGTTCTGTAGTTGTGCCAGCCTACCTAACCTATCTATTTGTCCTATCCAGCCTATCAACGCTAGCAACCTTAGTTAGACTAGCTAGTTTTGCCACCGTTCCGCATCAAAACGCCCAATCGAAAGATCGCTACCGCCACGTCGGCTGAGTTTGCAGAACGGCAGCTTCGACACGAACCCATATAGCTAGGCTAGCTAAGCAAATACTTTATTCCCAAAAGCTAGCTTAGCTATGAAAGCTATTGCCCGTGGGAACGTGCGCTATCAGCTGTTGTCGCTCGCCATTTCATTGCGCAAACAGACAGCAATCGCGGGATGCCGAAATAGCTAAAATAGCTTGGCTAGCTAAGCCGCATAGCTAAGGAAGCTTGGATGGCCATGTTATCTAGCGGCGCCAGCGTCACGCCAGCTCAGCAGCGTAGCTGCGTCGCGTCGACAGAATGAACCAATGGCATTGCACCTAGGATAACTAGCTTCGCTAGCCAGACTAGCTAACATGTCTAGTAAAACTAGCAAAGTTTAGCTAGACAAGTGTAAATAGCGAGCCTAGACTAGGTTCCTTATTTAGACTAGGGGTTCTAGCCATGATTATTCTTGTCGGCGGCGAGAAGGGCGGCACGGGTAAAACCACCATCGCAACAAACATCGCGGCGATGATGGCCAAACGCGGCAGGGATGTGCTGCTTGTCGACACCGACACACAAGGAAGCGCCTCCCTTTGGGCTGCGGCCAGGTCGGAGATAGAAGGTGCGCCAAAGATCACGTGCATCCAGAAACACGGGCGGTCTGTGTCTAAGGAAATTGAATCCTTGTCCAGCAAGTTCGATGACATCGTGATCGACTCCGGCGGTCGGGATTCGATTGAACTGCGCAGCGCAATGATGGCCGCCGACATCATGCTCATCCCTGGTCGTCCCAGTACCTTCGACATCCACAGTTTGGCGTTGATGAACAGCCTGGTCGAACAGTCACGCGCCCTGGTGAACCCAGATCTGCAAGCCTTCGTCGTAATCAACGGCGCACCCACTCACGCTTCAAGCAGTGATGCGGCAGACATGCGCGAAGCCGTCGAAGATCTGTCCGAGCTGAAAATGATGACCGCCGTACTCCGCGACAGGGTGGGCTTCCGGCGTGCAGCAGGCCGTGGCCTTTCGATCGTGGAGCATGAGGCCGACACAAAGTCCGTGGCCGAAGTGCAGGCTCTGTTCGATGAAATCCTCTCCCTGGGCAAGGAGACCGCGTGATGGCCAGCAAGAATCAGTTCAAACGGGCCATATCGTCGGCTGCCGCGGCGTCGTTCCTCAACGGCGCCAAGACCGCTCAGGTAGCAGAGCAGGATCGCATAGAGCAAGAGGCTGAAGCAGCAGGGCAGGGCGGCGAAACAGAAACGGCGCCAGAACCTGTTGTTCCCCCTATAACTACCCCCGTCCCGACGGTAGCACCGACCCCGAGCCCGGCGCCCTTGAGCGCAGCACAGCCCGCCGCTGCATCTTTGGTTGACGCCCACCTGGAGGCAGAGGTCGAACCCTCCCAGCCCCGCCTTAGGTCGATGGAGGCTGCCGCCGCGCCAAAGGCACCTCCGATCACAGCACCGCTGCCGCCGCCGCCCGCCGCCCCTGAGGTCATCTATCGCCCGGATGGGGAGCCAACGAACGAGCGCGTGCAAATCCAGGTGAACTTCAAAATGCCCGAACCGAAATATTGGCAGGTCAAGGATTTCGTCGACAGCACGCCTCGCCTGTCGCTGCGCCAGTTCCTTGAAGATGCTGCAATGGAAAAATTGGCTCGCATGAAGGCAGAGGTAGCAGCCAGAAAGTAGGGCAGGGCGTCTGACACGGGTTTTGTGTAACGGCCCCATCCGGGGCCGTCGCCACGTCTGGAGGTCGGACTTGTCCACAGTTGAGACGGGTTTGGTGTAACGCGGTCCTCGGGTTGTGAGTGACGCTTTCTGAGCACCAACGGGTTCTGAGTAACGGTAGCTCGGGTTGTGAGTAACGGCGACCCGGGTTTTGTGTGACAGGCGTTACACAGAACATTGATATGAATCATAGGGTTAGGTGAGTTATCTACAGCCCCCTAATACATTCCTTAATGCTCTTTCTTAATACGGGACAACATGTTCCACAGAACCCGCGCCCACCAGCAGCGACGAAAAACCGCTTGGCATGAAGGAAGCGTCACTCAGAACCCGAGCGCGCCAGTTGGCAGAGGCTGGCGTCACTCAAAACCCGAGCATGCTGCTATTGAAGAGGAGGGCGGGGCGTTACACAGCACCCGTGGTAGCCGTTACCCAAAACCCAGGCAACGTCACACAGAACCCAGGCAACGTCACACAGAACCCGGGAAGCGTCACACAGAACCCGTGTGCTGACGTGATGAACCTCGGCATACTCGCGGGCATGGCCACACGCAAGCCCCAGCCCGTTGTCGACTCCACCCAGTTGCCCATATGGCCCAACGAGCTTCGAGGCCTGCCAAACGCCTTGGCTAGATCGGCTTTATTCTGCGTGGCCAACCAGCGCGGCGCCCGGGAAATGTTTAAGAAGCGGCCGATCGCAGCGCTTGCTGGCATCGAGATCACTTACTCAGGCGAAGAGCTGCGCCAAGACGATGAAGACGTCTTCCTGCAGATCCTGCACATTGCCCGGATGCGTGACCTAGCTACAACCTGCACATTCACCGCCTACGCCATGCTCACGGAGCTGGGGTGGGATAAGTCGAGCAAGGGCTACAAGCGACTGGTCGAATGCATCGACCGGCTAAAATTTTCATCCATTTCAGTGACTGTCGAATCACCAACGGTTCGCCAAAATTACACCGGCGCCCTAATACGGTCGTTTCGCTGGAAGGAAGCATCTGGCGACTCGCCGTTGCGCGAGTGGGAAGTACTGCTCGAAAAGGAGATCACGGCGCTTTTCTCACCTGAGGGGTATACCCGTTTGGACTGGTCGACGCGACTGCAGTTGAGCCCGATGGCCAAGTGGCTGCACAGCTTCTATCACACGCACCGAGCCCCCTTCGCCTTCAAAACAGAGAACCTTCGCGAACTGATGGGCAGCAAGATCACGGAGTTGCGGGCCTTCAGATTCGCTCTGCGCCGCGCCTTGAAAGACCTGGTGGAAATTGGCTTTTTAACCAGTGCGAAGGTCGACTCACGCACAGACTTGGTCATCATCGAGCGCGCTGGCCGTCAGGAACAACTGCAATGAGCGATCTCGAACTCCGACACCTGCTTTCTAAGGCACGTGATGCCGCAAGCGGTGGAGAAGATGCATGGCATGTCATGTCGACCGGCGAAAAGCTGGCCGTCGCCATGGTGTTGAACCGTGCCGACTGGCTGCATGAGATGGGGTACACGATAGCCGAAGCTATCTTCCGCTGTGACAGTTGGGTGCCAATCATTCCCTTGGTTGAAACGGCTCTTCGCAACGAAGAGCTGTTGCCAATGAATGCGAGTTGAACCTTCCTTAAATTCAGTTCAATACAATACAAGTTATGTATAGTCAAGTGCCTGGAAGCCCAATAATTTCTCCGAGGATGACGAGCGCCTCATCAAGCTTGTCTTTAATTTTCATGCCCCATGGATGGGGACGCCCGGCACGCTCACCGGCCCAAGCAAACGTGCGGGGCTGGTTGCAGACCAAATAGGAAGTACGATTGCCGTCACGTAGAGGAATTGCAAACGGGTTCCTCGCATGCAGTTCTGAATGGGTTAGGGACAGGCCGATCAAGAGGCCGGTCTTCTCGTTAAAATTCTGAGTCGTGATGACCAACATCGGGTGCTCGTTGGGGATCTCGCTGGCCGCAGCAGGCGAGTGGTTGATGTAAATCACCTCGCCTCGCTGAGGCACCCACGTCGAAGCCGCCATCAAATGCGCTCCAGACCAACGAGGTCGGAAGGTGCGAACTCAACGCCCGTGAGTTCGACAGGAAAGCGCTCCAACATTTCGTCCAGGGTCTCGCGCCGCGCTGCGGTCTCGATGACGATCCGGCCACGGCGTTCAACGGTGATAACGACCTGGGAGTCGCTCGAGAAACCGGCTTGATCGAGAACGGCCTTCTTCAGCCGAACGTTTGTGCTATTGCCCGACTGGAACAGCACACTGCTTTCAGAATACATAGCTGTGGTCATAGTTGACTCCCTAAAGTTGGAACAGATTTTCTGCTCTAAAAACAGGCATGTCAACACAATGTATATACGCCGAGTGTTTGGCCAGTCGCAGGACGCCGACAGTAGTCGCCACTACCGGAACTTCGGATCAGGCGTCACACTGGGTCCGTAGCTCACCTGGGCTAATCGGGAGCTGGCGTGATGTAGGCTCGGTTCAAAGACGTCCAAACCGCAAGAGAGCTTGCTGTTAACTTGTTGAATTTATTGGAAATCTTGCAAAACTGATTGTCCAAACACGTCTAATTTCGCCCTGTGACCTGCAAAGCCAAGCGCGGGAAAGAAAGCTTAGATAGCTAGGCTAGATAGGAATGCTACATGGGGCATTTTCTGTACATAGAAAACCGGGATGCCTATTCCACGCGCGCCTGTTCGGCTTGGTCGCTGCGCGACTGACCGGCTGGGCCGGTCCCGCTCCAAGCCACCCTTGCCCACGCCGGCGTAGCGCCGGCTCAGCTGCGCGCTGCGCTCACAGAGCCACTTAGCAAGGCGTGCTTTTAGCACGCATAGACGCTCGCCGCGCGGCGTTTCCGGGTGCCTGTGACGGAGCCGCCGTGTTCTCCGTTTGCCTGTGTTCCTCGCCAATTCCGGTGACTTTGCATTCCTACAGTTGCGGGACCGGCTTCGCCTGCAAGGGGGTGTTCATAACGCTGCGCGTTACGAAGGCTTCCACCCTTGCTTCCCTCCCCTTCAGGTTGCCGCAGCTCACCGGGCGACGAACTCAGGAAAACGGCGGCGAAAGCACCGAGAGCCAGTCACTCGCCCCCGAAAACTTCTTTTTTGAAGGGCTCGGAATCTAGGAACCCGGCACCTCTTTAGGAGAAATGAAATGCTTGCATCCCGCTTTACCCGTCAGTCCCCCATCCTGCGCAGCCGTGACCCGCTGTCCGATGATCAAATCCGCGCGGTGGCTCCATCCATCTATGCCGATGCACCTCATGCGAGCCGGACGGAACGCTACACCTACATCCCAACGTCGACGGTCCTGGACAGTTTGCGCAAGGAAGGATTTCAGCCATTCATGGTGACCCAAACCCGCGTTCGGGACGACGGTCGGCGAGATTTCACCAAACACATGCTGCGCCTGCGCCATGCCAGCCAGATCAACGATACGGAGGCCAACGAGATAATCCTTTTGAATAGCCACGACGGGACCTCAAGTTATCAAATGCTTGCAGGCATGTTCCGGTTTGTATGCTCGAATGGTCTGGTATGCGGAGATACTGTGGCTGATGTCCGCGTGAAGCACAAGGGCCAAATCATCGATAACGTCATCGAGGGCGCTTTTGATGTCCTGGATGGGTTTGGATTGGTTCGCGAGGTACGAGAGGAGATGAAAGCCATCTCATTAAAGGCCGAAGAATCGAACGCCTTTGCTAAAGCAGCACTGTCGCTTAAATATGAGCCCGACGACACAAAGCCGGCACCGATTACAGAATCTCAGATTCTGGCACCGCGCCGTAATGCTGACACGGGAGCAGATCTCTGGACCACGTTCAACCGGGTGCAGGAGAACCTGGTGCGAGGTGGCTTGAATGCGCGGACCACCAACGGACGCCGCGCTCGTACACGTGAAGTCACCGGTCTTGACCAGTCCGTGAAAGTGAACCGGGCACTCTGGCTGCTGGCGGACGAAATGAGGAAGATCAAAGCCTGAATGCAGCGGCGTGGCGTCCAAGTCCGGATGCCACGCACTTAGAGATTGGAACTGGAGTGCGCTTTAGGAAAGACACATAATGACAAACGTGGTGAAATTTCCGAAGGCTAAGCCGCCGGAGTCAAAGCAAGACCGCACAACCCAACGTCCCCAAAAAAAGCGGTGCCAGGCCTGTCAGGCAATTTGGGCCGTAGTCAGAGTGCTATTGTTCCTTGTTCTCTATTGGTTGCGCACGCCCCTGATCCTGATCTGCTCGGTACTCACATTGCCGATGTTCTTATTGGCACTTTTTGCGTGGTACGCGTTTCCACAAAAACCCCAGATGTACGGAAGCTTTGGATTGGTGAGTTTTACCGCGTTTGTGATCATGTACGGATACGATTTCCTGCTGGCTTGGCTGTCGCCACAGAAAATGGTGCGAATGCTCTGATTGATATCCGACGCATCGCGCCTACCTACGGCCGCATTCATAGATGACTTGAGATGAAGAAATCAGCGAAAAGACAGATCCGGCCGCTAGCCAATCCATTGACCGTGGCCATCAAGCGGGCCAGTCCGGTCACGTCTGAAGTGGTGCAGCGGTTGAGGATGCGGGAATGGTCGGCGATTGAAGCCTTCGCGCAAGGACAAGCCACCAGCGTCGATGTCGCCCTCTTGGAAGAACTGCTGTGCATGTGCCTGTGCGGCATCGAGCTTGGTATTGGCCCAGAAGCCCAGGCAACTTGCGATGCCGCGGAACTGGTTTTTGCCGCGCTGCGTGCTCGATCGCCTGCAAATACGCCCATGGTAATGAATCCTGCAGAGCTCGATGTCATGCGCGACCTGCAAAGCTTCCATGACCAGCAGCGCGCAGCGTGCAACCGTCGGGAATATTCGCACATGGCGGACATGGTGGCCAAAGCCATTGCGCTGAACCTGGAACGCATGAACCAAGAGCCGCAGCGCACCGAAACCTCGACGGCGTAACCAGGACTTCGTCAGACCGGCGCTTATCCCCTGCCGTGCAGGCAGGGCCGGTGGCACGCGGCGACAAGCGCAGCGCCGTGCCGTCACACCGCCCACCCGTCAATACCGGCAGCAAACGCGCCTACCCGCAAGCACCCGTCACGACGCGCTGCAGGGCCTTCAATCCGCAAGTCGCCCACTTCGCGCTTGGAAAGCAATGCCTCCCGCCGAAGGCGTTCGACTTCAGAAGGCAGAGAACCCTTTGCCTAGTGCAACGGTGATCAGAGCTGTACTTGCTGCCACCAATGCGTACTCTTTAAGCCGTTGCCAACGATCGGATTGGAAATGATGCGTGACCGCCGCCAGGCGGTCACGCATGTCTTCAGCCGCCCGCAGGGCCTCCACGCTGAACGCATCCCGAGCCGACTTTTCCATTGCCGGTCGGAACTCCAGCGAGGCCATTTCGGTGCGCAAGCGCACCGTTTGTTCAACGTGGAGGTTCAGGTCTGCTTTGGCTTGCTCAACAAAGCCTTTGACCGCCTGCTCGAAGCGCAAGGTGGCGTCGTCGAGCGATGCCACCGTCGACTTCAGGCGCGCCTCGATCGCCAGCGACTTCGCCTGTAGGTCGGCCGTCTGCTGGCCGAGACCTTCAAAATCCTCGAACAACTGCGACACCAGGGCGTCGCGCGACGAATGCGGCCGGTTCATGCGAACAGGGCCGCATACGCATCGTCCAGGTTCTTGGTCGCCGTCACACCGAGGCGCTTCATCGCGATCATCTGCAGACAATCCAGACGCTGGGATTCATCCGTCAGCGTTTTCAGCTGCGCACGGTAATCCGTTGGATCCGAAACCACCTCATCGAGCGACTTGCCGGCATCACTCAGACGCTCATATACCTCATTTTGATAAATGATGGCTTTGGGCCGCAACGTGAAATTCTTCTCCGCCGTGTGCATTCCATAAATGGCTGCGAAGTCCTTTTCCATCTCGTCGTCAAGCTCGATCTTATTGAACACCACGCGGATTTTGTCGCGTGGAATTCCAATGTGCTGCAGCGAGTTCAACGTGCTCAGGGTGTCGGTCTGCTGCTTGCGCTCCTTCACTACCGGCACCACAAAATAATCAAACTCCAGGTGTGATCCAGCAAACTGCTGCATCAGTTTCATAAAATCTTCGACGTTAGAGGCGCCCACATCGACGATTGCATCATCACTTTCCATCACAGCATCGAGCAAATCACCAAATCGTTTGCCCACGATCTTTTGCGCTTCCACGTCACCGCCAGCATTTAAAGTTTCGACTTCGAATTTGCGGGGCGATTTCATTCGACTGGCGAGTAGGTTTGTGGAGATTGTGGATTTCCCGACGTTTCCGGAATAGTTGATGATGACAACCTTCATTCTTTCCCTTTGCTTTCTCGGTGAACACGAGCGTAATGATCGATGCTGGGTTTAGTCCGCATGACGGTTTTCAACGCAGCAGGGTCATGGCTGTTATCGGCAGGTGGTGCCGACCCGGAAATATAACTTTCATCGCTTGGCAAGGCGGCTGACGGCGCCGGCTTAGATGGTGAAGAAACGTTAGAGGCGCTACCAGATTGAATTATCTGTTTCTTTCTAATTCGGCTAAGCATCACCCCAAGCGATTTCTCTGAAATCTCAAGACCGTTCGCAGCGAGCACTTTGACGATCTCTGCTCGTCTGACGCCTGCGGCCGCAGCTGCTTCGACATCGGGCAGCACGTCTCTTAGACGTGCTGCTTTGGAGCGGTTTTCATGGCCTGTGGCGAGCAGCCGCAGGCCTTCGGAAATGGCGTTTGTGTCCATGGATAGGCGGGAAGGTACAGACGAATAGAGAGATCAACAGATCGATCCCCCATGGTCCCGCGCAGGTGAGCGCAAGCGAGAAGGGATAAATCGTGTGGCGCATAGCATTGTGCTAACAACCTGTTCGCCACATGGTGAAAAACGTTGTAATTTGTTGGCTATTGCATAGCCAAGCGTTAGCGAGGCGTCGCATGGCGTTGATTACGCCCAGCGGCCGCCTATATGCGGAAGAGGACGAAGAACTGAGGGCAGGATAGGCCTTCGGCGGCTGTTTGTAGCACAATAGCGGTATGGCACCACCATCGCTATCGCCCACCGCTCCGAAACAAGGCGTCCTTCGCGCCCGCGTTGACGTTGAGATTGAGGAAGCCTTTGCCGCACTGGCGAAGCAGCGCGGCATGAAAACGAGCGACCTTTTACGGTCATTGGTCTTGGCCGAAGTTGGTGCCGCCGGACCGCCCATCGGTCACATCGCTGCGGTACCGGCGCATTCCGACGTCGTCGAACTGAAGGTTCGACTCCCTGCTTTTCTCGTCGATGCAGTGAAGGCGCGGGCAAAGATGCGCGGCATGCCGCCAGGCCGATGGGCGGCATCGTTAGTGCAGTCGAACCTGTCGAAGCATCCGGTACTAAACGGTGCCGAGATCATTGCGGTGAATTCGACGAACCGCGAACTTGCCGCGGTAGGCCGCAATATCAATCAAATCGCCCGGCGCTTGAACGACGCGTTTTACGACACCGAAAGCGTGCGCATCGAAGCGCTGAACGATTTGACCAATGTCATTACCCGGACCCGCAACGTGATCCGCGGCCTGGTACGAACAAGTCGACAAGGCTGGGAGGCGGAAGAGCCATGAGCATCATCGAAGACGAGTTCGATAAAGCCTTCCAGGATCCCGTCAAACGGAAGTCGAACAACACTCGAAATCTGCGCAAGGCCGCGAAGTTTCTTTCGGGTGTGCCAGAGGTGATGGTCAAAATCACCGGCTTCGGTAAAGGTGCTGCGCACGTTAAAGCGCATCTTGCCTATATCACGCGCCATGGTGAAGTAGAGATGGAGAACGAGAGAGGCGAGGTCTTTAAGGGCAAAGCGGACATAAAATCGTTCTTTGCCGATTGGGCGGCGGATTTTGCAGATGTGAAGCGTCGAGCGAATCAGCGAGACACCATGCACATGGTTCTTTCGATGCCTGAATCAGTGGATCCAGTGTCAGTGCACGAGGCGGTACGCGAGTTCAATCGAAAAGCGTTTGGCAAGAATCATGAGTACGTTTTTGCGCTTCATACTGACGCGGCTCATCCGCATTGCCATGTAACGGTGAAATGCCTCGGGTTTAATGGAAAGCGGCTTAATCCCCGAAAAGCGGATCTACAAACCTGGCGGGATGGTTTTGCTGAAGCCATGCAGCTGCAGGGCGTAGAGGCGAATGCCACACCGCGTCGTGCCCGCGGTGTCGTCAAGAAGGCTGAGCGCAGTGTTATTCGGCATATAGAAAATGGCGATGACAAACGCCCGCCGCGGGTGCCCCGGGTCAAGGCGCTGGCGGTTAAAGAAATGGCTCTGGAACTGGCGCCAGGAATCACCGGGGGGCCTGTGCCCGAACGGCCTTGGGAAGAGCGTATTCGCCAGCGTCAGGAGGCCGTACGACACGCTTGGCTTGCGGCAGCTGACGCGCTGCAGGCTCCTAGGCCACCGATCAAGTTTGAAAAGGAATTAGGTAATGGACGACCCAACTACGAACAACTCGACGCCAGTCGAACCCGGCGAGTTCAACGTGCAGCCCGTCTATATCAGTCCCGTCTTGAAGATGCTCGCGCCAGAGAGTCGGCCCCGCCCGTCTCCAGCATGCGAAACCTGTCCAGCCTCCCTCTGGTTCAGTCCCAAAGAACAACTGAAGTGCTATTGCACGCGGATGCACGTGCTGACCTGGGACACGACGGCGGAAGAGCCGCCAACGCCCGTCATGGCGTGCGACGGGCGGGAATTGGCGCTGATGGCGTTGGCGGCAGCAGAAGACCTGTGAGGCTAGCGCCGGACGTCATGGCCGAGCAGATTCGGACGTTTGTCGCTCGGCTGCCGGAGCCGGAGACCGCGCGGGATGCGATGAGACGACGGCTGCTGACCGAGTTCAAAAAGGCACCGTCGGTGCAGCCGCATGCGCCGCCAGAGCGGCAGACGCCGGCGCCGGATCGAGATTTGGAACGGTAGGCCATAGGCCACTGAGCAATGGTTTTAAGGAGTTCTTCGATGACCGGTGTATATGACTTTGCTGCGAAGCGGATCGACGGGTCTGCCACGCCGTTCGTCGAATTTAAAGGACGAGTCCTGTTGATCGTGAACACCGCCAGTCAGTGCGGCTTCACGCCGCAGTTCGAAGGCCTGGAGGCGTTGCACAAAGCCTATGCGGCAAGGGGGCTCGTGGTACTGGGCTTTCCGTCCAACCAGTTTGGTCAGCAGGACCCGGGCAGTAATACCGAGATCGGGAATTTTTGCGCCAGCAACTATGGCGTGACCTTTGCGATGATGGAGAAGGTCGACGTCAAAGGCGCGGACGCAGTCCCGCTGTACCAGTGGCTGACGCGAGAGGCACCAGGCCTACTCGGCAGCAGAGCCATCAAATGGAACTTCACCAAGTTTTTGGTGGGGCGGGATGGCCAGGTGATCAAGCGTTTCGCGCCCTTCGCAAAACCGCAGTCGCTGAAAGCGGACATCGAGCGCGCGCTCGGTGCCTGAGCAACTGGATTAAGGTGGCTTTGAACCCATCAACCGGCGCCCAAACGTAGTCCGAACTTCCGTCGTCAGGATGTTCTTCAACACGTTTGTTCCAGCCGCATGGGCATCGTCGAAAGAGGGGTAGTTACGCCCTGCCACAGCCACTGGCGATGGCAGATTTTCGTCGCCGGATTGCATCACCATCCACCGGTGTGAGCCGTCCGGGTCAGACAACACCTGCAAGATGAGCTGTTCCATTCGCCTCCAATGAAATCAACACTTTGCTGCACCGCAGCATTTTCGAGCGTTAGTATTTTCCCGAGTCGGTACAGTAGCGAGCTTCGCGCCGTCACCGTTCCACTAGTCGTTCGGGCGGCTGGTTCGCCTCGTTCTGAGGGTCATCGCGTAAGGCGATGCTCGGCGTAATGTCACGGCGAAGGTTCTCGTAAATGTTTTCCCTCACGCGGCGATTGACGACCTGCCTTGCTTGATTCGATAGCCCATCCACAACGGCTTTGCGATCTATCGCTGCGACGACTGCGTAGGCGCCGGCCAGTTCTGGATGTAGATGGGTGCCGGCGACAGGATCGTGTTCGCGCTTGAAAACTTCTGCGCGTTGGGATTCCGCGCTGTCTGCAGGAGCGCCGTAAGAACCGTCCTGGGCAGCTTTTCCGTCTTCAAAGGCCTTGCTGCGTGCGTCGATAGGAACCCGAGCTTTTAGCGGCTTGTTGGGATCGATTTCGGCGTCAGGGTCAGCCGATATCCCTGGGGGATCGGCATTGTTTTGGTCAGCTCGGGCGCGCGCATCGGCTTGTATGTGCAGGCTTAAGATTTCAGCCACCAGCTTGGCCTCCTCAGCCTTTTTAATCGACTGTTGGCGCAGGGCAGTTTTGTCCAGTACGGTCTGCTGCGCGATGCGTTCGGCGGCCAAGGCGCGATCTGCCTTGGCCAGTTCGGGATGGTCCGCAGCCATCGGGTCGTTGAGCACCCTATCGACGCGAGAGGTCGAAGTTGTATTGGACCCGTTAGCTGATCCATTGCTTTCGTCACTGATCGTGCTCATACGTTCAAACGGTTAGGCCGGCGTCGCGGCAAAGTTGGTCGGCGTACGCATGCAAAGGAGCTTCGTCAACGGTGTCGAGTGGGGGCGGCGGAGATGTAAATACCATTGCGAATGCGGCGAGCTCCCGTTGGTTGATCGTGGCCATATCAGCCACATTGACCGGGCGCAGTACCGTTGGCGTGACGACCCCACCAGCCTGGCTTGGCACCTGAACCGTCTGCGCAACGGATCCGCTCACGTGCTCGTGATGGGCGTCAACGTCAATGCGGGGCACGGCCGTCGACAGCTCGCCGGCGAGAATTGCTGCCTTGAGTTGATGCTCCGTCGGGGTCTTGCTGCCCAGCGCATTGAGAGATTTCGAGATGGTTTTAAGCCGATCGACAAAGGTCGGGTCCCGGAAGTACTGGATCCGGTTTCCCATGATCGGCGGGCAGTTTTCAACCACCACCAGTTCGGCCGAGGTGGGCAAGCTGGTGATTTCCTGCGGCAGCAACAGCGCACGTCGCTGATCGGAATGACTTTCCGAAGGCGTCTTTTTTACGAAGACGCCTTTGCGCTTGGATTCTGAGATCCCGGTGACGGTCTGGTACCCAAGCCACTCAGAGACGTCCTTGGCTGTCTGAAGCTCTGAGGCCTTTGGTGGAAACACGATCTGCGCGGCGTGGTTTGTCGTGAAGGTCTGTGCAGCGTCCTTGCCGTAGACCTCGACCACCTGGGCTGGGCTCTGGATGATCGGCATCATGCGCAGTCCGTACCCCGCGATGTAGCTGATGCCTTTGGATAAGACGTGAATCTTTCCCATGGAAGTGAATTCGTCGGCGAGCAGCAGACACTGAAATTTCAATGCGGGATTGCGCTCAGGCAGCTCACGGGTATTCAGATCGATCAGTTGCTGGAAAAACAGGTTGAGCAGGGGGGCCACGCGCTCCAAGTTGTCGGGGGTGACGCCCAGATAGATGGACATCCGTTTCTTGCGGATGTCTCGCAGGTCGAAGTCATTGCCGCTCGTGGCTGCGTCTATGAGGGGGTTGTTCCAGAGTTCCAGACGTGAGCGGAAGGACGTCATCACGCCGGAGCGTGTGTTGTCCGAGGTGATGGAGATGTAGCTGTTCAGGGCTCGCACGCAGGCGGCTGAAAAAGGCTTTCCTGCCGAGTGCCGGTCATTGATATGCCGGGCAAAGTACTTGGCGCCATCACCATCGGCGAGGGACTCCCTCAGCACCTGGCCAAGGGTGACAAGCTTGCCAGGCGTCTCGAGCAGCAGCAGGACGACGCCGAGGAACAATGCACGCGGCGTTGCGGTCCAGATGGGGTCTGTCCCATGCTGATCCGGGAAGAGCATGTTGCCGATCTTCTGGACATCATCGATGCGGAAGTTCGGGTCTTCGCTGATGTAGGCGAGCGGGTTGTACCGGTGCGTCCGGTAGTCGGCCGCAGCCGGGTTGAACATGAAGCAGGGCTGGCCATGCTTTTGCCGATACCCGCTGGTGATCGCATGGTTCTCCTGCTTAACGTCGAGCACCACGACGCTGTCGGGCCAGGTCAGCAGGTTCGGGATGACGATGCCCACGCCTTTACCGCTGCGGGTCGGCGCCGAGAGAATCACATGTTGGCTACCGCCGAACATCAGGTAGGACCGCTTGTAGAGACCCAGAATGATCCCCTTGTCGGCAAGCAGACCAGCCTTGCGGATCTCCTGCCTAGTGGCAAACCGGGCATCGCCAAAGAGGCTTTTCCTGTTGGGCGAAATGAATAGCAAACCGGGCCCAAAGACGAGCGCAAAGCTTGCGGCGGCGGCGATGTAAACCCAGCGCACCACGTCCGGGTTGCCGCGGTAGTAGTACCAATATTGGTAGAGCGTTACAGGTGTGGCGTCGTTGAAATTGCGGTTCTGTGACGTCAGAAAAATGCCGCCCGCCAGCGTTACCCACAACCCGAACGCAGTGACCAGGCCCGCGAATGCAAGGGTGGCCTTAGCCCATGCGTTCACGCTTGTACCCCGGGTCGTAGTAGATCTCGCGCAGCTTTCGCTGGTGGTAGAAAAGCACGATGTCGATGGTGGTGAACAGCCGGTGCTTGATGTATTCGGTGTCGAGGTGAGCGCCGGTCGAGCTGTCCTTAATGAGGGCCGTCAGCTGCTCGAAGGCCTCGAACGCGCCGTTCGCATGCATCGTGGAAATGGAGCCCGGGTGGCCGGTGTTCACGCTCTTCACAAACTCCCAGGCCTCGTCGCCGCGGAGCTCGGCCAGCAGGATCCGGTCGGGTTTCATGCGCAGGCATGAGGCCAATGCCTGCTTGGATGACACCTTGCCGCCGCCTTCGTCGGCCCGCGCATAAAAGAGGTGGACTTTGTTCGCGTGGTCCCGCAAGAACAGCTCGTGGACGTCCTCGATGGTGATGAGCCGCTCCGCAACCGGAATGCTGCGGATGAGGCTCTTGGTGACCGTTGTCTTGCCCGAGCCGGTCTTGCCGACGACCAGGATGTTCTGCTGGGTGCGCACCGCCAGGTCAAGGAAATCCTTGATCCGCTTTTGGTCGCGCAAGGCCATGAGCTCGCGCTCGATGGCCTGCAGGCCAGGGTCGACAACTTCATACGCGTCGAACGCACCTTCGGCATCGAGTTCTTCCAGCGTCTTGTCCAGCAAGCTGGGTTTGCGCACGGTGATGGACACCGTGTGCGCTTCGCACGCTGGAGGGATCAGGACTTGCACACGAGCGCCGTCGGGCAACACCGCGGAAAGGATGGGCCGATCCGCATCGATGGCCTTGGCGTTGTAGCTAGCTATCAAGATAGCCAAATGGCGGCAGTGCTGAAAGGAGAGGGCCGGGACGTCATACCGCTTCCAGCCCTCTCTGCTCTCCGTCCACACCTCACCGGGCCGGTTCACGCAAATCTCGGTTGCAGCCTCATCCTGCAGGTAGGGGCTGAGTGGCGCCAGGTATTCCTTGAGCATCTCGAAGGACGGCGCACCGTCCCTCGACAAGGGTGTGACAGTGCCGCTCACTGCTTGGCCCTCAGCGCATAGACACCGCCGAAATCCAGATCGCGCGCGACCATGACCTGGATGTGATCACCCTGGTTCTTGATGAGCGTCGGCGGGATGTTGATGGTCGAGTCCAGCACCTTGCCGACAGCCTGCTCACCGGCCTGCTGGGTATTTCCGTAGACCACCTGGCCACCGCCGGCGCGCTGTTGGTTGGCGGCGATCACCGCCAGGCCGTCCTTGAGCAAACTAAACATGATGGCCGCGCCAAACCGTGCGGCGAAATGGGTGTTGACCCAGCCTTCCACGCCGGAACGGCCGAGCGCGTCAGTGCCCGGCGAATTGAGCGCGACCACCACCCCGTTGGGTGTTTTGGCCCGTGTCCACAACGTGAAAATCCTCGCCTGGCCTTGCTTGATGCCACCCTGGTATTCACCAGTCAGCTGCGACCCACGGTCCAGCAACACGACCTGGCCGTTGTCTGAATAGATGTCGCGGGTCAGCCTGCAGGTGGTGATGCCGGGAACCGTGCTGTCCAAGGCCGTTTCCAGGGCGCAGTCGAGCGTGGTGCCTTTAGTGATCAGGTAATTGCGATCCGGCAGCATTCGAGCGGATGCGGGCTTGGCCGCAGTCGGCTCCAGGCGCGCAGCCAGGTCGCTGCGGGTGTTGCCGCCGCCGTCCAATGCCGAGTTCGCCACCGCATCTTTCGAAGCGGTTTGAAGGCTCACAGCGGAGGTACCGGATGCCGTTGGACTCGCACCTGCGGAGCCGACCATCAGGTCGCCAGACCGCTTGCGGTCATACCATTCCAGGAGCGGCTTGCCGTTGGCGCCGAGCTTTGGCGGCTGCGCACCACCTTGCAGTGGAACGGGTTGAACAGGTGCAGTTGCCACCGGGGCCGCGGTGGGTGCCGCGAGCGCTGGCGGTGGAGGCGGTGCAGGCATCGTCAAAGCGGGCAAGGTGTTGCTCACTCGATCGGATTCCGTGAGTGCTTTGACCTTCGCTGGCCCCTTCGGTTTGTTCACCGCAACGATGAGTGCGCCCCCGACCACCAGGATAAAAACGACACCCAGAATGTTGACCATCTGGTTGCTGTTGCGACGGCGATTGACCGCCGGCAGGCCTTCAGTCTCGGCTACACCGTCACCGTTGATCGATGGGTTCTTGCTGCCGTCGAGCTTGTCGGCTGAAGGCGATCCGTCGGGATTTGTGGCCCCAGTGTTCAACGAGCCAGCCTTGTTTTTCAATCGGTCGAAGATGCTCATGGTGCTGTGCCTTTGATCACGCGCTCGACCGTGGGTGCGACCGTCCCCGTGGTGTTGTCCTTGCCGCCATCCAGATCGAATGACTTGTTGACGATGCAGGCGACATAGGTACCCTTGCGCAGGATCAGCTTGCGTACCATACGTTGCACGACGATCTTGTTGCCCACCACGTTGGTGTTGATCAACGACTCGGCACCGGATTCATCGACCGCATAGATCGCCGGCATGTCCCGGTTGTTGGAGAAGGTCAGGTAGGTGAAGCGACCATCGTCACTGGCACCGGTCGGACTGATCTCTGGCGAACCTGCCACCCAGTAATCTTTGTTGGCGCCTTCTGCCGATGAACCGGCCAGTGCCGATTGCAGGTCGCCTTTGCGATCCTGCAGCTTGGCCGCCTGTTCAGCCGCCTGCCGTTTGGCTGCCTCTTCTTCTGGGTAGCGAAACGTGAGCGAATAAATGAGGTTAGGGTTCTTCCAGGCGCGCTCATTGCGCATCGAAACCGGCTCCACCACCAGGGCGAACTGGTAGGTGCGTTTGGTCGTCACGATCGTGACGTTGGTATCGGCCTTGATCTCTTTCGGTTTGATGAAGAGGTGGTTGCGCCGGGGGATCACCGACCATGCGGCCACGTCGCCCACGGCTGAGTCCAGGATCTCTTCACCGTCTGCAAATTGGATGTGAGTGGAGACGCCGTAGAAGGTCGTGATGCGCACCACGTCCGTTGGGTCGTAATCGACGATGCGCACACGAGGGTCGGCTTCGCCGCGCGGCGGGGTTGTTTCCGCAAAGGTGCAGAACGACAAGGTGGCCACCAGGCCAGCAATGAGCAGCTTTTGAATCATGGCGCTCCTCATTGACCAGGCTGGATCGCAGGCACGATGGGTGCTGGATAGACGGCTGCGGCCGGCCCCGTCGGCCTGTCAGGTGAACTCGGTGTGACCGGCACGCGCGGGAATAGGGTGACGGGCGGCACCGTGGGATTTGCTGGCGCCGGCGCGGCGGCTTGCTGTCGTGACTCCACCACCAGGGAGTCCGGGTCATTGCGGTACTCAGTGACCTGGAAACCTAGCGGGTTGATCGCCCGGTCCTTCTCAGCCATCGGCGCACCCGAATACCGGAAGGTGATGGTCGCCGCCCAATGGGTGATCGAGGCAATGTCACTCCCGCGCTGGACCTCTTTGGAGTAGCGGACCAGGGCCACGTTGGGCTGAATGAAGGATGTGGACTTCAGGACTATTTTGACCTTCGCGAAGTCGCCGTAAACGTTCAGAGGCGATGTCGGCTTTTTGGGGTCGAAATATGCGAAGAATCGCTGTTGTTCAGTGGGCGAAGACATTAAGCCGACTGCGTAATAATATTCTTCGGCCAAGTCGCGGCTGTAACCTTCTCGGTAACGCAAATACCACTGAACGAAGAATTTATTTACGGACTCTTCGTAATTGGATTTGCTGTTTTTGAGAGCAGAGACAACGTCAACGATGCCGGTAGAGTTATCCACGCGGATCACATAGGGCTCTACCGTCTTGAATGGAGCAAGGGCTGCCACTGCGACGATGGAGGCGGCACACAATAGGCCCGCTACCGATGCAATGCGCCACGCCAGGCGCTCGGATTTTTGCGATGCCAGAAGGCGATTGGTTTCCCACGAACGCGCTTCGCCAAGGTATTTCTCAAAGTCTTTGGCATTAACCGCGTTCATGCTTGCTTCCTGTGCAAAGAGCTAGACTCATTTCTGCATTCATGGCTGCGCCCTGCTGGCTTGCATTCACCGGCTTGAACTCGCCTTGGCAAGGCGGCGGCTTTGGCGGCGATCCGGCGCATCCTGCAAGGGCGGTGAATATCAGTAAGGGGCAGAGGGATCGCATAAATCTCCGAACAGGGTGCAAAAAGCCAGACGGGACCTGCGTCCAATCTATAAAAAAAGAGAGATCGGGTTATTTCGGTTTGACCGACCTGGCTTCACGCGGGCGGGTGATTTTTCTGTAAATCGTTTGCGGTGCCGTAGCTGCTGTTTTAACCGCGCGTGATGCAATGATTACGTCTGAGCGCGCTTTGTTGGTACTGCGCCGCAAATTGGTCGGTCGAAGCGAGGATGCTGTTCCGGTGGCTCGTCCATATGCCCACCCGACGGCGCCTAATGTACTAATTGCCGCTCCCCCGCCAAGCGCAGAGGCGACCGAGGATAGCTGCATCATAACCAACGCGGCAATTGCGCAGATTGCAATCGCCGGCAGCGCTGCCGATATTGAAGGATCGGCGGCTGAGGATGGATTCGCATCCAAGTATTTCTCAAGAATAGTCAAAATTAATTTGATTGCACTTGCGGTCAGAACAACAAGAGCGACATAGTTAATTGCTTGCCCAAGCCAGGATTCAAAAAATCGTTTTGTGCCTTCAAACATAAGAAGAATGACAAAAATTGGCCCGATACCTAATAGGATTGCCAGAGCCATTTTCGATATGACGAGTAAGAACGCGCCATACGCTGTGGCAACTAGGCCAGCACCCCACACCAACAATGCCGTAGCCAACATCCCGAAGTCTGGAGTCATGCCCAAAGAGGAATTGGCCTTGTCCCAGTACGTTCGGCCGAAGTCATAGGTTTTCCCCATCAGTTGATCAAGGAAGTTGGTGTTGGAAGTAGGGTCAGCGTAGCCGGATGCAATTATTGAAGATAGTGCATCTGGAGTGTTCCAGAGGAAGTTAGAAACGAATGCATTGTAATGACCAATTGATATGGCCAATGTGTACACAAAACAGAGTTTTACTATTCTTGTGATTCCGTCGGTTATTGGCTCGGAAATCATGCCCCTCATCATTGTCCACCCCCACAAGACTACATAAATCAATAGAAGAGTTGTGGCCACTGGTGTAATTGCAGCGGTGATGTTGGTTGCCACATCTGAGACATATGTTGAAAGGGCATTGTTTAATTGTCCAAATATGTCTGAGTAGAAGTGGAATTCTGAAGCCATGATTAGATTAAAACCTCGGCGGGTTTCCTTTGGCGCTATCGATAGATCGTGCATTGCGAACCTGCTGGCAAGTCTCATGGACCTTGCCGTCACAATACTTCGCTAAAAAATCCGATTGACTTATAGGTGTGCCCTCGACAGTTGGATTGTGGGGATCTTTGATAGAAGGAACGTCGTCGCCACATGCAGTCAAGGCAAGAGTCAATATGGTCGCGATATATGGGAAAAGTTTTGTCATAGTGATTCAAAAACGAGGAATTGTTCCCTGGGCGGCTTTGATTGAAATTTCCCGTGCTTGTTGTTGGGAGATATCACGCTGAACATTTGAAAGATACGTCATCATCTGAAGTTTTGACTGTTCATTTTGAAGCATTACTTGTTCGGCTTGAATGCGTGCCTGCAAATCAAGAATATCTTTTTGATCGGGCGCGGAGTTGACTCTGTCTAGCAGAACCTGAATACTTGCGAATCGTCCGGCGGCTTGCCGATAACCCTCTTCACCAATTGCCCTGTTTAAAGCGTTTTGATTTTGCATGTTCTCCATTGCGCGTGCAGAGTCACTGGTTGCATCTAACGCAGTAGATTGAACGCCGAGTATTCTTGCTGAATCGCGAATTGACGCGATGCTTCCCGAAAGCCCTGCAGGCATACCATTATTACTCAGCATGGCTTGGTATTCGGATGGAAGATAATTTCGCAGCGTTGGATTGTTGACGAGGTTAGCCATACCCCTCACACCGGATAGGCTGTTATATGTGGATTGCAACTGGGTGAACTGCTGCTGCATTTGTGTGTACTGTTTCGCCCATGAAGCCACCTGCTGCACTTGCTGTGCAAGGCCGCTGGCGTCAATTACCGGTATCCCAGCGGCCGCAGATGGGCTCAAGCCTTGCCCGAATGTGACTAACGGCAGCACAGATGCGACGGTGAGCATTAATACAGGCAACGTTTTGGCGACGGTCCTCATACAGAGCTCCGAATAGCGTGAAATTCGTTCAGCCAGTTGGCAGGATGTTCACCACGTGCCTCGACCAACCGCTCCACAAGCTTGGACGTGGAGGTGTTGCCCGACAGCACGGCCAGTTCGTCTTCAAAGCCCGTCAGGTTCAGCTCGGCGACAACCGAGTTTTCGCCCTGCTTGATCAGGAAGCGGCGCGACCTCTCACCGAGCTCCCGGATGATTTCGAACTCACGTTCGGTCAGCTTGAAGCCGCCGACGTAGTCGTCCCTATCAGCGGCCGGGTTCGGCAAGAAGATCTTGGTGGCCGTCTATTCGACGATCGCAAAGGCGATGGGCGAGTTCAGCACCTGCTTGGGCGACTGGGTGAACATCACCAGGAAGCCATCCTGCTTGCGGATCGTGACCAGCTTGTTCTTGGCCAGGTCTTCAAAAGCGGGGTCATCTAGCAGCCGGCCGAACTCGTCCATGAAGATCGGAATGCGGCGCCCATCGATCAGCGACTGGATGCGATGGAAGAGATACATGATGGTCGGGGTTCGGGTTTCCGGGTTGTCCAGGAACTCCGTCACGTCGAACCCGACAATGGGTGTGCCATCCACTTCGAGCGTGTCTTCGGCGTTGTCGAAGAGCCAGCCTAGCGCGCCGCCGCGGCACCAACGTTGCAGCCGAGCGTGGAGGCCGTTGGCGTCCGAAGGATCCAGGAATTCCAAAACCGATGACAGCCGCCGGCGGCCCTGCTGCGCGCTCATGACGCCGTTGATCGCCTCGGCAATTTCTCTATCCTGCGAGGGGCTCAGGACCCCATCCTCCCGGCGCACAAGCTGACGCACCAGCTGCTCCAGGAACATCAAATTCCCTGGCGTTGCTGGAAGCTGAAACGGGTTGAAATTCGAGGGCACTCCGTTCTTGATGGGGTAGTACGTTCCCCCCATCGCGCGTACTGCGATCGACGCACCAAGGTCCTTGTCGAACAGGACGCAGGACAGCGCTTTGTCATCCGAGCGAAACTTCTGCACCTGTGCGAGCAGAAAGCACTCGAGTACTGTCTTGCCGGCGCCCGACTGGCCGATTACGACCGTATTGGCCAAGTCCTTGTGGTTGGGATCGACACGACCACTTGGGTCGGGCTTGTGGAAGTTGAAGTAGTACGGCGCACCGCTGCTCGTCTGGAACATCGTGACCGCATCACCCCATTGGTTGTTGCGGATGTGGCCGATGGGATAGTTGTGCAGGCTGCTAAACCCGGCGAAGTTCTTGCTGGTGATGTCGCCAACCCGTACGCGGTACTGGAAGTTGCCGGGCAGCTGCGCCCAGAAGGCGCCGGCCATGGCGGCCTCTTCGCGGGCCCACTTCATACCTGCATCCGACAGCGCAGCGCCGGCCTCATCAATATCTTCATTGAGGGCCTTCTGGCTTTCTGCGCGGAGCATGAGCGACAAGCTGTGCGCACCCATGACAAAGCGGTTGGACTGCAGGTCGTCGAGGGCCTCGTCGATATCGTCGACCTGGGAACGGGCCACGTCGCCAGCATTGATCATCCGGGACTGCTGTCGGCTCATGCGACCCAAGGCCACCGGCTTGGAGAGGAATGTGAACGACTGCGAAAGCGTCAGCTCGAACGGCATGCTGAGCAGATCGTTCAAGAGGCCCGGGCAAGACACGGAGGGGTACTCCTGGATGCTCAGAATCGCCCCGTAGGTGATCTCTGTCGGCCCCTTCAAGGACATGAGCCCTCCTCGACCAAAAAACGGCCGAGCCTGCATCAAGCTCTCGCGGATTTCGCTGTAGCTGACGGACTGTCGAGACCACCGGCCGTTCACGATGAAAGCCAGAAACTCCTGGACCTCGGAGAACATTACGTCGCGATGCTCATAGCAGCCCAGCACCTGTGGCTCGTAGCGGGCCAACGCGGCCATCGCTGCCCCGGTCACCGCCCGAAGAGCTTCCAGGTCGTCGACCTGCTCCTCCTCCAGCACGGTGCGCGACTTCTTGGAAAAGAAGTCGAACACCTTCGCCACCCGAAGCGGCTGCGGCCGGTAGACGATGGTGAGATAGAGCTCGTTGACCAGCATCCTGGTTGCGCCGAGATGTGTCTGGTACTTCTCGTTCAAGTCTTTCGCGAAGCCTGGCTCGAAATCGCCTGCAGGATATTCAGAGAATTCGCGTCGGATGACATGCGACCACAAAGCAACCTTGGGAGATGCGATGTTGCGCATCATGTTGCTGAGCTGTTCGTGCCAGATGTTGATGTTCTGGATGTCAGCGCTTTCATGCGCGGCGCCTTGCACCCGGATTGTCAGGATGTAGTCGCCCGTCACGAGCTTGACTACATTCTCTGTGACGTGGTTTCCGTACGGAATAAACGTCGAAGTGACTTCTTCGTTTTCGACAACAGCCTGGTTTTTATACCGCATCAGTTCTCCAGTCGATATACGTTTAGTCCTTGCGCCATTTGATGACACGCAGCGGGGAGAAGCTTGCAGAGCCCCAGAAAGCAGAATTCCGGCAACGCCCAAACGTTTTGGTCCACATGAAAAGCGAACCGATGGCGCCGGGATCCGTCGCTGTGATCAGGTACAGGATCCCATGAATTGGCACTGCCACCAGCAAGTACAGCGGATTTCCAATGGCGAGAAATATCAACGTTGTTGCCATGAACTCAACCACAAACGCGTGATATGGAACTCCCCACATCGTCGCGGGCCGGGTCAGGCCCACAAATAGCGGATCAACGTGGACATCCTGCGCCGCGTTTTCCATTGCTTAACTAGCCGCAGCAATAATGTAATCAACGATTGCGGCGGAACCAAAAATCAAGACGACACCAACAATGATCTTGATAACCCAGTCCCACGAAAGTTTGCCCGCCATGGCTGCAATGCCGCACGCGATAACAGCAACAATCGCAATTGTTCGAGTTAGGCCGCCAGTGAAGATCTCTAATACCCTGGTGGCGACCGAATCCCACGGCGCTGCAGCGGCAATATCCGGAACTATCGCTATACATGCAATGGCAAACGTAGCAGCATAAACCCCTACCTTGCGGCTGGATGTCTTATTTGCTCGTTTAAAGAAGCGTTTGCGCGCAGCAATAGCAGGTGTTGCCAAGGTCATTCAATATCCCGATTGGAGGAGGTGCAGAGAAATACAGGGTACCAGCGTAACTTAAGTGTTACTGATATACATCAATCGTCTGAGCGGTAGATTCGTAAACAGAAACAGTGGGATTTGCGCCAGCCGTTTTGGTTGAAGAGTCTGTTTTAATTGAAACTTTGACTAGTGCCGAAGTGCTTCGCTCAGCCAGTAGGCGAACAGGCGCCTGTGTTGCCGTCGAAGTCGCCGCAATATTGGAGGTTCTGGAGTTTTCCGGCACCAGACGGATAGGGGATACTGAGAGCGAATGCATTGTGCCAGTCGAGATGACGTTGCCATTCGCGACGACACGTTGAACATAGCCGTTGGCAATACCCCGTATTGGGGAGCCTGTGTTGTAGGTCGAGATGGCGGCGCGAAGTGCCTGCTGGCCATGACCCACGCGTGGAACTGCCGCCAAGTAGTTGCCTGTCAGGATCTGTGCTGCTGCAGCCAGGTTCTTACACGAGTCAAAAGCATCTTCCACGCTCAGTGACGTCCGCGTGAGGTTGCTGGAATTGATCTGTCCGAGTCCGAGATCAATGTTGTAGCCGTTCGCAATCAACCATCTTGCGGTGGCAACCGCTTCGGGCTTTGAGTTCGGCTGACGCTCCAAGCGCGCATTATTATTTAAGCCGATTGCAAAAGGCTGAAATTTCGATTCGGTCTTTACTACGGCAGCCATGGTTTCCGGCGCGACCAATGGAGCGCATTGCCGAGCTAACTCAATGAAATCAAGCATTACCCACCCCCACCTTGGCTCGCTGCGGCACGCTCTGAATCTTCTTTGGCAACCCGTGCTTCATATTCTGCCGATGCTGAAGCATAAGAGCTTTTTTCAACCCAGAATCCATTGCGCTCAGGAAGGCCGACATAAACAGGAGTCAGATCCGCGAGGTCAGATGTATAGACGTGAGAAGCGTAGGTGCTGCAGTTGGCCGGAAGTGCATTGCTGATAGAGTAACCGCCGTTTCCATCGCCGCCATACGTAGTCATGAGTTGAGTATTCAAGGCCGCAGCATCGCAACGTCCCACTGCGTTTGCAATTGCACTGACCAAAGACTTCATGTTGCCATCGACACTCGCCGCAGGGCAAAGATTAAGAAAATTGATCCTGCCCTGAATGGTGTCGCTTAAGCGCCTGCCACTGATCGAGAAATAACGCGCAATGGAGGGAGTGCATTGATCAGGTCGCTGACCAGTTGAGAGACAGAGTATTGCTTCACACGCCAGGCGCGTATCGCCAGTCAATGCTGTCTGCGCAGATGATGATTGCGCTGCGCCAACACCGATCGCCATAGCTAATACGATTACTGATCTTTTCACTGTCGCCCTGTTATTTTGTTCAAGGCGACTGTACGCGATCATGAAGACTTGGTGAAGGTGATATCCGCTGCAAAAATGCAAGCAATTGATTCTCAATTGCGGACTGAAAATGTAAAAATTCCTACATCGCTTGACTTTCGTGGGCGGCTTCCTGTATGTGCTATATATCAGTGCATATCGCGGCCGCAAGCGATATTAATAAAACGGAGGCAATGAATAATCTGGTGGCTGAAATGGTTTTCGAAGCACTTTTTTTATCATCAACTACAGATTTACCAATCAGTCGGGGTAGTTTGCAGCCCTAAGAAAACAACACGATCGAAAATGGAGATGAAATTCTATGAATCGAGATTGAGCTGGCTGACGGTCAATATGACGCAGGCAGCAATGTGCTTGGACGTCGCCAAAAAAACTAAAACAGAGATCCCAACTGCTACTTCATACGATATACCTTATGTATAGTACGTGGTTGGTGCGGAACATTTAACAAAAGTGCACATTGCTCTCGACTTACCTCGATAAGGATGGTCTGCAAAACCTCCGGCCGGAAAAACTGTCGTCCGACGCGAGAGGATCGAGGCTATGGACAGACCGGGTGTCTCACCGGGTCGTGCCGCGCCCCATGTCGAGTATTCATTGCCCCGGTTGGGACTCGAAGCCGGTGCCCGGGTCGGCGCGTTGGCCAACTGATTGATGAAGCTCTGCCGCTAAATCCAGCACGCTCAGGAATGCGCAGCGCCGTCATTCGTCGGCTTACGACCTTTCGCGTTAAGAGTTCGAACAGCGACATTCCCACCGGCTCAAAAGTGCCTAGAAAAATCGGGGCGATTCAAAGCGCAACGGCGCCGCCAACGATATAGCCGATTCGGCCGGGAAGATCAAAAGCCGAGGACTTCACCAGGTTTCGGTACGATGACCTTCACTGCGCTGTCGCCCATCGCCTCGACGAACTCTTTGGCGGTGCCCTTGGCCAGCGGGTTGGCACCGTAGTGCATGGGGATCACCATCCTGGGCTTGATGAGTTCCTGCACGGCCCAGGCTGCGTCCTGCGGGTCCATGGTGAAGTTGCCGCCGATGGGCACGATGGCCAGGTCTGGCCGATAGCGCTCGCCGATGTATTTCATGTCGCCGAACACACCGGTGTCGCCGGCGAAATAAATGCGGAAACCGTTCTCCAGCTCGATGATCCAGCCGACCGGCTCGCCGCCTTCATGCACTTCGTCCTTGCTGGTGGCGGGATTGCGCCACACATAGACCGACGAATGCTCGGCGTGCACCGCCGACACCTTCACGCCCGGCACCGGTTCGACCGTGCCGCCCTTGTTCATGCGCGGCAGCAGTTCGGGCGGCAGCACGCCCAGTACCATCAACGACGCGGCCAGATCTCCGGGCGCGCGAAGGGGCACGTTGTACAGGCGCGAAAGCGCGGGCGCGTCGGCGATATGGTCCAGGTGTCCGTGGCTGACCAGCAGCACGTCGATGCGGCCGAAGTTTTCCAGGGTCTTGAATTCCGGCGGGGTCAGCGGGTTGGCCTTCAGCCAGGGATCGGTGACCACGATCTTGCCGGCCGGCGTGGTGATCCTGAAAGCCGACTGGCCCAGCCAGGTCAGCGATATCCCGGGCGTGGTCGCCGCCTGGCCGAAAGCCAGCCCGGAGGCCAACGTCAGGGCCGCCAAGCCCGTCCATTTCATCTTGCGCATCTTCTATCTCCTGTTGTGTTGAATGGTTCTGCCAGCCGCGGCGCAACGCTGGCGAGCAAGGGAAAACACGGCACGTGACTTCTCTAAACTCAGCCGATGGACCTGAAACAGCTCGAGTATTTCGTGCGTGTCGCCGAGTTGCGAAGCTTCACCCGCGCCTCGGTCGACATCGATGTGGCGCAACCGGCGCTGAGCCGCCAGGTGCGGCAGCTGGAGGTGGAACTGCGCCACAACCTGCTGGTGCGCAATGGCCGGGGCGTGACGCTGACCGAGGCCGGCGAGCTGTTGCTGGAGCATGCGCGAGGCATCCTGCACCAGGTCGAACATGCACGCGAGGCGGTGGTGCAGTTGCGCGGCTCCCTGGCGGGCCGGGTGGCGGTGGGCCTGCCGCCCAGCCTGGCGCGGCGGCTGGCGGTACCGCTCAGCCGGGTGTTCCGGCAGCGCCTGCCCAATGCGACGCTGTCCATCACCGAATCGCTGTCGTCGGCCATCCAGGGCGCACTGGTGGCGGGGCGGCTCGACATCGCCCTGCTGTACAACCCGCTGCCGTCGCACGAGCTCGACAGCACGGTGATCATGGAAGAAGAGCTGTTCCTGGTCGGCCCGGCAAGCTCCGGCGCGCCGTGCGATGCGCTGCCACTGGCCGATCTGGCGCAGGTGCCGGTGGTGATTCCAACCCGGCCCAACGCCATTCGCACCATCGTCGAGCTGGAGCTGGCCAACATCAACCGCCGGCCGTCCATCGCGATGGAGATCGACGGCGTGGCGGCCATCCTGGACCTGGTGCTGGACGGCGTGGGCCATGCGGTGCTGCCGATGGCCGCGGTGCTGACCGCGCCGGATCCGGCCGCGTTCGCCACCCGCCGCATCGTGTCGCCCAGCCTGCGCAGCCGGCTGGCGCTGGCGACCAGCTCGCAGCGGCCGGTCACCACCACCCAGGCGGCGGTGGCCGATCTCATCCGTGAGCTGGTGGCGCATTCGGGTGCCGAAGCGGCAGGAGTGCCTACTGCTTCGGAATGCCAGCCTGCTGGATGACCTCGGACCAGCGCTTGATTTCGCGGGCGTAGAGGTCGCCCTGCTCCTTGGGCGTGCTGCCCTTGCCCTGCACACCCAGCTTTTCCAGCCGTGCCTTCACGTCGGACGAATTCAGGGCGTCGTTGGTTTCCTTGTTCAGCCGCGCGATGACGTCGGGCGGCGTGCCGGCCGGCGCGGCGAACGCGTTCCAGCTGGCCACGTTGAAGCCGGCGGCTCCGGTGCCGCCCCCTTCGGCCACGGTGGGCACGTCGGGCAGGGCCGGCGAGCGCTTGTCGCCCATCACGGCCAGCGCCCGCAGGGTGTTGCCGGTGACCTGGCCCAGCACCGGCGCCAGAATTTCCACGGCCGCGTCGACCTGCTCGCCTTGCAGGGCCGCAATGACCGCCGCGCTGCCGTTGAACGGCACGATCTGCACATCCAGCTTCAGGCTGCGCTTGAACAGCTCGGCCGCCAGGTTCTGGGTACTGCCAGTGTTGATGGTGGCGATGTTCACCTTGCCGGGGTTGGCCCGCGCATAGGCCAGCAACTCGTTCAGCGACTTGAAACGCGACTTGCTGCTGGACAGCACCGCCATGTCGAAGTAACCCAGCATCGAGACCGGCGCGAAGCTCTTGACCGGATCGAAGGGTAGGTTCTTGAACATGCCCGCCGTCACCGCGTTGCCATTGGACATGAGCAGCAGGGTCTGGCCGTCCGGTGCGGCCTTGGCCACCGTGTCGGCCGCCACCACGCCGCCGGCGCCGGGCTTGTTGTCGACCACGATGCTCTGGCCGCTGGTCTCGGTCATCTTCTGCGCGACGACGCGGGCGGTCAGGTCGGCCACGCCGCCCGGGCCGAAGGGCACCACTAGGCGGATGGGCCGGCCGCCGCCCGGCTGGGCACCGGCGGCGCCGCAGGCCACAGCCGCCACCACGGCCACGGTGGTGGCGCAGAAATGTCTCTTGAGGGAATTCACGGGGTCTCCTTTGGCTCTCCGGCCGGTGGTTCGATGCCGGTCGAGCCGGGCGAAAAAATCAGAAGCGGTGGCGCACCCCGAAAGTCAGCGAGCCCTGCCGCGAGAAGCCGGTCAGTCGGTCGGACAGGTACACGGTGTACAGGTCGGTGCGCTTCGAAAGGAAGTAGTCGTAACCCAGTGCCGCCGTGGTGCGGCTGACGTCCACCGAGGGAGCGTCGCGCTGGGTGCGGGCCACCGACGCCATCAGCAGGCCGCCCGCCAGCGGTGCCGACGCGCCGAGCTGGCCGGTCTTGGTCTTCAGCGATGTGTCGGATGTGTCGGTGCGGAAATACTGGCCGAACAGCTTGACCGCGCCCAGGTCGTACGACACGCCGCCCATGCCGGCTTTCTCGCTGCCGATGGGCGCCGCGACGCCGGGGCCGTATTTCACCTGCTGGGCGGAAACGACGGCAGCGAAAGGACCGGCAGCGTAGTTGACCGTCAGGTTGAAATTGCGCAGCCCGGCGTTGTTGGCGCGCTCACCGAAACCGTAGGTGGCGGCGGCGGTCAGCCCGGCGATGGAGGGGGTCGAGTACTGCACCGAGTTGTCCCACACGCTGTCGCCCAGCACGGTGCGGTTGTAGTTGGCGCTCCACACCTGCAGCATGGCCGGCGCGAGGTTGGCCGACAGGCCGAACGGGTTGAAGTTGCCGGTCGCCACGAACATCGGGTTGGTCTGCCGGCCCGCCGTCAGCGCGCCGTATCCGTTGGACAGGCCGACGAAGGAATTGCGCGAGAAGAACGGGTCGGCGGTGGTGCGGCCCATCACTCCGCTGTCGACCTGCAGAAAGCTTTCCAGCACGAAGAACGCCCGTGCGCCGCCACCCAGGTCTTCGTTGCCGCGAAAGCCGAAGTACGAAGTGGTCATGCCGCCGCTGTTCAGCGCGGTGGTGCGGCCGGTCTGGTCGCTGCGGCGCAGGGTGCCGACGTATTCGTCCAGCACGCCGTAGATGGACACCGATCCCACCGGCCCGCCCTGCTGCTGGGCGAACGACGAAAGCGGGTTGGCGGCGGCGGCTGCCGTCACCAGCAGCGCGGCCGGCGCAAGGCTCTTGCGACTCTTCATTTTTCTGTCTCCTCGTATGGTTCTAAGCGAGCCGACTATCCCAACTTGCCCGGCATTTCGATATCGCCGCCCGGCACTTTTAGATATAACGAATCGGCATCGCTCGCTGCGAGGGACCATCGCCCAAGGCTGCCCCAGGACGGTCAGGCGGCCCAGTACAGCCGCGCGGGGTTGTCCACCAGCAAGGCCTGGCGCAGCGCGGCCGTGGGGGCGATGTGCGGTATGAAGTCGACCAGCAGGCCGTCGTCGGGCATGTGGTCCTTCAGGTTGGGGTGGGGCCAGTCGGTGCCCCACAGCACACGGTCCGGAAAGGTCTCGACCAGGCGGCGGGCGAAGGGCACCACGTCGCGGTAGGCATCCCGCTCACCGTCCAGCGCCTTCGGCCCTGTCACGCTCAGGCGTTCGGGGCAGCTGACCTTGCTCCACACGTTGGGGTGGTCACGCATCAGCTCGACGAACAGGCCGAACTGCGGGCCGTCCGCCGGCAGGCTCACGTCGGGCCGGCCCATGTGGTCCACCACCACCACGGTGGGCAGGCTGACGAAGAAATCCCACAGTTCGGGCAGGTCGGCCGCCTCGAAATAGACCACCACGTGCCAGCCCAGCGGCGCGATGCGTTCGGCCATGCGCTGCAGTTCGTCCTTGGGCGTGAAGTCGACCAGCCGCTTGACGAAATTGAAGCGGGCGCCGCGCACGCCGGCCGCATGCATGGCGTGCAGTTCGGCGTCGGTCACGTCCGGTGCCAGGGTGACCACACCGCGAGCCCGGTCGCCGGCGGTGCGCAGGGCGTCCAGCAGCGCCCGGTTGTCGCTGCCGTGGCAGGTGGCCTGCACGATCACGTTGCGCTCGAAACCCAGCCGGTCGCGCAACGCGAAAAGCTGCTCCTTGCCGGCGTCGCACGGCGTGTACTTGCGCCCGGGCGCATAAGGAAACACATCGCCCGGGCCGAACACGTGGCAGTGGGCATCGACCGCGCCGGCGGGCAGCACGAAACGGGGCACCGAAGGCGCGGGATGAAACGGCAGCCAGCCGGGAGTCACTTCAAAGGTCATGCGGAACTTTCTTCGGGGTATGCCCCGGATTCTGTTGACCGCACGGCGGCTGCGAAAGCCGGGTGCCCGTATAGGAGCTATCGCAAAGCCGCATGGCAGCGGCCATGCATAATGGCTATTCGGGGTGCCACAGCGACCGCATCGTCATGCGGTCGGCCGTCTTGAACGTGTCCGCGAAGGCGCGTGACAGGGCCGAGGCCGCCGCCATCAGCAAGGCGGCATGCTGCTGCAGTTCGGCCACCGCCTTGTCGTCGGCGGGTGCCACCAGGCTGACGGCGCCGAGCACCGCCCGGGAGTCGGCGAACACCGGCGCAGCGATGCTGGCAGAGCCCGCATCGGCCTCGCCCACGGTCAGGTGCCAGCCTCGTTCGCGGATGGCGGCCAGCGCGTGGCCCCGGCCGCCCGACCACGCCAGGATGACCTGGCCGGCGGCGCCTTTTTCCAGCGGCAATGGCTCGCCCACGCGGCTCGGGCTGACGAAACCGTCCTTGCCGCGCACCCGCAGCAGGCGCACCCGTTGGCGGTCCTCGCAGGCGAAGAACGACGCGCTGCGGCCGGTGTCGTCGGCCAGTTTCTGCAGCGCCGGCTCGATCAGGTTGCGCAGGTCGAAAGACCGCTGGTAGCGCGCACCCAGCCGTGCCGCCGCCGGGCCCAGGCGCCATGCGCCGCCGTCCAGCGCCACCAGGTAGTCCGACAGCGCCAGTGTGCGCGCCAGGCGCAGCACGCTGGGTTTGGGAATGCCGGTGCGCCGCGACAGTTCGGCCAGCGGCAGGTGCGAGTCGGTGGTGCCGAAGGCGTCCAGGATCGCGAGAGACCGCGAGACTGCATTGACGGAATCTCCATCCGCCGGAGCGACGGGAGATGACGCAACAGGAGCGGCGGGCTTGGTGGAGGCGGGTGCGGGTACGGGCATGACGTCTGTTTTTCAGGGTATTCCCGGAGCTCACTGTTCCACTGGGTAGAACGGAATTGTGCCTTTGCTCCGCGCTTCCTATGCTCGGGAAAACAGGAGATTGACATGCAACCCATCCTCGTCCTGGGCCGCCGCGCCCTGGCTCCCGCCCTGCTGGCACTGCTGGCGGGCAGCGCTTTCGCACAGTCTGCGTACCCCAGCAAGATGATCCGGCTGGTGGTGCCTTTCGCTGCTGGCGGCGCGGTCGACACCGTGGGCCGCAGCGTCGGCGAAAAGCTCGGCACCCAGATGGGCCAGCCGGTGGTGGTCGACAACAAGCCCGGCGCCAACGCCAACATCGGCACCGAGAACGTCGCGAAGTCGCCGGCCGACGGCTACACCCTGCTGGTCGCGGCCAACGGCGTGGTGACCAACAACACGCTGTACCCCAAGCTGAGTTTCAACGGCCTGAAGGATTTCGCGCCCATTTCGCGCCTGGGTTATGCACCGCTGGTGCTGGTCACGGCCACCAGCGAGCCCTACAACTCGGTCAAGGAACTGATCGCGGCGGCGCGCGCCAAAAAGGGCGAGTTCACCTACGGCTCGGCCGGCAACGGCACCTCAGGCCACCTGGCCGGCGCGCTGCTGGAGTCGGTCGGCCAGTTCGACGCGGTGCACGTGGCTTACAAGGGCGGCTCGCCGGCGCTCATCGACCTGATCGCCGGCCGGGTGTCGTTCATGCTGCTGAACCCGCTGGAGGTGCTGCCGCACATCCAGTCCGGCAAGCTCAAGGCACTGGCCGTCAGCGGTGACCAGCGCGCCCCCATGCTGCCCAACGTGCCGACCATGGCCGAGGCAGGCCTGCCCAACTTCGAGGCGACCGTGTGGTGGACCCTGCTGGCACCCGCCGGCACGCCGGCCGACGTGGTGGCCCGTCTCAACGCCGAGACCCGCAAGGCCCTGGCCGACCCGGCGGTGCGCGACCGCCTGAACGGCCTGGGCGCGGTCATCACGCCGTCCAGCCCGGCCGAGGCGGCGGCGTTCCTCAAGACCGAGTCGGCCAAGTGGGAGCGGGTGATTCGCGCGGCCAACATCCAGGCCGACTGATGGCGCCGCGTTCGTTTGCCGTGAGGCACCGCACCCGCCTGCTGGTGGCGGGCCTGTCGCTGGGCCTGCTGGCCGCCTGCACCGGACTGCCGGTCGCTACGCCGAATGCACCCGTCGCCGCGCAAGCCGCGCATGCCGCCCAGGGCCCCAGCGCCGCTGAACGGGCCGTGCTGGCGCCCACCGGCGTGCTGCGGGTGGGGGTGTACCGGGGCAGCCCGTCTTCCTATGTGCAAAGTGCGCCCGACCAGCCGGCGCGCGGCGTCGGTTTTCTGCTGGGCCGCGCCCTTGCGCTTAAGCTGGGTGTGCCGTTCGAGCCGGTGGTGTTCGCCGCCAATGCACCGCTGCTGGCCGCCGTGGCGCAGAGCCAGGTCGACATCGTCTTCACCAACGCCACCGCCGAACGCGCCCGCACCATGGACTTTTCGCCCACGGTGCTGGATGTGCAGAAGAGCGTGCTGGTGCCGGCGGCATCGCCGATCGCCACGCTGGATGCCTTGCAGGGCAGGGCGGCGCGCATCGGCGTCAGCGCGGGCAGCTCGACCGGTGCCGAACTGGCGCTGGTGTGCCCCGATGCCCGCCTGCAGCCGGTGCCGACCCTGCAGGAAGCCGCCACGCTGCTGTCGCAGGGCGCCATCGACGGTTTTGCCACCAACAACGCCATCCTGTTCGAGATGGCCGACCGGGTGCCGGGCTCGCGGGTGCTGCCGGGCGCCTGGGGGCTGGAGCATTTCGCGCTGGGCATTCCGCTGGGGCGCGGCGCCGGGCGCGACTTCGTTGCCCGGTTCGCACGCGATGTCGCGCAGTCGGGCCTGCTGGCCGATGCGGTTGAGCAGTCCCGCCTGCGCGGAACGGTGCAGCCCTAGGCCGCGGGGCCCGACGGGCCCGAGGCGGGAAACAGCCCTTCGTCGAGCTTGACGGCGATGGCCGCGTCGGAACACAGGAAACGGATGAACGCCCGCGCCGTTTCCGCGTCCGGACGGGTGGCGGCGCGGCACTCGGCGGCATCGAAGGCGGTCAGGATTTCGGCTTCGGGCGGCAGTTTCGACACGATGGCGATGCCGGGCGCGCGGATCATTTCGCTGAGCTGCTGGAAGCCGATGTCGACCTCGCCGCCGGCCACCATGGCGGCCACCGGCCGGCCCGGCGGCGCCTGCACCAGCCGGGAACGCAGGGTGTCGAGGATGCCCCAGCTATCCAGCCGGGTCAGCAGCGCCTTGCCGCTCGGGCCGGTCGAATAACCGATGGACGCACAGTCCAGCAGCATCGCGGTCAGGCGCGGCAAGGTGTCGACCGGGACCGGCGCGCGGCCCTGGCGCACGGCGGCGGCCACGAACGACAGCGCGACGGTTTCCACGCCCCCGGCCGCCAGGGTTGCGTCGGCCCGCAGCGCAGCGATGGCGTCCGATGCCAGCACCGCGACGTCGAAAATTTCGCCGGCCTGCAGGCGCCGCGCGGCATCCACGCCACCCACCGATTCGAGCTGCACCTCGACGCCGGTTTCGTCGTGAAACAGGCCGGCCAGCCGGGTCAGCAGCTGGCGGGTGGCCATGGACGAGATACAGCGGAGCGGAGGAGGGGTCACGATGGAATTCATGCCGTTTTGTATCCCGAATCGGCCGCGGGTGCAGCACCGTTCCGCCAGCCGGAACTGCCTTGTTGCCGACCATGCGCCGACCTATGCTGGCCGCGATTCAACAGGAGACAAGAATGAACCGATTTCCCGACCTGAGCCGCCGCGACCTCTGCGGCGCCATCCTCGGCACGGCCCTGGCCGGCACCACCGGACTGGCTTCGGCGCAGGCTTACCCGAACCGCCCGATGAAGATCCTGGTGCCGTTCACGCCCGGCGGTTCGGCCGACCTGCTGGCCCGTTCCATCGGCACCGAAATCGGCAAGGCGTTCGGCCAGCCGGTGGTGGTGGAAAACCTGGCGGGCGCGGGCGGCACGGTGGCCACCGAGCGGGCGGCCAAGTCGCCGGCCGATGGCTACACGCTGTTCATGGGCCACATCGGCACGCTGGCGGTCAACCCGTCGCTGTACCCGAAGATGAACCTGCATCCCACCCGCGAATTCGCGCCCGTGGCCTGGGTGGCGCGGGTGCCCAACATCCTGGTGGTGCATCCGTCGGTGCCGGCGCGCAACCTCAAGGAACAGGTGGCCCTGCTCAAGTCCAAGCCGGGCGCACTGTCGTACGGCTCAGGCGGCAACGGCAGCGCGGCGCACATCACCATGGAATACCTGAAGATGCAGACCGGCACCTCGGCCCTGCACATTCCCTACCGCGGCACCGCGCCGTCGGTCAACGACCTGCTGGCGGGCCAGCTGCAGATGCTGTTCACCGGAGCGCCCGCGCTGATGCCTTTCATCAAGAGCGGCAAGATGATCCCGATCGCGGTGTCCAGCCCGAAACGCATCAAGGTACTGCCCGACGTTCCGACCGTGGCCGAGTCGGGTGTGCCCGGCACCGCCGGTTTCGAGGCCGACCAGTGGTACGGCCTGGTGGCACCCGCCGGCACGCCCGCCGACATCGTCGCCAAGCTCAACACCCAGATCAACGCCTCGCTCAATTCGGAAGAAGTCGCCAGGCGCATGGCCACCGAAGGCGCCGAGCCCACTCCCACCACGCCGCAGGCTTTCGGCCAGCTGATCGACCGCGAACTGGCCCGCTGGACTCAGGTGGTGAAGAAAGCCAACGTCACCGTCGACTGACCGCGCAGCCGGATCAGCCACCCATTCACCGATACGGAAACCCCATGATCATCGACTGCCACGGTCACTACACGACCGCCCCCAAGGCCCTCGAGAACTGGCGCCAGCGCCAGGTCGAGGCATTCGAGAACGGCACCACGCCGCCGAATCCCGCCGACTTGCAGATCAGCGACGACGAACTGCGCGAGTCCATCGAAGGCAACCAGCTGCGCCTGATGGACGAGCGCGGCATCGACCTCACCATCTTCAGCCCGCGTGCCAGTTTCATGGCCCACCACATCGGCGACTTCGCCGTGTCGGCCACCTGGGCCGCCATCTGCAACGACCTCTGCGCACGGGTCGCCGGCCTGTTCCCCACGCGTTTCGCCGCCGCCGCCATGCTGCCGCAGTCGCCGGGTGTGGACACCGCCACCTGCATCCCCGAACTGGAGCGGGCGGTGAAGGAACTGGGCTGCGTGGGCATCAACCTGAACCCCGATCCATCGGGTGGTCACTGGACCAGCCCGCCGCTGTACGACCGCCACTGGTACCCCATCTACGAGAAGATGGTCGAGTTCGACATCCCGGCCATGATCCACGTCAGCACCAGCTGCAACGCGTGTTTCCACACCACCGGCGCGCACTACCTTAACGCCGACACCACCGCGGTGATGCAGCTCATCCAGGGCGACCTGTTCAAGGACTTCCCCACGCTGCGTTTCATCGTGCCGCACGGCGGCGGCGCGGCGCCATACCACTGGGGCCGGTTCCGCGGCCTGGCGCAGGAAATGAAGAAACCGCTGCTGGAAGACCACCTGCTCAACAACGTGTTCTTCGACACCTGCGTGTACCACCAGCCCGGCATCGACCTGCTGACCAACGTGATCCCGACCGACAACGTGCTGTTCGCCTCTGAAATGATCGGCGCGGTGCGCGGCATCGACCCGCGCACCGGCCACTACTACGACGACACCCGCCGCTACATCGAGGCCAGCAGCCTCGGCATGCCGGCCCGCCAGCAGGTCTACGAAGGCAACGCGCGCCGCGTGTTCCCGCGCCTCGACGCCCGCCTCGCCAGCCTGAAGGAAACCAGCCATGTTTGATCTCGGAGTCGTCCACCGCAACATCGAACGCACCGACGCCGCCACGGCCGACGCGCTGGCCGCCCTGGGCTCGGCCACGGTGCACGAGGCCATGGGCCGGGTCGGCCTGCTGGCGCCGTACATGCGGCCCATCTACCCCGGCCGCCAGGTGTCCGGCACGGCGGTCACCGTGCTGCTGCACCCCGGTGACAACTGGATGCTGCATGTGGTGGCCGAGCAGATCCGCCCTGGCGACATCGTCGTCGCGGCGCTCAGCGCACCGAACGGCGACGGCTTCTTCGGTGACCTGCTGGCCACCAGTTTCCAGTCGCGCGGTGCCCGGGCACTGGTCATCGACGCCGGCGTGCGCGATGTGAAGACGCTGCAGGAAATGGGTTTCCCGGTGTGGAGCAAGACCGTCAGCGCCAAGGGCTGCGTCAAGGCCACGCTGGGTTCGGTGAACATTCCGGTGGTGTGCGCCGGCATGCTGGTCACCCCCGGCGACGTCATCGTGGCCGACGACGACGGCGTGGTCTGCGTGCCGCGGCTGCAGGCGGCCGCCACCCTGGAAAAAGCCCGCAAGCGCGACTCGCTGGAAGCCGAGAAACGCGACAGGCTGGCCAGCGGCGTGCTGGGCCTGGACATGTACGACATGCGGCCCGCGCTGGCAAAGGCCGGGCTGCGGTACATCGACTAGCCGCCGGCTGCCGTTGGGCGCTTCCGCATGAAGCGCAAAAAAAGGGGAGAACGCCTTGCGGCGCGCTCCCCTTGAACCTTGGAACCCTCGAAAAAACAATCAGAAGGTGTGCATCACCCCCACGGTGGCGCCGGTGCCCTTCGACTTGTTGGCCGAGCCCTGGTAGTTGTTCTTCCAGTCGGTGTAGTCGGCCTCGGCATACAGCTTGGTGCGGCGCGAGAACTTGTATTCGGCAAACAGGATCACCCGCGAATAACCGTCGTCGGCCGCGCCGGTGCGGGTGCGGTCCAGCTTGTAGAAGGCGGCGGTCAGGTCGACCGCCGGGGTGGCGGCCCAGGTCGCGCCGACCGAGCCCACCTTCTGCACCGTCTCGGCGGTGCCGGTGGTCTGGCCCTTGTTGCGGCCGTAGTTGGCGGCCAGCCGCAGCGTGGTGAACTGGTACGAGGCACCCAGCGTCGCGGCTTCCAGATCCAGGTAGTTGACCGATTTGAAGTTCTGGTATGCGCCCGAAATCATCAGTTTCTCGATCTGGTACTGCGCCCCCAGGCCGGCCGACGACTTGGCCGACGCCGCATTGGTCGTTTCACCGAAGCTGTACATCGCCTTGGCTACCACCGGGCCGAAAACGCCGGTGTACTTCAGGGAGTTGTCGAGGCGGTAGGAGCCGGTGGTGGCGCCGCTAGTGCCGTATTCGATGCCCAGGCCGTGCGTGCTGACGGCCGTGGTCACGATGTTCGGGTTGAAGCTGGCAAAACGCATGCCGACGGCATCGACAGGCCCGATGGCGTCGGCCAGCAGATTGGTCTGGCGGCCGGCGGTCAGCGTGCCCCAGGCACCGCCCAGGCCCACGAAGGAAGCCCTGTCGAAGAACTTGGTGGCGTTGACCGTGGTGCCGGCATCCAGGTTCAGGCCGGTCTCCAGGTTGAACAGCGCACGCATGCCGCCGCCCAGGTCTTCGGTGCCCCGGAAACCCAGCCGGCTGGTGTTGTCAATGCCGCTGGTCAGGGCGTTGGTGGTGCCGGGGTCGGACGCATGGGTGGCACTCAGCCCGGTGCTGTGGCGCACGCCCAGGTCGGCGATGCCGTAGATGGTCACGCTGCTCTGCGCCCAGCTGGCGATGGGGCACAGCAATGCCGCCGTGATCAGTCGATGTTTCATGGTCTCCTCGATGGTTTTCAGCCCCTGGGGGCGCCCACTTTCCGGCTGTGTCATGCTGCCGTAAAGCCTCGTTGCCGGGCAGCGAAACTGCCCGCGACGCCTTGTGAGTGTTATGTCTTGGCGGCGTCGATGGCGCGAAATATAGGAGCCGCACCGGGGTGCGACAAGACCGTTCCGACAGGCGGAATTCTTCGGGGATTACCCTGCCGGATCCGGGCTAGGCGACCCCGAACTTCCGGGTGTTTTCAGAAGTTGTGGCGAATGCCCACGGCCAGTCCGTTGCCCCGCGCGGTGCTGGTCACCTTGTCGGTCAGCAGCACGGCATAGACATCGGTGCGTTTGGACAGCGCGTAGTCGTAGCCCACCGAAACCGTGCCCCGCTTCACGTCGGCCATGGCGGTCTGTTCCTTGTTCGTATGGGCATAGCTGGCCAGGGCCTTGCCGGCGCCGATGGGAACGGAAACCCCCACCTGCGCGGTGCCCAGCGTGATGTCCACGCCAGGCGCCTCCAGCTTGCTGCGCTGGTACTGGCCGAACAACTTGACCACCTTGAAGTCGTAGGCCGCAGCCACCTGCGCGGCGCGGTCGGTGTTGATGTTGACGACGGCCGGCGGCTTTGAATAACTCAGTGCCATGCCCGACAGGCTTTCCACCGACAGGCCCAGCGACAGGCCGTCGCTCAGGTAGCTGGCGCTGCCGCCGAAACGCCGGCCCGAGGTAGTGCCTTCGGCCAGGGCGTATTGCAGTGCGCCTTCCCAGCCGTTCCAGCTCGGCGTGTTGTAGGCGATGCTGTTGCTCCAGGCCGAGTCGGTGACACCGTGGCTGGTCATCAGCGGCTGTGCGGCGCTGGGCAGGTAGGTCGCCATGAAGACCGGCGCCAGCGACGAATCGGCGAACGGGTTGAAGCGGATGGTGTTGATGAAGTTGGGTGTCGAGATGCGGCCCAGGCGCAGCAGGCCCGCCTGGTTCTCCAGCCCCACCCATGAATAACGAGCCCAGTAGGCATCGGTTGCGGAACGGCCGTATTCACCGGTGTCGACCCGGATGTAGCTGCTCATGTCGAAGCGGGCCTTCAGTCCGCCGCCCAGGTCTTCCGTCCCGCGTACACCCCAGCGCGATGCGTTCATCAGGCCGCTGCTGAGCGTCTGGGTGCGTGATTCGCCGCTGAGCTGTTTCGAATAGACGCCCAGGTCCAGGCTGCCGTAGATGCTGACGCTGCTCTGCGCCCAGGCCGTGCTGCCGACACTTGCCAATGCGCCGCTTGCGACCATGGCTGCGCCTGCCCGCAGGGCATTGCTTCTGACTTTCATGTTGTCTCCTCGAGGTGGTTCGGTATTTTTTTCAACGACGGCCGGCGGCCTTCAGTCCAGCGATGCGCGGGTTTGTTTGATGACCCGGTCCATCGAGGCGGATTCGTCACGGATGTATTGCCGGAAGGCATCCGGCGCGATCACGAAAGGCACGTAACCGAAGCTGGTGTTTTTGGCCTGGATGGCGGGGTCGGCCAGCGCGGCGGCCACATCGCGGCGCACCTTGTCGGTCACGGCTGCGGGCAGGCCCGGCGGCAACGCCAGTGCCGTCCAGCCGCTCACCTCGAAGTCGGTCGGGCCACCGGCCTCGGCCATGGTCGGCACCTCGGGCAATGCAGCCAGCCGCTGTGGGGCGGCCACGGCCAGGTAACGGATCTTGCCGGCCTGGTACAGCGGCAGGGTCGAGCCGCTCGAGCCCATGGCGAAGGACAGGTCGCCATTGGCCACCGAGGTATAGAGCTGGCTGGTTTCCTTGTAGATCAGGTGGACCATGTCGGTGCCGGTGGCCGCTGCAAACCGCGCCGAGCCCAGGTGCACCGGGTTGCCGACCGACCACGAGCCGTAGTTGAGCTGGCCGGGCCGGGCCTTGGCATCGGCGATCAGGTCCTTCAGGTTCTGGTACGGCGACGCCTTGGCCGTGGTGAACAGGAAGAAGGCCTTGTTCAGCGGCATCAGGACATCGAAGTCCTTCGCCGCGTCGTAGGGCAGCTTCTTGAACAGGTGCGGATAGGCGGTCAGGTGCACGTTGTCCAGCTGGATCATGTCGTGGCCGTCGGTGGCACCGCGCCTGAAGGCGTCGATGGCGACAAAACCGTTGCCGCCCGGCCGGTTCTCGACGATGACCGCCTTGCCCCAGGCGCGGCCCAGCTTGTCGGCCAGCAGGCGGGCCAGGCCGTCGGGGCCGCTGCCTACCGGGAACGGCGTGATCAGGCGCACGGCCCGGGTGGGAAACTCCTGCGCGTGGGCGGCAAGGCCGGCGGTCAGCCCCATCGCGGCGATGGCGATGGCGGTGGTCTTGCAGAGAAAACGTCTGGTGTTTTTCATATGTCTCTTTTGTGTTTTTCAGGGAATGGGGCAGCGAGCGAACAGGTTCAGGCGTCGGTTTCCTCCTCGGCCTTGCCGGCGACGGAATAGCTCAACGGCACCTGGCGGGTCAGCAGGAAGTCCTCCAGCGGCTGGTCGCGCATGGCGGCGTAGATGGCCAGGTTGGGCACCCCGACCACCGCACCCAGCTTCTCCAGCAGGAAAAAGATCACGCCGTAATGGATGAGTCCCTGCCAGTCGCGGCGGCTGATCAGCTCACGTTCCCGGGGCGACAGGTCGGCGGCGGCCAGCACCGCCGTTTCATCCGCCAGGAAGGCCTTGCGGCGCGCCGGCTGGATCAGCCCGTGCAGGAACTTGCTGATGCGGTAAGAGGCGACGCTGCGGTCCAGGTCGAAGGGATAGGTGCCGGCCAGTTCGGGCCCCTGCCCCTGTTCGGCCATCAGCGCCTGGTGGCGGCGCAGCTCGCCGGCGACCGGATCGCTGGCCAGGTTTTCCAGCACCAGCGTGGCAATGCCGGTCATCGACGGCAGCGTGTACGACTTGTGCAGGCAGCGCACGCTGGCCGACAGCGCGCCGCGCATCACCAGCCACATCACCACCTCGGCGCTTTCGTAGCCACCCAGGCCGGCGTATTCGGCCAGCGTCAGTTCGGCCAGCCGGTCGGGGTCGTTCTGCACCATCTCCAGCAGCCGGGCGTCCCATTCCTGGTTGTTGAAACCCGACCGTTCGCCATGCACCTGGTGCGACAGGCCGCCGGTGGCGACGATGGCGACCCGCAGGTCCGGGTCCGGAAAACTCTCGATGGCCCGACGCAAGGCACGGCCGAACTTCAGACACCGTTTCGCCGAAGGAGTCGGCGCCTGCAGCACACCGATCTGCAGCGGCACGATGGGCGCGGGCCAGGCGGGCCGGTGGTCGCACAGCATCGACAGCGGCGAAAAACATCCGTGGTCGAGCGCCTTGTCCTGGAAGAAGGACAGGTCGAATTCTTCCGCCGTCATGCTGCGGCCGATGTGCCGGGCCAGCGCGCCGTGGCCGGCGATGGGCGGCAGGTCGCGGGCACCGCCGCCTTCGTCGGCCACCGCCCATTGCTCGCCGATGCCCAGCGCGAAAGCCGAATAGTGGTCGAAGAAGAAGGAAGTGACGTGGTCGTTGTAGACCATCACGATGACGTCCGGCTTTTGCGCCTGCAGCCATTCGCGGGCTGGCTTGAAGGCCGCGAAAACCGATCCCCACTGCGGGTCATCTTCACCGGCGCGGTCGAATGCGAAACCGATGGTGGGAGTGTGGGAGGCGCCGATGCCTCCAATGATTCTGGCCATGTTGTCCCCTGCGCCGCAGCGCGTGCCGTTCGTTGCGGCGCGATTGTGTGGAGACCCGGCGAGGCTGGGTAGATAGCATGATCGATAGGGCGAGAACCTAGCGTTATCGCAGTTGGGGAATCCGCCTCGCGTCGATAGCATCGGCCGCATGAAACTCACGAGCGTCAAGGGCCTGATGGCGGCCATCGAGGAAGGCAGCCTGCGGTCGGCCGCGAGGCGGCTGGAGATCTCCCAGCCTGCCCTGTCCAAGCTGGTCCGCGAACTCGAACTCGAGTTGGGGGCGCCGCTGCTGATGCGCACCACCAGCGGCGTCACGCCGACCGCGCAGGGCCGGGTGGTCTACGAACATTCGGTCAAGGCGCTGCGCGAGTTCGAGGATGCCGCGCATGCAGTGCGCCGACTGGGCGGCGACATGGTCGGCCAGCTGCATATCGGGGCGGTACCGTTGGCGGTGATGCTGCTGATACCTGAAACGCTGCGCACCTTCAGCCAGAGCTATCCGGATGTGCAAATCCGGGTCAGCGAAGAGCTGTACGTCGCGCAGTTGCAACGCCTGCGGTCCGGCGAGGTCGACCTAATGGTCGGCGGCGTGCCGGCGGACCTGCCGCGCAACGAATTCGTCGTCGAACCACTGCTGAAAACTACGATGGTGCCGGTCGCGCGCAACGGCAGCGTGTGGCTGGGCGCAGCCACACTGGCCGAACTCCAGCGGGCCCGGTGGGTCTATACCGGTGCCAACGCGGCGACCGGTTATGCGCGCCAATGGTTCGACGAACAGAACCTTCTCGCACCGCAGGCCGGCGCCATCGTCAATTCGACTCTGTCCCTGCTGTCTGTCGTCAGCAGTACCGACAGCGTGGCGCTCATGCCGGAGCAGATTGCCCAACATCCGCTTTCAAGGCATTTCATCTCGGTGATCCCGATTGCCGAACGGGGCCTCGACCTGGACATCGGTGTCATCACGCGTGGCGACGTGGCGACACGTGCGATGGTGCGCCACCTGATTTCCCACCTGCACCGCGCGGCACATCAGGTTCGATAGCCGCTTCGATGGGTGGTTTGAAAGGACGGGGTAGCCGACATCCACCGGCCGACCTGTGGAAAACCATGATCCGGGCGCGTTATCGCCCCTCGGAAATTGGCATCTTCACCTCGCGACTTCGGTTTACTAAAGTCGTCCAGGCAGGGGACCGGCGCTCGAATTTCGCGTCGGTCCCTGAGCGCAGCCGACCTTATTTTCCGGATTCAAAGAGACAAACATGAAGAAACAATCCAAATCCCGCGCTTGGGCGGCCTCCGTTGCAGCCGCTTCGGCTAGCGCCCTGCTGGCGGCCTGCGGTGGCGGTGGCAACAGCACCGAGGTGGGCTCCACGTCTACCACTACGACACCTACCACCACCACGCCGACCGTCGCTGCCGCCCAGGCAGGTGTCTACGACACGCAGCTTGCCTTCGACAAGACTAAATACACCACCATCAACATCACGCTGGACGGCGTCGCCACTGCCGTGCGCTGGTACCGCGAGGTCTGCTACGTTGGCAAGCCCATGCAGCTGGCAGCCACCCAGGCCGCCGGTGCGGTGGACAACCAGGCCTGCGGGTACCAGAACCTGAACATCTTCGTACGCGAGTCCGACGCGGCCAAACAGGACAACGCCATCCTGCTCAACGTCAACAACGCCGGCTGGCTGGCCAGCTACCAGGGCGGCAAGGGCGGCTGGAACGGCAGCACACCCATCACCGGGGCCAATTACGCCGGGGCCGATATCGTCAATGGCGGCACCTACCTCAGCACCAGTGACACCAGCAAGGTCGGCGCCGCGCTGAGTCGCGGCTTCGTCTACATCAACATGGCCTCCCGCAGCCGGGGCGCCGTCGCACCCGCCGGCGTCTACCAGGACGGCATCTACCAGGGCAAGGCCCCCGCCGCCATCGTCGATGCCAAGGCCGCCGTGCGCTATCTGCGATTGAACGACAGCGCCATGCCCGGCAGCGCCAGTCGCATCGTCGTGAACGGCACGAGCGGCGGTGGCGCGCAAAGCTCTCAGCTGGGTGCCACCGGCGACAGCGCCGATTATTTTCCCTACCTCAAGGCCGCTGGCGCGGCCGGCATAGATACCAACGGCAAGAGCTCCGTCAGCGACAGCGTCTACGCCATCGTCGCCTATTGCCCGATCCAGGACCTTGGCAGCGCAGACCTGGCCTATGAGTGGATGTTCAACGCGCTGGGAACGCGCGCCCTGGTATCGGCCGACCAAAAAGCCGGGCTCATCGTGGACGCCAGCGGGAACGAGCTGGTGCGGGCCTCCAACCCCGACCCCGCCGGCAGCGCAGCGCTGATGAACAAGTTCGTCGCCTACCAGGCGGGCCTGGGACTGAAGAACGACGATGGCACCGCCCTGACGACCGACAACATGCTGGCCGCGCTGCAGAACGAAATCAAAAAGGCGGCCAGCGCCTATGTGAAGTCCGGCAAGGCCTTTGTCGCCTACAACGCATACGGAAGCGCACCGGCGAATGGCGTTGCCGGCGGCAGCGGCACGCTCTACTACAAGAACGACTTCATCGCGATGGACACCAGCGGCAACGTCACCAGTTTTAACATGTCCAACTACATGAAGTTCGTCGCCAAGCAAGCCCGGCTGAAAGCCGTGCCCGCTTTCGACCAGATCGGCCAGACGGCCGCCCTGGCCGCGACCGCAACGGCCGACACCACCCGTGCCGGGGCGACGGTCAATGCCAACTACAGCGGTGGTGAATCGAACCTGTTCGGTACCGCCGCCCAGGTGTATTCCAACTTCACCGAATACGCCTGGAACAACAACAATAGCGGCGACGCCGTCAACGCCATCCAGTCAGACGTAGGCTTGGCGAACACCGGCTACACCTGGGCAGCGAATCCACAACTGGCGTACCTGCTGAACCAGTACAAGATGGTCAACGCCCTGCCCTACATCGGCAAGACCAGCGGCATCACGCCGCACTGGCGCATCCGGGTCGGCGCCCGAGACCGGGACACGTCCTTCACCGTTGCCTACAACCTGAGCCGGGCGCTGAAGGCCGACACCCAGGTGAAGGATGTCGACTACGCGCTGTTCTGGGACCAGGGGCATGCGGGCAATTACGATGTGCTGGATGCGTTCGCCTGGATCGACAAGCGCCTGGCTGCTGGTAACTGAGCCGGCCGGGTGGCCCGGACCGCGGCGACGGTGCTGACGTCGGGTCTGGGCGCACCGGTACGCACCGAGAAACCGATCTGCGAATGAACCAGGTCGACTTGCTGCCCGCAATCACCTTGCCTTGCGCGAACCGCTCGTCGAGCGAGCTGCGCGCGGAAACCAGCGTCAGCACGCTGCGACGATAAATTCTGGATGCATGGAAAAGGTCCTGGCGGCCATTAGCCCCATGTTGTGCGTGACGCACTCTGCTAGGCGCGCAGACGTTGTGACCAGTGAAATTCCCTATGTCGCAAGCGACGCGGCCTCCGTGCAAACCCGGATGTGTTTAGCACCGAACGTATACATATTCCGTACACCAACTGGACCCGGCACCTGCTTTCCTAGCAAAAATCCGCCGACGAAAACCACCTCGCCGCTGTACGCGACCTCTTTCTCGAAGCTGGTGCGCGAACATCTGCTGGGACGGAAGGCGACCTCGTCCGCTCCCGCGCTCCATCCGACGCTGGCCATCAGCCTGGCGAACTCGTCACAGGCGACCGAACGGTCGCTCGAGACGATGAAACCTTCTTCGCTCAGAAAAGCGCCTGCAGCGAAGCCGTCACGCTGCGTGGCGTGCCGTACCAGTTGCCGCCGGTGGTGGCACTTCCGATGGTCTGGTAGTAGCTCTTGTCGAAGATGTTGTTGATGTTCAGCGCAGCCGTCAGGTTGCGGTTGATGCGGTAAGTGGCGCGAGCCGACCACACCGCATAGCCGCCCTGCTCCATGCGTGCGGTACCGGCCGTCTTGTAGGCCATGCTCTGCAGGTTCACGCCGCCGCCGACCGTCCAGGAAGAAAGGCTGTTCGGCAACTGGTAGGTGCTCCACAGCTTGAACATGTGGCGAGGGGTGAACGACGCCAGGGGAGTGCCCTGGTTGGCCGTCGTGTCGCGCAGGTACTTGGTCTCGTTGAAGGTGTAGCCGCCGGCCATCTGCCAGCGCGGCATGACCTCGCCCGACAGTTCGGTGTCGATGCCCTGGCTGCGCACCTTGCCGTCGTTCGCCGAACACGCGCCGCCGATGGGTGAGCCGGCGCAGGGCGACGCAACCACCGTGATGGCACGGCCGTCTTCGATCGTGCGGAAAAGGGCGAAGGACGAATTGAGCTTGCCGCCGAAATGCGAGCCCTTCACACCGGCTTCGTAGTTGTCGCCGGTCGCCGGGTCCAGCGGCGCGCCGGACGTCGTGTAGAAGTTGCTTTGCGAACGGAAGATGTCGGCGTAGCTCACATAGGCCGTCCACACCGGGTTGATTTCGTACGTCAGCGCGGCGAAAGGCGTGAACTCGCTGCTTTCCTTGTACGGACGCACGCTGTACAGGCCGGTGAGCTTGTTGAGCGTCGAGTTCTCGGTGTTGCTGAAGCGGCCTCCGAGGATCAGCTTGAGCGGGTCCGTCAGCGCCAGGCGCAGCGAGCCGTACAGGCCCTTCTGCTCGGTGCGGGCCAGGGTGTGGGTGGCTGCACGGGCAGGTGCGGTCGGGAAGGTGGCGTAGTTGGCTCCGTTGAAATTGAAGACGTTGATGCCCGAATTGGCCACCGTGAACAGTTGGCTAGTCAGGTCGTAGTCGCGCTTCTGGTAATTGCCGCCGATCAGCACGTCGTGCTTGCGGCCGAAGGCTTCGAAGCTGCCGTTGAGGCTGGCGTCCAGGCCCGTCTGTTCACCCAGCAGGGTTTGCGCGAATGCCGACAGCGTGGGGCCGCTGCCGTTGGCGGCCACCGTTCCGAAGTTCGAGCCGCTGCGGTCGTCGTTGTCTTCCCGCAGGTAGGACACGCTGGCCTTTATCTTCCACTGGTCGTTGAAGCGGTGGTTCAGGTCGGCGAAGACGGTTTTCGACTCGACGTTGGTGTGTGCCCAGGCGGCATTGAGGTTGGTCGAACGGCTCAGGCCGATGTCACCGCCGTTGGCATAACGAGGCAGGCCGCCGTACATCGGCACCATGTCGTTTTTTTCGTAGTTGAGGCCCAGGCCCAGCGTGGTGTCGGGGCTGATGTCGGCTTCGACGATGCCGTACAGCAGCGAACGTTTGGTGCTGGCGGTGTCGTAGAAGAACTTCTTGTCTTCATGGGCAGCCACGATGCGGGCGCGCAGGCTGCCGCTTTCGTTCATCGGCAGGTTCAGGTCCACGTCGCCACGGTAGGCATCGAAGCTGCCGGCCGTAACCTGCGCGCTGAACTGGCGCGACTTGAGTGGCCGCTTGCGGACCAGGTTGACGGTGCCGCCGGGGCTGCCGGCGCCGTTGAAAAGGCCGGCCGGGCCGCGCAGCACTTCCACCCGGTCATAGGCCGCGAGGTCGGGGCTGATGGCAAAGCCGCTGCCGCGCACCGTAGGCACACCGTCGTACTGCACCGTGTCGATTGCGAAGCCGCGCGAGTAATAGGTGCGTTCGTAGCTGCTGCTGTCCTGTACCAGAATGCCCGGCGTCGTACGCAGCGCATCGTCCAGCGACCGGATGTTCTGGTCGTCGAGCAACTGCCGGGTGATCACGGTGACCGATTGCGGCGTTTCCTTCAGGGCTTGGGCCGACTTGCCGATCGTCGATGCGCCGGTGGTGTAAGAGCCGGTGAACTCGGTCGTCGCTTCGAGCCGGTCGTCCCGAACTTCGACAGGCGCCAGGCTGGTCGCTGCAGGCTTGGCCCTCGTGCTTTCTTCGGTATGTGCAGACTGCGCGAAGGCAGACGAATGGACGGTGATCAGGGCGGCCAATGCGACTTGGCTGATCCGCAGTGCGCTCCCAGCCCCTGCTGACACAGATACGGGAGCGGAGCCACTTGAACTATAGGACATGAGACTAATTGTTAACAAAAATGATTATCATTATAGTGTGTTTCACTAAGTAACTGATCGACGAGTACTAGGCAAACTTGGAGGGTGCTAACAAGCAGGACAAAGCGATTACACAGCTGAAACGTAAATGCAACCTATTCGCATATAGAATTATTGCGTTACAAATTTGGCAAGAGCTTTATTCCAATGCGCGTTCCGAATCTTCGTCTTTCCCCGACCGTTCTGGGCGTTGCCCTCTATGCCGCTATCAGGCCGGATGCCTTCGCGCAAGGATCCGAATTGGCATCAGCCACCCTTCCCGCAGTGACCGTTACCGAGACGCAAACGAGCGACGCCCTGCCCGCAACGGCACCGGGCGGCAAGACAGCGCGCGGTGCGCGGCTCGGCTTTCTCGGCAATCGAAGCATCCTCGACACGCCCTTCAACATCACTGCCTATACCGCCGAGCTGGCGCGTGATCAGGGAGCCCGCACCCTCGCCGATGTGCTCATGAACGATCCCTCGGTGCAGTTCACCAGCAACAGCGGCCATCTGGTCGAGAACTTCACGATTCGCGGACAAGCGGTGGCGGCGGGCGACATCGCGCTGAACGGCACCTACGGCCTGCTGCCGACCCAGCACGTGCCGATCGAATTCGTCGAGCGGGTGGAGTTGTTGAAAGGCCCCAACGCGCTGGTCGGCGGGCTGTCGCCCAGCGGCGGCGTCGGCGGCATGATCAACCTGGTGCCCAAGCGCGCGGCCAGCACGCCGCTGACCGAGATCACCACCTCGTATTCCTCGCCAGGCTATGGGCAGGTGCATGCAGACCTGGGCCGCCGATTCGGGCAAGAGCAACGCCTCGGCCTGCGTGTGAACGCCGTCAAGGGGACCGGCGAGACGGGCGTGCAAGACCAGAAGAAGGGGCGCGAGTTCCTGTCCCTGGGCCTGGATTACCAGCTCGACCGCGGCGCCGTCACGGTCGATGCGTATCACAGCACCGAATCGATTTCCAACGGCAGCCCCGGCATGTACCAGATGACCATGCTTGGCAAGATCGTGGCGCCGCCAGCTTCGGACTCCAACATGTTTCGCGGCACCCACAGCTCCGAACAGGCGTCGGGCGCGGTGGTGCGGGGGGAATACCGGCTCCAGCCCAGCTTGACGGCCTATGCCAGCCTAGGCGCGTCCAACTCCAGTACGCAGGGGCTGATCTTCGGCACCCGTGTCATCTTGAAGAACACCGCTGGCGACGCGACCGGCTACATCTACGACATCACCAACGTCGTCCATGCCCGCACGGCCGAAGCCGGCCTGAAGGGTGACTTCCATACCGGGGCAATCGCGCACCAGGTCAACCTCTCGGCCTCTGTGATGACCTACGACTACTGGCTGGCCAACACGGCCTTGACCGGCTATGCGCAAAACATCTACAACCCGGTCACGCCCACCTTCCCCGCAGCCCCGTCGAACGTTCCGAAGACACGTGAAGACGTGATGTCCGGCCTGGCCGTGGCCGACACCATGCATCTGCTGGACGACCGTGTCATCGCCACCATCGGTGGCCGGTTGCAGAAGGTGGAGCAGAAGCTTTCCGCCTATTCCGAATCGGCCTTCAGCCCGGCCGCGGCCATCGTCGTCAAGCCCTGGGGCCCGGACACCTCGCTCTACGCCAACTACGTGGAAGGTCTTTCGCCGGGAACCACGGTGGGTGTCGGCTATGCCAACACCGGCGAGAGCTTCGCGCCCTTCAAGACACGACAGGCCGAGGTGGGCGTGAAGCTCGATCGCGCAGGCTTCAGCCACACCTTCAGCCTGTTCCGCATGGAACAGCCATCGGTCGTGACAACCGCCACCAATGCCCAGTCGATGGATGGCAAACAACGCAACGAGGGTTTCGAATGGAATTTCTCCGGCCAGTTGTTGCCGAGCCTCACGCTCCTGGGCGGCTATGCCCGGTCCGACGCCAGATACCTGCGCAATGCCACCGCAACCGTCACCGGCAAGAACGTCATAGGCGTGCCGGACCAGGCCCTCACCGTCGGCGGCGAGTGGCGCACGCCGGTTGCGGGCCTGAGCGTCAACGGCCGCGTGACGCATACCGGCAAGCAGTGGCTCGATACCGCCAATACCCTGCAATTGCCGTCATGGAACCGGGTTGACCTGGGCGCCAGCTACCGGACGGTGATCAGCGGCAAGCCGGTGACTTTGCGCGCCTACGTGGAGAACGTGGCAAACAGGAATTACTGGGCCGGCGTGTTTTCCACCGGCTTCGCCACCCTGTCGTCGCCGCGTACCGCGCGGCTTTCGGCAACCGTCGCGTTCTGATGGCGGCCGCGCTGTTGGCGGCGTTCGCCGGAACGCTGCTGGTCTATCTCGCATCGCCCCGGCAACGCGTCGGCGCCCCGGCATCGCGCCGAACGCGATGGCTCGGGCTGGCACTACTCACCGTGGCGCTGCCGCTTTTCGGGCTGGCGATGCGTCCGGCGACGGCGGTGTTTACCTATACCGCGTGGCTTTCCTTCACGTTCACGGCGGTGCCTTTCGCGGGAGCCCTCGTGGGTACGTGGCTGGATCGAAGGGGCGACCGTGCCACGCATTGACGCCGCCAGGCCACGCCAGGACTGGTGGGCCAAATCCTCGGCCGGCCTGCTGCTGGGTTTTTCACTCGGCATCGCCAGCGGTTGCCTGCTGCTCGAGGTGCTGCACGGCTCCATCGCCATCGACGCCCAGCTCGCCATGTGGGCCGTTGTTCCGGTATGGATGACGGTGTTCTGCACCTGCTATCTGTTCCGCACGGGTCGCCGGGCCTGGCTGGCATTGGGCGGCCTGAACCTGCTCGCCTATGGCGCCCTGTTCGTCGCCAGGCTCCCTCCCCCTCTGCAAGGCTGACCATGCGTGCCGACATCCTCCGCACCTACAAGATCGTCCACACCTGGGCCGGCATCGTGTCAGGCCTGGCGCTGTTCATCGCCTTCTACGCCGGGGCCTTGACCGTTTTCAAGGAGCCCATCGCCCGCTGGGTAACGCCACCTGCCGCCGCACCGCTTGCCACGGCCATGGAACGGGCGCCAGAGCTGATCCAGGCGGTGCTGGCGGCCCACCCCGCCGCGGCAAACGATCTCTTGCTGCATCTGCAGACGAACGAACAGAATCCGGCCCGCGTCAGCTGGACTGAACGTGCCGGGAAGAACGGCGCGGGCGGGGGCGGCGGGGGGCACGGCGCGGCGACCACGGAGCGTCGCTTCCGCGCAGGGCTGAACGACGATGGATCCCTGCGGGTCGAGCCGGTCGCGCCCTCGGCCCTCCCCGACTTCCTGGACACACTCCACCGGGTCGTCGGCCTGCCGGATGACAACGACGGCAACCGAGCGGTGATGGGCGTCATCGCCTGCCTCTATTCGCTGGCACTGGTCTCGGGTGTGATCGTATTGCTGCCTTCGCTGGTGAAGGACTTCTTCGCCCTGCGCTTCGGCAAGAACCTCAAGCGCATGTGGCTGGACGTGCACAACGTGCTGGGCATCATGAGCCTGCCCTTTCATATCGTGATGGCACTCACGGCGGTGGTCTTCGCATTCCACGACGGCATCTTCGAGGTGCAGGACAGGCTCGTGCACGGTGGACGTCTGGAGTCTTATTGGCGCGGCGGCACCGCGCCTGCAGCGCCGGCGCGCGCGCTGGCGGACTTGATGGCGCCGGCGCAGCTACTAGCCAGCGTGGCGAACATCGCACCGGCGTTCGAGCCCCGGACGCTGCAATTCGGCCAGCTGCGTGGCCCCCGGCCCTCCGTGCGCGTGTGGGGCTTCGATCCTCAGGACATCGCCCGCTCCAGCCGCGGCGGCTTTGTTTCGCTCGACCCCTACACCGGCAAAGTCCAGAGCGCCGACCTGCTGCCCGGTCGACAGCCGGCAGCCGCCGCCACCCTGACCAGCTTCTTCGCGCTGCATTTCGCCACCTTCGGCGGAGCCGCCGTGCGGTGGATCTACTTCGCGCTCGGCCTCGTGGGTGCGTTCCTCTTCTATTCCGGCAATCTCCTTTGGGTGGAAAGCCGGCGCAAGACCGCCCGGGGCGCTGCCCACGCGCCCGCCCAGAAGCGGTCGGCAAGGCTGCTGGCGGCCCTGACCGTCGGCGTATGCACGGGCTGCATCGGCGGCATCTCGTTCACCATGGTGATGGGCCGCTGGCTGAGCGGCCATGTGCAAGACCTGCCGGCCTGGCATGTGGGTGCGTATTACCTAGTCTTCTTCAGCGCGGTCGGCTGGGCTTTCGCGCGCGGCGCAGCGCGGGCTGGGCCAGAACTTTTCCACGCGGCCGCCTTGTTCACGGCGCTCATTCCATTGACGAGCCTCTGCGCCGTGCTGGTGCCTGCAACGAGGCTTTGGGCGTCGTCCAGCGGCGCCGCTTTGGGTGTCGACGTCGTGGCTTTGCTGGGCGCGCTGGTGCTCATGCTTTTTGGACAGGCTGCGGCTCGGCGGGCGCGTACGGCACCAACCGACAGTGTCTGGCACGCCGCATCCGCACAAAACCCCGTCCTTGCAGGCAGGTAGGTGAATCAGAGGCTTCACGAACGCCGGAAGGATGACCGGCGGTCTATCACCCGAGGCAATATTCAGACAGTTGTAGGCGGTGATCAGGCAAGACTGACGCTCTGCGGGAAGCGCTCAGCGCTTGTGGGCCAACGTGACGCCGTCACTGAACGGAAGCAACACCATGTCAACACGTTGATCCGCGTGAATCTTGGCGTTGAGTTGCTGCAAAGCCACCGTGTCCTCGCGCTCGGCCGGATAGGCGACTGCCCCGCCGCGCAAAGTATTGTCGAGCATCAAAAGCCCCCCCGGGCGCAGCAGTGACAGGCAGCGTTCGTAGTAACCGTCGTAGGAAGCTTTGTCGGCGTCAACAAAGGCGAAGTCATATCGCCCCGCCTCTCCGGCCGCGATACAAGCGTCCAGGGTCGTCATGGCCGAGCCGATGCGCAGATCTATTCGGTCGCGCACACCAGCGCGCTCCCAGCAAGGCTGGCCTATAAGGGTAGGCGCCTCATTGATTTCGCAGGCCAGCAGGCGCCCGCCCGAAGGAAGGGCCAGAGCAACGCTGAGTGCGCTATAGCCAGTAAAGACCCCTACCTCGATAGCGTGGCGCGCACCCATGAGCCGCACCAGTAACGCCATGAACTGGCCCTGCTCCGGAGATATCTGCATGCTCGCGTGAGGGTAGGTGCTCGTAGCGGTGCGCAGGGCCACCTGCTCTGGATGTTCGCGCAACGAATGCTGAAGCACATAGCGGTACAGGTGTTCGTCGAGTTTGAGGAAGCGGCTTTCCATGGCACGGACGTTGTCGCAGTTGTTGCGTGGAGATGAATTCTGTCAAATCACCCCGTGCGAAAGGTTGCCTCATGTAAGGCTGAATGAAACCAGGAGCCTCTAACCAATGGGCGCCAAGAGCTCAACCGCCTGCGACTATGGTTGCCACCGTCAAATAGTAAAGACCGCCAGCGCCGATGCCGGCGGATAGCAGCCGCTGGAGCGTGGCCACGGCGGCCGGCGCTATCGAATGGTCGCGGATGCTTGTGCGAAGCAGCCGCATCGCAGCGAACACCGGCAGCAGCACGATTTGGTGTGCAACCTCAACCCCCACGCTGAAACCAAGAATCGCAGCCAAAACCGAATGCCGGGGCATTTCGTGCAGCAGGTTGAGCAGTCCACCGGCGAAGCCCAGGCCGTGGAAGAGACCGAAGACGAACGCGACCGCCAGGCGGCCATGACCGGTGCGTGTTTCTGGCCAGACGACGTTCTGCACCGCCACCACGACGATGCTCGCGGCAATCACCGGTTCGACCACCATGGCGGGCAGGTGCACGTATCCCAGCGCCGACAGTCCCAGCGTGAGTGAATGGGCCAGTGTGAAGGCCGTCACCAGCTTGAACAAATCGAGGAGGCTGCGTGCGGCCAGCACGAGCGCGCCGGCAAACAGCAGATGGTCATAGCCCGTGAGGATGTGGTGCACGCCGTGGGCGAAAAACTGCGCCATCAACGTCGATTCGGATGCCGGGGGCGCCGGTCGGTCGGCCGCCGCTGCCGGGATCGCCGCATCCGCCGGGGCCTCCGCCGCGTCTACCCTGAATACCAGGCGATAGGACGACTGGTTCAAGTTGCGTTTCTGCTCCAGGATGTGGATGCCGGGGTCGCGTGGCACCAGGGCGTTGGCAAGGTAGACGGCATTGCCGGGCGCATGGCGGTTGGTGAAAGCAAGCCGGTGCACTCCTGGCGAGAGGGTGACGGGAGCCCGCAGGACCAAGCGCGTTTCACCCACGCCGCCACGAAGCGCGGCCTCGTCCGGGAATTGCACCGAAACCCACTGCAGCGGCGATTCCACGCCATCGACGGACAGATCCAGGTCGCCACGCGCTCGCGCCGCATAAGCTTGCTGCAAAGCGGTATCGACCGGGTGTCCCGTTCCCGCCCCCATGTCGGCCAACACATGGGGCGCCACTGCGACGCCCGGCGTCAGCCGCAGTTGCAGGGTCACTTCACCACGGGCCACCTCGACGGTGCTTGCCTGCAGGTATTCATCGAGCCGGTGGGCCTGCGCCGTCGTGGCCAGCAGGGCCCACAGCCCGGCAAGGATTACTCGTCGCCAGGTCATGGCCGCGTCGACCGTACTCCGTAGTCGTTGGTGGGATCGCGGTACACCGTGTGCACATGCATGGTCGAGTCGCCTCCGACGCCCTGAGGAGAGAACTCGATATGGAGCCGCGGACCCTGGATACGGTAATACGCGCTGCCGTTGCGCCCTGGTTCATGGGTGGTCGGGCCGCTCCAGGCGAACCAAGTGTCGTCGAGGTCCGCTGCCAGTTCCTGCATGCGAGGCGCGGCGTACGCCGCATTGACGATACCCGCCCATTCGGCGATCAGGTCGAGCAGAAGCGCTTTTTGCCGTTCGTCCATGTCGGCGCCCCGGAGGCCCTCCGGCACGATCGTTTCGCCGGCGTGTCCCGGGCCGAGCACCAGGTCTTCCACGCGGTAGTTCAGGATGGCCTTCTGCCGCTGTGCCGGAACAAGTGTGTCCAGCAACGCGAAAGCCTTGTCGTTCTCGGCTGCCAGCACGCGGACGGTGCGGCCTTTGGATGCGTACACGGCCGGCTGCGCACCGGTCATGGTCGGCGTCAGAACGCCATGCGCGCCGGCAACCACCAAGTTGATGGCGAGGTGGTGGCCGCCGAACTGGAGCATCCACGGCGTGACCGGATCGGGATTGCCGAACAGTGCGATGGTGTACACGGCCTCGCCAGCGGCGAAGTGCTTCTCGCCAAGCGACAGCGCCTGGTCTGAACCCATCACTTCCCGCATCTTGCGGTAGCCCTCGGCGCTCAGCACCGTCTGCATGAGGTGCATGGCCGAGGCCCGTTGCGTCGCATTGAGGCTGCCCAGTCGAACGCCTGGTCGTGGAACGTCGCTGACCGGGTAGTTGGACCAGACGGCCAGACCGTATTTTTCGCCGATGAAACCGCCCGCCGGGCCCTTGGGCGGACCGCCCGGCGACGCGTTGGGGGAAAACCTTGCGAGGCTGGCGGCTTTTTCCGGGGCGAAGGCTAGCAGGGCGTGCTCTCTTTGGGCCGGGCTCAACGATGCGCTGAAAGCCTTCGCGGCTCTTACCACAGCGCGCGTCTGCGCAACAGCGTCTGGGGCGGTCTGCGCTCGCGCGCCAGGCGCCAGTGCGAGCCAGGCAGCCACCCCCAGTGCCAAAGCCACCGCAGTAGACGAAACCGGTCGCTTGGACATGGACATGGTCCCGATTGTCATGACGTTTTTTGGCATGGAAATGGCGGCGCCGTCATGAGCCGAGTTGGTTGAAAAGCTCCTCATGTTGCCAACAGTCCGTATCCACACTGCTAAACACTGTGAAGACCTTTACGCATACCCCCTGAGTTCCTGCATTAGTGAGCGACACGTCCCAGCACTCGTACCGGTTCGTTACGGCCAGTTAGCTCATCTTTACTTCCCTTCATGGACCTCTCACATGACCAGCCCATGCTCGGGTTCAATCAAACGAAAGGCAGACCATGAACTTTATGAAGACGATTTCTGTCGCCACGTTATTGGCTGTAGGAGCGGCCACAGCGGTTTCGGCGCAGCCACGCGACAACCGCGACACGCATGGCGGCCCGGGGCGCCAGGATGTGCAACACAACGGGAACGGATCTGACCGCGGAAGATCGGGCCCCGACCGCGGTCCGGGTGCCGGCCCCGATCACAGTTGGCATCAGGGTGACAAGCTTCCTGCGCAGTACCGCGGTCGCCAGTACGTCGTAGATGACTGGCGCGGCCACCGCTTGAGCGCTCCACCGCGCGGCTATCAATGGGTGCAAAACGGTGGCGACTACGTGCTCGTTAGCATTGCCACCGGCGTCATCGCCTCATTGCTGCTTAACCACTGAGCCTGTTGACGGTGAACCGAAGGGTTCTGGACGTTAAAGCACGTTTTCAGCTTTTCAAGCTCGGCGCAACGAGTGCATGAGCATGCCTCCATCGGGAATTTCACCATGCCACTCGATAAGCTTCAGAACGTCCCACAGGACGGCCTGGTTGCTGGTGATTACCGGAACACCAAGTCGTTTCTCAAGCTCATGTACAGCTTCGAACGCTCTGACGTTTGCGCATGACAGCAGGACGGCGTCCATCGCCGGATCGGCATGCTGCAGCGCGATTTCGGCCAGGCGTTCCGGCTGCATGGCTGCGGCCTCGCGTGCATCGACGAAGTTCAACCCAACGGACTTTAGAACCTCGAATCCCGCCGCCTCCAGCGCGGCTTTCTCGTCGCGTGAAAACTTGTCGGCGAACGGGCAGACATGCACGATGCGGCGCACCTTCAGGCAGGTCAGCGCTCGTTTGATGGCGGTCATGGTGTTGGACGATGGCAAGGCAAGCTCCTGGTTCATGCGCTCAGCCAGCCGTCTGTCGCCCTCCACGCCGTTGGCCACACTGGCGCCGGTGCAGTTGAACGTGATCACACCCGGGTTGAGGTCTTTCAGGTAACCAGCTTCTTCCACCGCTTCCAGGTGGGCGCGCAGCAGGCTGTCCGGTGTGACCACACCGCCCTCCTTGCGCAGCCGGATGCGGTGTACGTGGTACGCCACGTCCGGCGGACAGAAGCGACGGAAGTCGTCTTCGCCGATCGTATTCAGTGAAGGCACGATCATGCCTATGCGTCGTGTCAGCGTGCTCATGGTTTCTGCCCCGCGCCGATGTCCTTGATGATCTTTCCGTAGCGGCCGATGTCGCTGGCGATGAGGCGTGCAAAAGCTTCAGGCGTGTCGTGGAAACGATCGTTTTTTTGTGATTCGTAGAAGGCTTCAGACTCCTTGTCCTCCAGGATCCTGCGGATCTCGTCGTTGAGCCGGCGCACCACCGCGTCGGGGGTCTTTGCGGGACCCAGTACACCCATCCAGTTGGTGATCTCGAAGCCCGGCAGTTGCCCAGCTTCGGCCACGGTTGGCACGCCCGGCGCCATATGGGTGGGTTTAGCGGTGGTAACGGCCAACATCTTGAGTTTGCCGTTCTTGACGAAAGCATCGGAAGACGCGTATCCGCTGGAGACGAGGTCAGTCTGTCCGGAAAGCGCGGCCTGCACCGAAGCCATGGTGCCGTTGTAGGGGATGTACTGAAGCTTCAGTCCGGCGGCCCTTTCAAACATTGCCATGCCGAGGTACATGGTGGTCGAACCGCTGACCGCGCCGTAGGTGACCCGCTCCGGGTTGGCCCGGGCGTAGGCGATCATTTCCGGCAGCGTGTTGAAGGGCGCATCGGCGCGCGCCGCGATGCCATTGGGTGCAGTCGCCACGGGCGATACAGGCGTGAAATCTTTCAGCGAATCGAACGGCAGGTTGGGATAGAAACTGTGGTTGATGGCATGCGCCACGCTGGTAAAAAGCAGCGTGTGGCCGTCCGGCCGGGCGTTGGCCACATAGCCGGCACCGATAGTGCCGCCCGCGCCAGCCTTGGTCTCGACGACGACCGGCTGACCAAGGCGATCGGCCAGTTTGCGGGCAAAGTACCGCGCCATCAGGTCGACGCCGCCGCCAGGCGCAAAACCGACGACCAGCGTCACCGCACGGGTCGGATAGGCGGGTGCCTGGGCTCGGACCGGACCTGCGCACAGGCAGGCGAATGCCAACGCACTCAGAAAAAATTTTCGATGCATGTAAAACCTCTGCAATCAGCGTGTGAGGAACGAGCCCGGCTGAGAGCCGGCCTCCGGCCGGCTCAGAAAACGTGACGCATGCCCACGGTGATCTGGCGTGGGTCCTGTCGGTTGGTGGCCGGAAGGCCATTGCTGCCGCGCAGGTCGGTCACAAAGTCGGCATACAAGGCCGTTCGTTTGGAGAGCTTGTAGAGCGACCCGAAATTAACGACGGTAGCGTCGGTTCCATTGACGATTCCGTAGGCACCGACACCGTTGGTGCGGTGCTGGCCGAACTTGAGATAGGGCTCGAACACGCCCATGCGGTACGCCGAGGTAATAGCCCAGTCTTTGGCGCGCGTCCACCGGGCGGCAGGTCCCGATGCGGTTTCATATTGCGCGATGGCGCCGACGATGAGGTCGCCGAACTTGTAGGTCCCGCCGACCGAGCCGAGCTTCCCTTCTGCGTTCCATAGCGGGTCCGGACGAGTCTGCTCATAGCCGACTGCAACGAAAAGGTTGTCGCTGGTGTAGCTGACAGTGCCGCCGGCATGGTCGCCGGAACCGTTGGCCGCACCACTGCGTTGTTCACCCATGGCCACCATCAGCTTGGCCTGGACACCCGAGATGCGTGGCGACAGGTATTGGATGGAGTTGTTCTTGCGGTTGGATTCGGCCGAACCCGCAGTACCGTTGCCGCCCGAAAACACCGAGATGCCTTCGTTGTTGTTGCCACCGCGCCCGGGGCTGCCCGACACCCAGCGGCCCACGGTTGCGACGTCGCCGTTGTACATGATGCCGGTGCCGTTGAAGCCGCTACCGCACCAGTGCAGGTCGACTTGGCAAAGCAAAGTTGCCGAGGTCGTAAGGTAACGGCCCAGGCGCACTTCACCCAACTTCTGGTCTGACAGGCCGACCCAGCTGTTGCGGTTGAAAAATCCGAAGCGGCTGGTTTCCCCGGTGTCGACGGTGGGGGCCAACTCAAGCATGAAATTTGCCGAAAGCCCGCCGCCGATATCTTCTGTTCCGGAGAAGATCAGTCGCGAAGCGGCGAAGGCGCCATTTTGCAGGCGGTTGATGGTTCCGCCCGTGGCGACCTTGTAGCTTTGAATACCGGCATCCAGTTCGCCCGATATTCTTACGCTGCTTTGCGCCAATACAGGTAATACCATGCCCGGCATTAACAACCCCGCCATCAGAATTGATTTCATCTTGTCTCCTTTGCGTGCGATTTCTTTATTAGGACGATTTGCACCAGGTCTTTAAACGCCGTAGACTGGCACGCGCCAATTTTCACGAAGAAGATGAAACGCCTGTCATACAAACTCTGTCCAGGTAATAAATTCAGGCTGACCCTGCTTTTTAGTGCGGGTAAACCTTATCGGTACTGGCACTAACCAATTCAGTTACCGAGATAAAAAAGGGATGTCGAAACATCCCTCTTTTGAAACATCGTAGGACCGCGTCAGGATTCGGGCGTGAAATGCAGCGCGTCCACCGCTTTCTTCCAGCTGGCGCGTTCGCGGCGAATGTCCTGCTGCAATTCGGTGGCGTCGCCCCAGCGAGCCGCCTGCAGCTGTTTGCCCATGGCCGCCTGCACCTCCGGCTGCGCCAGCCCGGTCCTCAGTACAGTGCGCAGATGCTGCACCCGTGCGTCGGGCGTGCCGGCGGGAACGAAAACGGCAATCCACACGCTCATGGCGTATTCGCCGAAACCCTGTTCCGCGAAGGTCGGCACCTTGGGCACAAAACGGCTGCGGGTGCTACCTGTGGTGCCTAGAATGCGCAGTTTTCCGTGATCGGCGAATTCGGTCAGGTCGACCAGTGGCACTACCACGGCAGAGACGTTGCCACCGACCAGGTCCAGCACCGCCGGACCGGGCCCCCGGTAAGGCACGTGCCGTAGTTCGACGCCGGCGGTGCGGGCCGACATGCTGCCGACGAAATGCGGCATGGAGCCGGCACCCGGGGAACCGAAAGCTGCCTGGTCAGGATTGCCCTTGCACCATTCGAAATAGCCCCGAAGGTCTTGCACGCTGGTCGGCACCATGGGGCCGACGGCCAGCGCGAGGTCGAAGCTGCCCAGGCTGCCCACAGCCACCAAATCCTTGTCGGGGTCATAGGCCAGCTTTTTGTAGGTCACCGGATAGACGGTCAACGGCGACGACACACCGACGTAGATGGTGCTGCCATCACGCGGCAGGGTCTTCAGATAACTGACGGCCATGATGCCGCCCGCTCCAGTCTTGTTCTCCACGAAGGTGCTGGCGGCATATGCGGGGCGCAGGATTTCCGCGACTTGGCGGGCGATGTTGTCCACCATGGATCCGGCGGAAACTCCTAGGACGACGCGGGCGGTTTCCACCCTTTCTGCGGCAGCCAGGGGGGCGGCCGCAGTGGCGGCCAGGAAGGACAGGAGAGTCCGACGATCGAAATTCATTTTGTTGTCTCCGTTTTTGTTGAATGCCGCCTGTTGGCGGTCTTGTCATTTCCAATCGAGTAGGTCGAGCATGTTCCGGCCCATGACAGCCGCCAGTTCGCCCTCACTCAAAAATGCCAGGTGATCCCGGAAATGGCTAACGCACTGCGAATAGGTGTGGTGCAGCCGGGTCAGGTCGCTGCCCCAGATCACCCGTTCCGCACCGAAGGCGTCAAACACGCGTTTCAGCGGTTCATCCAGCGACCGGAAGGGATAGGGGTCAAGGGCGTAGTCGCCCACGCCGACCGCCTTGACACGCACATTGGGGAATTGCGCCAGTGCTAGTAGTTCAGGCAGGTGCCGGAAGGCCGCCGCACCGCTGGCGCCTCGCGGCACGCCGAGGTGGTCGACGATCAGCTTCATTCCGGGATGGGCCTGCGCGACCTGCCGGGCGATATCCAGTTGCCCGGGTATCAGCATGGCGACCGTGAGGCCGCTTTGCTCAGCGACAGGCCAGAGGGCATCGAGTTGACCTTGGGTCCAGGGTGCGAGACGGTCGGGGGTGTTCAACAGGAGGCGAATGCCAACCATGCCGGGCTGGCTGCGCCAATTGCGCACCCGCTCGGCAAGGTCGGGGCCAGCCGCGACTGTGGTGTCCAGCAACCCCATTACCGCGAATTTCTCGGGTGCCTGCTGGGCCATGTCGAGCGCATAAGCATTGCCATCCGGGTCCCAGAGCGGTGGCACCAGGACCACGCGGTCGACACCCGCAGCTAGCATTTCTTCTTCCAGTACGTCCTGCGTAATCGGCGTTCGGCGATGGTGCCCGGTCGATTCGCCGTTTTTCCACGGATGGACCTGTGCGTCCACAACCTTCATATTAATGCTCCGCGTTGCCAGATAATCTAAAGATGAAATCGTAGCCACGCCGCGAATAATCACCTCATAAAATTCGCGCTACCGGCGATAAGAAACGCGGAACATCACGACCTGAGCAGCCAGGCCGAATTACGCCGGAACGCATCGACAAAATATTGTTGAACGTCATTAAGCTGCTTATCCTTCACCGTGGTGACGCCCACCAGCGGCTCGGCGCATACCACCGTGAAGGGCAAAGGAGCCATCAGGCCGGCATGTCTTTCGCCCAGCGCCTCGACCCAGGTCAGCACCGTCAGCATGTCCGAGCCGGCCAGCGATATGCGGATGGTGGACAGCGAATAGGTTTCGATCTGCGCGGGCGGCGGCACGGTTTCAGCGAACACATGCTCGTAGGCCCGGCGTCGCGGCGAGCTGGCGGGCGGCAGAATCCAGGGGTAACTGCGCAGATCCTCCACCGTCAGGGCCTTCTTCAGGCCCACCGGATGCCCCTTGCGGCCGACGATGCAATAAGACTCGCGATACAGCGGCTCCTGCTGAAGGCCCATTTCCGACGGCTGGTCTTTCAGCAAGCCCAGGATGAAATCGACCTCCTCACGCATGAGCTTGTGGACCAAACTTTCGTAAGTGCCATTGATGACCGAAATACGCACATCGGGGTGTTCCTGGTGGGTCTCTTCCATCGCCTTGACGATCAGCATCGACGGGTCCAGCAGCATCACGCCAACGTTGATGCTCCTGCTGCGCGGATAGCTGAAGGCCTGCATGGCCGCGACGAAAGCCTCGATCTGCCCGGTCACGTGTTTCAGGTGACGGGCGATGTCGTCGCCGAGTTCGGTAGTCCTGATGCCTGTGGCGGTGTTGCGATAAAGCTCGCAGCCGAGGTTGGCTTCAAGCGTTCGAGCCGAGCGCTGCAACGATGCATCGGTGATGCCCAGCTTGAGCGCGGCCGCACGGTACGAATGGCATTCGTGGATGGCAATCAGCGCCTGGCTTTGCGAGCGGGTGATCCGGCCGGCAATCGCCATCGGTGCCATGCGCCTCGGGCCGGGGATCAACGCCATTGCGCCATCGAGCGCGTCGATGATGCGCTGGGTGCGGATGTGCGCGGCCATGCCGGCCTCGGTCAGATAGATACCGGTCTTGCTGCGCTCGAAGAGTCGGGTGCCCAGCAGGGCTTCGAGTACCGAGATGCAGATCGTGATCGCCGGCTGGGTTCGCAGCAATTCCTGCGAAGCCTTGGTGACGTTTTCCAACCTCGCAACGCAGTCGAAAACACGCAATTGCCAGATGCTCGGGAGTTCGCTCATATGCACGCCAAGCCTAGTGGCGGGCGAGCCCTCCGACCAGATGGAGAACCCGCCATCCGCGGCCCAGTCAGGCTGCGATCACCGTGTTCCGAAGGCGGCCGATCTTTTCGATGCTCACCTCGCAGATGTCGCCGGGCTTCATCCACAAAGGCGGCTTGCGCGAGAAGCCGACCCCACTCGGCGTGCCGGTGGCCAGGATGTCGCCCGGCTGGAGAGGAGCCACGGTAGAGGCGTATTCGATGAACCGCGCTATCTTGTGCAGCATCAGCCCGGCCTTGTCGGACTGCACCACCTGGCCGTTGAGCCGCGTCTCAATGCGCAGTTCGTAGGGGTCGTCGATCTCGTCGGCGGTGACGATCCACGGCCCGATGGCACCGCTGCGGTAGAAGTTCTTGCCGGGCGTAATTTGGCGGGTGTGAAACTGCCAGTCGCGCACGCTGCCGTCGTTCAGGATGGTGTAGCCCGTCACGTGATCGAAAGCATTCTCGGCTTTGATGCGATGGCCGGGTTTGCCGATGACCACCGCGAGTTCGCCCTCGTAGTCGAACTGCTCGCTGACGCCGGCGCCAGGGTGCCAGAGTTCTTCACCCTGCGCCACGAAACTGTCGATGTACCGAGCAAACAGCGCGGGCTGCTTAGGCAGGTCCTGCACCCGGCCGGCCGACTCGACCTCCTGGTGGTGTTCGGCGTAGTTGACCGCCAGGCACCAGATATGCACTGGGTCGGCGATGGGCAGCAACAGGCGCACATCGGCCAGCGGATAGTCAGGCTGGCCGGCGGCCAGTTCACGCACCGTGTCGACACCTGCGGCGAGCAGTTGGCGCAGGCCGGCGTGGCGGCCGGCGAGGCGTTTGCCGAGGTCGACGACCTGGTCTCCCACAACTGCGCCGAAGGAAATCGCGCCCTGGCGCTCGAAGCTGATCAGTTTCATGTGTCGGTCTCCTCAGACCAGGCCGGCATAGGAGCCGCCATCGAGTTGAAGGTTTTGGCCGGAGACAAAACCGGCCTGGTCGCTGCAAAGGTAGGCGCAGGCGTCGCCGAATTCACCCGGCTTGCCGAGCCGCTTGGCTGCGATGGTGTTGGCGATGCGTTTGCGCGCTTCCTCGACGGTGATCCCCTCGCGCTGCGTCATGCGTTCGGCCATGAAACGCTGGCGGTCGGTGTCGAAACGCTCCGGCAGCAAGTTGTTGATCGTCACGTTGTCGACGACCGAATCCTTCTGTACCGACTTGCTGAGGGCCGTCAGCCCAGCCCGCACCGCCGCCGACAGGCCCATGGTGGCGCTGGGCGACTTGACCATCGCCGAAGTGATGTTGACGATGCGGCCGAAGCGCCGCGCCCGCATGCCCGGCACATAGGCCTTGATCAGCAGGATGGGCGCCAGCATGTTGCCCTCGACCGCTTCGCGCCAGTCGTTTTCCGACCAGTCGGCAATCTTTCCGGGCTCGGGTCCGGCGTTGTTGTTGACCAGGATGTCGGGCTCCGGACAGGCAGCCAGAATGGCGGCACGGCCGGCTTCGGTGGCGATGTCCGCCACGATGATTTCGACACGGTGGGCCCCGCCCAACGCGTCGATCTGCCGCGCCGCGTCGGCCAGCTTGTCAGCGTTGCGTCCGTTGATCCACACCTTGCAGCCCTCGCGCGCCAGAGCGGTTGCACAGGCCAGCCCCAGCCCTTGCGACGATGCGCAGACGACCGCCTTGCGGTCCTTGATTCCCAGGTCCATGATGTCCCCTCCTCATTTCTCTATAGGTTCCGGATGATGTTTTTCAGCCGCGGATACACCCGCAGCGTGTTGCCCGACAACACCTCGTCGCGCTGTGCGGCCGACAGGTGCGGCGAACCGGCGACATAGCGACCGGTGTCGTCGTAGTTGTGGCCGGTCTCCGGGTCGATGCCCTTCACTGCGCCGACCATCTCGGAGCCGAACAGGATGTTGGCGGTGGGCACCACCCTGGTCAGCAGGTCGACGCCGGCCTGGTGGTACACGCAGGTGTCGAAGAACACATTGCGCAGCAGACCCTGGTCGAGCTTCTGCATGCCCATGTCCTGCGCCAGACCGCGGTATCGGCCCCAGTGGTAGGGCACCGCGCCGCCGCCGTGGGGAATGACGAAGCGCAGCGTGGGGAAGTCCTGGAACAGTTGTGGCGCCAGCAGGAACTGCATGAATGCCGACGTGTCGCCGTTGAGGTAATGCGCCCCCACGTGGTGATGGCAGGGGTTGCACGAACTGCTGACGTGGATCATGGCCGGCACGTCCAGTTCGACCATTTTTTCGTACAGCGGGTAATAGACGCGGTCGGTCAGCGGGGGCACCTGCCAATAGCCGCCGGATGGGTCGGGGTTGAGGTTGCAGGCGACAAAGTCCAGTTGAGTGACGCAGCGGTCCAGTTCGGCCACGCTGGCGCGCACACCGAAGTCCTCCGCCGTCGATGACTGCGGCAACTGGCACACGCCCGCGAAATTGCGTGGAAACAGCCCGCACACGCGGTGGATCAGGTCGTTGTTGATTTCCGACCATTCGACGCTTTGCGCCGGGGTGCCGAGGTGATGCCCCATCTGCCCGGCGATGGGCGAGAAGAGGGTCATGTCCAGGCCGCGTTCACGTTGCATGCGTAGTTGCTTTTCCTGCAGAGCGGTGCGCAGTTCATCGTCCGAAATCTCGGGCCGGGTGCCCAGTACGGCGGTGCTGGCCAGCTGTTTCTTGCGCCACTCGGGCAGCGCCGGGGGAACGGTCGTGAAGTGACCGTGGCAATCAATGATCATTTCTTGTCTCTCGTCTTTCGTGTTTTGCGGGCTTCGCCTGGTTCAGGAAAGGATGGGCGTCGCCTGCTTCACGAACCGCTCCGGCGGTCGCTCGCCGCTGTCGTGGACCATGCCGGAGCCGATGCGGATTTCGTTAGACCGGCTGTGCACGTTCATGCGTTCGCTGGAAGACCAGTGTTCGTGCATCACGCCGTCCGGCGACATCCAGTAATCGAATATCTGGCTGCCCAGCGCGTGGCGGCCGATGCCGCGCACATGGTCGTACTGCAGTTCGTGCAGGTGGTCGCCTCCCGTGAAGATTTCGTCTACCCGCTCCACCTCAAAGGAACAGTGATGCAGGCCATCTTTCTCGCCGCGGAAGATGAACAGCACGTGGTGCAGCACCGGTGACTCGCCCATGTCGATTCGTACGAAGCGACCGAGCGTGTTGCCCGGCGTCTCGATATAGAGCTCGTCGGTCGGCAGGAAACCGAAGTTGTCTTGGTACCAGGCCAGGGTTTCCTTCAGCCGGGTCGTGGCGTAGGCGGTGTGCACCAGGCGCTCGATCCTGGCGGGCCCGCGGTCCTGGCTAAGGCCGTCGCTGCCGCGCAGCAGTCCTCGCCGCGTCAGCGGCTCGACCCGTGCGCGGCCCTGCACCAGCTCCACGGCCATGCCGTTCGGATCCCGCAGACGCAACAGCTTGCCGCCACCAGGTTCCTCGCTCGATTCGACGGTGGCGCCGAAACGCGCCTGCAACGACTCAATCGGGACGTCAGGATGCACCTCGTAGCCAACTGCCAACACGCCCGTTTCACCACGGTGTGTGACGTGGATGAAAGGCTCCTCAGCGTTGCCGCGCATGTACAGCCGGTCGGCATCGCGATGCACCGGCAGCAAGCCGAATTCGCCAAGGAATTTCTGCTGCACGTCCAGGTCGGGAGCCGACAGTCGCACATAGGCGATGGAAGAAACGATTCCAGGCATGGCGCCTCCTATTTCAGTATGTTGAGTACATCGCCGTACAGCTCTTCGGGCGTGTAGCGACGACGAATCATCTGTTGGTCGAATGCGTAGTCGATGATCTTGCGCAAGGAACGATCGAGCTGCTCGAAGCCATGTGGCTGCAGGTCGATGGCACCGGGTGCCGCGCTGCCTTCTGCGAGCTGGCGGCTTTCGATGAGCATGCGATAGACCTCCGCCACCGCCTCCGGATGGCGCCGTACCACTTCGTTCTTGACGACCACCACATGGTTGATCGGCACGATCCCAGTGCGCGCATTCCAGTCCCGGGCTGCCTGTGCCGGCTGGTCAATCACATGGCGCAGGCGGTCGGGGTTCTCAAGGGCGCCGCCGGCGATGATGGCGTCGATCCGTCCGTCCAGAAGCGCCTGCTCGAGGCCGAGCTCCGGGTCCAGCGCGCCTACCCATTTGGGGTCGCGGTATTCCGCGACATGGGCGCCCTGCTGGCTCCACCACTGCACGTCCGACGCCTGCAGGCCGTATTCGTCGTGGAGGATGCCCCGTACCCAGGTCGGCGTGGTCTGGGAATAGGACCGCATCGCCACCTGCCTGCCCTTGAGCTGGGTGGCATCGAACACGTCGTCGGCTCGGGAATAGAGGCTCTTGTGATGGAAGTTTCCGTTCATCACGAACGGCAGCAGGCTGTAGCCATGACCTGCGTCGATAGCCAGCAGGTACGTGACGACGGCCAGTTCGGCAACATCGAAACGGTGGTTGCGCACCACGTCCTTGAAGGCTTTTTGCGCGGTCTCCACCGGTGCGATGTCGAGCACCACGGTGTCCGAATCGATGGCTCCAGCCTTCAGGGCTGACGTCTTGGGGTAGGTGCCGAACATGGCGCTCAGCACCGTCTTGTCCACGCGTTTTACAGGGGCGTCCATGGCATCAGTTCCAGTGGGCAAGTCGGGTTGGGCCGGACGTGCGGGGGTCGATGAAAAGGTCTTCGGCCGGCGGCGCGGCGCCGATCAGACCCTGCTCGTGGGCATACCGGACCAGCGCATCGAAAGAAGCACGGTTCTCCGCGAAGCCGTAAGGCAGCGGATCGCCCATCCAGGTGCGCAGCTTCTGGTAGCGCCTGTCGTCGCCGCTGGGCTCTTTGCGCGTCTCGAGGCCGGCTAAGTAGCTGTCCTTGGCTTCTTCGAACCGGCGGTACAGGGCATTAGCCAGCTCGGGATGCTGTTCGAGCACCGCGTTGCGCACCACGATCACGCCGTGGATGGGATAGATGCCGGTGCGTTCGAACCAGCTCCTTTCCACGGCTGCGATGTCCGCCACCAGGGCCTCCATCGGCACCTGGGCTTCACCTGCGCCGGCCAGCCCATCGAAGGCGACCTGGATATCACCCGACGTGATCGCGTCTGCGATGCTGCGACCTTCGGGCAGGCGTTCGACATTAGGCGGCAACTGCATGTCGAGGTTCTCGGCTTCCTCGGTGACCCAGGTGACCCGGTTCAAGTCCATGCCGTAATCATCAGCAAACACTCCGCGCGTCCACACCGCCGCAGTGACGGAGAAGTTACGCACGCCAACTTTCTTGCCTTCCAAATCCTTCGGACTGGTAATCTTCAGTCCCAGGCGTTTTTGAATGCCAGAGTGCCGGAACCGGCGCGTCATCGGCAGCGGCAGAGCAGTGATTTGCGCACCGCGTTCCAGTGCCATCAGGTACATGGTGGGCGCCATCTCGCATACGTCATAAGGCTGGCTGCGCGCCATGTCGCGGTAGGCGTCCGGCATGCGTTTGACGGAAATCAGTTCCAGGGCTAGCCCGGGCGCAATCTCAGGCCGGGCGCGCAGTCCGTCGAGCTGGGCGTGCGGGCCCAGCACGGTTTTCAGATATTGCATTTCAAAGGCCCCCGACGATCTTGCGGCCTGTCTCCAAGGCGGAGAAGTCGCGGCGTGGGTAGCTCATCAGGAAACGGTAGCCCTGGTCGACGATGGACTGCGCGTTCTGCGGCGTCATGTGCGGATGGCCTACCGCCACGCCATGGGCTTTGCCCACCTCCAGCACGTGTGCCATGAGCCGCAGCAGCTCGGGGTTCTCGTAGTCGCGGGGGCAACCCAGCTCCTGGCTGAGGTCGCCCTCGCCCAGCAACAGAACGCCGATCCCTTCCACTTCCTTGAGGATGGTCTCGATGTTCTGCACGCCCTGCACGTCCTCGATCATCAGCGCGACTAGGATCTCGCCTTCCGGCACCAATGGCCATATGTCGGCGCGTTTGTAGTATTCCTGCTGCGGCAGGCCCCAGTAGCGGGCAGCTGCCATGGGTGCATCGCCGCGCAAGCCCTTCGGCTCGGGGTTGGGCCTCGAGGCCAGGCGCGGATAGCGGCACGCGGCCACCGCGTTGTAGGCCTCGGCGCTGTTGCTAATGCGCGGCCAGACGATGCCATACGCGCCCAGATCCAGGGCCTGCTTGGCGAACCACTGGTTCATCTCGCTGCCACTCGCCGGAATGCGCACCATGGGCGTCATCGGGTTTGCATTGCTGCCCGCCTTGACGATCTGCTCGCGCAGCAGCAGGAACTGCATGGCGTTGCGCAGCGCGCTGATGTCCCAGGGGTTGTGCTCCAGCTCGAACACTAGGCCGTCGTTCTTCGACTGGGCGAAATTGACCGCATTCTCGATCTCGGCCTGCACGAACGAGGTGAAGGCAATCTTGGGGCCGCTTTCCAGTGCCCGGATGATTCCGTTGAGACGCATGTGTGGCTCCGTCCCGTTCAGATCATGGCGACGCAGAAGGCGTCGCCCGCAGTCGCCGGCAACTGGGTCTCCGCCCAGGTCTCGGCACCGTCGAAGGTGTAGAAAATCTGCCCGCCGCGCGTGGCCGAAATCACGCCGCCGGCGTCGTCCGGATGAACGTTGATGCCCATGATGGTGCTGAGCGGGATGACGGATTCGTCGGCCCTGCGCCAGTTGCGGCCCAGGTCGTCGCTGGTGTAAACAGCGCCCGCATTGCTGCGCGATGCGATGCTGAAACAGGCGTACATCTTCTCGGGCTGGCCCGCAGCGATGCGCAGGTCGCGGCAGTAGGAGAAAGGTGCGAAGCGGCGCACTTCCAGGTCCTGCATCGTTCGGCCGCGGTCGTCGCTGCGAAATACGCCGAGCCGGCAAAGGTAGAACAGCGCATCGGGTGCAGCCGGCGATGTGGTGATAGCATGCGCATCGAACATGCCTTCGGCATCGTCGTCGGTTTCGATCTTGCTCTTGAGGTGTTCTTCCTTCGACAGTTCTAGGATGCCGCGTGTTTCGGCCTTCCAGGTCTTGCCGCCATCCACGCTCAGCATGAAGCCGTTGATCTCGGCGATGCCGTACAGCACCTGGTCGTCCGTCGGGTGAAACGCCAGGCGCATTACCCGCGACGCGCCGAAGCGGATGTTGAAACGTTCCGGGTGGTCGACCTGGCACTGGGTCCAGGTTTCACCGGTGTCGCGGCTTTCGAAGACACCGATGGGTGCCGTGCCCGCGAAGATGTGCTGCGGGTCGCGCGGGTCAACTTCGATCGACCAGAACTGGAAGCTGGGATCGAGCCCCGGAATCTTGCGCCACCGGTTACCGCCGTCATCGGACTTGAAGATGCCCTTGCGTGTCGCCGCGAACACGATCTGCTTCAGGGTGGGGTGCCGAACGATGGCCTGGACGGCCGCGTCGTCCGGAATATCGGGTACCTTTTCCCACTGTCCGCCGTGCGCCAGGCGGTAGATTGAACCGATCGAATCTTCCCTGGTTACGGCGGTTCCGGCGTACAAGATCTTTTCCATTTGCTGTCTCCATAAAGCAGCCTGGATCGTAGAAATGAGAGCTTGAACAATCTAATTAGTAAAGTCGCCTATCGATAAAAATGTGCTGAACCGCTTGGGTTGAGGCTACGGTCTGACGGTGTGGCCGTAGCTGTCCGGAATGCGACCGCGATCTAAAAGCATCCCAGTGCCCTACCAGGAAGTACGGGCAAAACCTTTAGGTTTTTCCCGTGACTGGACATTGATGCCACGACGCAGGTGCACCATATTTAAATTGGCAGGTTGTCCGAGCGGCGAGGTCTCACCGCTCCACTACTCACGAGGTTTAGTACGTATTGAAAGCCTGCGCTGTTGGCCGAAGTCCATCCGGTCGGAGCGCCCGCCCGCCCGCTACTAAGCTAGCTAATGTTATCGGTACTTCCAAAGAAAAAGCCCGGCATGCCGGGCTTTTTGCTGGAGGGCAAGAAACTTAAATAGCAAATTGCTCTTTTTCTTTACCGGCGATCCACAGAGGAGCCTTATCGCGACCCGTCCAAGGCTTGCCAGACTCTGGATCTTTGTACTTAGGAGCGACCGTGCCACCTTTTGCATTGCTGGCCTTGCGGGTTTTCTTCTCGCCGCCGAACACGTCGTCTTCGGTCAAACCGAATTCTTCAACGATGCTCCGCACTTGCTCGATTGCGCCAGAGCTTTCTTGTGCGTGGGCAGCCTTCAGCGCTTCTTCAAGGGCTTGGCGTTAGGCAATAAGTTCTTTGTAGCTTGCCATGTTTGATCTCTGGAATGGATGGGAACAACACAGTATAAAACATATCTGGTCAGAATAAGCCTACAAGAAATCGCAGACGGCTGTACTTTTGATTGCAAAACCTAAGTTGTAAACGTCGAAATACTTACTGGAGTGATCCATAAGACCGACGCAATCTCGCAAATTTTTCTCACGGTTCCTGAAGCGCCATGTTCCTGATAAGCCTTAAAGCTCATCCGATCGCCGTGGTTGGCATAAACCGGATTGTATAAAGCAAAACCTCGATTGCTATGCTCATCGACTTCATTTTGAATTTAGGAGCCTGCTTTTGGGCCAAAGCCGCCCACTTTTAGCACTCTCACGCCAGTTAAAAGAAAATAAGCAAAGCGAACTTCAAGGAGGCCGAATGTTACTTATCATTTCGTTTAGCGAACGAACAGCCTATATCCGGTGTTCAGGCCTATGAGGTTCTACTCTCAATTGTGGCCTGCGAGCCTTGTTGCTTGCCTGATCAACATTCAACGATATTCACGGCCAAGCCGCCTCGAGATGTTTCCTTGTATTTAGTGAGCATATCAGCCCGGTCTCCCTCATCGTCTTAATCACCTGGTCAAGGCTTACCTGATGGATGCCGTCACCATGCATCGCCATTCGTGCGGCGTTGATAGCCTTCACTGACGCGACGGCATTGCGTTCGATACAGGGAATTTGTACAAGCCCCCCACCGGGTCGCAGGTCAGACCCAGGTGATGCTCCATTCCAATCTCCGCGGCGTTTTCCACTTGCTCGGGTGATCCGCCGATCACGGCGCAAAGGCCTGCCGCAGCCATGGAACAGGCAACGCCTACCTCACCCTGGCAACCGACTTCAGCACCTGATATCGAAGCGTTTTCCTTGTAGAGGATTCCGATGGCTGCGGCAGTCAGCAGAAAGTCGATAACACCTTGGTCGCTGGCACCTTCCACGAACCGGGTGTAGTAATGAAGGACCGCTGGAACAATGCCGGCAGCGCCATTCGTTGGTGCAGTGACGACCCTCCCTCCAGCGCGTTCTCCTCGTTGACGGCGAGGGCGAACAGGTTGACCCAGTCCATCACGGCAAGCGGATCGGCAGGCCCGACCGGTAGTTTTTCCAACCGTTGCGCCAATGAGAAGGCGCGTCGCTTAACTTTGAAACCGCCAAGCAGCGTTCCCTCCGTCCGGCATCCCCGGTCGACGCATTGCTGCATGACACGCCAGATATTGAGCAAGCCCGCCTTCGTGCTTTCGTCATCACGCCGGTGCGACTCGTTGCGCCGCATGATGTCGGCAATGCTGCAAGCGTGCTCCCTGGTTATGCGCAATAGTTCCTCTCCGCTGTGGAACGGCAGTGGAAGCACTTTCGTATCGGGCGCGACGGCCTTCTGCTTGGCACTGTCCAATGCGAGTTTCTCGCTTACGACGAAGCCTCCACCCACGGAGTAGTAGATTTTCTCGACCAAGGTATTGCCACGCTTGTCATACGCCGTGAACTTCATTCCGTTCGGATGAAATGGCAGCGCCTTAAGCCCATACAGCAGCACGTCGGTTTTCTCGTCGAGATCAATGCGACGAGCGCCGTCGAGAAGCACACTCTTCGAGGATCGGATTGCCTGAAGAATTCCCGGCACTTCGTCCGCTTCGATGGTGTCGGGCTCGAAGCCGGACAAACCCAACAGAGCTGCAGTGTCCGTGCCGTGGCCTTTGCCCGTGCCCCCAGCGATCCGAACATTTCCGCCCTGACCCTGTCCACCTGCGTGAAAACACCTTGCTCGTGCAGGGCGCTAAGAAACATCTTTGCCGCCCGCATGGGGCCTACGGTATGTGAACTCGAGGGTCCTATGCCTATCTTGAAGAGGTCGAAAACACTGACTGCCATGGTGGTCCGGATGAGGGAAAAACGGTTGTTCGCAATCATCGTAGGCAACACAAGACATTAATTAAAATTATCTTTTCTTCAGATATAGTTAACTATTGTTAATGATTTAAGCTGTCATGGACTTCACCCGGTTACGAACCCCTGAGAGAACTGGCCAACCGTCGAACGATGGCGGCGGTCGCCGAGGCCCACTACCTCACGCCGTCGGCGGTGTCTCAGCAAATCGCACAGCTGGAAGAAGAGGCAGGGGTCGCCTTGACAGAACGCCAGGGCCGGCGGGTCAAGTTGACCCATGCGGGTGAGTTGCTGGTGACACATGTCGAACGCATGCTCACCGTGCTAGACGAAGCTAAATCCGACCTCGCCGTCATCCGCGAGGAGATATCGGGAACGCTACGCATAGCAGCGTTCGCCACCGCAGCGGCCACCCTGCTGCCGCCAGTCATTCAAGCCTTACGACGGCCGTTTCCCAGACTGCACGTGATTTTGGCGGAAATGGAGCCCGCTGAAGGTCTGGCGGCTCTGGGATCTTGGAACGCGGACCTAGCCATCGTCGATGACCTGTCGCTGCAACTGGCCCGATTGGAAAAAACCGTCGAGACGGTCCCGCTACTGGAGGATGAGCTTCGGGTCGCCATGACAAGAGGGCACAGACTTGCGGAAAAGGAAAGCATTGACTTGTCCGAGCTTCAGGATGAAGACTGGGCGCTCGATTCGGCTGGAAGCTTCTACGGCGAGTTCGTGACCGAACTTTGCCGGCGCGCCGGTTACACCCCCGCGTGAATGCCGAGTGCCAAGGTTCTGAAATCATCGCCGCGATGGTGGCCTCCGGGTGTTCTATTTCCATCATCCCTGCTCTCCGCATTCACCAGATGCCGGCCAGCCTGGTGACCGTTTCCCTTCGACTCCGCATCAAACGCAAAATCCTGGCCGTCTTTCGCCGCGGCGACAAACGCCACCCCACCATCCAGGCCTTCCTCAAAGAGCTCAAGCGCGCAGCCGAATTGCACTGAAGTTGCCCTGGCTATTGCAAGCGAGGACATGTATGAAGCTGGCGCAACCCTTGCTCACGCCAAAACAGTCTTCAAGGAAATCATGAGTCACCGCGACGTCACCTATCGAATGATCGAAGCCTTCCAGGCGGCCATGATGAACAACGGCATCAGTGCCGGTGCCGATGCCCTCGGCATTTCGCAACCTGCCATGAGTCGCCTGATAGCAGACCTGCAAAAAGCCGTTGGTTTCCTGCTGTTTGCCAAAAGCGGAAGGTCGGTAAAACCCACGGACGAAGCCCATGCATTGATGGCCAAGGTTCAGCAATCGTTTCTGGGCCTCGAACAAATAGTCGATTTCTCGACTCAGCTGCGCATGCAGAAGCTCGGGCACCTTTCCATTTGCGCGGTTCCGTCCATCGGACATTCATTGATGCCCGCCGTCGTCAGAAAGCTGCGGCAGCAATTTCCTGACGTCCGCATCACGCTGAAAGTCACCTCCTACGTCGATGTTGCAAGGCAGGTAAAAACGCGGCAGGCAGATATTGGATTGACCGCAGATGCCCTTTCGCTTGGCGACCTGGAGACAATCGCAGAATTCTCAGCCCCCTGCGTCTGCATTGGCACTTCAGAATGGCTTGATCCGGATGCCATTCACGTCGACGCGCACGAACTGGCTGGCAAGCCATTTGTTGGATCCACGGGCACTTTCCAGCCGCGTCTCGATGCATGGCTCAGCACGAATAATGTTCGTGTAGACACGATGGTGGAAGCGTCGCTGTTCCAGTCCGTGAGCGACCTATGTCTCGAAGGTCTGGGCGTTGCCGTGGTTGACCCGATGACAGGTGCCAAGCACCAAGCGCGAGGCGGCGTGACTTTGCCGCTAAAACCGACCATGGCCTACACGGTTTACGCAACCGCCATGAGCGATGCGCGGCTTTCGGCACCGGCACATGAACTCATCCGCCTGATTGCCGCAGCAAATGGCGAATACATAACACCGATGAATGGATCGATGTCTTAGCATCCATGGATGTCCGGAGCGTGACTTCATACTATTAAGCTTCTATCTTTATTATAGACAGGGGCTTTTATGGTATCTCGAATTGCATGCCGGCCGCTATTGGCCACTGCATGGGCTGCTGGTTTTTTATGTTTCTCGCTTGCAGCACATGCAGAATGGCCTGAAAAGCCCATCCGTTTCATTATCAATGCCGGCGCCGGGGGTGCCGCTGATGGAACCGGACGCATTTTGGCGGAAGCCCTGAGTAAACGCTTGGGACAACCAATAATAATTGATAACAAACCTGGAGCCTCCGGGATCATTGGCCTGGACGCGGTAGCAAAAGCACCGCCGGACGGCTATACGATTGGCAACGCCAATCTTGCGACGTATACCGTCACGGCCCTGACTGCAAAATCTCTCCCCTACAATCCGGCCAGGGATTTCACGCCCATCGCCAAACATTGGACGCAGCCCAATTTGCTGGGCGTCAGTACGAAGATTCCGGTGAAAACAGTCGCCGACCTGGTTTCATACGCGAAAGCGCATCCCGGTGAGGTTTTCTATGGCTCTACTGGGAGCGGAACTGCTCTGCACGTTCTCGGCGTTCTATTTGCCAACCTCAGCGGTGCAGCCATTACTCACGTTCCCTATAAGACCGCGCCTGCGGCTGAATTGGACTTGGCGGCTGGCCAGATCCAGATGATGTTCAGTAATTTCACGTCGATGGAGCCGCAGGTTCGCGCGGGCCGCATTACTGCAGTTGCCATTACCGGACCCAACCGTTCGCTATTACTCCCTAACGTACCAACCATCCGTGAGGCTGGCTATCCCGCGCTTGAGATGGAGACCTGGGGCGGCATTGTAGGGCCGGCTAAAATGCCTTCGGCAATTGTCGAAAAACTGAATCGCGAAATAAACGCAGTTCTGGCAGACCCCGAAATCATCAGCAAGCACGAAAAGCTTGGCGCAAAAGTTGCTCCCGGCTCCATCGCTGACTTCAAGAAGATGCTGGATGCGGATGCCGCACGATGGGGTGAGGTCGTCAAGCGCAACAACATTACGCTTGATTAAAAAGTCGGCTCAATGCCTGCTTGCCCTGAAAAGGCACAAGAAAAATCAGGCGTTAGAAACAAGGTCGAGAAATTGAGGTTGTCGATAAGGCGCTGTGCCTGGCGCGGTAATATATTTATTCGCGCGATGGCATGGCGCGCCGGGCTGGCGTGCAATACGCAGCGGCGCGTGGTCAACCAACCTTAATAAAAAATTATCGGCGTCCCCCGCTCGCATTTGATGACCTCATGGGGAAATACTTATTCCGCATAGACGCTTGCCCAAGATGCGCAGGTTTCCCAGGCGGCCCCTTCGATCACTTGAGGATCCTGGCGTTTAGAAGAAACTAACAAAGTCAGCTGATCCTCGGCGTCAGAATATCCTGCAGCTAGAATAAATCCGACCCCGAGGGATGTAAACGTTGATTATTTTATTTGGAACGAGGGATTATCCCCTCGAAAAATGCTGCCTTGATGGTTTCAATATCGCAACCACTTACGCCAAGCACCTCTGCCGTGCGACCCGTTGCTTCAAAGTCGGTGTCGCAAATGACTCCACTGAGTTTGATCAATGCGTCGGTAAGCGGAAGAGAAAGACCGATTTCCTTTGCCAGCGAACTCCAGATGACAAGGCCAAAAGGTATGTCCTCTGTAAAATAGCGATGAGTCAAAGAGTCAGGCTCGGGAAATGCCTGGCGTCCGTATCCCTGGACAATTCGCTCCACATAACTTCCCTCGGTCACGCCGTAAGAAGTTTCCAAGAAATCCCACCAGCTTGGAGTTTTGACACCGAACGCCTCGGCCAAAGAAATTCGCTCGAGGTCCAACGCGTGTATGAGCGCTGCGACTCGAGGAGTCACGAGCGTATGCAGCGGAAGCTTGTCTGAGTCCTCGACCGTTTTGATGTTCAGTAATGCTGGCGGAACATGGTAAACCGCATTTGGATTCCCGAGACCCACTGAGAGAGTGTCGCTTGCCGGAATGTAGCGGTTGCCGAAGTACCGACTGAGTTGTTCGATAGCTTTCTGAGAGCTGTTGCGGGGAATCGTGGCCAGCTGAATTCCCGGCTTGATGGCGCCGATGTAGACTTGTGCGGGTCCGCGCAATCTACACGTGTAAAGACTGGTTGGGGTTTCCGCGATTAAACACGGGGGCCGGTTCAACAAAGAAAAGTGCTTTGCAAGCTCAAGGGAACTACCCAATACACTGGGTTGGAATACGACCAATTGCTCAGGCTTTAAAATTTTGGCAAGTTCTGCGGACAGGAAGGCGTGCGCAAAAGCCGGTGCGGCAACTACAACAGTATCCGCATCCTCGACAGCGGCCCCGAGATCTGTAGTCAAGAATGGTTTGTCTGCGTGGCCTACGACATCTCCGGTAAAGTCGATTCCGTTGTTTGCGTTGATTGCGTCGAAATCACGTTCCCACCGGGAATAAAGTCTGGCATTATGACCTAATAAAGTCATGTGTCCGGCGATGGCTTGGCCGACATTGCCGCCGCCGACAATTGCAATGGTTCCCATAAATGCGTCCGCTCTGAAATTTTGATATGACGCCAAATGATAGAAAAAATCGATTTTAAAATCTATGACGAAAATTTCAGCAACACATCTGTTGATGCTATGTGTTGGAGCTATTCGTGGGGAAAATTCATTTGGTTGCGGCTTGACAACTGTTGAGCATGATCCGCAAGACGACCAAGTCGCTTTGCCGCGCATGCACCTCGTCTTAGGGTGACCGCGGGTATCAGCTGCATCTCCTGGCTCCAGCCCTGAAGCGCATCCGGCCATGAATCGCTTGACCGTCTGATACATCCCCGAGATCGACTAAGACGTCAGTTCAGGGGCATCTTCATTTAACACCGACAGGACGTGGATCTCTGGGTTGCGCTTATCCAGCGCATCGTACGGACACCGCGACCTGTCCAGCTCAGCCTCGTGTTGGGGTCAACAACGTCTATCACTCCTCATTACTCCTGCCCCTTAAAGCGTGAGCGTCCAGTCATCCCATCTTGACCGGCCGCACGCCGTTCAATTGGACTGCAGTCGTGCTCCGACGTAGGCCACGCACTCCACGAGGTTGAGGGCGGCGAGCAGCAAGAACTTCTCGGCGTCGGTTTGCACGCGCAACAGGTCGTGCTCGCCGAGGTGCCCATACACGAACGCCAGGAGGTAGCGCTCCGTGTGCTCAATGCAGAACTTCGTGGTCATCTGCTCGACGAGGTCTGGTGGCACGCCCTCGGTGAACTTCATCGTCGTCGTCAGCCGATGCAAGCAGGTTTCTTGGACGTCTTCAGAGATCGTCGGCAAGGCGTGCCCGCAGTGCTTCATGGCCTGGAACGCGACCAGCAGGACGTGGATCGGCACCTCCAACTGCAGCATGTCGACGCCATAGCGAGTCAACACGAGGATGGAGGCCAGCAGGTTCGGCTGCTGGACGTAGATTTCGTCAGCCAGCTCAACCTGCTGTTGCGCGCTCATGCAGTTGACGTCGATGGTCGCCCGGACCATCACGGCCTGCGTCAGCAAGGTCATAGTGCCGCGTCGGCTGCCGGTCGCCATCGGTGCGGCAGCAGTTCCTCAATCCGGCTATTGAGCTGAGTCGGCAATCGCGCCAACACGTCGCGCAGGTAGGCCCAAGGATCGTGGCCGTTGAGTCGTGCCGACTGCACCAGGCTCATGACCATGGCCGTGCGTTGGCCGCAAGTTCGCTGCCGGCGAAGAGCCATGCCCGGCGCCCCATGGCCCAAGGCTTGATCTGCCGCTCCAGGTGGTTGTTGTCGATCGCGACGGTGCCGTCCTCCAGGTAGCGTGGCCCACTCGAACTTCGCATAAGTGATGTCCAGTGAGAATCGCTCGCTGGCGGCCTCGAGCGCGCGAAGGCCCTCCGGCATGACCTCTTTTCCGATACCGTCACCAGCGATAACAGCTACTTTGAATGTTTTTTCAGACATGTTTATTTGGCAGATAGGTTGAAGGCATCAAGCGAAGGTCAGCGCGTCTAGCGCTCGATAGACACCTTGCTTTCGGTACTGTCGATGTCATAGCTTGGGAAATGCTCAAGTGCGGTGGCCCCGTACAGAATCGGCACCCGTTTCACGTTGCAAAGCAACTCATACGAGATAGTTCCGGCACAGGCAGCAACTTCGTTCACGTCAATCTGGTTGCCCCAAAGCTCGACCTGACTTCCAACCCCAACGCCGGCCAGGTTGGTGAGGTCCACCGTCAGCATGTCCATCGACACACGACCGATGATTCGCGAAACCTTGCCGTCGACTGCCACCGGCGTGCCGGTCGGCGCCGTTCTTGGATACCCGTCCGCGTAGCCGATAGCGACGAGTCCAACTCGTGTCTCGCGCTCGGCCATAAACGTCGCGCCGTAGCCGAGCGACTCTCCAGCAGAAATGGTTCGCTCAGCGAAGACTCGGCCGGTCAACGTCATCACAGGCTTTAGGCCGTGACGCTTGTCCGGCAGGGGTTCTGCACCATACAAAAGAATGCCCGGCCGCGCCCAGTCACGGCGGGCATTTGGCCAGGAGAGGACACCTGCCGAATTGCACAGGCTCTGGTCACCAGGTATGCCTTCAACGGCTGCGTCGAACGCTGCTATCTGTAGGGCCGTCATCTCTTTTTCAGGCTCGTCAGCACACGCGAAATGCGTCATCAGAACAATGTCGCCCGCGATGCTGCATGCTCGTAGTCGGCGGTACGCATCCTTGACTTGGTCAGGATTAAAACCTGCCCGGGCCATTCCAGAATTGACCTTTAGCCAAGCATTTATGGGCTGTCGCTCCGAAGCCTTCGCCGCTTGCTCCAGGTCGACTAACTGGGACTCTTGATGAACGACGGTCCAGAGCCCGAGTTCGCAGGCGCACTCCAGTTCTTCCGCGTCGAAGCAGCCTTCGAGAATAAGAATCGGGTCGTCGATTCCTGCTTGCCGAAGCGTCTGTGCTTCTTTCAAAAACGCTACAGCAAAGCCATCTGCCCTACCCGCCAAATGCTGAGCGCAACGCACTGCGCCATGCCCGTACGCATTGGCCTTCACTACGGCCAACGCTTGACCGCCATGCAGCCGGCGCGCGAGGAAATAGTTGTGCGCGAAGGCATCCAAGTCCACTTTCGCCACGGTGGGCCGCGTCACGTTTTAGCTCCAAGCGCTGCGCTCACAGCCCTGTGTCGTCCGCTATTCGCCGTGCTGTATCTATCCATACCCAAGCCCTCGACGCTTATTTCCGGACGCCTCCCGAGCATCAAGTCGGAGAGCACGCGCCCGGACCCACAGGCCATCGTCCAACCAAGTGTTCCGTGACCAGTATTCAAGAACAGGTTTGAATATTGGGTTGGGCCTACAACTGGAGTGCCATCCGGTGTCATGGGCCGCAGCCCCGTCCAGAACGAAGCCGCTGCGGTATCGCCACCAGGGAACAGGTCATTGACCACCATTTCAAGGGTGGCGCGGCGTTTGGCCCTTAGGTTAAGGTCGAACCCGGCCAGTTCTGCCATGCCACCGACACGGATTCGGTTGTCAAAGCGAGTCACCGCAATCTTGTAAGTCTCGTCCAGAACAGTGGACTGTGGGGCGAACTCAGGGCGCACCAGCGGGACCGTTAAGGAGTAGCCCTTCACCGGATATACGGGCAGATTAAGGCCGAGTGGTGCAAGGACCTCTCGGCTGTAACTCCCGAAAGCCAAAACGTACTTGTCTGCCTTCAAAACCTTCCCGTTGACGCTCACCCCTGTGATGCTGTCTCCGTCGGTCACCAATCCGTCCACCGACTCGCCAAACCGAAAGTCGACACCCAAGTCTTTAGCCATCTCGCACAAGGCGTCGGTGAAGATGTGGCAATCCCCAGTCTCATCCTTGGGCAGCCTCAACCCACCAGTCAGCCTGTCACGCGCTTGAGCCAAAGAGGGTTCAACTTTCGCCACCTCATCAGCGTTGAGAAGCTCATATGGAACACCGCATTCTTGTAGAACGCGGATGTCCTGACCTGCAGCGTCCATCTGCTTTTGGTTTCGAAACAGTTGCAAGGTGCCACCGGTACGTTGCTCGTACTGAATGCCTGTATCAGCGCGGAGTTGTTGCAAACAAGCTCGGCTGTACTCGGCCACTCGCATCATTCGTTCTTTGTTCACTGCATAGCGTGCAGGCGTGCAGTTCTTCAGCATCTGCCCCATCCACAGCAGCTGGAAAAGGCTTCCATCCAACCGGATTGCCAGCGGCGCATGCTTCTCGAACATCCACTTAATGGCCTTCATCGGAATGCCGGGTGCTGCCCAGGGAGTGGAGTACCCAGGCGAAACCTGTCCGGCATTTCCGAAGCTCGTCTCGTCCGCAGGACCCGCCTGTCTGTCGATGACGATGACCTCAGCTCCGGCTCGGGCCAAGTAGTAGGCAGTCGCCACGCCGACGACGCCAGCCCCAAGAACGATGACTTTCATAGAACCACTAAATGAAGGTGAATAACGCAACTTTATTGATTAATGACCAGATGAGTTCACTGAATTTTTCGCTTTTGGCAGCTAATATTCCTGCTCGAAAAGCGCCAATCAACTTCCCTCAGTGAAATGCAAGACTTCGACCGAATAGACCGAAAAATCCTTGATGTTCTCCAGCGTGATGGCCGCATGTTGAGTTCCATGCAATCCTGACCCAGGATTTCCATCGAATATTGACCCACCCTCTTTGTGAGCCGAGCAGCTCACGTTGTGGATAAGTTTTTGGTTTTCTCCTTCTTGGTTGAGGTGGCTGCAGCAGGCTGAGCCGAACTGTTTTTGAACCGGAAGCTGTCATTGCCAGTCTCCAGGATGTGGCAGTGATGGGTCAGCCTGTCGAGCAACGCAGTGGTCATCTTCGCATCGCCGAACACGCTTGCCCATTCACTGAAGCTCAGGTTGGTGGTGATCACCACGCTGGTCCTCTCGTAGAGTTTCGAGAGCAGATGGAACAGCAGAGCCCCGCCGGAGGCGCTGAAGGGCAAGTAGCCCAGTTCGTCGAGCACGACCATGTCGGCATACATCAGCCGATGCGCGATCTGGCCTGGATTTCCACTGGCCTTCTCCTGCTCGAGCGCATTGACCAACTCGACCGTAGAGAAGAACCGAACCCGTCGGTGGTGGTGCTCGATGGCCTGTATTCCCAGCGCCGTCGCGATGTGTGTCTTGCCGGTTCCCGGCCCGCCGATCAGCACGACGTTCTGCGCGTTCTCCAGGAACTCGCATCGGTGCCCCGGCACCGGCACTTGCCGAATCCGGTCCCCCTTCCCACGCACAGTCATCAGCCATCCCGGCGTCAGGCGCCCATCCGGCCGCCGCACGTCAACCTGCTCCAGACCCCGCAAACGGCTGCCGTCATTTCAGCCCGCCGCAGCCCCGTCGCATACAGCCAGGCAATTGCCCGCGCGCAGCGCCGTACCGCGCCGGACCCGGACATCAGGTCCAGCCGCACCCGGCTTTCAATCGGATCCCACTGTGCAAAACTCAGCGTCCGCCCCGAGCCCAGCACCCTGCCCTCCTCGCGCGGCCGCCAGAACGGCGAACGGATTGCCCACCAGGGAGTTTGTCCGGTCAGGAAGGCATATAGGCCCTGGAGAATGGTGATGGGCTGCGAAGCGCTGCCGCAGACAACGGTCCTTCTAGCGGCCGCCACAAAGCCGACCACCGCTGGCGATGCCGCGGCCCACGCCAGTGCGTCGGCGGCGACTTCAGGATCGTAACGAAAGCCTGCACGTCCTCCACGTTCAGCGAAGACAGCGCTTTGCCCCGCTCCAGCACCGCCCACAGCAACAGCCGCTCGGCCTCCTTGCAATAAGACCGCTGCGTCGAGGACAAGGCTTCCCCATCATGGCGGGCACCGGCTTTACTGGATAACCACGCGCCGATGGCCGCATGGTCGTTGTCTGCCGCCAGCAGGCACAGGTTCTTAGCCGCCCGGTGACCGAAGCTTTGAAGTCCGGGGTATGCCGGCGCCTGCGTCGCCGGCCCATCAAATCGATTCCGTAAGTGTCCATGTGTCCGCTTGAGTTATGCGGACACGAGGCTCTTATATGGGCGCCTCGGGTCAATATGACTTGGCTGGCCGCTTACGTGGGACTGGACGCTCACGATGTGCTCGCAAATCCACCGGGCGCAGAAAAGTGTACGTCGAGGGTGCCGGCCTAAAGTTTGGGGCAGAACTGCCGAAAGCATGGACACACATTGCACACAGCGGCAGGCGCCGACGCGCGGCGTACTGTCGACCAGATTGGGTGCCGCAGGTGCGACCAACTTCCGAGCGCTTCACCCGGCTCCATTTCAGAGAATTCCAGTGAATTTCATCCGCAAACTAAAGATTGGCCAACGCATCACGGTGGCTTTCACCTTGGTCCTCATCGCGATCGGAATCAGCACCGCGACGAGTATTTTAAGACTGCGAGCGCTTGCGGAAACTACTCGTGCGATGGCGACTACAGACAATGAAAAACTTCGCTTGGCGGCCGAATGGCGCCAGACGGTCGATCTGAACTGGGTCCGAACCCGAGCTGCGCTGTCGGACGCCAATGTCGACCGGATTCAGCAATGGCAGGCTGATATGGACAAGACGTCCGAGACCACCGCAGCTTCCCAAAAGCGGCTTACTGAGTTGGTGCGGGCCGAAGAAGGAAAACGGATGCTTGGGCTCATCAGCGTCGCCCGCGAAGCCTATCGCGGTCCGCGCGGCCAGTTTCTTAAGCGCCGCTTGGCCGGCGAGAACGTCTCGGCCGCCATCGACAGCGAACTAAAGCCACTTGCTGAGGCCTACATCGAAACCATCCGAGTTTTCGAGCGCAGGCAGCAGGCCTTGTACGACGCCTCGCTCGTGAAGGCAGAGGATGAAGGCGTTTATGGCCAGACGGTCATTGCCATCTGCGGGACAACAGCGCTACTGCTCGGCGTATTCTTTGCGCTGGCACTCAGCCGCTCGGTCGTGCGACCAATTCGCCAAGCCATTGACAGCGCGCAGCGTATTGCTGGCGGAGACCTGAGCGAATCGATTGTTGTGCTGGGCCGCGATGAAGGCGCCGATCTCTTGAAGGCCTTGCAGGCGATGCAGTCAAGCCTGGTGCGCGTTGTTTCAGGAGTCCGGTCGAATGCGGAGGGCGTAGCCACGGCGAGCGCGCAGATTGCACAGGGCAACAATGACCTCTCGTCGCGTACGGAGCAACAGGCCTCGGCGCTAGAGGAAACCGCAGCATCGATGGAAGAACTCAGCTCCACCGTGCGCCAGAACGCCGACAACGCCCAGCAGGCTAACCAACTCGCCCGAGCCGCCTCTAAAGTTGCTATCGAAGGTGGCAAGGTGGTGGGCGAAGTGGTGGAAACGATGCGTGGGATCGCCGAAGCCTCGAAGCGGATTGGCGACATTATCAGCACCATCGATGGCATCGCCTTCCAGACGAACATCCTTGCTCTGAACGCGGCAGTGGAGGCGGCTCGGGCCGGTGAGCAGGGCCGCGGCTTCGCTGTGGTCGCAAGTGAGGTGCGCAACCTGGCGCAGCGTAGCGCAGGCGCCGCCAAAGAGATTAAGGTGCTGGTCGGCACCAGCATTGAGCGAGTCGACCATGGCACCGAATTGGTGGACAAGGCTGGCACCACCATGACCGAGGTGGTCGGATCTATCCGGCGCGTGACGGACATCATGGCTGAGATCAGTGCGGCAAGCCGAGAACAAAGCCAGGGCGTTGCGCAGGTAGGAGAAGCGGTCACGCAGATGGACCAAGCCACACAGCAGAACGCTGCGTTGGTCGAGGAATCAGCTGCAGCTGCTTCGAGCCTGAAGACGCAAGCCGACGAACTGGTCAACGCCGTTGCGGTCTTCCGATTGGATCGACATGCTGGGCAGGGGTTGCTTCAGTTGGGCTGATCGCTCCGCCTTTTTAGACGGTTACCCAAGCCGAATGTGGCTATCCTGGGCGGTCTCAAGGAGCAAGTGCAACACCCGGTTAAATACTGGCATTGTATTTAGTACATTCTTCAGTGAAAGCTTGTGCCGGCGTCTTCCATCCTAGTGTTTTTCGTGGCCGGGTATTCAAGGTCCACGCAATACGACCCAGGTCTTCTTGTGAATGAATACTCAAATCGGTACCTTTAGGCATAAAGTCCCGAAGCAGCCCATTGGTATCCTCGTTGCTGCCGCGCTGCCAGGGGCTGTGAGGGTCGCAGAAGTAAACCTTCAAACCCGTGGTAAGCGGCCAGTTGGACCATCTTGAGACTGCTGGCTGAAATATAGACCATGGTGTCCATCTAACTTATGAACTGACCCCCGAAGGTTGGACGATTAGTTCCTACGATACGGCAAACGTCTCACGATAGTCGACCGGACTAAGGCCCTTGAGCTTCAGTTTGATGCGGTCGCAGTTGTAGTACCGGATGTACTCGACAAGTCCGACCTTGAGCTCCTCAATGCAGACAAATTTGTTGATGTGGAAGTATTCGGATTTCAACGTTCCGAAGAAGCTTTCCATGGACGCGTTGTCGAGACAATTTCCCCGTCTCGACATGCTCTGCGTCACGCCACGGATGCTGAGGGCACGCCCGTATTTTTCCATTTGGTATTGCCAGCCCTGGTCTGAATGCAGCATGGGCTTGTCACCAGGTTGGAGCCGGCCGAACGCCGTCGCGAGCATTTTGGCGACCATACCGAACAGCGGGTGCTGGGCGGTTTCGTAGGCAATGATTTCGCCATTGAACAAGTCCATGACTGGTGAGAGATAGAGCTTGCGACCTCCAACGTTGAACTCGGTCACGTCCGTGACCCACTTCTCGTTCGGCCTCGCCGCCGCAAACTTCCTCGCCAGAAGATTCGGAGCGAAGCGTCCGGCCTCGCCCTTGTAGGAACGGTATTTCTTGATTCGCACACACGACTTCAGCATCAACTCGCCCATGAGCCGTTGCACGGTCTTGTGGTTGATTAGCCGGCCTCGACTACGCAGTGCCGAAGTGATTCGGCGGTATCCGTATCGACCTCTATGCCGGTCAAAAATCACGCGGATTTCCGCTTTCAAAGTGGCGTATTTGTCCGCCGCAGTCAGCCTGCCGCACTGATGGTAGAACGTGCTGCGGGCCAATCCAGCCACCTTCAAAAGGTCGACAAGGGGGAAGTGCTGCCTTAGTTCAGTCACGATTTGCGCCCTTTGGCTGGCGCTGATTTCGCTTGAGACTGGACTAAGGCATCCAATTTTTTTAGGTAGGTATTCTCCAGACGCTGTGTGTTCAATTCCGCAATCAACTGCTCACGGCTACGGTCCTTATCGTCGAGCTGCAGCGGTGGCACTGATAGTGGTTTGGGCTTGGTCATGCGTTTCTTCGGGCCAGTCTGCTTGGGTACCAGGCCCGACATTCCATCACGCTCGTATGCACGTTCCCAGCGGCCGATGATGTTGAAGCTGCGGATGTTGAACAGCGCGGCTGCCTGGCGATAGGAAAGTCCCTCGTCACGCACGCGCTGCAACACCTGCAGCCTGAATTCAATCCTGTAAAGCTCTCGGCGTTTATCCCGCAGCCCTGCCACGCCATGCACTTCGAATGCAGCTACCCCATTTGCGCAATGACGAAGGTTCTACTTCGTGAAGAGCTGCGGACCGCTTCCATCCCAGCCCGCCAGTGCGGTACGTCTCTACCGCTGCAAGTTTGAGTTGCTCGGAGTATTTCTTCAAAACGACATCCCCAGGTGATGTCCAACTTCTGGGGGTCAGTTCACTTAGCTGGACAGCAAAATGCACGTCAATCCAAAGCAACGGCGCCGCCACAGCGCAGCCTTCAAGGCCGAAGTCATGGCAGCGTGTGCAGAGCCCGGGGCGTGGGTCGCGGCAGTGGCCCTGGCATGCAAGTTGAAGGACAACGCGGTACATCAATGGCGCCGTGGTCGGGGCGTCACGAAGACACCAGACGTTGCATCCAAGGTTCTTGTCCAAGCCCCGTATGCAATGGGATGAACGGCCCCACCCGTTGACGGCAGCAACCTGCCAAAGTGGCGACGTTGATTATTCTTCCAGGAACATCGACGGTGCAAAGGCCGTGTGCGTTGGGTGGTCGTTTTGCGTAGCCCATTGTAAGATTTTCCCCGCGTCCATCGGCATGGCAAAAAAATAGCCTTGAAGGTCATCGCATTCCAGCGCGAGCAGGACATCCTTCTGTTCGACTGTTTCTACTCCCTCTGCGACCACCTTCAAACCGAGCGCATGCGCCAGTTGAATGACTGCTGCGACCACAGCTCGCGCATCGGCACTCGCTTCAATATCCTGAACAAATGACCGATCGATCTTGAGCTCACCCACTTGGAGTCTGCGAAGGTACGATAGGCTGGAATATCCTGTTCCAAAATCGTCGATGGACAGCAGGACACCAATTTGGCTGAGTTTCTGGAAAACCTCCAGAGTTCCCTCACCATTTTCCATGGCCAGCGATTCGGTTATCTCGAAGGTCAATTGCCTGGGATCAATTCGGTGTCGGTGAATCGCGGATTCAATACGATGCGCCAAATCATCTTGACGCAGCTGGTGAACCGAAAGATTAATTGCGACCCTCAGACGCAGACCGTCCTCGCGCCAAAGGGCGACTTGCCGGCATGCATCGTCTATTATCCAATAACCCATAGCAGTAATAAGGCCAAATCTTTCTGCAATGGGAATAAACACCGCGGGTCCGATAGTTCCGCGTACAGGGTGGTGCCACCGAACCAAGGCTTCAACTCCTGTAATAAGGCCCCTTCCGGCACTGACCTTCGGCTGGTAATGCAATTCGAGCTCGCCGCGTGCGACGGCGCCGCGTAAATCACGCTGCAACTCAATTTGCTCCTTTATGCCCGCATTCATATGCGACTCAAAAAAAGCAAAATTTGACCCGCCACCACGTTTCACGGAATACATTGCAGAGTCAGCATGGGCCAGCATCTGATCCGCCGGCCCGTCAGAGGGGAAAATTGATATACCAACTGAGCATGACAGCTGCACCTCGTGGTCGTGGACCTTCAGCGGCGCATTTACGATATCAATGACTGCTTGGGCTCGTTGTGCAAGGGCTGTGGAATCCATCGAACCTTCCATAAGCAGCACAAACTCGTCTCCGCCGATGCGGGCCACGGTATCGACCGCATTGAGTTGCCGGGCCAGGCGTCTTCCGATTTCGCGCAGCACCTGGTCCCCCACGGCGTGACCAAAAGAATCGTTAACCGGTTTGAATCCATCTAGGTCGATGAACATCAAGCTGAAACTGGTTCCTGCCTGAAGCGCTCGCTCACTAGCCGAGCGTACCCGTTCATCGAATAACAGGCGGTTGGGTAGTTCGGTCAGTTGGTCCCGGAATGCCAGTTGTTGAAGCTCAATATTTGCCGACCTAAGAAAGGAAGCCAGTTTTTCAGTTTTCTCACTTAATCGCGCATCTAGCGTTGACGTGAACAACGTCATGCTTAGCAATATCGCGGTTGCTACGGTAACAATTACACCCAGTCCGTCACCGTTTAGCTGATCGACACTCAGGCATACACTGAAAGGCATGAAATTTGCGGCCGCCATCCCGGTATAATGCATTCCGCAAATTGCGGCCGCCATTACTAAAGCTGCCGCAATCTGCATATATTTAGCTGGTCTGCCAGTATATACACGCAATTTAAAAAATATAATTAGCGATGCCGCGGAAGCCACGACAGCAATAAGTACTGAAGCGCTCACCAGAGTCCAGTCCCAGTCAAGACCGGGCGCTACTTCAAGCGATGCCATACCTGCGTAATGCATGGTGCAAATTCCGGCCCCCATTGCGATCGAACCAACAGCCAATCTAACCGCATTCAACCGGGCCTGTGCGGCAAAATAAAGGGCGGTTCCTGAAACCGCCACTGCAAAAATCCAAGACATCACTGTCATGGCGTAGCTATAGCCTAAGGCAAAAGGTAGGGAAACGGCCAACATTCCGACAAAATGCATGGACCATATTCCAGTGCCCATTGCGATGGATCCACCTAGCCACCAAACCTTGGCAACTGTCGCGTCCTGCACCCGTACGCGTTTTGCGAGATCAAGCGCCACAAAAGACGCAAAACTCGCAATAAAATAAGAAAGGGCAACAACCCAGGGATTATAACTGACCGCTGCGTATTGTGAATGCATGATATATCCGGCACAAGTGCTGACTTAAAAGTGCCTGCTCGCACCACTGACGACTTAAAGGAGACTGCCCGCAACTTTCGTCATGTATGTGTTCGGGCGGCAAAGTGCTGCCCAATACAAACGCATTAACTCCGCCAAGAAAAGGCAAAACTTAAAGAGCGCATAGGAAAATTCACATTTTACACGTCTGTAGGAGAATGCCTACGCGTTTCGCTAATTACAAAAGTAAGATCGATAGCATCAGCCGCATTGGCTCAGCTCCAGCACTAACGCATCAGGTAGGCCTGGCTGACCGGGAAGGCTACGAGTCGTCGTCTACCGCCGGCGGCGGTCGGCCTTTACAACCGATAAAGCAGCGAGGTCGAGCGAAAATTCGCTCGGGTGCACACGTCGATGGCAGCCGCTTTGTACCGCTGATGCGTGCTTGCCCAACACTTACGCGATGCTGGTAGGTACCTGGCGAGATGCAGTGAGTTGGCTTCGCTGCCGATTGAACCGTTGCTAATTACGTCATAAAAACTTCGAGATGTCGTTTCTTTATCAATCAAGGGTAGCCAGCTTCTGCGCACAGGCGGATTTGAAGCGTCGATCTTTGGCAAGGAAATACACCAAAAGCGCGCAGCTCCTTTCGGTTGGCCCTGCTTCACTGCTCCGTTAAACCTGTATATCTGCAAGGAAGACGTGCAGCAGCCGTTTTCGACGGAAATGATTTTTGAAAAAATTTAGACCATGGCATGCCATGAAATGACACGTGAAAAACTGGTGTTGCACTTGCTCCTTGAAGCCGCCCGGTTAAATTTTGTGCAAATGACATTGGTTTCTCCCCAGTGCTTTCGCTTGATAGAGGGCTCGGTCAGCAGCTTTCAATATATCGGTCGCAGATTCTTCGAGTGACGGAATCCATGCCGCCACGCCCAGGCTGATCGTGACGAAATTGTTGGCGCTGCCCGGGTGGGGAATCTTTAGATTGGCAACTGCTTGTCGAGCCCGTTCTGCCAAATGAGAGGCCCCCGTGCTATCCGTCTCCGGCAGCAATAAAACCATTTCCTCACCCCCATATCGAGCCAATAGGTCTTCGGCTCTTCCGATGACCCGCTGGAGCGCTACTGCTATTTGCTGCAGGCAATTGTCGCCTGCTACGTGTCCATAAATATCGTTGAATAGTTTGAAGTTATCGACATCGATCATTACTAAACCTATCGGTCTCTGATGCCGTTTTGACGAAGCAAAGACTTTGACAAAGCGCATGTCGAAGAAGCGACGGTTCGCAATGCCGGTAAGGCCGTCGTCGCGTGCCAAATGACCAAGTCGTGCATTGGCAACTGCCAGCGCGTCTCGGATATTGCGCATGTCAGCTTCAGCTTCAGCCCGGGAGCGCACGGAACGAATGAGGTGCGCACCTGCGGCCAGGATGACGCCACAGAGCGCCAAGACAATGCCAGTCAGGAAATAGGAGCTTGTGCGCCATTCCTCGAGTGCTTCGCTTTTTCCGACCGCGACAGTGACCAAGACGGGATAGTTTTTGGTATGGTCAAAGTTTATGATCCGCAGAACGCCATCGAGCGGGGAGCGTTCCGAAACCGCACCAGTGCGTTGCCTAGCAAACTTCTGAAGCAGAGGCGTCGGCGGAATGTGCCGGCCCAGATCGCGCGGGTTGAACGGAATCCGAAGAAGCAAACTATCGCCGAGAGTTAAGGCCATGGCTCCGTCTTTTCCAACCTTGAATGAGCCCAGCATGTCTTTGAGCTTGGAGATGTCCAGTGTAGCAAGCGCCACGCCGGCAAAGTTTCCCTCGTCGTCATTAAGACGCCTTGACACGGGAATTATCCATTCACCCGAAGACCTGCTGACGACGGCTGGACCAATATGAGTCTCGCGACTAGGGTTGTTCCGGTGATACGCAAAATACTCGCGATCGGCATTGTTATGGACATTGTTTGGTGTCGCTTCTGATGAGACGAGCCAGCTTCCCGCCGCGTCATAGACGAAGAGCCCCTTCAGGTGATCCACATTGGCGACATCGTTAACGAGCGTGGGTTGAAGATGCTCCAGTGTTCGGACACTTAGATCCGTTCGTTCTATCTCGTACACCAGCGCATTGAGCACATGGTCAACTTCGGAAATGGCGCCGTCTACCTGCTGAGATACAGCGCGCGCCAAGTTGCCGTTGGCCGCGGTGATTTGATTCATCTCATGCGTGTGGGCCATTGAAAGCAGCCATCCGTTCAGGCATAGCAGGGCCGTGCAAATGAAGGCAATCAGGACTTTGGCAGTCCGTTCCGTATTGGCTTGACGCTTGGGCTGCGCTGGGGCTGGCGCAACTTCGATATCTTCCAGAGCTTGGAGGTCAGCGGCGTCGTTTCGAAACGGAGGATTTTCAGACATGGACGTTCAACGGTGATGTCAAGATAACTTTCTGCGAAGCAAGTGAAAACAGGAATGCTCTTCTATTTCCCGCGCTCGAATTGCCCCATTGATCGTTTTCCCAGCACCAGCCAGCAGTAAGCTTGCCTGGATGGAAGTGCTCGGCCTTGACGTTCAGACGGGGACTGTTTCTGGATTGGTGCCGCAAGTCATAAACGGCTACATTGGCTTGGCAGCTTCTGAAATACCGATCCGACCTGCCATCTGCACCATCGACGAAGGAGGCCTTTATTTCTCGCTCGTTTAGAAGATGTATTTGCATAGGAGGTTGGTTGCGCCGCGCGCTCCTTGGTCGAAATGTTTGACTAGTCTGAATTATGATAGCAAGTAAGCTAGTATCCCGCGGCATAATAATGATCACTAATGCTAAAAAAGGTTAGCGATCACAAGCCTGCCCACAATGTTGTGGCCAATCCAAATGCAAAACCAATTGACGATTATCAAAAAAACCAATGTTGCCGCAAAATCGGCCGAGCTTTCCCTAGGCGGGTAATTAACGTTACCACGGCCTCGCTGATCGTCAAGACCAAAGTTCGAGTCCATGTTTTCGCTTTGCAAATTGATTCAACGGTGGGAGCATTTGCTCGCAGATCTTGAAGAAAGGTATTCGCCTATTAGGTCAAAGCCATAATACGCCGGAGGGTGATTTCCAGTTGGTCGACTGGGCAAGGTTTATACAAGACATGGAAGCCTTCAGTCGCAGCCTGCATACCTTGATCTGCGTAGCCCGTCAGAATCAGAAACGGCAACGCGGGTATCTCTTTGCGCAGCCGCAGCCCCAACTCTAGGCCATTCATGCTGCCGGGCAAAGAGAAGTCTGACAGCACGACGTCAAACACGTGGTTCGCCGCGCTCGTGACTGCATCGTCAGCGGTCAGATCCCACGTCACCTGATAGCCCAGTTCCTCCAACACTTCTTTAGTCGGCTCTCCCACATCAACGTTGTCCTCCACGTAGAGCAAATACACAACGTTCGGCCTGTCGCGCACAACTGCCGCCAGGTGTTCGTCTGCAACGGATCCTGCCGAAGGGAGCGCAATGGCAAAAGCGGCCCCGCGTTCGCGGTTTTCCACGCTGATCAAACCATTTGATAGTTCGCAGAAGCTCTGAACCTGGGATAGGCCGAGGCCCGCGCGTCCGATTACTTCTCCTGTCGTGAAAAACGGCTCGAAAATGCGCGTTAGCAGTTCGGCCGGAACACCTGGGCCGTTGTCGGCCACGATGAGCTTCACTTTTGGGGATTGCTCTTCAATCACATGGTTTCCAACTTCAATGCTTAGCCGACCGCTAGGGCCCATTGCATGAGCGGCATTGGTCGTCAAATTTATCAGGGCGACGAGCAACTCGGACGCGTCTACCTTGATAAGGTCGGTGCCGCTATCAAGCCTCAGCTCAATCACGCTGTCCGGTCCCAATGCCGCTTGCAGCTTGGGTATTTGATCCGGTAGCCATTCACGCAGGTCCAGCAGGCTCGCATCGAGCGTGCGCTGACGCGAATAAGACAAAAGCTTCTGAGTCAGTTCGCGCCCGCTTGTGACCGCCCTACGTATCGCATTCAGGCGTTTCTCACGCTGAGAATCGTCTGGGCGCCGCTCCAGCAGCGTGATGCTAGTAGAGATAACGGCCAGCAGGTTATTCACATCATGTGCGACCCCGCCGGTAAGTCGCTTGAGTGCTTCTTGACGCTGGGCAGCCTCGACCTTCTGTTGGGTCGATCGGGCGACCGTGATGGCTTCATCGACCCGCGCCTGCAGTTCGTCATTGGTACCGGCCAAGCGCTTGCCCGCGGAGGCCATAGCGGCGCCGGCGATGTCGAACTCCGTCACACCCTGGGGCGTATAGACCACGGGTTCATGATTTTCCAAGGCCCGCGCAACCTGCTGAAGAGCCAGAGCGGGGGCCGCCAGCTTGCGTGAGATCACGTGGGCTAGGCCCAGTGCGAGAACAATCAGGACAAGAGCGACCATAAAACTTTTTGCCAAGGTCGTGAATGCATCCTGGCGTAAAACGTCGTCAGGGACCGCCATGACAAGCATCCATTTGCTTTCGCCTATGCGGCTGTAGAAAGCTGTAGTCGGAATCCCCTCCATGGATACCGACCTGGTAGTCCCTTCGGCTCCTCCCTTCTCGAGCAATTCTCGCATTTTCGACGTAGTAGGGCCTCCAGCCCAACGTTCGGCGTTCGGAACGCGTGCTACGACGATCCCTTTTTGATCGACTACGGTAGCGATCCAGCCCGGCGGAAGCTTCTGGTCATCCAGCACTTGCTGGATGCGCCCAGGAGGCATTGCGACGGAGACGTCGTAGACGGTAGTCCCCACGGTCGTCGTCACAGAAACCGCGACCGCCCGTTGACCGGCTAAGCGCGCATCGAAAAGTGGGGAAACATCGGCACGACCGATGCCCGCGTGCACTTCAAGCAGCCTCCCGGGAGGAAATTTTGTACCCCATGGGACCGAAGTGTTCAACACAGTCCCCCCCGCATCGAGCAAGCCTGCCCAGCCGCCTTCGACTGCGGTGGCGCGCTTCGCATGCTCGTAGAACAGGTCCAGCCTGTTGTTGGCCAGATCGGTCGACACCGAGAGCGTTCTCGCGACGGCCTCCGCAGTGCCAAGCTGCCTGCTCACCGCCGAGGAGAGCGCACGGGTGGTCTCCCGCAGGCTTTGGGCAATGGTCGTTTGTTCGCGTTTATAGGCGCTGCCGACCGCCCACAAAGTAGCGACGGCACAGGGCACGGAAACACAAATGACGAGGGAGAGCAAACGAGCGCGAACGGAAGCAGTCAAGGAAATTCCCATCGGGGCGGGGAGGTCGGAGGATACGGAGCCACTTCACCACAGACATGCACGTGTGCAGAATTGTTACCAGCAGTTGTGCGTCTGCGCTCGCTGCTGTCGAGGGTTTCCTTCTTTATCGCGTCTAGAATGTGACTCCTGTTAAAAAGGCCTAAGTAAGACGTTCCGTACCGGCAATAAAGCGGGAACAAGCCAGTCCAAACACCATCTTTAGCGTGGGCAAAGATTGCCAATCTGTTACGTTGTTCATTTCCATTAGAACTTACTCAAATGAGATTTTGCTTGGAAAGCAACTTGCGAATCTTTACGTTTGAACCGATTATTTCTTCCGGCGAGTACCTTTACTGCGTTGCGCGCCGGTGTTGCAGTTGGTCACACGACCTACGGGACAAGCTTATATATGCGTAATCTGTCACGCTTTGCCCTAGAGATCCGAAGTGTTGCTCACGTCGAAGCAGTGATGCCTGGGACTTGTTGCGCTCGGTGACGTCGCGAGTAAGCTTCGCGAAACCTAGCAGCCGCCATCGAGGGCTCGAACAGGGTAGATCAAAATGTCCGCACACAAATGTATGCCATGTTTGCGCACACGCCATTTCTCTGGAAGCTCCCTTGCACTTCGGCTGTGCGCAAGGCAAGCTCTGGAATCGATGCTTGCTTGTCTTATGGGGTGTAGAAAGCGAGAAGTGCCGTCCAATGTTGATGTCTGCGCTGTAGCACTTGAATCGTTCGGCTCCTGTATTCAAGCTCACGACCAGATCCAGCGGGTCAAGCATGTTAATGGCATAGTTTTTAATCGAAAGGACGAGCGTTTCAAACATCCATTCGGCTTCTGCCTGAGTAGGCCGGCTATTTGTCTTAGAGCTTCCGCTGAAGGACAAGTAGGTCATTATGGTGCTGGCAAATGTACCTTTTATGCCTCAGCCAAAAGACACAGCCGCCCACATCGATTTTTCGTGTGCTATGTTTTATTAAAAACGATTAAATATGGTTCGAATGCAAGATGTCGCAAAAGCAGCAGGGGTTGCTCGGGTGACGGTTTCCAGGGTGTTGAACGAGACTGGCAACGTCGGAATTGAAAAGCGTGAAGCCATACTCGCTGCTGCTCAACGACTGGGTTACGTTCGCAATCACAATGCAGGGACTTTGGCATGTGGCCGCGCGATGGTAGTAGGTGCCATTGTTTCGGATTTGGCAGATATCCGGGCTGCTGCGATAATTGGCGCTTTATCAGACTCAATGCTTAAGGCGGGATATCTCCTGTTTTTGGCTCAATCTCATGGGAGCGATTTTTATCAGAGACATATCATTGACTTATTTCGACAGAGACGTGCGGATGCCATCATTTTGCTTGGATCTGAAAATCTCCAAATTTGCCAAAAAGATCCGAAGGAATTTTACGCGTCAATTTTCGAATATTGGAGTTTAAATGATTGTCCTGATTTGCGAGCAAATTCTATACTTGCACAACTAAAAAGCAATCGCAAATTATGCCTATAAAGCAGTGACGGCAGCAGCGAATGAATAACGAACTTTGTAAGGCCTTTGGCGTTTGCAAGAGTGACACAAATATTTCATGAACGATTACGCATTCACTGGCGTTGGTCCGAATTAGTTACGAATGCTCGAGGATTTAAAAGGAGTAGTTAAAAAAATCAAATGAACGGGCGGAACTAGGCCGGCTTTGCCGTCTAAGCGTTGTCGAAGAACACCTCGGCAGGACTCTCCAGCCGAGTGTTTTACGAGGTCTCATGGTGAGCTCCCAAGCGGTGGCGTCGAGCTCATACTGGAAGTACACGCTCAAATCGGTGCCTCTGGGCAGATATTGCCGCAGCAGGCCGCTGGTGTGTTCGTTGTTGCTCGCTGCCATGGGCTGTGCGGGTCGCAGAAGTAAATCTTCAAGTCTGTGTTTTCGGCAAGCTACTTGTGCAGCGCCATTTCCGTGCCTTGGTCGTCAGTAAGCGTCTGGCGGATCTGCTACTGCTAAGCACCGCCGCAATGGCACGAGCGCTGCAGTAGTGCACCTTCATCGCTATCACCACTCCACGCTCGTCTGCACTCATCTGATGATACGTTTTTGCAACTCGTCTGCATCCGAAGTGTTGCGCTTGCTCGTTTGTATAGCCCGCAAACCTTCCGATAAATATTAATAGTTACAATTTACGTAATTATTTAGGGTATATCCTGATGCGAGGCTTTCCTGCGATTGATAAGACGGTGCTATCTATCCGTGCATCTACTCTTATACGAATCTATGCAAACCTCTTTGCCAACCACCCTATTGTATGCACGTGACTTAATGGAAAAGGCTTGGGCGGACGAGCGGTCAGCATGGAAACATCTCTTAAATGTTTGGACGCCGAGCGCAGAAGATCTAGAAGCCTGGAAAAAAATCAAAGCGGACGCAGTGCGCGCACAATTAAGATTTGAAACTGAATTACACGCCTACGAAATGAGTATAAGTGACCGATAACCATAACGTAACGGGAAAAAGATTGCGCATTTGGATATTTAGTGTTGTCATCTATCCAGAGCGTGGAAAATAGTGAATTTGAGACGAGTGCATCATCTTTAGCTTTGAACAATCATTATCGGTGCATGGCGGCCATACTGAAAGTGCAACACCTATTTTTCACGTTAAAAACAGGATTGCCTGTACAAAGCCCCAAGCATTTGAACCAGAGGACTTTAAGCCGTCAATTGATCACGCCATTAATTATAGAAGCCTGACCTTAAAGGCTGCCTTCCCACGTACATGTAAATCGGGGCATAATGTCAGCGTGGGATTGAAACTGGTTGGGCGGTCGTCAGCCACAAACGCGATGGCCGATACGTGCACGGCGCCCATGTCAAGCATAGATCTGATCCTGGCGTGTGACCGGCTATGCATTTCGATGGCCAAGCGGGCTAAGGACTGCGGTGTCAATGCCATCCTGCTGAGCACCCGGGTCCGTAAATATGAACCCGACGCGGTGTGTAGCCCTTCCGCGCCAACAGTGCTGTCTTCCGTGGCCACCGTGCCTAGTGCGTGAGCGTTCTTACCGGTCCACATCAAACCTCCGACGCCGCAGGCGCAAGCAACGCTGCAGATTCAGGTCCGACTTGCCAATGGTGTTGTGTAGACCTCGGCGGCTGCCAGCAGCCAGAGGCTTGCGATCTTCTCGAGGTGCTGGGAAGGATGCGATGCCTCTCGCGCCGGCGCAGCCACCACATCACGACGGGCGGCGCCGGCCTGATAGTTCGAACTGCGCCGCGCGGCTACCACGATGTCCGTCACCTGGCAGACCAGCGCTGCAGCAGAATTCGTCCTGTGGGCCCGAGCGGTGCTCGGGTGTTTCGTGTGGATGCTGTGTGGATTGCCTGTGAGCTACTAGACGCCCGTGCCGGCACAGAGCCGACGCTCGGCCGGGTGGTCAAGGTCATTGGGGAGGCTCGACTTCACCTTGCCTACCTGTTCGCCATCCCAGGGCTTACTTTCAGGCCTCGTTGCGGACGCCCACTCATCCGAAATAGCTGTGCTCAAACGCCTACATCAGGTGCGCGATGAGGGTGCCGAAACAATGGCATTCAGGTGAAGTTCAGGTTTAACGGCAAAAATTCCTCAATGATCAAAGTGTTCCATTCCTCTCACAATAAGTTAATTAAGGTCAACGTAAATCGTGCCCAGATCTCTCCAGATCGTAAAGAAATTGCCTCGTACGGTGAGCCTTGGCGCTTGACTTTTCTTGGGATCTTATGCGCCCTGGCACCAATATCGGTGGCATTATTTGCATTAACAAAAACTTAATCATTTGCGGAACTGTGCCTTCGCAGGAGCAGCCGCGATATGTGCTCGAGTAATTTCTACCCTACCATTCCTCCAACCCTTCCCCGCAGCTGTCTTCATCAATACTTGCAAGTATGGTAAACCGACACGGAGAGCACACGATATTGATTACATTGGCAAAGTGTTTTGTCCTGGTCAAAAAAGTTCGAACAATGCGATGGGGCGTATCGCTGCTATTTTTCGCTCGATAGCGTTGGGCGGCAGATAAACCAAAGTTGAATGCAGGCGAGTGCTGATGTAAAAGTAGACTATGTAGTCGCTGATGTGTGCTGCAGCCTGCACGTGATTTGCATAGTCGCGCTGCCATACCCGAACCGCCTTCACGTTTAAAAAACATGCGTTCCATCACGCGTTATCCCAGCAGTTGCCCTTGCCGCGTATGCTGGTCAAAAGGCTGGACGCTGCAATAGATCAAATGAAGCTCCCTGGCATATTTGGTGCTCCTATGTATATGCACGATCAGCCCGGGCCTTGGGTTGCGTTGGTCAAGCCCATCTCCAGAGCAGCACATCCCAACTCTGCCTGCGTGCTCGGCGCAACGGCCAGCCAAGCAGCTTACGCGTATACAGGTCCAACACGGTGGAGAGATAAAGTCATCTATAAAGCGTCCCGATCGTAATAGTCCGATGAAGGCCGCCCTGCCGCCGGACGAAGTAGGGAGCATGTGACCTGAACAAATGGGACCGCATGAGGTGTCCATCATCAGGAGTACATATACACCATAAAGAGTGAGGAAGCCCGAGGTCGGCGTCATCACGATCGGGCGTTGAAGGCGCGGCTCGTTGAGCTGAGCTTGTGACCAGGAGCGTCGCCATCGGTAATCGCGAGGGAGCATGGAGCATGGGATCAACGCCAACTTGCTGTTCACCTGGCGCCGTGCTCCGGCGCACTGAGACTTCAGCGGGCAGCACGGATTGCGCGGTGCTATTGCCGGTGAAGGTCTCGTCGGCCGCGAAGGCCACGACGGTGGCCACTTCAATCGAGCGTACGCCCTCTCCTTTGAGACCAACGCTGCGCAGCGGCGTCATTGAGTTGGAGTTCGCCGGCGCGCAACTGCGCCTTCGGGGTGTCTTCGACAAAGACAGCCTGTGCCGCGTCCTGCGCCCGAGCATATGATCGGCCGCCGCGCGGGCATCCCAATGCATACTAAGTCCAGACGGCAGTATGCTAGTCAACTGAGCGTCGATCCATTGAGGAACCTGGCTTTTTGTTGCGACTAGATGAGGCCGGCAATACGGCGCTACATCAATCTGAGATTGCAAGGCACAGTTCTGCCAGCTTGTTCACGCTGTTGTGAAGGCACGCGAATGCATTAATCATGCGCAGGCGTAAATACGTGTAACGCGCTAAGAGCCGATTTGCGCAGCCGGGAGCAACACTTTGAAAGTCGTGCCATCCCGTTCTGACGAGGTGACTTTAACTTCGCCTCCATGCGCTTTGGCAATCTCGCTCACGATGTAAAGCCCAAGGCCAACGCTTCGGTCAAGCCCGCCTGTAGCGCCTCTGACCATTGGATTAAAAAGACGCGTTATTGCCTCAGGAGATATCGGATTGCCGTGGTTGTGCACCGAGACCCAGGACAAACTCGACTCAACATTGGAAGTCACAGTGACGTCCCGCAGCGCATCTCCGTAAGCCATCGCGTTACCAACGAGATTGCTGACGACTTGGGAAATGCGATCCGGGTCGAACCAGGAGGAGCCTTGTCCAGACCAGCAGTGCTGCAATCGGCGATGCTGAAATGTCGGAACCATTTCGGCTACGGTATCTGCAATCACTTTATGTAAATCGCTTGACACCGGCGCGACCGGAATGCCTGACCCGATGCGGGAAATCGTAAAGTCGAGAAGGTCAGCAATAAGACGATTGGCTCGGGAGGCAGCCTTGTCGACTCGGTCAAGCATTCGCTGTTGACGTTCATCAAGTACTGTTTTGCGCATGCCATGCACTCCGAGTTGGATAGCAGACAACGGATTACGAAGGTCATGGCTCACGATTCCTACCATCTGCTCCGCATACAGCGCTCGGTCCCTCGCTGCTGCTTCCAAACGAACAACTTCAGCTACCTGCGATTCAAGTTTTGCGCGGGAGCTCAATAATTCGTGCTCGTACCTATCTCGGTCCCGGGCAACGAACAACGCCACGTCGTAAACGGTTTGCCGTGCCCGCTCGCAGCGTACAGCGTTGAGCACCATCGGCAGCGTTTTACGGTCCGATGTCACAAAATCAAGCTTCACTTCTGAGACCGAACCCTGAAGCTGAAGCAACGGATGCCAGTGCGTTTGGTGAAAAATGCGCCCGCCCATTGTCAGAAAGTCTTGGAGCTTCTTCTTCTTTTCAACAACGTCCACTTGAGAAACGCCGAGCCAAGAGCAAATCGCTTTGTTGGCCCAAAGAATGTTGCCCTTGACGTCAGTCGTGAGCAAACCGCAAATCACCATATCAGTCGACGGCGCCAATGGGTTGAAAGCGCCGGTGGCCGTCACAGTCAGAATCCTTGCTGTTTCAAAAACTCGTTGATTGCGTCCGAGCTCGCGCCAGGTTGGCTCAGATGTGGACAGTGCCCAACGTTTTCGATAACCGTCATTTTTGCACTGGGGATCATCCGGCTCATGTACTCGCCAACGGCAATAGGAGCAATGAGGTCTTCGTCACACTGAAGAATAAGCGCCGGCGTCTTCAGCTTTGGAAGATCAGCTCGGTGGTCCGACAGAAACGTCACGCGCGCGAAATGTTTGGCAATTTCGGGGTCGGTACGGCAGAAACTGTTGGACAACTCTTCGCCGAGCTCGGGCTGCTCGGGCGAGCCCATGATAGCTGGCGCCATCGTACTGGACCACCCAAGATAGTTGCTCTCGAGGGCGCTCAATAGGGAGTCAATGTCGGAGCGCTCAAATCCGCCAATGTAATCACCATCATTGATATAACAAGGAGAAGGGCCGATCATCGCGTGGGCTGCGATGTGCCCCGGCTCTTTAATATCGGCCAACATTCCAATCATCGCGCTGACGGAATGCCCAACGAAGATTGCGGGACCATCCGCGAATTCTTTGACGATTTCAAGGACGTCGTCGGCATGACCTTGGAGCGTGCCGTACTTAGTCCGGTCGAAGGCCGAATGGTCTGACTTGCCTGCTCCAACCAAGTCAAAAGAGACTGTCTTATAGCGGGTTTGGTATGCGGGCTTTAGGAGCCGCCACATGTTCTGGTCACAGCCGAAGCCATGAGCAAAGAAAATTGTAGCTGGGCCATGACCGCTCTCTTGAACGTTGTTTCGATGCTGAACGCTCATAGTCGTGTGTCAATTGATAGGCAGATGTACCCGCGATTCTTGCATATTTGCAGCGCCAGGGGATCCGTCGCGAGCGCGAACTGATTGCCGTGAAAATGCCGGCGAGCTTACGACCGCCAGGCAGAATTACCACCGTAACTAGTGGTCAGTTCGACCTCGGGCTGAGCCGCACGCTCCACCGAGTTGATATGTGCTCCGGAAGAAGTGGACCAAAAAGGAAGCCCTGAAGCTGATCGCAACGACGCTGACACGCTGGCCGACACGGAAGTCCTTCTTCGGGGCGATTTCCGGCGACGGCGGTGCTACGTGCTGGTGACGTTGATGTTGCGTCCGGGCGTCCGTCAACAAGGTCTTTGCCGGCGCGTAGCTTCGATTCAGTTCCGCCGCTGGGCTTACCCCTAAGCCACCTCTTCTACGCATTCTTTGTCTTGAAACCAAACGGGCAGATGGTCGCCCCTGGCTTATGCGCTACTTGATGTAGAGCTCAGGAGTGTCTGCAGTCTGGTTATGAATCCGTGAACTATTCCAACTGTAACGCAAGATCTGCGCCTTCAGTGGCTTGGTCCGGCTATCTGCGCGATAAACCTATATTTTATTCCGCTTCAAAGCTATGTAGACATATCTATATCAGTTGCCGCTTGTTAAGGCTGCATTCATATTCGTAAAGGTTTGTTGCGAACTACATCTAAAATGTTTTCGCCACTATCGTAAGAACTTTTTACATCCCGTTGTAACTGTGTAGATGAGCTTAATCCAAGAACTTTCACAGCTCCGAGAATTCAATAAAAAGCACAGCATTTTAATTATAGATGATTCGCCAATAAATTTATTAGATCTCTCCGAACTATTAGAGCAGAGATATAATGTATTTGTCGCTGCTGACGGGGCTACCGGGCTGCGGCTTGCCATTGAGCACCAGCCCCAGCTCATATTGCTAGATATAGTTATGCCCGGTCTAAGCGGGTATGACGTGCTTCGCACTCTTAAATCCGGGGGGCAAACCGCGAACATCGGCGTAATATTTCTAACGGGGCTTAGCAGCCCGGAACACGAAGCACGCGGCATCAAAATGGGCGGCGTGGATTTTATTTCTAAGCCCTTCAATCCGGAGGTCCTGCTTGCGCGTGTAGCAGCCCACTTACGCCAATTACACTTGCTGCAAGAACTGGAAACTCTCGCGACTATTGATCCCTTGACTGGGCTTGCTAATCGCCGTTATTTTGATCACGCGTTTATCAACGAATTCAATAGAGCAAGGCGGACGGATTCGATAATGACACTTGCAATGATAGATATAGACTATTTTAAGCAATACAATGACGTTTACGGCCATGCGCAGGGTGATGCGGCGCTAAAGATGGTTGCAAAGGCCTTGATTACCGCAGTTAAACGTGGGGGGGATATTGCTGCACGTTACGGGGGCGAAGAATTTGCGTTGGTAATGCCAGATACCGATCTTTCAGGAGGTAAGTTATTAGCAACCATGCTTCTCGATACCATTCAAAGTCTAAAAATCGATCACATTCGTTCGACTGCAACTCCATGGCTGACTGTTAGCATTGGCCTCGCCAGCACGCAATCTGACTTTGCTGGCAGTAATCCGCCACATATTGGCATGGTAGAGCTTGCTGATTCGAGACTTTACCAAGCAAAGGCAGCAGGTCGAAATACAGTACGCCCAAATTAGGATTTATTAAATTATTTTTCCTGCGCGGACAAGTCCGAGGCTGTTGAGGGAAGCCGTTAAAAGGCCTGGGAGTAGGTCCAGCGGACGTATCGGAGGTGCTCTGGCATGACCGGAGATTCCCATGCGCTGCGCGATTGGTCTCGAGTTCGATGACGGACTTGGCACAGCAGTCAAACGCCTCGATTTGATGCGACTTCACCGCGAAGCGATCAATCCGGCTCAAGGTGACGTTGGGCTCACCCTTACTGAAGGAAAGACTCTCAGCAACTGCGTGCAGCAGTCGTTTGTCGACGAGCAGATCGATAGATTTTGCGCAACCCGAGGCTACCCGCAACGGTGCGCAATAAAGGCAAATGCAATCGCATCGTGAGCAGCCGCTTTGCAAAAGCCAGCACATGCGCTGGAGTCGGGCCGGCGCCCATAGCGTTGCCCAAATCCGGGTTGCAATCCTCAACGATGAAATCTGACCGTCCCTCTATCGATCAGCGGTGCGTGCCGTAGCCGTGCCTGGTGTTCCAGGCTCTAACAGCTTCCGTTGCGCTTTAATTCAAGCCGTGACAATATGCAGCGTCATCCTGGGGTTTTCATCAGATTTAATTGCTAAACGCAGCAATGGTTAGCTTAAAAGTAAAGCTGGAGCAGGCATGAAAAATACGCCTAATTGGTCGGTCCGACGGTGGCTTTTATTACTAAGCGCGACCACGGTAATCCCGTCCATTTTTCTGCTATCGTTTTCCGTTTTTCTTCAGTTCCGGGCCGAAAAATTAGCCGCCGAGACCAATGCGCATGGCCTTGCGCATCTAACGGCCGCAAATGTTACTGATTTTATCGCCGATGCCCGAAGTGTGCTGGAAAAAATCGCAACAGATACCGCTATCCGAGGCTTCTCAAAGGATGGTTGCGGCACAGTCTTCCGCAGTTTTGAATCTCTCAATCCTCATTTTTCGAATCTAAGTCTTTCGGCTCCAGACGGATTTATGGTCTGTTCCACGCTTCCGCATAATGAGTCCGAAATTAATATGACCAATACCGAGTGGTTTCGGCGCGTATACTTCGAAAAACAGTTTACGATCGGGCGCCCCTATTTAGGACCTATCAGTAAAAAATGGGTTTCAGTTTTGGCGCAGCCCGTCATTAATGATTCCGGGGAAATGATTGGTGCTATTCAAATGCCCATCGATCTTGCTAGGTTTAGAATAATATCTGGCTCAGACAACCTGCCGCCTTCGACAATAATCACTATCATTGACTCGCGGGGGGTGGTTGTTGGCCGCTCGCGCGAAGCCGAAAAATTTGCTGGCAGGGATGTCAGCGAAGCCGCGGCCGTAAAAGAGTTTCTTTCTCGCAGGCAAGGAACGACGATCTCAACCACGTCGCAAGGTGTTGAACGAGTATTTGGATTTGTGCCCATTCCAAATACCGATTGGATTGCTATAGCCGGGATAGCTACTGACTCTGTGCTTAGGGAGTCAAGGCTATCCGCAGTACTTATCGGAATAACCGGAAGTTTACTTACCGCAGCAGTCTTGGCATTCGCGTTATACGTCAGTCGATTAATCACTGTCCCTCTAACTGCGGTGCGGTCTGCGGCAAAGACAGTGTCAGAAGGTGATTTCGTGGCGCGTGCTCCAACTGGGGGGCCCTCTGATATCGGAGATGTTGCAATTCAGTTCAACAAAATGCTGGATGCGGTCAACTCTTCACGGCATCAATTGGATTTTGCGTATTCTGAACTCATATTATTGGGAAATTGTATTTCACATCTCACGGACATGGTCTTAATACTCGATGCCAAGGATTTACGAGACGGCTGGCCGACTATACTTTTTGTCAATCAAGCTTTTGAAAAAACGACTGGTTATTCCCGCGATGAAGTGTTTGGTAAAACGACGCAGATTTTACACGGTCCGAGAACTGATCCGGATAGATTGGCAATGATGCGAACCGGCTTTTCATCAGAGAAGCCATTTTGTGTAGAGATCACTAAGCACACAAGCGATGGGAAGGGAATACATGTTGAACTGGACCTTGTGCCAATTCACGGCGACGACAAGTCGCTCACCCACTGGATTTCTATAGAAAGGAACGTCACCGTTCGCAAACTAGCGGAGGAGAATATTCACAGGCTTGCATATTATGATTCGCTCACCCATTTGCCAAACCGTCAAATGGTGATGGAAAGAATAAAGTCAGAAGTGGCAATTAATAAAACTAATGGTCGACTTGCTGCTCTACTTTTCATAGATTTGGACAATTTCAAGACCGTAAATGATGCGAGAGGCCATGCGGTTGGCGACGCTCTATTGTGTCATGTGGCGACTCGGCTCGCTAATATTGTCAGAGGGGAGGACACAGTTGCTAGATTGGGCGGAGACGAGTTTGTAATTCTGATCTGCGATCTTCCTGAGCAGTCAGACATTGCTTTGCAAGTAGCACTTGCTGTGGCAAACAAGGTTAGATCTGCGCTCCTAGGTACATTTGAGATTGAAGGCCTCCCTTACACGTCGACCGCGAGTGTTGGCGTGGCGCTGTTGCATGATGCTCTGCAATCAGGATTGGACCTTTTGCGTGAGGCAGACACAGCTATGTATCATGCGAAACGCGGCGGAAGAAACCGAATTGCTATTTTTGAAGCTGCGATGCAGGCTGACGTAGAGCGGAAGTTGTCGCTAGAGTCGGACCTTGCGGGAGCACTTTTGAGGAATGAGCTCAAAATTTATGCGCAGGGTCAAGTTAATAGCGCAGGCTACGAAATAGGTGCCGAATTGTTACTACGCTGGCAACATCCAACCAAGGGCTTGATTCCGCCAATGCAATTTATTCCGGTGGCAGAGGATATCGGCTTCATTATAGAGATTGGGGAATGGGTTTTAAATAAGGCTTGCGAGGTGCTTGCTAAAACGCAATCCGCTGGAATTAAAATGTCTATATCGGTTAATGTTAGTCCACGTCAGTTCCGCCAGGCCGACTTTGTTCAGCAGGTAAAAAATGCCTTATTCAATGCCAAGGCGCTATCGGCTGGGCTGGTTTTGGAAGTGACTGAAGGCCTATTGATAGAAAATGTCGAAGACACAATTGCTCGCATGGCGGAACTTAACAAGCTGGGGGTTTGTTTTTCGATTGATGACTTTGGTACCGGCTACTCAAGCCTTGCATATTTAAAGAAGCTTCCGTTGCACGAACTTAAGATTGATAGAGGCTTTGTACAGGACACTCCCTCCCACCCCGACGATTCCGCAATAGTGAAGCTCATAATTTCGACGGCCAAGGCTTTGAACCTTCAGGTAGTGGCAGAGGGTGTGGAGACAAACGCGCAGGCGAATTTTCTTTTTGAAAATGGCTGTGAAATACATCAAGGCTATCTTTACTCAAAGCCGATTCCACTCGCCGCTTGGGTTGAGGTGTTATTGTCTAAAGCGTATAAACCTTAACTCGAGGATTAATGCCTTGCGATCCCTATACGTTTACAGCGCCGCTGCAGGAGCTAAACTTACAGCGGATTATGACCATAAGCTTTTTTAAGGCGGCGTTTAAACGCGTTGCCGCATTGTCAATGGTAATTGTATCGATAGACTGATGAGTGGTCAGGGCCAATTTACCAAGAAATTATTGGCGCCCGCCATAGAAGGATTGATCAGAAGGTCATACTTTGCTGAGACTACCGCGTCAGTGAGTCATTTGCTGGGGAAGTTGCGGTAGAGTATGTTCCAAACTCAACTTCAGATGCGATATATTCTGCGCCGCATCGTCAAACGCAATGGTGGCCTCACCCTCGAGGTGCAGGCTGCACAGCGTCTCGTGGATTTTAAGTTTGTCGCCGGCAGTGAGGGCCGTCCCAGTGTCGTTCAGAACAGCGCAGCTTATCCAGCGTTCGGGGTTGACACGGTTGGATATGGAAGATGGTCACTCCATCCGCTTGGACCGTCCGGCTGGTGAGCGGCATGAAGTGCACCAGCCAATCCCACGCGGCTTCTGGACCGTTTTTCAGCTGGCGGGGCATCTGTACTTCGGGCATTGCCTCCCATGCATTTGCAGGCGTCGCTCCTGTCACGCCCCGGTGCGGGCTATGGTGATATCGCATGCCGATTTCCATGGCAATCCAACGCTCAAACTCCCTCAGCGTCAGGCAGGCGCCCTCCTCCGGTTTTTGCAATTTGCCAGTTCTGCGCCCTTTAACTGAGTTGTCGGTGTCCCTTCAATCTGTCACTTTTGATCTTTCAATTGGCACTGATGACCCATTCAATGTGTCACCAGGTGGGACCGTCACCTTCGAGCCGGCTCAAGCGTCGGTTTCGTACGGCTCTTCCTCAACGGGCAGTTTGAAGATGCCAGCGCCCGCGGCCCGCTCAAGCCGTTCGACAGTGATGCATTCCGCCTTCTCTCGGATCGCCAGTTCGGCGGCTTGGGCCAGCCGTACAGTGCCTGCCGCTGTCAGGATCTCGATGCAAGGAACCGCGGACGAACCAGCGTCAGTCCGGCTTGGAGGTGGCGGTTTATGCACAGGGGCCTGCATGACGTTTACCGCCAGCATCGTTGCGGTGGACGGGACTGTCGGGGAAGTCGTGTTCTGCTGGGCACGCCGCACCCATTTACGGATGACGTTGGCGTTGATGCGATGACTCAACGCCACCGCGGACAGGGAAGCACCGGGCAAAAGGCACTGGGCTGCGACCTGGCGCTTGAACTCTGGCGTGAACTTACGCCGTTTGGCTCGGGTGACGAGCGCCGCGCTTGGCACTCCAGTGGTGGCGTCCGCTATATCCATGATGGACGCCATCTTTGCTGGTGCCGGGCGCCATCACAAGGACGGTGGTGGTCGGACGTTTACTTGGCTGCACGATGCCTTGGCCCCGGTCTCGGGTAGGTCTGCGCTTGCCAAGGCCATCGGCTACGCGCTGACCCGCTGGACTGCATTGCGCCGGTACCTCGACGACGGTCGCATCGAGATGGACAACAACGCCGCCGAGCGCGCCATCCGTGGCATTGCACTTGGACGGAAAAACTGGATGTTTTCGGGGTCCGACGAGGGCGGCCGGCGCGCGGCGGCGGTCTACAGCCTGGTCGAGACAGCCAAGCTCAACGGGGTCAATCCGCAGGCCTACCTGAGGGAGGTGATCAGCCGAATTGCGGGTCACCCGGTCAACCGGCTCGAGCCCTTGCTACCCTGGAGTCTGGCAGCGGAAATAGCCGATGCGAGAACCCCTCAACCTATGGCGGCATGACGATGGCAGGCAGGCGCAAATCCCCAAAGCTCACCCCTGGTCAAATCAACCTCGAGGCCCTGATGGAGAACCGGGGGCAGATCACCCTCGGCTACGTCAGGCCCTTCGAATGCGTGGCGATTGCCAACGACGAGCACAACCTGGTGGCATCGCTTGTGCGCCAGCCCAACGAGTCCATCCCAGAGCTTCTCGAGCGGCTGGACATGGCCATCGAGGCTGCCTACGAACACGACGAGATCATTGATGAGGTCAACGCTAACGGTAGCTGTTGACTGGGCTGGTGCTCCGTCAATGGCGGTACTGGTCGGACCCTTACTTATCCGCACCCCCTGTTGAGGTCAACAATCTCTGCTAGCGAGGTCAGTAGATCGTGCTAGCAAGTCAACGAACTCTGCTAGCGCGTCTTTTTCGCTTGATATGCCAGGGCTGCCGCGACCCATTCT
>Ga0308163_10000157_pt1 | contig 187168 bp, 160 predicted proteins | sample PhyTR1_FD_201037 | JGI IMG/M metagenome (GOLD analysis project Ga0308163, IMG submission 201037) | Phyllosphere microbial communities from UC Gill Tract Community Farm, Albany, California, United States - DLSLT.R1 | ecosystem: Host-associated > Plants > Phyllosphere > Unclassified | place... | reverse complement strand
CCCTGCGCAGGCAGGGGCCCAAGTTCGTCGCGCCAACGAAACGCGTGCAACTTGGGCCCCTGCCTGCGCAGGGGCGACGTTCCTATGCAGCGGGTCTTTATCAGGAGATGTAGTTGAACAGCGAAAGACCGGTCAAGGTCTTGAACGACACCTGCGCCGCCTGCAGCGTCACCTGTTGCTGGCTGTACAGCGAGGCCGCCGCCACCATGTCGAGGTCCTGCAGGTCGCTCAGGGTCGAGGTGTAGTGGGTATCGAGGCTGCTGCCGGTGGTGTCGAGGTAGTCGAGTTCCTTCAGGCGCGCGCCGACCGAGGCTTCCACGGTGAGCACGTTGTCGAGCGCGTTCTTCATGTTCGAGCCGGCGGTGCCGAGGGCGTTGCTCAGCGCCGCCTTGCCGGCAGAGCCGTCGGCCGGGCTGCGCAGGGCCGAGATCAGGTTGGTGACGGTGGTGAACACCGACTGCTTTTCGCTCGGCTTGACCGTGAAGCTGTCGCCGTTGGCGGGCGCGCCCTTGACGTCGAATGACAGGCCGTCGAAGCTGATCGAGGCGCCTGCCGTGAACGGCTGGTCCTTCAACACGTCGGTGGCCGGCGAGGTCGAGTTGTCGGTCACCGTGTAGGTGGTCACGGCCGGGTCGCCGCTGACCGCGAAATTCAGCGCATAGTCATGGCCGGTCAGCTTGCTGCGGTCGGTGACGGAACCCGGCGAGACGATGCCGGCGCCGGTGTTGGCGGCGGCGGCCTGGGTCTGGAAGCTGCCGTTGCCGGTGCTGGCGGACTCGAAGATCGCGCTGCCGTTCTCGCTGATCGCCATCTTGCGCGACGAGCCGACCTGCAGGCTGCGCTGGCCCTGGTCGCCCTGGTAGGTGGCGCCGTTCGAGGTCTGGCTGAACGGCTGGGTGCCGGTCTGGTAGCCCGAGAACAGGTAGGAGCCGGAACCGTCGGTGGTGTTGGCCATGCCGATCAGGTCGGTCAGGCGCCCTTCCAGCTCGGTGGCCAGCGCTTCGCGGTCGCTCTGGCTGTAGGTACCGTTGCCGGCGGTGACGATCATGCTCTGGATTTCCGTCAGCTGGGAAGTGACGTCCTGCAGGGTGTCGTCGACCAGGGACAGCGAATTCTTGGCGTTGGTGCGGTTGGTGCCGAACTGGGTGTTCATCGACTGCGACTGCGTGACCTCGAGCGCGCGCGCCGAGGCGATCGGATCGTCGGCCGCGGTCAGGATGCGCTTGTTGGTCGCCAGCTGGGTCTGGGTCTTGGCCATCTGGCTCTGCAGCGTATTCAGCTGGGTGGTGCCGGCCGCATAAATGGCCGCGGTACTCATGCGCAGGGACATGGTGGACCTCCGGATTAGCTGCCGATGGACAGCAGGGAATTGAAGATGGTGTCGGCGATCTGCATCACCTTGCTGCACGCCTGGTAGGCCTGCTGGTACTTGAGCAGGTTGGCGGCCTCCTCGTCCAGGTTCACGCCCGACACGTTGTTGGCGGCGGTCTGGGTCTGTTCGAGCAGCGCGGCGCTGGATGCGGCATTGACCTGCACTTCGCGGGTCTTGTTGCCGACGTCGCTGACCAGCAGCGCGTAGGCCGACTGGTAGGTGGCCTTGCCATTGTCCAGGATGTTCTTCGACTGCAGCGCGCCCAGCAGGCCGGCGTTGCGGGTGTCGCCGCCGGCGCTGCTGGGCGAGATGGTGAACTTGTCGCCGTTGCCCGGCGCGCCGGTCATGGTGAAGCTGATGCCGCCCGCGCTGTAGCTGGCGTTGTCCTGGTAAGGCACGGCGGTGCCGGCCGCGTAGGTCGTGGTGCTGCCGTTCACCGTCACGCTCACCGGCTGGCCGCCCGGGAAGCCGTTCAGGGTACCGGCCGCCTTGTCGTAGGACAGGGTCAGCGGGGACGACAGCGGCGCGGCCAGGTAGTCCTTGCTCACCGCGCCTTCGCTGATCTTTGCGGTGCCGGTGTTGGTCAGCGGGACGCTGGTGGCGATCGGCGCCGCCGCCGCGACCTGCGACTGGTCGGTCAGCAGCAGCTTGAAATTGGCGGCGCCGTTGATGGTCGGGCGCACCAGGAAGTCGTCGCCGGCGGCGGCGCTGCCCTCGATCGCGAAGTCGATGCCGTCGATGGTCTGGGCCTGGGTCTGCGGATACGGATCGATCGGGGTCTTCTTGTTGTCCGACAGGCGGATCACGTTGTAGCTGCTGCCGTCGTACTCGACCTTGTAGTCGCTGGTGGTCAGCTTGGTGGCGTCCTTGATCGTGGCGGTGATGGCGGTGCTGCTGGTGATGTTGTTGTTGATGTTCTTGGTCACCTCGGCCGGGGCCACCGCGAACACGTCGCCGCCCATGTTGCCGTTGCCGTCCACGCCCAGCTTGTGCTGGTCGTTGAAGGTCGTGGCCAGCGCGATCGCGATCCGGCCCAGCGAATTCTGGGCGGCGTCGAGCGATTCGCTGCGGAAGGCCAGCACGCCGCCCAGCTCGCCGCCGGTCAGGGTGTTCTCGGCCAGCGGCGAGACCTTGGTGCCGGTGACGTAGCCGACCGTGACGCGGGTCTGGTCGGTCGGCGAATTGATGGCGGCCAGCTGGAAGGCGCTGGCGCCGACCACCAGCGGCTGGCCGTTGCCGATCGAGACCGTGACGCTGTTGTTGTCGCCCTGGACCACGGTGGTCTTGACCTGCTTGGTCAGGTCCATCACCAGCTGGTCGCGCTTGTCGAGCAGGTCGTTCGGCAGGTTCAGGTTGTCGCCCGCGGCCAGCTTGCCGATCTGGTCGTTCAGGTCGGCGATCTGGGCGGCGTAGGTATTGATGGACTCGACGCTGGCGGTGATCTGGGTATTCACGCCCTTGCGGATCTCGCCCAGGCGGTCGTCCAGCGACTGGAAGGTCGAGGCCAGCGTGGAGGCCGAGGTCAGCAGCGCGCCGCGCGAGGCGACGCCGCCGTCGTCGCCGGTCAGGTTCTGCACCGACGCGAAAAAGTCCTGCAGCGACGGCGACAGGCCGGCGGTGCTGTCGGACAGCAGGTTGTCGATCTGGGTGACCTGGGCCTGGTAGCTTTCCAGGCCGCTGGTCTGGGCCTGGGCGGTGCGCACCTGGGCGTTCAGGAACTCGTCCGAATAGCGCTTGACCTGGGCGATCTGGGTGCCGGTGCCGATGAAGCCGTTGCCCGTGCTCATGGCGACCGACGTCTCCTGCACCACCACCTGGCGGCTGTAGCCGGTGACGTTGGCGTTGGTGATGTTGTGGCCGGCGGTCGAGAGCGCCGCCTGGGCCGCGAACAAGCCGGTTTTGCCGATGCTGAGGAGGGACATGATCTACTTTCTTTCTTCTACGTCGTTGACGGCAAAAACCGCCAAAACTTTACGTTCATGCCAGAGAATGCTTGATGATGCGCGATACCTTGGCGGCGTACTGCGGGTCGGTGGCATAGCCGGCGCGCTGCAGGCCCTGGGCGAAGGTGGTCGCGTCGCCGCCGTGCGCCAGCACTTTTTCGTAGCGCGGATTGTTGCTCAGCATCCGGGCGTAATCCTTGAAGGCGTCGGCGTGCGACTCGTAGGCGCGGAACTTCTCGACGCGGGTGTGCGGCTTGCCGTTCACGTACTCGGTCGTGACCGCGGTGGCAACCTTGCCTTTCCAGCCAGGACCGGCCTTGATGCCGAACAGGTTGTTGCTGGAGCTGCCGTCGCTGTTGCGGATCACGCGCTTGCCCCAGCCGGTCTCCAGCGCGGCCTGGCCCAGCATGAACTTGGCCGGCACGCCGGTGGAGGCTTCGGCTTCCTTGGCGGCGTCGCCCAGCTTTTCCTGGAAGGCACGCACGTGGGGCGGCTTGTTGGCGTTGGCGGCGGCGCCGGCGGCGGACGCAGACGACGCGACCGCCGGGCGGTCGGTCGACAGCATGTCGGCCGAGCGATTCAGGCGCAGCGCGTCCAGGCTGCCCAGGGTGGCGCCGCTGCCGGCGGCGGCGCTGCCGATGCCGTCGTTGCCGATCGCCAGTGCCTGCTGCTCCATCTGCCCCGCCTGCTGCAGCGCCTGCTGGCCCTGGGCCTGGCTGTTCAGCTGGCGCACCAGCACGTCGGCCAGGCCGATGCCGCGCTTGGCCAGCTTCTGGCTCATCTGCTGGTCGAGCATCGAGGTGAAGGTCTTGGTCTCCTGGCTGTCCATCGGACCATCCTGGGGCGTGGCTGCGCGCATGCTCTTCATCATCATGTTGATGAACATCGATTCGAACTGTGTCGCCGCGCCCTTCAGGGCTTCGGGCGAACCGGTCTTGGCGGACTGTTTCAGGTCGCCGAGTCCCTTGGTGTCGAGTGCGAACTTGCCGGACAGGTCTTGGGTGGAGCCGAGCATGGAGGCCGTATCCTTATTAAATGATCTCGAGTTCGGCGCGCAGCGAACCTGCCGCCTTCAGCGCCTGCAGGATCGCCAGCAGGTCCTGCGGGGTCGCGCCGATCGCGTTCATGGCCTTCACCACTTCGGCCAGCGAAGCGCCGCCGTTGAGCATGATGACCTTGCCCGCATCCTTCTTCACCGACACCTGCGGGTTCTGGGTGACCGCGGTGGCACCGCGCGAACCGGCGGGCGGCTGGCTCACCTGGGTGTCGGCGCCGATCGACACCGACAGGTTGCCGTGCGAGATGGCGCAGGTTTCCAGCGTCACCGCGCGATTCATCACGATCGAACCGGTGCGCGCGTTGAGGATCACCTTGGCCGCGGCGTCGGCCGGCTTGACGTCCATGTTTTCCAGCAGGCCGAGGAAGGCCACGCGCTGGTCGCTCGACGAGGGCACGCGCACGCGGATCACGCGGCCGTCCAGCGCGGTGGCGATGCCCGGGCCGAACTTGTCGTTGACCGCTTCCACCACCCGGCTGGCGGTCGAGAAGTCGGTGGTGTTCAGTTCCAGCTTGACCTGGCTGTCGGCGCCCAGGTTCGAGGCGACCGCGCGTTCCACCGTGGCGCCGGCCGAGATGCGGCCGACCGACAGCTGGTTCACCTGGGTCGACGCGCCGCCGCTCGAAGCGCCGGCGCCGCCGACCAGCACGTTGCCCTGGGCCATGGCGTACACCTGGCCGTCGGCGCCGTGCAGCGGCGTCATGATCAGGGTGCCGCCGCGCAGGCTCTTGGCGTTACCCATCGACGACACCGTGATGTCCAGGGTCTGGCCGGGCTGGGCGAAGGCCGGCAGCGAGGCGGTGACCATCACGGCGGCCACGTTCTTCAGCTGCAGCTGGGTGCCGGCCGGCAGGCTGACGCCCTTCTGCTGCAGCATCGCCGCGATCGACTGCACGGTGAACGGGGTCTGGGTGGTCTGGTCGCCGGTGCCGTCCAGGCCCACGACGATGCCGTAGCCGGACAGCTGGTTCTGGCGCACGCCGCCGATGCTGGCCAGGTCTTTCAGGCGTTCGGCGTGGGCGGGCGCGGCAACGATGGGGCCCAGCAGGGCGGCAACAACAGCGATCAGTTTCAGGTTCAGGCGCATGGCAGTCGTATCGTTCGGGGTCGGAGCACATATTCGGGGTCAGAGCAGATTGATGATTGTGCTCTGACCCCGAATTGAAAACTGGTTAGAAAGGCAGCATCGATTGGAAGAAACGCGACAGCATCGAGGTCATCTCGGCCCTGTCGATCTGGCTATTGGTGCGGTACTCGACGCGCGCATCGGCCACCAGGGTCGACTGCACGACGTTGCCGGCCTGGATGCTGTCCGGATTCACCATGCCCGAGAAGCGGATGAATTCGACGCCCTTGTTCATCGCGACCTGCTTCTCGCCGACCACCACCAGGTTGCCGTTGGCCAGCACTTCGGAAACGGTCACGCCGATCGTGCCGGTGAAGGCGTTCGAGGCGGTCTGGGTGTCGCCGTCGGCGTACTTGGTCGCGCCGCTGGTCGCCACGCTGGCGCCGATCTTGCCGGCCAGCGGGCCCGGCACGCCGAAGCTGGCGCTGCCCGACTTGTTGCCGGTGCTGGCGCCGCTCTTGTTGGCGGCGGTCTTCTCGACGATGTTGACCGTCAGGATGTCGCCGATGTGGCGCGCGCGGCGGTCTTCGAACATCGGGCGGAAGGTGTTCGCGTTGTAGATCGCGCCTTCGCTCGGGGTGCCGGTGTCGGCCAGCATCGGGCGCACGCTGGTGGGACCCTTGACGATCGACGTCGGGGTCGCGGCGCAGCCGACCAGGGCCGACACCACCATCGCGGTCGTCGCCACCGACTTCACCAACGTCATTCCCGCGAAGGCGGGGATCCAGTGTTTATGCATTTTCATCACAGTTGAGCCAGTTTCTGCAGCATCTGATCGGAAGTGGTGATCGCCTTGCTGTTGATCTCGTAGGCGCGCTGGGTCTCGATCATGTTGACCATTTCCTCGACCACGTTGACGTTCGAGGTTTCGACGAAACCCTGCATCAGGTAACCGCTGCCGTTGGTGCCCGGCGTGTTGGCCTGGGCGGTGCCCGAGGCGCTGGTTTCGACGTACAGGTTCTCGCCGCGCGATTCCAGGCCGGCCGGGTTGATGAAGTTCGACACCTGGAGCGAGCCGATCTGGGTGGTGGCGGTGGTGCCGGCGGTGGTCACGGACACCGTGCCGTCGCGGCCGACGGTGATCGACACCGCGTTGTTCGGCACCGTGATCGGCGGCTGGATGACGTAGCCGCTGGAGGTGACCAGCTGGCCGTTGTTGTCGGTCTGGAAGGAACCGTCGCGGGTGTAAGCCTGGGTGCCGTCCGGCATCAGCACCGAGAAGAAGCCGTCGCCATTGATCATGACGTCCTTGGCGTTACCGGTCTGCTGGGGGTTGCCCTGGGTGTGGATGCGCTCGGTGGCGACGGTGCGCACACCGGTACCGATCTGCAGGCCCGAAGGCAGCTGGGTCTGTTGCGACGATTGCGCGCCGGGCTGGCGCACGTTCTGGTACAGCAGGTCCTCGAACACCGCACGCGACTTCTTGAAGCCGTTGGTGCTGACGTTGGCGAGGTTGTTGCTGATGACGTCGAGGTTGGTCTGCTGGGCTTCGAGACCGGTTTTTGCGATGTAGAGCGAACGAATCATGGTGTTCTCCAAAAAGAAGCTCGCCAAACCTGCTGCGCGTTGCACTGTTGGTCTGCGATGCTCGCTGTACCTTCGTACAGCTGCGCTTCTCGACCAACATTGCCGCCGCTCGCGACGGTTTTTCGAGCTTCTTGTCCGGCAACGGAGAAGATCCGTCACCCACCATGAAATTATGTCCCAGCGGCAATCAATTCAAAGCAAGGATCTGGGCGGCTTTCGCAGCGTTATTCTCGGCGTTCTTCAACAGGCTCATTTGTGTCTCGAAAGAACGTGCCAAAGTGATCATGCTGACCATCGAGTCGACTGCCGACACGTTCGAGCCTTCCAGCGCGCCGCCGGCCACCTGCACCGCCGGGTCGGCCTGGGCACTGGTGCCGTCCTTGAGGCGGAACATGCCGTCGTCGCCGCGCACCAGGTCGGCTTCGTTCGGATTGACCAGCTTGAGGCGGCCGAGCACGGTCGCCGTGGCCGGCACGGTGGTGGTCGACAGCGTCGACACCGAACCGTCGCTGCCGATCGAGACCTTGGAATCGGGCGGGATCGTGATCGGCCCGTTCTCCCCGGCCACGGTCAGGCCGTTCGAGGTTTCGAGGATGCCGTTGGGGCTGACCTGCAGCGAACCGTTGCGCGTGTACGACTCGGTGCCGTCCGCCATCTGCACGGCGATCCAGCCCCTGCCCTTGACCGCGACATCGAGATCGCGCCCGGTGACCTGCAGCGCGCCGGCCGAGAAATCGCTGCCGACCGTGTTGTCGACCACGAAGGCGCGCGTCGGCAGGCCTTCGCTCTGCACCGGCACCGCCCGGAAACTGTCGAGCTGGGCACGGAAGCCCGTGGTGCTGACGTTGGCCAGGTTGTTCGACGTGGTGGCCTGCTGCTCCATGATGTGCTTGGTGCCGCTGGCGACTGTATAGATTAAGCGATCCATTTCATTTCCTCGACTGCGCCCGCACGTCGTTCCCGCGAAAGCGGGCATCCATGCTGACTATCAGAATGCGTTTCATGCGCGTTTCGCCGCATGGCCCGAAGTACGGCTTCGGTGCCTCGGCATGGGTCCCCGCCAAGGCGCCCGGCTAGGGCGGGGACGACGGCACGTTATTAACGCAGGTTGACCAGCGTCTGCAGCACCGAATCCTGGGTCTTGATGGTCTGCGCATTGGCCTGGTAGGCGCGCTGCGCGGTGATCATGTTGACCAGCTCGGCCGTCAGGTCGACGTTCGAGGATTCCACTGCCGACGACTGCAGCACGCCCAGGCTGCCGGTGTCGGGGGTGCCGACGGTCGGGGTGCCCGAGGCCGAGGTTTCGGCCCAGGCGTTGTTGCCCAGCGGCTCCAAGCCGTTGACGTTGGTGAAGTTGGCGAGCACGACCTGGCCCAGCGGCTTGGTCTGGCCGTTGCTGTACTGGCCCAGGATGATGCCGTCCTGGCCGGCCGAGAAGCGCTGCAGCTGGCCGGCGGTGTAGCCGTCCTGCGACGTCGCCTTCTCGCTGGTGTCGGTGCCGTACTGGGTGCTGCCGGCGAAGCCCAGCTTGATCGCCTGCGTGGGCACGGCGCCGGTGTCCGGGTAGATCGGGAAGTTGACCGTGAGCGGCAGGGTCTGCGGCATCTTGGCGGCCGACAGCGCGCCGTTCGAGTCGAACACCAGCGTGCCGACCGGAACGCCGGGCACCGAGACCGAGGCGGCGATCTGGGCGTCGACCTGGTCCGGGGTGTAGCCGGCGGTGCCGCCGGCGCTGGTGGCGGCGGCCTGGATCGCGGCGATGGTCTCGCTGTTGGCGCCGGCGGCGGTGGCCGCGCTGACCACCGCGCTGGAGGCCGCGCTGGCATACGCGGCCAGGGCCGCGGTCACGGCGGCGTTGTTGACCGGCACCGCCTTGGTGGCGGTGGTGTAGGCGTCGCGCGCCGCGCTTGCGCTGGTGTCCGACTGCGAGGCGGCCGCCACTTTGGCGTTGGTGAGTTCCATGCCGTCGCTGCCGGCGTAGACGTCCCAGGTGCCGGAACCGGTCTTGACGTAGTACAGCGACATCACGTGCTCGTTGCCCAGGGTGTCGTACACGCTGACCGGGGTCTGCTTGTTGTAGCTCGACGCGTCGTCCGCATTGAACGGGTTGGTGGTCGGCACGGTCGCGCGCGAATCCAGGTTGAGCGAGGTGTCGACCTTGCTGGTGGCAACCGGATCCAGGTCGGCGGTGTCGATCTTCAGGGTGGTCGGGGTGCTGGCAACGATCTGGCCGGAGTTGTTGACGCCGTAGCCGGTCAGGTTGGCGCCCTGCGCGGTCACCAGGTAGCCGTTCTTGTCGAGCGAGAACTGGCCGTTGCGGGTGTACTGGATGGCGCCGCCGGTTTCGGTGCGGAAGAAGCCGGCACCGTTGATCGCGATGTCGAGCGAGTTGTTGGTGGTCTCGATGTTACCCTGGGTGAACTGCTGGGCGATCGCCGCCACGCTCACACCGATACCGGGGGTGGTGTTGCTGCCCGCACCGTTCAGCGAACGCGCGTAGACGTCGGCGAACTGGGTGGTCGAGCCCTTGAAGCCGACCGTGCTCGAGTTGGCGATGTTGTTGCCGATGACGTCCAGCGACTTCGCTGCGCCGTTCAAGCCGCTCAGGCCCTGTTGGAAAGACATGCTTTACTCCCGTGAATGCTGAAATCTGGTCTGAAATGAAGGATGTAAGCGGTCCGCTTACAGGACTTGCTTGACGTCGGCCAGCTTGATCGAGCTGTTCGAGCTCAGGTTCAGCTTGACGCCGTCGGTGCCGCTGGTGGTCACGCTCGACACCGCGCCGAACGCGAGGCCGGTGGCATCGGTCAGGGCGCTGCCGTTGCGGGTCGCCACCACCTTGAAGGTATAGCTGCCGTCGGCCAGGGTGACCGGCTTGCCGCTGCTGTCCAGCTTGGTCGCATCGGGGATGCCGTCCCAGGCCACCGGTACCACGCCGGCCTGCTGGGCGCCCAGGTCGATGGTCTGCACCTGGTTGCCCTTGGCGTCGCTGACGACCAGCTGAACGCTGTCGGCGGCGGTGCCCAGTTCCACGCCCATGATGCCCTGGCTGCTCGCCAGGCTCACGCTGTTGCCGGGGGTCAGCACGCCATGGCCGATCAGGTTGGTCGCCTCGATCGACTGCGAGCTCTGGTAGCTCGACTTCAGCGATTCCAGCGTCGTGTTCAATTTATTGACGCCGGTGACGGTCTGCAGCTGGGCCAGCTGGCTGGTCATCTGCGCGTTGTCCATCGGATTCAGCGGATCCTGGTTCTGCAGCTGGGTGACCAGCAGGGTCATGAACTTGTCGGTATCGGCCGACACGCTATCGGTAGCGGTGCTGTCGGTGGCGCTGCCGTTCATGGTGGCCATCAGGCTGTTGATGGTGGACGTGGAGCTCGTGGTGGAGGTGACGGACATGGGAGCCTTCGTGGATTAAGCGGGATTATTGGCCAATGGTCAGGGTCTTCATGAGCATGGTCTTGGCCGCGTTCATGGTTTCGACGTTGTTCTGGTACGAGCGCGAAGCGGACAGCATGTTGACCATCTCGTCGACCACGTTCACGTTGGGCATCGACACGTAGCCCTTGTCGTCGGCCAGCGGATTCTTGGGGTCGTACACCTGCTTCAGCGGCGACGGGTCCTCGACCACCTCGCGCACCTTGACCGCGGTCGAACCGCCTTCCATCGGCACGGCCTCGAACACGACCTGCTTGGCGCGGTAGGCTTCGCCGCTGGCGCTGGTGGCGCTGTCGGCATTGGCCAGGTTGCTGGCGGTGGTGTTCAGGCGCTGCGACTGGGCGCTCATCGCCGAGCCGGCGACGTTGAAGACATTAAAGAGCGACATGCTTACTGGCCTCCCTGGATCGCGGCAAGCAGGTTGCGGATCTGGTGGTTGATCATCGTGATGCCCGCTTCGTAGCGCAGGCCGTTGTCGGCGAACGCGGTGCGTTCGGTGTCCATGTCGACCGTGTTGCCGTCGACCGCGCCCTGGGTCACGCCGCGGTACAGCACCGGGGTACCGTCCGGCAGGGCCTTCCCGTCGGCCGCCGCGCCGGGCGTGGCGATGTGCCCGGCATTCGTCGTATTCAACGGGCTGCCGGCACTGCCGCTGCGCGCCAGCGCGCCCTGCAGCGCATTCGAGAAATCGATGTCGCGTGCCTTGTAGTTGGGCGTGTCGGCGTTGGCGATGTTCGACGCCAGCAATTCCTGGCGCTGCGAGCGCAGGCTCAGCGCCGTTTCGTTGAAACGCAGGTATTCGTCGAGTTTGCCGATCATATGGACTCCGTTTGCTTACCGCAGAGCAAGTTTCGTTGGGACAGCATGGATCATACGAGGGTTGCGGGTCTTCCAATCGGGCAATAAGGGCACCCAAAACCGGGCTATTCGAAGTTTCACTACGGAATCAATCGGCCTAAGATGGCAGCGTTGAAGAAACCCGCCTCTCTGGATTCCCATGAAACGCATACTTGTTACCGCCCTGCTGCTGGCTTCCGGGCTGGCTGCCGCGCAGACCCAGCCGGCCGCCGGCCGCCCTGACGCGGGCCGCCCTGACGCGGGCCGCCCTGACGCGGGCCGCCAGAATGTCGCTGCCCTGCGCACCGTGGTCGAGCAATTCCTGAAGACCGAGACCGCCGGCCTGCCGGGCGAGGTGTCGGTGAAGGTCGGCGTCATCGATGCGCGCACCGCGCTGGCCGCCTGCCCGGCGCCGGAAGCCTTTTTGCAGCCGGGCGCACGTGCCTGGGGCAAGACCACGGTCGGCATCCGCTGCACGGCGCCGTCCAACTGGACCCTGTTCGTGCAGGCCCAGGTCAACGTCAAGGCGGATTACGTGGCCGCCGCGCTGCCGCTGGCCCAGGGGCAGCCGATCGAACAGGGCCAGCTGGTGTTGGTGAAAGGCGACATCGCCGCCATGCCGAACGGCATTGTCACCGACATGGCGCAGGCCATCGGCCGCACGCCGACGGTGTCGCTGGCGGCCGGCACGCCGCTGCGCCTGGATAATCTGCGCAGCAAGCCGGTGGTGCAGCAAGGCCAGGCGGTGCGCCTGGTGTCGAACGGCAGCGGTTTCTCGGTCTCGGGCGAAGGCAAGGCGATCGGCAACGCCGGCGAAGGCCAGGTGGTGCAGGTGCGCACGGCCTCGGGTTCGGTGATCAGCGGCACGGCGAAAGCCGGCGGCATGGTGGAAGTGGCTTTTTGATTGAACAATGCGCGCGCCTAAGAGCGCCTAACAAAACCTTCAGGGCAAGGCGCATCGCCGAAGACAGTACGAAAGTACGGCGAGGCGATGCAACGCAGCCATGGAGGTTTTCTTGGGCGCGCGCCTAAAGTTTTCGGCAACAGCACCGATAACGACAGCAGATCCCGGACTTTCGGCTCCGACCTGTGAAGGATGATGCTGTGAAAATCAACGATACACTCAAAGGCAACACAGGCATTCCGGCCGCCACCACACCGGCCACGAATGCCAGAACCAGCGACGCTGCGGCCGCAGCCGCGAGCGCGACCACGCCTGCCGCCACCGATACGGTGCGCCTGTCTTCGCAAGGACAGGCGCTGGCCTCGGCCGGCAGTGCAAACCAGGTGTTCGACAGCAAGAAAGTCGAACGCATCAAGGCGGCCATCGCGGATGGCCAATTTACCGTCAACTCGGAGAAAGTGGCAGACGGCCTGCTGGAAACGGTACGCGGCCTGCTGCATTCCCGGCAAAACTAATTCATCTACATGGCCATTGCATCCCCCGGCGCAACCCTGCGCGACGAACAGCAACTGATCGCTTCCCTGCTGGAAGTGATGAAACAAGAGCAGCAGTTCCTTGTCAGTGCGGATGCCGATGGCCTCGCCTCCCTCACGCCCGAAAAGCTGAAGCTGGCACAACAGGCCGGCGCGCTGTCGCGCATGCGCCACAAGGCACTCGATGCGGCCGGCTTCGCCGCCGACGAAACCGGCATGGAACCGTGGCTGGCGGTCGGCGGCAACGCCGGCGCCCGCGCCGACTGGGACCGCCTGCTCGACCTGAGCCGCCAGGCCAAGGAGCTCAACCGCGTCAACGGCATGCTGGTCAGCAAGCAGCTGGCGCACACCACCGGGGCGCTGAATGCCTTGCGCGGCATCCAGGGTGCGGCCGGCACCGGCGGCATGTACGGCGCGAGCGGGCAGACCTTGGGCGGCGGGCCTTCGCGGCGTTTCGTCGCCGGCTGAATTTCCTCCAGAGTCCGGGCCACGGTAGGGTGGGCTCTCCGAGCCCACGCGTGACGTTCGCTTGACGCCGGCTTGCGCGTGGGCTCGGGGAGCCCACCCTACGCGCATGACATATTATTTCATCAGAGCAACGCTGCTGAAAGAATCTTTCATCATCTGCTCCAGCTGCTCCGGCCACACCGGCGGACTGAAATAATAGCCCTGGATCTCGTCGCACCCGTTGTCGCGCAGGAAGGCCATCTGCGCCGCGGTCTCCACGCCCTCCGCCACCGCCTCCAGGTTCAGCCCGTGCGCCAGCGCGATGATGGCGCGCGTGATGGCAGCGCCGTTGGCGTCCTCGACCACGTCCTTGACGAACGAGCGGTCGATCTTCAGCACGTCGATCGGGAAGCGCTTCAGGTAGCTCAGCGACGAGTAGCCGGTGCCGAAGTCGTCGATCGACAGCGCCACGCCGAGCGCCTTCAGCGAACGCAGCACCTCGGCCGCTTCCTCGGTGTCGCGCATCACCGTGCTTTCCGTGATCTCCAGTTCCAGCGCGGCCGGCGGCAGGCCGCTGTCGGCCAGCACCGCCGCCACCCGCTCGGCCAGGCCGGCCTGCTGGAACTGGCGCGCCGACAGGTTCACCGAGACCCGGCCCGGATCGAAGCCCTCGGCGCGCCAGCGGGCGGCGCGGGTGCAGGCTTCGCGCAGCACCCACAGGTCGAGTTCCTCGATCATGCCGGTCTCCTCGGCCAGTGGGATGAAGCGCATCGGCGGCACCAGTCCCAGCGTCGGATGGCGCCAGCGCACCAGCGCCTCCATCCCGACCATGCGGCCGCCGGCCAGGTCGACGCGCGGCTGGTATTGCAGCGTCAGCTGGCCGCGCTCCAGCGCATGGCGCAACTGGGCCTCGAGCTCGACCCGCGCGCGGATCGCGCCCGCCATCTCGGCGGTGTGGAAGCGCAGGCGCCCCGGCCCGTCGGCGCGCGCGCCGCTCATCGCCAGCTGGGCCATCTGCAGCAGCTCGGACGCCGAACACGACGCGGCGGGCGCCGCGGCCGCATCCGCCTGCGCCGCCGGCAGCAGCGCGATGCCGACGCTGGCCGTCAGGAACACGCGCTGGCTGCCCAGCAGGAAGGGTTCGCGCATGCAGCCGAGCAGGCTGTCGCCGAGCGCCGCGGCGGCGTCCGGGCCGGACTGCTTCTGCACCACGATGAATTCGTTGCCGCCCTGGCGCGCCAGGGTGTCGCCGGCGCGCAGGCAGCGCGACAGGCGCGCCACGCATTCGCGCAGCACCTCGTCGCCGCCGGACCAGCCGTAGCCGCTGTTGATCTTGCGGAAGGCATTCACGTCGAACACCAGCACCGCCAGCGTGCGTCCGTCCTGGCGCGCGGCCAGCGCCGCCTCGTCCAGCGTCTCCAGGATGCGGCGCCGGTTCGGCAGCCCGGTCAGGGCGTCGTAGGTGAGCTGCTCGACCAGCGCGCGCTCCAGGCGCCGCCGTTCCGACACGTCGCGCACGATCGCGATCTGCTGCCCGGTCGGGGTGGCGGCACGCCGCACCTCCGCCGGAAACGGCGCGCCGTGCAGGCGGCGGCCGCATTGGCCGCCGGTATCGCTGTCCTCTCCCGGCGGCACCAGCACGTCCAGCGCCAGGCCGCTGGCATCCAGGCGCGCGATCCCGAACAATTCCTCGGCACGCGCATTCATCATCGCGATGCGCCCGTCCGGGGTGGCCAGCAGGATCGCGTCCGGCGCGCATTCCATCAGGCTGCGGAACTTGTTCTCGCTTTCGACCAGCGAGCGCTCGGAGCGCATCAGCCGCAGATACGGCGCCTGCACCGCCGCCACGTGCACCGCGCCGTACAGGAACAGGTAGGCGATCAGCTTGTAGGCATGGCCGGTGATGCTGAACACATCGTCCGGCGTGGCGTACAGCACGAAGCCGAACCCGCCCAGGCTCAGCGTGGCAGCCGCCGCCGCCAGATAGCGGTCGGTGCGCAGCCGGGTGCGCCGGGCGCGCGCCGCCAGCAGCAGCGCGGCCAGGGCGCTGGCGGCGATGATGGCGATTTCGCAGCCGGTCTTGAACGGCGTCGCGCCGCGCCCCGGGATGCGGGTGGAGGGCAGCAGGTGCGGTGCATCCAGCGCCAGCCAGAACCCGGCCGCGGTCAGGATCAGCGCGCTGGCCAGCGCCAGCCCGTGCGTGCGCCGGCCCACCATGCGCTCGCGCGGCGCCACTGCCGCGGCCAGCAGCGCCAGCGCGCCCAGCATGCGCGCCAGCAGCGAAAACGCGATGCCGCCGGCCACCGCCGCCGGCCCGTTCATGCCGGGCATGCCGCGCACCAGCATGATGTGGCCGACGTCGAACAGGCCGATCGCCAGCGCGGCCGGCGCCAGCAGCGCGACCCGCACCGGCACCCGGCTGCCGATGCCGTGGAAGCCGGTGGAAAAGGCCAGCATCGTCACCACCACCGAGAACACTTCGAGCGTGGTGTGCAGCAGCACGTACCAGCGCGGCTGCAGCGGCGACGTGCCCAGGCCTCCCAGCGCCAGCCAGCCCATCAGCGTGGCCATGACGGCCACCAGCAGCAGCAGGCGCGCCGGCAGCGGGATCCGTGTCAAGGCGCTCATGCCGGCTCGCTTTCGCGGCGGTCGCGCAGCAGCCGCTCGACCTCGGGCGCCGCCAGCGGCCGGCTGAACCAGTAGCCCTGCATCCGGTGGCAGCCGTGGGCGCCGAGGAAAGCCTGCTGGCCGCCGGTCTCGACGCCTTCGGCGATCACGTCCAGCTTCATGGTGCGCGCCAGCGCGATCACCGCCTTGACGATGGCGGCGTTGTCGGCGTCGGCCTCGGGACCGCCGCCGACAACGCCGATATCGCCGACGAAGGAGCGGTCGATCTTCAGGCTGTGGATCGGGAAGCGGCGCAGCGCCGCCAGGCTCGAATAGCCGGTGCCGAAATCGTCGATCGCCAGCTGCACGCCCATCGCCGCCAGGCGCGCCATGGTCTCGATGGCGGCCGCCGGGTTCTCCATCAGCACGCTCTCGGTGATTTCCAGCGTCAGGCAGGACGGGTCGCAGCCCGATTCCACCAGCAGGCGCGCGACGCGCGCCGCCGCGTCCTGCTGGCGGAACTGGCGCGCCGACATGTTCACGCTCATGCGCAGCGGCGCCAGGCCCTGGCGCACCAGCCGCGCCTGCTGGCGCAGCGCGGTGGCCAGCACCCATTCGCCGATCGGCACGATCAGGCCGGTCTCCTCGGCCAGCGGGATGAAGTCGGACGGCGCCACCAGCGCCCCGCCCTGCGGCTGCCAGCGCAGCAGCGCCTCCAGGCCGACGATGCGGCCGCTGGCGGTGTCGACCTGCGGCTGGTAATGCAGCACGAACTCGTCCTGCAGCAGCCCGCGCTGCAGCCCGGTCTCCAGGCGCAGGTGGGCCTGCGACTGCATTCCCATGTCGGCCGCGTAGAAGTGATAGTGGTTGCCGCCGACCGCCTTGGCGCGGTACATCGCGCTGTCGGCCGCCTTCAGCAGGGCCGCGCTGTCCTCGCCGTCGCGCGGGTACAGCGCAATGCCGATGCTCCCGGTCGGGAACACTTCCTGGCCGCACAGCACCAGCGGCTGGAACAGGCGGTCGAGCACCTTCTGCGCCACCAGCGCCGCGTCCTCGGGGCCGGCCAGGTCGTCCAGCACCACCACGAACTCGTCGCCGCCCTGGCGCGCCACGGTGTCGCTCTCGCGCAGGCAGCCGGCCAGGCGGCGCGCGATCTCGATGATCAGCTGGTCGCCAGCCTCGTGCCCGAGGCTGTCGTTGACGTGCTTGAAGCGGTCCAGGTCGATGAACATCACCCCTACCTCGCGACGCGCGCGCTGGGCCTTGCACACCGCCTGCGCCAGCCGGTCCTGCAGCAGCGCGCGGTTGGGCAGCCCGGTCAGGGCGTCGTGGTTGGCCATGCGCAGCAGCGCTTCCTCGGCTTCCTTGCGGCGCGAGATGTCCTCGACCGCCAGGATCAGGCGCAGCTGGCCGGAGGCCGCCTCGCGCATGGTCGAGGCGCTGACCGCCACCCACACCGTGCGTCCGTCCTTGCGCACGTAGCGCGTCTCGCGCTGGAAGTCGCCGATCTCGGCGGCCGCCAAGCTGGCCACGATGGCGCGGTCTTCGAGCAGGTCGTCCGGATAGGTGATCTGGTGGAAGAAGCGCTGCAGCAGCTCGATCTCGGAAAAGCCGACGATGTCCGACAGCTTGCGGTTCACGCGCAGGAAGCGCCCCTCGCGCGACAGCAGCGCGATGCCGACCGCGGCTTGGCTGAAGGTCAGGCGGAAGAAGGCTTCGCTTTCCTGCAGGCGCAGGCGCGCCTGGCGGCGGAAGGTGACGTCCTGGCCGATCAGCAGCAGCAGCTCGCCGCCGGCCTGGCGCGTGCGGCGGATGTTGAACTCGAACCAGCGCACACCTTCCGCATGCCCGTCGAGCGCGACCGGTACGCCGTCCTGCGGTTCGCCGCCGGCCAGCACGGCGGCGCTGCGCAGCGCCAGCTCGGTGCTCGGGATCAGGCTTTCCAGCGCCGGACGGGCGGCGACGGCATCGTCGGGAATGCCCAGCAGCTCGCTCATGGTGCGGTTGATGGACAGCACGCGGCGCTCGGCATCGAGCACGATCAGGCCGGCTGGCATGCCGTCGATCACCTGTTCTAGGTAATTCTGGTATTGCAGCACGGTGTCTGCCATGTTGGCGGCCACGTCTGCCGCCATTGCGCTTGTGCCGCCGGCCGGCGCTGCGGCGCCATTGTCGTCGTTGTTCAAAATCGTAACCAGGTTGTCGCCGCGCAAGGGCAGCGGCGGGATGATTGCAGACAAGGGGGGTGAATCCGGAAGTGGACCGGGCAATCGTCGGCGCCCGGGCGCATGGCCGGACGCGGTGCTCGCGGGGACTAATGGATTCTTATGCGAAAGATTTGTTAGCGTTCTGCATCTTTGCATTCTATCCATTAATTGCATCCGTATCGAGCAATCGATACGACCAATAGTCGATTTGTTGCGGCAATGTAGCATCGGAAACATTGCAGACCAAGTTTGGCGTTGCGGCTAAGCAATATCTCCGAAGCTACAACGCGTTACAACGAGCGTTCCCCTTTCATTCGCAGGAGATCGAGCATGGACGCCAAACGCATCGCCGCCGGCGCGGCACTGGTCTTGACGGTATCGGCAGGACTATCGGGCCTAGCGGCGCAAGCGCAGCAGGCCGCGCAGGCGGCCGGCGCGGTCACCGTCAGCATCACGCCCGAGCGCCGCACGCTGGGCGCGAGCGACGAGGTGGCGGTGGTCGTCACCATGACCAACAACTCGGCCGCCACCGCCTACCTGCTGCGCTGGCAGACGCCGTTCGACGCGGTCGAGGCGCCGCTGTTCGAGATCACGCGCGACGGCCAGCCGGTGCGCTACCTGGGACGCCAGGTCAAGCGCGCGGCGCCCGGTCCCGGCGACTGGATCGCCCTGGCGCCGGGCGCGTCGCGCAGCGTGCGCGTCGAGCTGTCGGCGCTGTACCAGATGGGCACGACCGGCGCCTACAGCATCCGCTACCGCGACGGGGCGCTGCAGCTGTTCGGCACGCCGGGCGGCGCGTCCGCGCTGGCGGCCACGCCGTCGCAGGCGGCCACCGTGTGGATCGAAGGCCGCCTGCCGCGCGGCATGCTGGAATCGGCGCCGGCGCCGGCGCCGGCGGCGGACGGCGCCGGCCTGAGCTACAGCCAGTGCAGCAACCCGCAGCAGCAGGAGATCGCCGGCGCGGTCCAGGCGGCGCAGGCGATGGCAACCGATGCCGAAGGCTACATGCAAAGAAAAATGCCGGGGCTGCGCTACACCACCTGGTTCGGCCCGGTGGACGCCGGACGCACGGCGACGGTGGCGCGCCACTTCACGGCGATCCGGGAAGCGTTCGCGACCAAGCCGGTGACGGTGGACTGCAGCTGCAAGGAATCGTATTACGCCTATGTGTACCCGAACCAGCCCTACAAGATCTACGTCTGCAACGCATTCTGGAGCGCGCCGCTCACCGGCACCGATTCGAAGGGCGGCACGCTGGTGCACGAAATGAGCCACTTCACGGTGGTGGCCGGCACCGACGACTGGGCCTACGGCCAGTCGGCGGCGGCGGCGCTGGCGACCAGCAACCCGGCGCGCGCGATCGACAACGCCGATTCGCACGAGTATTTCGGCGAGAACACGCCGCAGCAGAATCTGCGGTAAAGCAGGCCCAGGGTGGGCACCCCGTGCCCACGCGTGAGGCTAGGTCGATGGCGCCGTATGGCTGAACATCACTTCGGCAGTATCGATCGCACCGGTGGCTTCGAGCTGCTTCACGTCCGACAGGCCCTCCCCCCGGTAACGGATCACGTAGGTGTGCAGTCCCGGCGCGAACGCATAGAAGGGCGTGATGTCGATCGTGTGGGTATGCGCCGAGTGCGGCGCGAGTTCGACGTAATCGGCCGCCGTCATCGGTCCGCGCTTGACCTGGGGGCCGATGTACGCCACCTCGGCATCGCCCGGATGGCGGCGCAGGTCGAACAGGCGGCCGCTGAGGCTTTCATCGGCGGCGATCGCGCGCGGCAGCCAGGCCCGGCGCTCGCCGCGGTTCTCGATCCTGAACGTCACCAGTACCTTTTCATGCTTCGCTTCGACAGTCAGGCTCGCATGTACATTCATCGTTTCTCCTCGCTTGGCGGCACCCGCGGCCGGTACAGGAAACAGCGGAAACAGCGGAAACAACGGACACAGCGGACACAGCGCCGCGCCCAGCAGCAGGGTTCGTCGTCGCATCCTTGCCTCCTGTCGGGTTGAGGCGATTGTGCCACGGCGGGCGCCGCCGCGCCGCTACGGACGATCGCCGCTCCCGGTCTCGACGTTCATGCCGATCCACTTGCGTACGCTGCCGTCGGTGTCGAACAGCGGCGCGGCGCGCACCCGGGTCAGGCGCCAGCCGCCGGCCACGCTGCACACGCGGAATGCGGCATCGACCATGCCCAGTTCCGCCACCGCCCGCTGCCACTGTGCTATCGCATAGTCGCGGTCGTCGGGATGGACGGCATTGAGCCATCCCTGGTCCATCCAGCCTTCCAGCGTCTGCCCGGTATACGCGCGCCAGCTCGGCGAATCGGCCACGACCTTGCCGCCGGCGTCGGTTTCCCACACCGCCACCGCCAGTTCGCCGAGCAGCTCGCGCAGGCGGCGCTCGTTCTTGCGCACGGCCGCTTCGGCGCGCTTGCGCACGTAGATGTCGGTGATGATCACCGCTGCTTCCCCGGTCGGACGTCCCTGAACGCACACCGGCACCGAGGCAACCTCGGTCCAGATCTCGCGGCCGTCGTCCTGCAGGTAAAGCATCTCGATGCCGGGCACCACCGGCTCGCCGCGCAGCGCACGGGCGCCGGGGAATTCCTCGGTGCCGAGCGGGCTGCCGTCGGCATGCCAGGCACGCCAGCGGTGCCCGCGGTCGGGGTCGCGCGACGGCATCGTGCCGTTCGGCAGGTAGCGCTGCATGACGCGGTTCGACAGCACCATCGCGCCGTCCGCACCCAGCACGCACATCCCGACCGGCAGGCCCTCGAACAGGGTCGACAGCCGCGCCTCGCTCGCGCGCAGCGCCTGCTCGGCGGTGCGGCGCGCGCTGATGTCGAAGAAGGTCATCACCGCGCCCGCGATGCGGTCTTCGGCGGTGCGGTAGGGATGCACGCGCACGATGTAGTCGCGCCCGTCCCGCGCGCGCGCCTCGCGCTCCATTGCCTGCAGGGTGTCGAACACCCGCGCCGCCTCGTCCGCCAGGCCGGGATAGTCCAGCCGGTTGGTGATGTGCGGCAGCGGGCGTCCGATGTCGGCCGGGATCACGTTGAAGAAGTCGGCGATGCGCGGCGTGTAGCGCACGATGCACATGGCACGGTCGAGGAAGATGGTGGCGACGCCGGACGAGGCGACCAGGTTGCTCAGGTCGTCGTGCGCCTGGGCCGCCGCCGCCGCCCGGCGCTGCAGCGCCAGGTTGTCTGCCGCCAGCTCCCGGTTGCGCGACAGCGCCGCCATCCGGCCATCGTCCAGCTCGGCCGCGCCGGCGCGCAGTTCCTCGATCGTGGCCTGCATTTCCTCGCAATAGATGCGCATGCCGGCGCTGGACGCTTCGGCCTGCTCGATGGTCTCCAGCAGCTGGGTGCGGGTGCGGCGCAGTTCCTCGTCGAGCTGGTCCAGCAGCGAGCGTTCCGCCGCCGGCGGGTAGCCCGGCGGCGGCGCCACGTCGCCGGCGTCGACGAAGCGCACCAGCATCAGCTCGCCCTCGGCATGCGGGTCGCGGAACGGCAGCACCTGCATGTCGACGCTGCGCATGCCGCCCGCCTGTTCGCAGGGGACCGGCCCGGTGTCGGCCCGGCGTCCGCTCTGGCGCGCCTGGAACAGCGCTGCCCGCAGCGCCAGCCGCAGCGCCGGCAGCACCAGGCCGGCCAGCTCGCGGGTCGGCTCGCCGCCGCCCTGGCGCAGGAAGCATGCCGCCCGTTCGGCGACGTGGACCACGTCGCCGTCCGCATTCACCAGGATGCTGGGCTGAGCCAGCTCGGCATCCTTGTGCAGGTGGATATCGGCGAACGAGAACAGGCGTCCGCGCCGCCGCGACGCCGCGGCCGGCTCGGCGGCGCCGGTACGTCCTGGCACGGCGTCCGGCGGCGCGGCCGGTTCCCCATCCACCTCATCCGCCCCATCCGCCCCATCCGCCCCATCCGCCCCGTCGGCCACGTCCGCCGCCCCGCCCTGCGCCACGCCTGCCTGCTGCGCCGTGCGCGCCACCGGCCGCGCGCGGTAGATGCGCTGCAGCGCGTCGACCGGCTCGAACAGGTCGGGCGCCGCGGCGGCCGATTCGGCGCTGCCCAGCACCAGGAAGCCGCCCGGGTTGAGCGCGAAGTGGAACTGCTGCAGCAGCTGGCGGTGCGCTTCGCGGTTCAGGTAGATCAGGAAGTTGCGGCAGCTGATCAGGTCGAGCCGCGAAAACGCCGGGTCCTGCAGCAGGTTGTGACGGGTGAACAGGATGCGGTCGCGCAGGGCCTTGCGCACCTTGACCTGGTCGCCCTCGCGCGTGAAGTGGCGCTCCAGCCGGGCCAGCGGGACCTGGGCGACGGCAGTCGCCGGATACAGGCCGTTGCGCGCGATCCGGATCGCGTGCTCGTCGAGGTCTGAGGCGAACACCTGGAAGCCGCGGCCGTCGCCGCGTGCCTCGGCCCGGTCGGCCAGCAGCATGGCCAGGCTGTAGGCCTCCTCGCCGGTGGAACAGGCGGCGACCCAGGCGCGCAGCGGCGCCCCGCCCGATACCGGCAGTGCCGGCAGCACGCTGTGCGCCAGGAATGCGAAGGCCTCGCGGTCGCGGAAGAACCCGGTGACGCCGATCAGCAGGTCCTTCAGCAGCGCCTGCGCCTCGGCGGCATCCTTCTGCATCAGCTGCAGGTAGCCTTCCAGGTCGGGCACGGCGCGCACCTGCAGGCGCCGCTCCAGGCGGCGCAGCAGCGTCGGACGCCGGTAGCGGCTGAAATCGTGCCCGGTGCGCTCGCGCAGCAGCGCCAGCACGTCGCGCAGGGTCGCCTGCGGCTGCGCGCCCATGTCGAACGGCGGCGCGCCGGCGCTGTTGCCGTCGTGCGCCCGCGCGCGGATCGCGTGCGCGACGTCGCGCAGTTCGAGCAGCTTGCGCGGCATCCCGGCGGCGGCCAGCACGAAGTCCGCCATGCCGGCGTCGATGGCCGAACGCGGCATGGCGCCCTCCTCGGCGTCGCCCGGCAGCTGGGCGATGGTGACGCCGCCCATCTCCTTGATGCAGGCCAGGCCGGCGGTACCGTCCGAACCGAGGCCCGACAGCACCACGCCGACCGCGTATTCGCGCTGCGCCTCGGCCAGCGTGCGCAGGAAGATGTCGATCGTCACCGGCCACGCCGTGGCGCGCTCCAGCGCATCGAGCACCAGCATCCCGTCGCGCATGCGCAGGCTGCGGTTGGGCGGGATCACGTACACGTGGTCGGGCAGGATCGGCGTCGCGTGGGCGACCTGCACCACCGGCAGGTCGGTGACGCGCTGCAGGACCTTGTCGGGCCATGCTCGGTTGGTCGGGCGCCAGGTGCAGCACGACCACCAGCGCCATGCCGGGGCTGGGCGGCATGTTTTCCAGCAGCGTCATCAGGGCGGCGTAACCACCGGCCGAGGCGCCGATGCCGACCACCGGGAAGGCGATCCGGCGCGGCGGCGCCGCGGGTTCGGATGGGGCCTGATTCTCCGTTTCCATGCGACTGAATGTGTGATGACGAGACAGCGTCAACGATAGTGCATGGCGGGCATTTGCGGGCGCACCGGAGGACGCCCGCCGGCGGCACCCGCTTGGAGCGCCTGACAAAACCTTCAGGGCAAGGGATGCGGCCGGCCGACGCATCGCCGAAGACAGTACGACAGTACGGCGAGGCGATGCAACGCCGCCATGGAGGTTTTGTCGGGTGCTCTTATTCGGTGCCGGTGCCGGTGCCGGTGCCGGACAGGATGGTCACCGCCACCCGCCGGTTGCGCGCCCGCCCGAGCGGGTCGTCGTTGGAGGCGAGCGGCTGGTTGGCGCCGCGCCCCACCGCCGCCAGGCGGCGTTCGGCGATGCCGTTCTCGATGAACAGGCGCACCACGGTGCTGGCGCGCACCGCCGACAGTTCCCAGTTGGACGGGAAGGCCGGACTGGCGATCGGGGTGGTGTCGGTATGGCCCTCGACCTCGAGCGCGTGCGGGTCGTCCTTCAGCAGTTGCGCGACGGTCTGCAGGGTCTCGCGCGCGCTGCCGGTGAGGCCGGCGTCGCCTTCCATGAACAGGATGCTGGCATTGATGTCGATCGTCACGCCGCGCGCGTTGCGGGTCACGCGCACCTTGCCGCTGCGGACCAGGGGCGCGAGCACGCTGTCGAGCTTTTTCGCCAGCAGGTCGAGGCGTTCGCGCTCGCGCTTGGCGGCCTCGAGCCGCTTGTGGGCGATGATGTTCGACAGCGGCAGCGCCTCGACCTCGACCTGGGTATTCGGCCGGGTGGCCGCGCCGCGCCCGCCGAAGGCGTCGCCCAGCGCTTCCGACAGCACCGTGTACTTGCCGACGTTGACCACGGAAATCGCGTACATCACCACGAAGAAGGCGAACAGCAGCGTGATGAAGTCGGCGTAGGAAATCAGCCAGCGCTCGTGGTTCTCGGTGTCTTCCTGGTAGCGTTTGCGGCGCGGCATACGATCGTCGACCCGGGCTCTCAATGCTCGGCCAGCAGGCAGGCCACGCGCTCCTCGATCACGCGCGTGTAGTCGCCGGTGGCCATGTCGTGGAAAACGTCGGTGAGGATCTCGTACTCGGCCACGCGCTCGGTGACGATGCCCTTGATCTTGTTGCCGACCGGGTAGAAGAACAGGTTGGCCAGGCCGACGCCGTACACGGTGGAGACGAAGGCGACCGCGATGCCGGCGCCCAGGCGCGACGGGTCGCTCAGGTTTTCCATCACGTGGATCAGGCCCAGCACCGCACCCAGGATGCCGACCGTCGGCGCATAGCCGGCTGCCGATTCCCAGATGCGCGCGGCCTGCCGTTCGCGGAATTCATAGTTGTTGATTTCGGTGTACATCAGGCCGCGCAGCTTCTCGGGCGGGATGCCGTCCACCACCAGGCGCAGGCCTTTCTGGACGAAGGGGTCGGCCGCAGCCATGTACTGTTCCAGCGACAGCAGGCCGTCGCGCCGCGCCGACAGGCTCCACAGGTGGATCTCGCGCGCCAGCTGCGGACGGCGGTCGGCCGGGGGCACGAACACCCAGCGCAGCATGCGCAGCCCGCGGATGAAGGCCTTGCGCTTGGTCTGCAGCAGCACCGCGCCGAAGGTGCCGACCACCACGATCGCAAACGCGGCCGGCTGCAGCAGCGAGGACATCTTGCCGCCGTCGAGCGAATGACCGACGAAGATGCCGGCCAGCGCCAGTGCCAGCCCGAGCAGGCTGGTCAGGTCCACGCACGCTCCTTCAGGTAGGCGCGCAGGCGCGCCACCGCCTGGGTGTGCAATTGCGAGACGCGCGACTCCGACACGCCCATCACGGCGCCGATCTCCTTCAGGTTGAGCTCTTCCTCGTAATACAGGCCCATCAGCATCTTCTCGCGCGGCGGCAGCGCATCGATGGCGTCGATCACGGCCTGGCGGAAGTCGGTCTCGAGCAGCGCGCGCAGCGGATCCTCGTCGTCCGTGGCGTAGCGGTCGAGGAAGCTGTCGCTGCCCTCGTCGCCGTCGCCGCTATGGAAATCTTCGTAGTACAGCAATTGGTGGCCGCCGGAATCGCCCAGCATGTCCTGGTAGTCGGCCAGCGACAGCTTGAGCGACTTGGCCACTTCCGACTCGCTCGGCGGGCGGCCCAGCTGCTGCTGCAATGCGTTCATCGCGGCCTCGACCTTGCGCATGTTCTGGCGCGTCGAGCGCGGCATCCAGTCGCTCGAACGCAGTTCGTCCAGCATGGCGCCGCGGATGCGCAGCACCGCATAGGTCTCGAACTGGGCGCCGTGGTTTTCCTCGTAGCGGTTGATCGCGTCGAGCAGGCCGATCATGCCGGCCTGAATCAGGTCGTCGACCTCGACCGACGGCGGCAGCTTCGCCTTCATCTGGTGGGCGAGACGCTTCACCAACGGCATATGCTCCGTCAGTAAAGTATTTTTGTCCGCTTTCCCTTTGACCGTGTACATGGTTCCGATGAATGATGAAGTCCGTGACGCCACGCCGCTCAGGCGGCCCTGCCCTGCATGCCCGCGCCGGTGCCGGTGAAGCGGCCCGCCAGGCGGCGGAACGCCACCGAGGCGCCCGCCAGCGGGAACGCGTCGACCACTGCACGGCCGAGGCGCGCCGCGCGCTGCAGATACTCGTCGGCGGGCACCGAGCCCATCGAGCTCAGCGTTACTGCCAAGTAACGAGTTGCTGCGGATGACATATTATCGTATACCACCTTGGCCTCGGCTTCGGTCGCGCCCGTGACCAGGATGCCGAAGGGCCGGCGGCCCAGTTCCTGCGACAGGCGCTTGATCAGCGCGTAGGCGTTGGTGATCGAGGCGGCGCTGGTCGAGACCTGCACCACGATCTCGGACGCCGCCAGCACCGGCACCGGAAAACCGCCGTCCGCCGGGAATTCGCCGTCGACCATGATGATCGAGCCGGCCGACTGCTTGACCAGCACGTCGAAGGTGTTGGCCAGGCGGCGGGTGTCGTCGCTGCTCTGGAAGGCACGCGCCACCGGATGGGCGGCATGGCCCATGTCCACCACCGAGAACCCCTGCGGCACCGCATGGATCACCTGGTTCAGCGCGCACTCCTGGCGCGCCACCTGCAGCAGGCTCGGACCGCGGTCCACGCCCAGCCGGCGCGCCACGCCGTAGTCGCGCTCGCAGGCATCGACGATCATCACGTCGTTGCCGGACTGCGCCAGCGAGGCGCCCAGGTTGACCAGCATCGCGCCCTTGTCGTCTTCGGGCGTGGCGGACAGGAAGGTCACGATACGCGGTTTCGGGCCGGCCAGCATCCGGCGCAGGCCTTCGGCCTGGTCGAAGTCGAAACTAGCCAACATACACCTCGCGCAGCGAACGGTCGTTGTTCAGGTTGCCCAGGCCGGCCATCATCAGCGGCAGGTCGGCGTCTTCCAGTTGGGCGGCAGCGTCGCGCTTGCCGCGGAAGGCGCGGTCGACCAGCATCGCGCGGTCGGCCAGGTGCAGGTCTTCCGGCACGCGCTGGCCGTTCGAGATGTAGTGCAGGTTCAGCTTCTGGCGGATCATCACGTCCAGCACGTTGCCGATCGAGGCGGCTTCGTCCATCTTGGTCATGATGCAGCCGGCCAGGCCGCTGCCCTGGTAGGCGCGCACCACTTCGTTCAGGGTCTCGTTGGTTGCGGTCGCGTTCAGGCACAGCAGGCGCTGCACGTTGGCGCCGCTGTCGGTCAGCATCGCCACCTGCTCGGTCACCATCTGGTCGCGCTGCGACATGCCGATCGTGTCGATCAGCACGGTGTGCTTGTTGCGCAGCTCTTTCAGGGCGATGCGCAGGTCGGCCTCGTCCTTCACCGAGTGCACCATCACGCCGAGGATCTTGCCGTAGATGCGCAGCTGCTCGTGGCCGCCGATACGGTAGGCATCGGTGGTGATCAGCGCCAGCTTTTCCGGGCCGTGGCGCATCACGCAGCGCGCGGCCAGCTTGGCGGTGGTGGTGGTCTTGCCGACGCCGGTCGGGCCGACCAGGGCGAACACGCCGCCGCGGTCGAGGATGGCGTCTTCGTTGGCCATGGTGGTCAGGTTGCGGGCCAGCACGGTCTTGATCCAGCGCATCGATTCGGCGGCGTTCTTACCAGCCGGCATCTTGTCGATCAGGTAGCGCGACAGGCTGGCCGAAAATCCGGCGCCCAGCATCTCGCGCAGCACCATGGCCTTGTTCGGCTCGCGCTGCTGGGTGCTGCCCCACGACAGTTCCGACAGCTGGGTTTCCATCATGCCGCGCATGGCGCGCAGCTCGCTCATCATGCCGTGCATCTCGGCGGCAGCCGATTCTTTTGCCTGGGCGACTGCGGCCGACATCATGGCGGTCATCGCGGCCATGTCGAAGGCCGGCGCTTCCGGGGCGGTGGCGCGGCGGTTGGCGTAGGTCTGCGGCGCCGGCTCGTCCATCGCGTGCAGCGGTTCCGGCGCGCGGCGGATCGGCGCGGCTTCCTGGAACGCCGGTGCAGCCTGGAAGGCGCGCGCGGCCGGGGCGGCATCGAACGACCGCGCGGCCGACGCAGCATCGAAACGCGCAGCCATCGCCTCGTCGAACTGGCGGCTCACCTGCGCGCGCACGCTTGGCTCGGGCTGGGTGTCCACGTGCAGCTGCGGGCGCGGCGCGTCCATGTCGGAGGCGGCCGACGGCGAGGCCAGCGAGGCGACGTCGTCGTTGTCCAGCGCCAGGATCTCGACCACGCCGTCCACCGGGCGGTTCGACAAGATGACCGCGTCCGGCCCCAGAGCCTCGCGCACCTTGCGCAGGGCTTCCCGGGAAGTCGCAGCTGTAAATTTCTTCACGTTCATCTTGATGTTCTCCGCTTGGCAAGCAGTGGTATGACGGTTGGTCGGTATCGGTTGGAATGAATGGCAATCCCATGTACGGATGAGATTATTGACGATGCCGGGAGGAAACGATCTTGGGAAAAGGATGGGGAAAGCGGCTTATTTCGATGTAGAGCGCGTAGGCGTCCCGGCAGGCATCTTGAAGACCAGCACCAGCGGCGCCGAAACAGGCCAAGCCACTCTTTCCGTTAAATCTGTATGGCTGGGAGGCCAAGCTGCCGTCTTCGCAGAGGAAGTTACTTTATCGACAACACCGGCAAAACACTCGAGCGTACCGCGAGCAGCCGTGGCCGGCATCCGCGGGGCACCATGAGAGCATCGACGTAGGCGGACGCTTCCAGGTCGAGCCCATCTCGGTCGATCCGGGAAAGAAGCTGTCGCTACAGATGCACCGCCGCCGCGGCGGGCACCGGGTCATGGTGTCGGCACGGTACACGTGAGCTGCCGGCTCGGCTCTGGCAGACCGCCAGTTTCTTGCATTCGGATCGGCATCGCGCCCGGCGGCCGTAGATGTTGCGTTACGGGTGCCGCGAACACGCCCATTTTGGCGCACTTGAAATTGCCCTCTTCATCGTCAACTGGTGTAATGAATCGTGCGCCATCCCAATAGTCAAGTATGCAACACTACGTTATATTGCCATTTCGGCAATGTCGTTGCATTTATGGTCATGCTGGGATTATTGAATCAAATTGTGTTCAATTGTAACGACCACAGATAAAGCTCATGTTAGACTGTGTGTACAGAAACACTTGACATGGTCATTTTGAAAGGCCAGAAAATGAAGCTCAGACTCCCGAAGCGCCAAACCGAAACTCCGGCCGCCGAAGCCTTTCTCGTGCAGTTTTCCGAGACGCTCGACCGTAGTATTCCTGGTCTGAGAACGGTGTTCATCATTGCCGGGCTGATTGCCGCCGCAGCGCGCGTCGGCGCCACCGCTGATTTCCTGTTCGTCACAGGCCTGCTGTTCCAGCTCGCGATCTGGTTCGAACACTGGTGGATAGCAAAACGGACCCGCTGAGGGTCCGTTTGTTATTGCCGGTAGAGGTCGAGTCCTACTGGATTTTCGCACTGGCGCGCATGACGCCGCCGATCCTTCCTGCCACACCCCAACGGCCACGTACCAGGCGGCCATACACTGCAATGTAGATCGCAAGCTGTGCCAGGACGATGCCAAAGCTGACCGGCGCAGAACCGCCGAAGGCTGCACTCACCGCCACACACGCAGCGACACCCGGTGCGATCACGCAAGGCACTGCGGCATTGCGCTTCCATGGACGTGCTGCATCCGGACGCACGTGCTTGAAGACCACGCGGCGGAACACCAGCGTGTGCAGGTGCAGCGCATCCGGCGCGCCGGGGCTGACGCCCTGGATGACCTTGCGACGGTAAATGCTGAACAGCACTTCGATGACCGGGTAGGCGCAAATCGCCAGCACTTGCCAAGCATTCACGCCCGGATTGCGCACCAACAGCAGCACGGCCATTTCCGACACCCAGAAGCCCAGGAAATACGCGCCGCCATCACCGAGGAACAGCTTGCCACGCGGGTAGTTCAGCGCCAGGAAACCCAGCGCGGCACCGATACCCAGCGCGCCCAGGATGGCAACGAAGGTGTCGCCGTTCTGCATTGCGACTGCGGCCAGGCCGCCGGCCATGATGACGATGGTGCTGGCCGACAGGCCGTTGAAACCGTCGATGATATTGATGGCGTTCGAACCGCCGGCCACCACGATGGCCGTGACCAGGACGGCAAACGGCGTGAAAGCCAGCAGGGCATCCACACCCCACAGATCGAGTTCGTTGACGGTAGCGCCCAGCACGGCGCTGGCGATGACCGCGCTCAGCGCGGTGGCCGTCAGGCGTGCCCGCACCGACACGCGCTTGGTCATGTCTTCGATGAGGCCGGCGGCAAAGGCTGGCACGCTGGCGGCCAGCAGCAGCAGCACGTCGCCGAAGCGGGCTGGGTTCAACAGTTCGGGATTGAATTTGCGGAAAATCAACAGTCCGAGCACTATGCCGGCGACGACGGCAAGACCGCCGATACGCGGCACCGCCGTGGTATGCACTTTCTGTACGCCATCCAGATCATGATCGTGAGACAAGCCACCATGCCACTTTTGCGAAAGGACGATCAGCAAACTGACGACACCACTTGCGGCCAAGGCGGCCAACCCGAGCTGAAAGAACTGAATTTCCGGCATTACTTAATTTCCTTTGCGCGTGAAGGCCGCGTCGACAGCATGTGCTTGAAGATGACAGTGCATCAGTGAGGTTTTCTGGTCCAGGTGCTGGGGACCAGCCGACGCCTCGCGTTCTAGTTTTTTGTCCTGTTCTAAGAACAACGGAAATGTTAGCACAGATCAATACCTCCAATTAACTTTGTACTGCTAGCGAACTCAGCCTGTTGTGACACAACAACCGCACAGGTCACTTTCGTACTTGACGCATCAACAAAAAAGGGCGCCGCAGCGCCCTTTTTGGTCATTGCCATTACTACAATTACGCCATGCCCACCAGGCTGGTTACGCGGATCGTCTTTGTCTCCGGAACTTCTGCATGAGACAGCACCTTCAACTGCGGCAACGCCCGACGCAGGAAGCGCGACAGCAGCGTGCGCAGCGGTCCCGGCACCAGCAGCACCGGGGTCAGCCCCATCGCTTCCTGCTGCTGGGTGGCGTTGGCGGCCTGCTGGACGATGGTGTCGGCCAGGCCCGGTTCGATGCCGGTGCCGTCGCCGCCGGCGTTCAGGGCCTGCACCAGCAGGCGCTCCAGGCGATTGTCGAGGGTCATCACCGACAGCTCGTTGGTGCCCGGGAACAGCTGCTGCACGATGGCGCGGCCCAGCGCCACCCGCACCAGCGCGGTCAGGTCGTTCGGGTCGCCGACGCCGGCGTTTTCGGACAGGGTCTCGATGATGGTGCGCATGTCGCGGATGTGCACGCCTTCGTTCAGCAGGTTCTGCAGCACTTTCTGCAGGGTCGACAGGGTCACGACCTTCGGCACCAGGTCCTCGACCAGCTTCGGCGCATCCTTGGCCAGGTGGTCCAGCAGCGCCTGCACTTCCATGCGGCCCAGCAGGTCCGACGCGTGGGTCGTGATCAGGTGGTTCAGGTGGGTGGCGATCACGGTGCCGGCGTCGACCACGGTATAGCCCATGCTCTGCGCGTCGTCCTTCAGGCCGGCGTCGATCCAGATCGCCGGCAGGCCGAAGGCCGGATCGACCGTCACCAGGCCCGGCAGCGTGCCGCTGGCCATGCCCGGATTGATCGCCAGGAACTGGCCGTTCATCGCTTCGCCGCTGCCCACTTCCACGCCCTTCAGGGTGATGCGGTAGGCGGTCGGCTTCAGCTCCAGGTTGTCGCGGATGTGCACCGGCGGCGCCAGGAAGCCGACTTCCTGGGCGAACTTCTTGCGGATGCCCTTGATGCGCTTGAGCAGCTCGCCGTTCTGGCCCTTGTCGACCAGCGGAATCAGGCGGTAGCCCACTTCCAGGCCCAGGGTGTCGACCGGCATCACGTCCTGCCAGCTCGCCTCTTCCTGCTCGGCCGGGTTGGCCGCGGCCGCGCCGCCCGCCGCGCCGCCGGCAGCGGCACCCGCCGCGCCCGCCGCACCGCCGGCGGCACGGGCCGCACCGGCTTCTTCCGGCGGCGCATTCTTGTTGCGCTTCTCGATCATGTAGCCGGCGCCGATCAGGGCGCTGCCCAGCAGCAGGAACACCAGGTTCGGCATGCCCGGGATCAGGCCCATGCCGCCGATGATGCCGCCGGTGATGTACATGACCATCGGGCGGGCGAACAGCTGGCCCACCAGCTGGGTGCCGACGTCCTGGTCGCTGGCCACGCGCGAGACGATCATGCCGGCCGCGATCGAGATGATCAGCGACGGCAGCTGGGCCACCAGGCCGTCGCCGATGGCCAGCAGCGTGTAGTTGGTGATGGCGTCGCCGAAGGCCATGTCGTGCTGGACCATGCCGACGATCAGGCCGCCGATGATGTTGATGACGGTGACCAGGATACCGGCGACCGCGTCGCCGTGGACGTACTTCGAGGCACCGTCCATGGCGCCGTAGAATTCCGCTTCCTGTCCCACTTCGGCGCGGCGCGTCTTGGCTTCCTGCTCGCCGATCAGGCCGGCGTTCAGGTCGGCGTCGATCGCCATCTGCTTGCCGGGCATCGCATCCAGGGCAAAGCGGGCGCCCACCTCGGCGATACGGCCGGCACCCTTGGTGACGACCACGAAGTTGATGATGGTGAGGATGATGAACACCACCAGGCCGACGGTGTAGTTACCGCCGATCAGGAAGTGGCCAAAGGCTTCGATGACCTTGCCGGCCGCGGCGCCGCCGGTGTGGCCTTCGGTCAGCACCACGCGGGTGGACGCGACGTTCAGCGCCAGGCGCAGCATGGTGGTGACCAGCAGCACGGCCGGGAAAGCCATGAAGTCGAGCGGCTTGACGGTATACAGCGCGGTCAGCAGCACGATCACCGACAGCGCGATGTTGAAACTGAAGAACAGGTCGAGCGCGAATGCCGGCAAGGGCAGGATCATCATTGCCAGCAGCAGGATGATCAGGACCGGCGCCGCCAGCGCGTTGCCGCGCCCTGCGATGCCGCTCAACCAGCCTGGCAATCTGAAACCGTTCATGCGTACCCCGTTCGTCAGTGTGATGTTGTTGGTGCTTACCCAGAAACAACATTATTGCTGATGCCCAGCGGAAACGATTTGGCGAGGAGACGGGAAATACCGGTCCATTTCCCCTCCTCGCCCGGAAAAACCGGTGCGCCGGACCGGCGGGCGGACGCTCGCCTTACTGCGGCGGGTTCGGCGCGGCGCCCGGCTTGGCCGTCTGCGAGGCCGGATTGAAGGGGTCCAGTTCCGGCGGCACCGCCAGTTTCTGCGGACGATCCGGGTACTGGTCGCTGGTGCCCTTGGTGTAGGCGCGCAACTGGTAGACATAGGCCAGCACTTCGGCCACCGCCGAGTACAGCGCTTCCGGGATCTCGTCGTCGATGTCGGTGTGTTTATATAGTGCACGGGCCAGCGCCGGCGCTTCCAGCAGGGCCACCTTGTTTTCCTTGGCGATCTCGCGGATGCGGGCGGCGACCTCGTCGGTACCCTTGGCCACCACGCGCGGCGCCCCGCGCTGCCCGTCGGCGTATTTCAGCGCCACCGCGAAGTGGGTCGGGTTGGTCACGACCACGTCCGCGGTCGGGACGTTGGCCATCATGCGCTTGCGCGCCATCTCGCGCTGCATCTGGCGGATCTTGCCCTTGATCTGCGGGTTACCGTCCGATTCCTTGGATTCCTGGATGACTTCCTGGCGCGTCATCTTGAGCTTGTTGGCGTAGTGCCACATCTGGTAAGGACCGTCCAGCAGCGCGATCGCGCCGAGCGCGCCGACCATGGTCAGAAACGCCTTGGCCAGCATGCTGGCCAGGTGCGGCACGGCGGTGCCGAAGGGTTCGGAGACCAGGCCGATCACCGCATCCCTGTTGCTCATCACGACGTACCAGGCGACCGCGCCCACCAGCAGCGTCTTGGCGACCGCCTTCAGCAGTTCGACCAGGGCATTGGTCGACACCATGTTGCCCAGGCCGCGCATCGGATTGAGCTTGCCAAAGTTCGGCATGAAGGACTTGGCGCTGAAATTCCAGCCGCCGATCACCAGCGGCGAGGCCAGCATCACCAGCAGGACCGCGCCGGCCAGCGGCAGGCAGGCCAGCAGCACGCTGACGACGTCCTGGGTAATGCGCTCCATCAGCACGGCCGGGTTGTAGACCTGCTCGCGGTCCAGCGACAGGCCGCTTTCCAGCACGCCCGACAGCCGGGCGATCAGGCCGCCGCCCATCATCCACAGGCCGGCGCCGGCGGTCATCAGCACGGTGAAGGTGCCGACCTCGCGCGAACGCGGGATGTCGCCTTCCTTGCGGGCCTGGTCGAGCCGTCTCTGTGACGCTGGTTCGGTTTTTTCTGCGTTGCTGGCTTCCGCCATCCTGGGCTCCGGTTGAGATTCCGAAGCGGATTATTCCAGAGGTTGCCGCGGCGCCATAGATGAAACAAGCGGGAAATGTGACGTTAAATCGACGACAAACGACCACGGTCGTGGAAATACGTGAGATTGTTTTCGAACATTTACTGTACACTAATGTGTTGCGGGCAAGTGGGGAATTTCTCACACTTTCCGCCGGGAGTTGCCAGATCGGCAGGCCTAAAGTGAACTACAGCAACATTTAGTTGCTATAATTGATTAGCAACTGAGTATTGCTGCAGATGTCCCTTCAATTGAATCAAAGGATCTTCATTATGAAAAAAATTCTCGTCACCGGCGCAATCCTGAGCCTGCTGTCGGCACCTGTTTTCGCACAGGAAGCTAACACCGCTGCTGGCCAGACCGGCACTGCTGCTACCGGTACCGCTGCAACCGGCACCGCTGCCAGCACCGCATCGACCGGCGGTTTCTTCGGCACCACCGGCATTGCCGGCCTGTCGACCGGTGCTGCAGTTGCTATCGGCGTTGCCGTGGCTGCTGTCGCTGTTGCTGCGTCGGACAACGATTCGACCACCAACCACTCGACCACCACCCACCACTAATCCTTGCCTGGACGCTTGCGCGTCCGGCATCGAAGGGTGTTGTAAAAAAATCGGCCGCTTCCGCGGCCGATTTTCTTTAGTAGCTGCCCTTCCAGGCGATACTGATTTCCTTGGGGCCCGGGCTGATCGCCAGACCGGAATACGTGTTGTTGCGCTGCGCTTTCCACAGCCACGTACCCACTGCGGTGCCCAGCAGGCCGCCGGCCACGACGTCCGACACCCAGTGCTGGCGGCTGGCGGTACGGCCGAGGGAACTGACGGCCGCCACGCCGTACAGCCAGGGCATGTCGTATTCCTGGGCGAACGGCGTCACCGCGGCAAACGCAACGGTGCTGTGGTTCGACGGGAACGATGCGTCCGAGCGGTTCGAAGTACGCTTCCACTGGCCCAGCTCTTCGTTCGGCCGCGCACGTGCGAAGGCCTGCTTGGCGCCATACGACAACGCGGCTGCGCCGGCGATGGATTGCAGCGAAATCAGGCCCATGTTCTGCGCCCGGGCGTCGCCGAAGGCGACTGCCGCAGCGGCGCCACCCGCGAGCACCACCGGCATTGCCTTGCCGACGTTGCCCCAGGCGCGCACCACTTCCGAACCCTGGTGCTTCTTCATGAACCGGTCGACCGGCTTGTCCAGCAAGGCGCTCGCCAGGATGGCGCCGCCGGCCACCGCAGTGCCGCGCGCCCATTCGGGCAGCGTCGGCGTGGTCGATACCGACTGCTCGACGCGCATGCGGAAGGCCGGCCATGGGTTGGCCATCGGCCGCACCGGCGGATTCACATCGGGCAGGTTCTGCTCGTCGCGCCGCTCGGCGAAATTGCCCAGGCCGTCAAACGTGTTCATGTCGCGCCGCGGGCGCTCCATCATCTCGTACAGGTCGCCCGGGCTGGCCACCATCTGGCCGACGTCGCGCGTCCAGGGCGACAGCGCCACACCGGCGACGGCCTGCGAATCCTGCGGCAGCATGATGTTCAACGGCACCGACAGGAACACGCCCTTGTCGTTGTAAGGATCGGACGGCGTACCCGGATTCGTGATGTCCTTGCCGTTGGTCTTCGTGTACCAGACCCCGATTTCCATCCCCGACGTGAAGCGGCGCTTGAACTCGACGCGTACGCCCTCGTCGCGCGCCAGGAAGCGGCCGGCGCGGGCGGTGGCGGTGATGTCGTACGGCAGCTTGTAGTGCAGTGCGCCGATCGCGGTCACGGTCTTGTAGTCGCGCTTGTCGAGCCAACCCTTGAAACCGCGCTGCTGCAGGGCATCGACGGAAAGATCCGCCGCCCAGCGGCTGTCTTTCGGCAGATACAGGGCCTGTCCGCCAATGCCGCGGTACATCTCTTCATAAAAGCCGCCGGAAGCGCGCAGGTAGACGCGCTCGGACGGCATGATGTATTTGTTGAGCAACGCCCGGTTCAGCTTGAAGCGGCCGCCGCGTTTGTACTCGGCAACGTCGGTACGCACGTGCGGCAGCAGGCTGTTCGAAGGCTGGGTCACGGCGGACACATTTTCCAGCACGGTCAGCTTGAAGTCGCTGTTCAGGTAGAGACCCTGTCCCAGGCGGCGGTCGTAGTTGGCCGCGGCCCACAGTTCGTAGCGCAGCGCGCCGCTTGGGTCGTTGAAGAAGAACGAGGTCTTGGGCACTACCTTGAACCGGTTCGCCTCGCTGTCCTCGGAGCTGACCTGGACCATGTCGCCGTCGCGTCCGACGCGCACGCCGAGACGGCCGTCGTCCTTGATGCCGCTGAACAGTTCCTGGTCGTCGCTGGCGGCGTCGCTCGGGCTGGCATAGCGCACCAGCACGGTCGAGCGGAACGCATCGCGGTCGACCAGGCCGGTCAGGTAGTCGCTCAGGCGCCGCAGGTCGTGGAACTCATAGGTGACGATGGGCTGCTCGAGCCGGGTATAGGTAATCTGGAGGTCGCGCGTGCCTTCGGGCGCAAAGGCGATCGCGGTGCGGGCGGCGCGCCCGACGGCGCGTCCGGTATTCGCGATTCTGCTGTTGGTGAGCGCGATCTTGAGCAGGGCGCCATCCATTTCCACGCGGACGTTCTTGAAGTCCTGTTTTACCAGCGCTTCGACCAGCGCCGCCGCCTGCCCGGGATTGTCCTGCCAGCTGGCGACGGTGCCGCGTGCAGGCGCATCCTTGGCCTGGAACGGCGCCGGCTCGAGGAACTTCGGAATGAATTCACGCTCGGAAAACGGGATGCTGACGAAGGCGTTGGCACTGAAATGATCGCGGTGACGCGCGACCTGCGCACCCAGCCAGCCCCAGCGGTATTCGAGGGCGACCGCCGGACCCTTGTCGCGACTGCCGGCCGCGGTCTCGGCGGCGCGGAAATCGTTCTTGTAATCGTTGGCGTCGTACTCCGCCACCACGGCCCAGTGCGGCGCAACCAGCGGCACCCAGCGGACACCGGCGAACACGCCGTCCGGCCGGCGCTTGCCGTAGCCGATGCTGGCCTCGATGTTGCGCATGCTGCCGAAGGTCTTGGTGGCGACGATGTAGCTGCCTTTGAACAATGCCGTACCGAGCAGATCGGTCTTGCCGACCGCGACCGTCGGACGCCAGGTGCCCTCTTCCCACAGGCGCAGCTTGGCATCGAATACCTTGTCCTTGTAGCGTCCGTAACCGCTGCCGTAATTGCCGCTGTCGTTGGTAAAGCCCGGAATGCCGTTGATCGAGACGTAGCGTCCGGTCACCTGCAGGAACGGCAGCAGTGTCGACGTGGCCCAGAAACTGCCGTAAGGGCGGTCGTAGCTGTAACCCGTGCTGAAAGTGCCGTCCGGTTCGACCCAAGCGCTGGGCATGTTGATGTAACCGGATTGGCCTTGCGTGGTAGGGGTCGTGGCGAGCGCGTTGGCTGCGCCCAGCATGAGCCAGCCATAACACGAGTATTTGAGGGAACTTTTAAGCACTATTGATACCAATATATACCGGGCGCGGGCGCGCCCGTAAAGCAGTGAGCCGGACAGGGGGAGAGCCGTCCGCCGCGGCGCAGCAGGCGCCGCCGCGGCACGGATTTCAGTCGAACAGGTCGGCTGCCGACAGCGGCTTGGCAGCCGCGTCCTTGGCGGCGAGTTGCGGCGCGAAGTCGATCGGCCACGCGATACCGATTTCCGGATCGTTCCACAGCAGGCTGCGCTCATGCTCGGGGAACCAGTAATCGGTTGTCTTGTAGAGAAACTCGGCGGTTTCCGAGAGCACCACGAACCCGTGGGCGAAGCCCGGCGGGATCCACATCTGCCGATGGTTGTCGGCGCTCAGGGTCTGTCCGACCCAGCGTCCGAAGGTCGGCGACGAGCGGCGCAGGTCGACTGCGACATCGAATACCTCGCCCTGCACCACCCGCACCAGCTTGCCCTGGGCATGCTGGATCTGGTAGTGCAGTCCGCGCAATACGCCCCGGGCCGACTTGCTGTGATTGTCCTGGACGAAATCGACGTCGAGCCCGGTCAGCTGGCGGAAATCGCGTGCGTTGAAACTCTCGAAAAAGAAACCGCGCGCATCGCCGAAAACCTTGGGCTCGAAGACGACGATTTCCGGAATCGCGGTGGGAATGGAGGTGAATGGCATGCTTGGTCGTCTTATTTGAGGAGATTCAGCAGGTAGTGTCCATAGCCGTTCTTCGACAGCGGCGATGCCAGTTTCTGAAGCGCCGCGGCATCGATCCAGCCCTGGCGGAACGCGATCTCCTCGGGACAGGCCACCTGCAGGCCCTGGCGCTTCTGCAGGGTGGCGATGAAGCTCCCCGCTTCCAGCAAGCTGTCGTGGGTACCGGTGTCGAGCCAGGCATAACCCCGCCCCATGACCTCGACGGTCAGGCGACCGCGTTCGAGATAGCACTTGTTGACGTCGGTGATCTCCAGCTCGCCGCGCGCCGACGGCTTGATGTCGGCCGCGATGCTGCACACTTCCTGGTCGTAGAAATACAGGCCGGTCACGGCGTAATTCGATTTCGGGACCTTCGGCTTTTCTTCGATGCTGATGACGCGGTACGCCTCGTCGAAATCGACCACGCCGTAGCGTTCCGGATCGTGCACGTGATAGGCGAACACGGTCGCGCCTTCGCTGCGCTCATTGGCGCTGTGCAGCTGCTTGACCAGGTCATGGCCGTAGAAGATGTTATCGCCCAGCACCAGGGCGCTCGGGTTGTTGCCGACGAACTCCTTGCCGATGATGAAGGCCTGGGCCAGGCCGTCCGGCGAGGGTTGCACCGCGTACTGGATGTTCATGCCCCACTGGCTGCCGTCGCCGAGCAGCTCCGCGAAACGCGGGGTGTCGTGCGGGGTGCTGATGATGAGTACGTCGCGGATGTCGCTCAGCATCAGGGTGCTCAGCGGATAGTAGATCATCGGCTTGTCGTACACCGGCATCAGCTGCTTGCTGACGGCCTGGGTGACCGGATACAACCGGGTTCCAGAGCCGCCGGCAAGAATGATCCCTTTGCGTTTGCTGTCGAACATGAGTGCCTCTCTAGAAGATTTGCTGCAGTACGTGGCGTACGCCGTCCTGCCACGGCGGCAGGCGCAGGCCGAAGGTGTCTTGGAAACGCGTGGTGTCCAGCCGCGAATTCGCCGGCCGCTTTGCCGGGGTCGGATAATCCGCGGTGGCGATCGCGGCGATCGATTCCGGGCCGGCCTTCAAGGTCTTTCCTGCAGCCAGGGCTTCGCCGACCACGAAGCGGGCATAGTCGCACCAGTTCGTTTCGCCGGCCGCGGTGACGTGATAGGTGCCGTAAGGGAAAGCATCGGCGCCTTCACGCTGGAACTGGCGCACCAACTGGGCGGTCAGGTCGGCCAGCAACGCGGCCGAGGTCGGCGCGCCGAACTGGTCGCCCACGACCTGCAGGCGTTCGCGTTCCGCGGCCAGACGCAGCATGGTCTTCGCAAAATTGCCGCCATGCGCCCCCACCACCCAGCTGGTACGCAGGATCAGGTGGCGTGCGTGGCTCTGCGCCAGCAACACCTCGCCCTGGCGCTTGGTACGCCCATAGACGCTCTGCGGCGCCGGCGCATCCTGTTCCGAATACGCGCCGTCCTTGCTGCCGTCGAACACGTAGTCGGTCGAATAATGGACGACCAGCGCGCCCAGCTTCGCGGCCTCCTCGCCCAGCACCCGCACTGCCTCGGCATTCACGGCCTGGGCGGCGGCTTCGTCGCTTTCCGCCTTGTCCACGGCGGTATAGGCGGCCGGGTTGACGATGACGGACGGTGCCAGGCTGCGCACCAGCTCGCGCACGGCGGCGGGATCGGACAGGTCGCACTCGCCGCGGTCGACGGCGACCACGCGGCCGAGTGGCGCCAGCGCGCGCTGCAGTTCGAAGCCGACCTGGCCGTGGCGGCCGGTGACCAGGATCGTCGGCTCAGCCGCCATACTGCTGCCCAACCCAGTCGCGATAGGCGCCGCTGGTCACGTTGCCGACCCAGGCCTGGTTGTCCAGGTACCACTGCACGGTCTTGCGGATACCGGTTTCGAAGGTTTCCGCCGGCTTCCAGCCAAGTTCGCGCTCGAGCTTGGTCGCATCGATCGCGTAGCGGCGGTCGTGGCCCGGACGGTCCGGCACGAAGGTGATCTGGGTCTTGTACGACTGGCCGTCGGCGCGCGGGCTCAGTTCGTCCAGGATCGTGCACAGCGTATGCACGACGTCGAGGTTGGCCTTCTCGTTCCAGCCGCCGACGTTGTAGACTTCGCCCACACGGCCGGCTTCCAGCACGCGGCGGATGGCCGAGCAGTGATCCTTCACGTACAGCCAGTCGCGGATCTGCTGGCCGTCGCCGTAGATCGGCAGCGGCTTGAGCGCCAGCGCATTGTGGATGCACAGCGGGATCAGCTTTTCCGGGAAATGGTATGGGCCGTAATTGTTCGAGCAATTGGTGGTCAGTACCGGCAGGCCGTAGGTGTGGTGGTAGGCGCGCACCAGATGGTCGCTGGCGGCCTTGGTGGCCGAATACGGGCTGTTCGGCTCGTAGCGATTGGTTTCGCTGAAGGCCGGATCGTCCTTGGCAAGCGAGCCATAGACCTCGTCGGTCGACACGTGCAGGAAGCGGAATGCCGTCTTGTCCTGTTCGCCCAGGCCATTCCAGTAGGCGCGCACCGCTTCCAGCAGGTGGAAGGTGCCGACCACGTTGGTCTGGATGAAGTCTTCCGGGCCGTGGATGCTGCGGTCGACGTGGCTTTCGGCGGCAAAATTGACGACAGCGCGCGGCTTGTGCTCTTTCAGCAGGGCGCTGACCAGTTCGACGTCGCCGATATCGCCCTTGACGAACTTGTGCGCCGGGTTGTCCTTCAGGCTGGCGAGGTTTTCCAGATTGCCGGCATAGGTCAGCTTGTCGAGGTTAATGACAGGCTCGTCCGATTGTGCAAACCAGTCGAGGACGAAGTTACTGCCGATGAATCCGGCGCTGCCGGTGGTGAAGATCATAGATGTGCTCCAAATGCGCGAGTCTTACAAGGGTGCCGTGACTGTTTTCGGCACGGGCCGCCGCTCAGTTGCTCAATGTATAAACCAGTAATTCTAATCTGAACCGTCGTGGCGTATCGACCAAACTTGCAGGCGATCACTTTTCAAAGGAAAAAACTCCCTTGCCGCCTCGATAAGTATGCAAAAAACAACTTTTCCTCACCCTGCCCCGCCCTGGCGGTGCATCGGGCATGCGCCATGCATGCAGCCGTTCACGAAGTGCGGTTGATGTTCTTGATGCACGAGCGATTCCGCGCACTGCGTTGACCGTCGAAGAACCAGCCCCACTTGTTGAAGTAGCTGATCGCGGAACGCACGTGATAGCTCAGCAGGCGATAGTTGCGGTACGAGCCTTTGGCGTACTCATGCACGACCACCGCCGTCGGCACGTACAGCGATTTGCCTTTCATGGCAAGCCGCCGTACCAGGTCGACATCTTCCATGTACATGAAATAGCGCTCGTCGAAACCGTCGAGTTCGAGCAGCGTGCTGGAACGCGCGATCAGGAAGCAGCCCGACAGGGTCGGCACTTCGGAGGGGCGGTCCTGGCAAAGCTCGTGCATTTCATAGCGATAATCGAGCTTTTGACGGATGCTGCGAACCGGAACAAAACGGCGCACCAGCAGGTCGACCGGGGTCGGCAACAGCTTGCACAGCCGTTGCAGAGAACCGTCGGGATAAACGATCTTCGGCATCGCCACCACCAGATCCGGATCTTGCTGGAACATGACGCCGATACGATCCAGGACGTCCGGTTCGAAACGGATGTCGGGATTGAGGATCAGGTGCAGGTCCGAATCCGGGCAGGCCCGGCGAATGGCGCGGTTATGGGCAGCGCCGAATCCGATATTCGCTTCGTTGTGCGTGAACACCACCCGGGGATGCGCAAACAACTGGCTTTCCAGGGCCGTCGGCGAATTATCGACGACATACAGCACGCCGCTCGGCACCGCTTCCAGGAAATTGGCGATGGCAGCTTCGAACTGGTCTTTGCGCGAGCGGTAGAGAACCAGGGAACCCGATATTTTCATTATTTAAAACCTCTGTGATTCTTCAGGCAACAGCAGCCTGGGACTGCAGGTAAGCGACGGCACTCCGGTAACCGTCGACGACCGCCGCCGGGGGCGAATAGGAAACGGGTTGGATTACCGGTTCAGAAGCGAGCTCGAGTATGCGATCGACCACTTCCGGAATGGTGGCGCGAAACTGCGCGCCACCCTGGAAAAACTCGACGAACACCGGACGCTGCACCAGCAAGGTCGGGATATTGGCAAGCAACGCGGCGGCGATCGGACGGCCAAAACCTTCGTGATCCGCGACCGACGCGATGATCCGGATTTGTTCCAGAAAGCGCGTCAGCGAACACTTGTCGCTCTCTACCAATTGCAGATCGATTTCCGGGAATTGCCGCACGAGTTCCTCGTAATACGCCGTCTTGTGGCCGTACACGAGAAAACGAACCCGCTTGCCGGCATTGCGCAGCAAGATCTGCGCGAACAGTTCTGCATAATTCTTTTTCGCGGAATCGGTGCCGAACAGGCCGACGTGCAGAGGCCCGCCCGGTTGCGCCCCGACCGGCGCCACCTGCATCGGTGCCGGAAATTTGTTCGGTGCGAACAATCCCTTCGGGTGATCGGCGCCGAGTTTGCCGGCAAAGGCGCGGGCGTCGGAATTGTTGATATAACCGACCCGGCATCCGGAAGTCGCCAGGGATAACCTCAACAGCAATTCCTTGACTTTACCTTTGAAGCCAAAGAACGGAAACACGTCGTGCACCACGATCATCTGCTGCGAGATGAATGGCAAAGGATGCGACGACGGCGTATAGATGAAATCGCCGCGCAGGGCGGCACGCAGGACTTCGCGCACCAGGCTGCCGGCCGTGCAGGACACGACTTCCACACCTGGCAAGACCTGCCGTGTGGCATTCGCCAGCGAGGCGCGGACGAGGATTTTCCGTACTTTACCCAAGTCTTCCGACAGGTAATCGACGCCGTAATAGAAAAGTCCGTTCGTATTCTTGAGATGATAAAAGTTTGCAACGATCATAATATTGGTCTTACCTCACGCAATACGCTTTTCATGCCTTGGCAAGCGTATTTCGCCATGTCCGCGAACTGGAAATTTCCGCGACGAGGTAAAAGAAGCAGGCTTGCGTCACGATTTTGACGACGAAAACGTTGAACCCATGGCGCATGAAATGCTGGAAATTCAGGGCGAATATCAAAAAGATTATCCAGGTAAATGCTGGCCTTGTCACCCGCGTGAACCACGCCAGCAGGAGCATCGAGGCGACCAGTAATACGACGCCCACCCCACCGAATATACCGACGAAAAACGCGACCGGACTCAATGCAAGGCCGTGCCCGACTTCGCCGATATAACTGTCCTGCAGCGAGGTCGCATATGCCAGCAGCGGCGCACTTTGACCGCTGTTGTGATAGTCGATTGCCCACCCTACCGATGCCTCGACCCCCAGAAACTCGGATGCCAGCGTGTACAAAAGCGTCAGCACGTCCAGTTCGAGCGACGCCCCCGACAGGCTGACGCGGCTGAGACCAATGATGAACAGGATGGCAGGCGCGACCAGCAGGACGATGCGCCATACTTTGTTGCTGGTCTTGCGTGAAACCCCCGCATAATCCATGCGAAAAAAGATCATTGCCGCCGCGAGGAAGGAAAAGATCTTGCCGTTGAAGATCATGTCGACGATGACACAGGCAATGACCAGACAGACGAGGCGGAGATTGGCGCGCGCTGCCACGCTCGCGACAGCCGCGCTGAGCAGCAGATAACTGAGTCCCGGCAGGAGGAAATTATCCATTCCGTCCAGCAGTTCCTCGCGCGAAGCGCCGCCCATCCTCAGCCTCAGTCCAAATAAAGCCAATGCGACCAGATAGGCGAAAAAGATGCCGTACATGATCTGGAAGATTCGCGATGTCGCAATGTCGTCGACCAGGCGGCTGTAGCGCAACGGCGTCTTCGGGAACAGCAAGTGGACCCAGACCAGCATGAAGACGCCAACGATCGCCGAATACAGGTCGCCTTCGCTCTGGCTTGGCGAGTAGATATAGAAAGCGCCTTCGAAAACGAAATGCGAAGTCAGTGCCGGAAAAATGAAATACGCAAGGATCAGAACAGTGAAGAATCGCTTGGTATTGACCAGATTGAAAGTCGAAGTCATGTCAACGGATTGATTGGCTGAATGCGGTCGACGAAGGCTTGCAGCGAGCGGTGGCGACGCATGGCGTCGTTCTTGACCGACAATGGCGGCAGCGTCTGGCGGACCGGATGTTCCTGGCGCAGGAGCGCCTGCAGCTGTTCGCGCGAATCGAACCGCGCCGAACGCCGGGTGACCCCGCGCACGCCGGTGATGTGGCGTGCAATGACCCGCATGCCGCGCTTGTTGGCTTCGCGGATGACGAGCGGCTCGCCTTCCAGCAGGCTGTTCAGGAGCAGGATGTCATTGCCGTCGATCAGGGCGTCCTGCCCCTCCGGCCCCAGCCATCCGGCGAGCACGATCTTGATGTGACGTGCCTTTCCGGCCAGGTCTTCGATCTTCGAACGCAAAGGACCGTCGCCGATGATGACCAGTTCCTTGAAAGGATTGTCTTCAAAGTCTGCCCACTCGATCAGTTCCTCGACGCGCTTCTGCTGGTCGAGGCGCCCTACAAACAGCATCCTGCCCCGCTGCACGGATGGCGCCGGTGCGACGTCGCGAACCAGATTGGGGACGACAAGGGTTTGCACGCCGGTCAATGCGCGAATCACGGTCGCCTGGATCCGGTTGATCGTGACGATCTGCCGATAGAAGCCGCAAAAGCGCGACAGCACGAAGTTGTACAGGTAGCCGGTGCGTCCCCAGGTCGGCACCCGGTCGTAGAAGAACGGCAGGTACAGGCTGAGCGGTACCCAACCGTACAATGCGATCGACGCCGCCACGCCGGCTTCGACCGCGCCGGCCGACACCAGCACCGTGTCCGGCGCACCCAGGCGGCGCCGCAACGCGGTACGGCCGGCAATCCCGTCACGCACCTGCTTCAGCAGGTTACCCGGGCGCAGCAGCAGGCCCTGCAGTACCACGGTACTGGCGCCGGTCTCGGCAAACATCGCCTGGTGCGCTTCCTGGTTGACATAGACGGTGACGTCGGCGATGCGGACGAGATCGCGCACCAGCGTCGCCATTTGAAATTCATGGCCGCCGATGACATTCGTGCAAACCAGGACTGCGATTTTTGCTTTTGCTTGTTCAGCCATAGAGATTACTTGCCGAGCATTTTGGAACGCATGCCCGATAATTCGTGATACACACCCAGACGCCGCGCCAGCCGAGTCAGGCCGCCGCCGTTGTAGAGCGCGATTGCGGTGTCGCGCTTTTGCTGTGCCGATGCCGCTTCGCGGCTAAAGTCGAAATGTCGCTTGCCGGACTGATCGAGTGTGACATTGTACTTGTCAGTGAGTAAGTTACTGCTCTGACCCGACCCATCCTGGCCAATATTTTGGATTTTCGAGACAGTTGGCAGCACCGTACGGGCCCCTTGCCGGAACATTTCGGTACAGAGAATGGCGTCTGGGAAATATTTCTTGTTTTCGTAATCGCGCTTCAGGCTATCCGACACGTACAGGCCGCCATGCCGGTTCTGCGCCGCCAGCACGCCCGCCTTCTTCAGCGCCGGATAACGGTTTACCAGGGGATAAAACTTGTCGTACTTCGCTTTCCACAATCCGTAGCCCCAGGAGATATTCCAGGGATAGAACCAGAAGTCGCCGCCACCGTCGGTGCCCGCGGTCGGCGGCGCATACCCGGATACCGAGAACACCGAGTCGTCGTCCTCGAAATGCTGCAGGCCGCCGTTCACGAAATCGAGGTAGTTACGGGATGAGATATTGTCGTCTTCCATGTTGATGATCATGCCGTGGTCCGACAGGATCGCCTTTTCCGCCATCGGCGGGCTGAGCTTGAGGCCCAGGTTTTTGTCCCGGTACACGCGCACCACTTCGCGGAAGCCGCGCAGGTCATCGACGTAGTTGCGGATGTTTTCCACGGCCGGCTTGTGCGCATCGATGCTCGGCGCGTCGGACACGACGTACAACGTGGTATGCGGCGCCAGGAAGTTCTGCTTCAAGGCCTCGACCGTACGCTTGAAATGTTCGTAGCGGGAGTAGGTGTACAGCGCAACAGGCGCAAGCCTGCCCAGATTCAATGTAGTGTCTTCCATGTAGGTCCGATGTGGAAAATCAGCTCAGGCCGGCGCGCGGGCAGTGCCGCGGAAGGCGGCACGCAGCGCGCCGCGCAGTTCGCGCGACGCTGCCATGGCGCAGGCGAGCGACAGCGCGCCGTAGCAAAGCGCCACCGCGGTACCGGAAAAACGTCCGGGAGACGGCAGCCGCAGCCATAATGAAACGATGAATGGCAGGCTGGCCGCCGCCGCGATGCGCGCGACGTCGTGCAGCAGCCAGCGGGAATGCAGTCCGGGCGCCAGCCTTGCATGCACGAGCGGTATCCATGCCAGCAGATAGAGGACATTCATGATCAGCCAGGCACAGGCGGCACCGGGCCCGCCGTACGCGCGCGCGGCCAGCAAGACCATCGGCAGGTACAGCACTACGAACACCGCGTTGCCGATCAGATGCAGGCGGATATCGCCCTTCGCGTACTGCAGGTAATACGGAAAGGCCGCGATGGCAAGCACGGCGTTACCCAGCGCATACAGGCCCAGGATGGTGGACGCCTTGTGCGCCAGACCGGCATTGCCGGTCCAGCCGAACAGGATTTCGGTCGAAAAGAAAAACAGGGTGAACGCTGCCGGCACGGTCGCGATACACACGATCTGGGTAAAGCGGCGGTACAGCGTTTCCAGTTCGCCCTGCCCGCTTCCCGCAGCCAGATTGGTCAGACGCGGCACCAGTGCGGTGCTGATCGGTCCGCTCAACAGATTGATGCCATTGGCCAGCAGGACGGCAAGCGTGAACTCGCCGTAACTGCTCAGCGGCAACAGCTTCGACAGGGCCAGCTTGTCGACCTGGGTCACCAGCACCCAGACCACGCTGGTGAAGGCCACACCCGAGGCGAAGCGCAGCGCGGGACGGAGCGCGGTCCAATCCCATTGTTTCTCGCTGGAAACGACCTTGGGCATCAGGCGCGCCGATTGATGGATCAGCAGTACGATCTCGAGAGCGGAAACCAGGGCCTGGTACAGGAAGAACGTGACCGGGCGGCTGTCGATGAAGGCCACCACCGGAATCGACAACACGAAACGCAAGGTCGTGATGAAAGAATTGAAGCCGCTGAGCCAGACCTGATTCTCGAATCCGGAAACGATACCCCGGTACAGGCAGGACATCCAGCGCAACGCGATGATCACGCCCATCAGCTGGATCGATTGCACCACGCCGTTCAGGTCCAGCTGCACGATGTTCAGCCATTTCGAGGCGATCAGCGGCGCGGCGAAGAAAAAGGCCGCGGCGCCGGCCACGGCCACGCCGACGAACAGCAGTTCGAGCAGGCGCTTGAGCTGCACCAGCGTGGCGGCCGAGGTGCCGCCGCCGTTGTACCTGGCCACCTCGCGCGACAGGGTGGTGCTCAGGCCCGCGTCGAGGATCAGGAACCAGGCCTGCAGCATGCCGTAGAAACCGACCAGGCCATAGGCTTCCGCGCCCATGTACTTGACATAGGCGGGCACGGTCAGGATACCGGCGGCTGCCGAATATCCCTGCCCGACATAGTTGGCGATGATGTTTCTTTTGAGTTTCATTCCAGCGGCGCTCAGGCTGCCCGTGAGGCGGCATCGCCGGCTTTCGCCTGGACGTATTCGCGGCAGGAGGCACGGAAATGGCCGATCTTCTCTTCGGCGACCGATGCGTATTTCAGGGGTTCCATGTTCCAGCTGGTGCGTGGCACCAGCTGGCAGACTTCGTGGTCTTCCGCGAACACCTTGCGGTTCACCTGTGCGGTCGAACTGAACAGCGGTGCGATGATCTTCTGCCCCTGTTCGCTGGCGGCATGGGCCAGCAGCAGGCGGCTGCTGAAATGCGCGGTCTCGTCATTGCGCGCCGACGGGAAGAAGTGCTGCAGCGAGTACGAGTAGCCGTAGGTCGACGAAATCATCGTGAACGGGAACAGGTAGACGCTCATGTAGCCTTCGTAGCCGTAGTCGATGGCAAACTGCTTCTTCAGCAGGCGCAACTGCTTGTTCAGGCGCTGATTGCCGACCGGCGCATACCAGATCGAATTCTGGCCGTGGTACTCGTTGCGCCCGGCTTCCAGGTGCAGCGTGCCCAGGGTTTCCGGGTGCACCATGCCGATATGGTAAGGCTCGAGCGCGTTCTCGACCGCGACCGCCCAGTACGACTGGTACTCGTAGCTGTTGAAGTCGAAGCGGCCGGAAATGTTGAAGGAGATGTTTTCCAGCACTTCCGCGGTACCGCCCAGCTGATCGTACAGCGCCTGGCGCGGCGTGACGCCGACGAACAGGAAGTCGCCGCACCAGTCGACCTTGTATTTGTTGATCTGCGCGGTATGCGTGGCACAGCCGCCGAAGTCCTCGGTCAGCGGGATCACCATGCGGCCGTGGTTGTAGCTCCAGCCGTGGTACCTGCAGGTCGCCGGCTGGTTGCCTTCGGTGCCGCCGAACATGCGCGCGCCGCGATGCGGACACAGGTTGTCGAATGCGACCAGGTCGCCGGCGTCGTTGAAGACGACCAGGTCGCCCAGGACGGTTTGCAGGCGCAGGTAATCCCCCGGCTGCGGCAATTCGTTCCGGTGGCAGATCAGGTGCCAGTAGTCCCGAAATACGTCTACGTCGAAGTTCATGTCAAAGTTTTTTTGCGGGGGCCGTGTACATCACGGCGTTGGCGGGAACCTTGCGCAGTACCGTGGCGCCGGCGCCGATCCGGGCTTCGGCGCCGATCGTCACTTTGGGAACGACACGGGCACCGCTGCCGAAGAAGCATGCTTCACCGACTTTCACGGAGCCGGTCAGGTCGACATGCGCACTCACGGTGGTATAAGCGCCGATCTCCACGTCATGGCCGACGCTGCTCATGGTATTCAGGGCCACGAAGTCGCCGACGACGGCGTCGGCCGACACCACCACCTGCGGGCATACCACCACCCCGGTGCCCAGCTTGGCCGTTCGCGCGATCACGGCGGTCGGATGGATGACCTGGGCGAAACGGGCGCCGCGCGCGGTCAGTTCCGCAGAGATGCGCTTCTTGGCGGCGGGGTCGCCGATCGCCATCACCAGGCGCTCGCCTTCGCGCGGCCGGTAGTCGTCGATGGTACCGGCGTAGTCGAGCGCGTAATCGAAGCCGTCGAGCGCCGCGGCGCTGGCGTCGAGGAAAGCGGAGATTACCGGGGTGCCGTTGGCGGCCGCGGCATGCTCGGCCCAGCTGATCAGTTCGCGGGCGAACGCGCCGGCGCCGACCAGGATCAGGCGTTCTGTCGTCACTTGCACAGGTAGCCTCCATCGACCACCAGCGTGGTGCCGGTTACCCAGCGGCCGGCCTCGCCCAGCAGGAACAGGCCCGCATTGGCGACGTCGGCCGGCTCGCCGAAGCCGAGCAGATGGCTGTTTTCGTAGTCGGTCACCACGCCCGCACCGCCGCCCTTGACCAGGCGTTCGTGCATCGCGGTCTGGACCGCGCCGGCGGCAATCGCGTTGACCCGGATGCGGCGCCCGGCCAGTTCGCAGGCGAGGGAACGCACCAGCCCGTCGATACCGGCCTTGGCGGCCGAATAGGCGGTCATGCCGACCTGGCCGGAGGCGCCGGCCACGGACGACATGAACACGATGGCACCGCCGTCGGCCAGCGCACCCTTCTGCGACATCGCGCGCGCGATGCCGAAGGCGGCGAACAGCGAGCTCGACATGATTTCATTCAGCTGGGCCTGCTTGGTAAGACGCACCGGACGGATCAGTTCGATACCGGCGGCGTGGAACACGCCGTCCAGCTGACCGTGTTCGGTCACCAGTGTCTTGACCCAGTCGGCGGTGGTGTCGGCGTCGGTCAGGCTGGCCTGCGCGGCCACGTGGCCGCTGCCGGCCAGGCCGGCGAGCACGCCCTGCAGGCGCGCGGCGTCGCGGCCGGCGGCGATGACTTGGCCGCCGCAGGCGGCGATCGCCTCGGCGGTCGCCTTACCGATACCGGAAGAAGCACCGGTGACCAGGTAGCGGCGGCCGGCAAGATAATCGTTCTGGAATGTCGTCATAGTTCGATGGTGTCCGCAACGGCCAGGGGACCGGTCGACAGCGATGCCGATGCCCAGGAGTAGCCGACGCCGAAGCCGATCATGCCGAGGCGGCAGCGGCGCTGTTTCAACTGCTCGGCGATACTGGTCGTCATCAGGAGCGGAATCGAGGCGCAGCTCGTGTTGCCGAACTGGTCGATGTTGAACGGCGTTTTCTCGGCGGGCAGCTTGGACTTTTTGGCCAAGTGCTTCAGCATGAAGAGATTCGCCTGGTGGAACAGGAAATAATCGTGGTCCTCGACCGGCGTTTCGGCATATGCGGCGGTCCTCTCGACCAGCGGCGGCACCGAACGCAAGGTGAAGTTGAAGATCTGGCCGCCGTCCATGTAAAGGCAGGCGGCATCCTTGCCGGCCAGGCGCGGATCGTTGCTCAGCGAATAATCCTTGAAGCCGCCTTTCGGGACGATCAGGTTGGTCGCGCCGCGGCCGTCGGAGCCCAGGATGAAGTGCGCCTGGTCCTGCGCGTCGCCCTGCTCGATCGCGGTGACCGTGCCGGCATCGCCGAACAGCAGCGCGGTGGCGCGGTCGCTCGGATCGACGATCTTGCTGATGGTGTCGCCGACCGCCAGCAGCACGCGGCGCGCGGCGCCGGTCTGGACCATCGTCATGCCCAGCCACAGCGCATACGGATAGCCGGAGCAGCCGAGGTTGATGTCGAAAGCGATGCAGTTCGGGGAAATGCCGAGGTCGGCCTGAAGCGCGCACGCGGTCGCGGGCAGGCGGAAATCCGGCGTCTGCGAGACGAAGATCAGGGCGTCGACGCTCGACGCCTCCCAGCCCAGCTTGGCGAGCAGGTCTTCGCCGGCACGACGGCACAGATCGCGCGTCGTGGTCGCTTCATCTGCCCAGCGGCGGGTCTGGACGCCGATCATCTTGATCACGTCGTCGACCTTGTCCTGGCCAAACATCTCGCCAAAATGGTCGTTCGTCAGCTGCCTGGACGGCACGCAGGACACCAGCCCCGCGATCCGGGCACCACCGACACGTACTTCGCGGCCGATCGGCAAACTCATTGTTACTCCTTGCCTGCCTTGGCAACCAGGGCTTCGATATCGCCGATGGTCTTGCACGCTGCCAGCGATTCGCCGTCCAGGGTCACGTTGAAGCAATCGTCGACCAGGGCGATGGTCGATACGATGGCCAGCGAATCCCAGTCGGCGTTGGCGTTGGTCAGGTCGAACTCGGGGGTGATGGCTTCCGGTTCCACTTCGAAAATCTCAGCCATGCCTTCGTAAAACTTCGTCATTTCATCTTCCTATTTAAAAATTCAAGAGACAAGCGGCCCAGGAATATCCCACGCCGAAACCGATCAGCATCAGTTTTTTTTCAGTGTCGAAACAGCCATTGTCACGCATCGCTGCAAGCGTCAGTGGAATGGTTGAGGACACGGTATTCCCGCACTCTTCCACGTGGATCGGGAATTGCGCTTCGCTCACTTTGAGCTTCTTGCGCAGCGCTTCGAGCATGAAGCGGTTCGCCTGGTGCAGCACGAAATAGTCGATCGCTTCGGTGCTCGTGTGCGACTTGTCCATCAGCGCCGCAGCCGCGCGCGGTACCTCGCTGAGGGAAAAAGCCATGATCTTCGCGCCCGCCATGTACAGGTTGTCGCGCGAGCGGACGTTGCCGGAATCGTCGGACTGCTCGACGGCGGTTTCGGCCGAGCGCGGCGTACGCGCGCCGCCGGCTTCGACGATCAGGTTGTTCGCACCGCTGCCGTCGGTACCGAAGACGAACGGACCGATCTGCGGCTGCTCCGCGTCGCAGGCTACCACGGCGGTCGCGGCGGCGGCGTCCCCGAACAGCGTACGCACGCTCTTGTCGAGCGGGTGGATGTACTTCGAATACGTGTCGGCGGTCAGCACCAGCACGCATTTCGCCGAACCGCTTTCGATCAGCCCCTTGGCCAGCGACAGGCAATACACGAAACCGGAACAGCCGAGGTTGACGTCGAGCGCGCCGGCACTCGTGGAAATGCCGAGCCGGTCCTGCAGCAGGCAGGCCGTGGTCGGCAGGATGTAATCGGGCGCCTGGGTGCACAGGATCACGAAATCGACATCTTCCGGCGCGATCGTGCCGCGGGCAAACAGCGCGCGCGCGGCGGCGAAGGCGAGATCGCCCGCGGTCTCGTCCTCGCCCGCGACGTGGCGCGTGCGGATCCCGGTCTTTTCGAAGATCTTGTCGGCGCTCCAGCTCGGATACAGGGCCGCCAGCTCGTCGTTGTCGAGCACTTTCGGCGGCAGGTAGCCGGCGAGATCGGCAATCTTGGCGTAACGCGTCATGTCGCTGACCTCAAGCCTGACGGCGCTGCGCGCCGAGGCGCAGGACGTCGATGACTTTCTGCTGCGCCTCTTCCGGCAGATTCGGATAGATCGGCAAGCACAGGATCTGGCGCGCGGCCTGAGTCGCGACCGGCAGACGGCTCGGATCGGCCGACGGCATGCCGCGGTACATCGGAAATTCCGAAATCAGCGGATAGAAATAGCGGCGCGCATGGATGCCGTGCTCGCGCAGCTTCTGGTAGAGCTCGTCGCGGGTCAGCGGATAGTCGGATTCCACCAGTACCGGGAAATACGAATAGTTGGCCCATTCCTGGCCCCATTCGTGCAGGCACTTGAGGCCCGGGATGTCGGCGATCTGGCGGGTATAGCGTTCGCCGATCCTGCTGCGCGCTTCGATGGCGCTGGAGACCGATTTCAGCTGCAGCAGACCGAAGGCGGCGTTGATTTCGCTCATCTTGCCGTTGATGCCGGGCGCGACCACCGTGGTCTCGTCGACAAAGCCGAAGTTCTTCAAGCGATCGATGCGCACCTTGGTCTTCGCGTCCGGGCAGACGATGGCGCCGCCTTCGAAGGTGTTGAAGACCTTGGTCGCGTGGAAACTCAGCACCGACAGGTCGCCGTAGGTCAGGATGCTGGTGCCGTTGCGGCGTACGCCGAACGCGTGCGCCGCATCGTAGATGACTTTCAGGTTGTAATTGTCGGCAATGCGCTGGATGGCGTCGACGTCGCAGGGCTGGCCGTAGCAATGGACCGGCATGATGGCGGTCGTGTGCGGCGTGATCGCTTCTTCGATCTTGTTCGGATCCAGGTTCAGGGTTTTCGGATCGATGTCGGTGAAAACCGGCTTGATCCCGTTCCACAGCAGGGAGTGCGAGGTGGCGACGAACGAATACGGCGTGGTGATGACCTCGCCCGTGATGCGCAGCGATTGCAGGGCCGTCAGCAGCGCCAGCGTGCCGTTGCTGAACAGGCTGATGTGCTCGACGCCGAGATAACGGCAGAGCTCTTCTTCCAGCTGCTGGTGGAACGGCCCGCCATTCGTGAGAACCTTGTTTTCCCAGATCTGCTCGAGGTAGGGAACGAACTCTTTCAGGTCCGGCAGATGCGGCTGTGTAACGTAGATCGGCTTGTCGCTCATACTTTCTTTCTCTGGATGTCTTTCGAAACTGCGGCACCGGCACTCAGCGCCGGCAGGTTGCCCTGGTTCCGCATGGCTGTGTTCGAGAGCACAATCTAATACTGGTTTCGCAAAACAATGCTGCTGGCAGCGCGTCTTACTTCTTGCCCACCAAGGACTGCTTTAATTCTGTCCATTTAGCGGCAGAAATCGGGTCACGCAAGGCAACCGCCCGGAATTCGGCCAGCATCGCCATCAGCACCGCGATGACGAAGGTAAGGACACCGGTCATCAGGACGATGATGGCGCGCTTCGGCCTGGTACGGCGCTCAGGCTCGACGGCAGGATCGAGCACCTGGATCAGCGACGAATCCTTGGCTTCGTCGAGTCGCGCCGCTTCGTACTGCTTGGCCAGCAGTTCATAAAGCATCTGATGATACTTCACGTCGCGCAGGATCTTGATGTTTTCCAGGCCCGACTGCTTTTCCGCGGAGGCCGGACCGGCATCCGCCGACGGACGGCCGTTTTCCAGGCGCGCCAGTTCGGCGCGCAGGCTGTTGAGCTCTTCCTGGGCACGGCGATAAGCAGGGTTGCTGGTGGTGACGAAGGCGTCCATCGAATTGAGCTCGATCTCCTTGGCGGAAATCTGGGCACGCAGACGACCCATGGTCTCGACCATGGCGCGGCTTTCGCTGTCGACGCTGACCACGCCACGGGTGTCGAGCGCACGCTTCAATGCGACCTCGGCATTGGCCAGATTATTCTTGCTCAGTTCGAGCTGGCGTTCGAAGAACAGACGGCGCTGGGCGGCTTCGGTGACAGCCAGCACCTTGGTCAGCTTGAGCAGCTCTTCGACGTAGGCATTGGCGAGCTTGGCGACCTGGACCTTGTCCTTGTCTTCGACTTCGATACTGATCAATCCATCCTTGCTCGACGTGATCACGGTGTTATCCGCCAGCTCTTTGCGGGCCCGCTCCTGGAACTCGGTGCCGTAGACCTTTTTCAGGTCGAAACGCTGGATGAGGCTGTCGGCGATCGTACGGCTCTTGAGCATACCGACGTACAGCTCGCTCGGATTTTTCAAACCGGCGCTTCCCGCGACTGCGCCCGCCATGCCGCCCAGCTGGGACAACAAGGCGGCGGCACCGGATTGTGCCTGTTGCGGCGGCAGCAACTTCGTATTCGCCGTGAACGTCGGCGGCAACACCATACTGATGCCGGCAGCCAGGGCCATGGCGATCAAAGGCAGGCCAACAACAAGCTTTTTGCGCTTCGCCAGGATCATCAACAAGGGAAACAGACTCATTTCCCTGCCTTGTTCCTTCGCCGGCTCAACATCATCAAATAACACGTTATTCATAAATATCTATCAATTTCGGACCAGGTAAGTCGTCGATTTAATTGCGCAGTGTCTGGATCGCCGCAGCGCCCAAGCCGAAGTTCGCAAAGATCTGCGCCCACTCGCGAGTACCCTGAGTAAATTTAGTCCAAGCCGTTTCTTTGTCCACTTTGTCCGGAACAACGATGACGTCACCAGGCATGACTTCCACGCCGCCGATGCCGCCGGAGAACCAGCCACGCGAGCTGGTCGACACGACCGTCCCGTCGGTGCGCATCACGAAGGCATTGTCGACATCCGCATCCGCAGTGACGCCGGTGATCTGCAGGTAATCCTTGACGCGCGAATTCGGACGCCACAGGGGGGCGGACTCGATGTTGACCGCGCCGAGCACGTTCACGAAAGCCGGACGGGCAGGCACCAGCAGGCGGTCGCCGTTTTCCAGCTTGATCTGCGGCAGGCGTGCGAACGAACGCTCGTCGGGCGACAGGCCGAATGCGATACGGCCGGTCGGCTTCAGGCGGCGGATGCGCGCGATGGCTTCCTGACCGGCGGCCAGTTCGGCCTGGCGGCGCGCTTCGAGCGTGGCGGCATCCGCGGTGCTGCGCACGTTGGCCAGCGAACGCGACTGCTCGTTACGCAGCTGCGATTCCAGACGGCCGACGATCTTTTCCAGGTTGACTTCCTGCTCCTTGCGCACTTCCTCACGGTAGAAACCGGTGCCGAACAGGTAGGCGTTGGGGGTCGGGCCGCCGGCCTTGGCCAGCAGCGTCTGCAGGGTGTCGCCGGCGGTCATCTGGTACACGCCCGGCACGTTCACCTCGCCCTCGACGCGGACGAACACCTGGCGCTTGTCCATCGGCACCGCGACATCGTTCTGCGAGAAGATCGTGACGGTGTCGCCCGGCTGCAGTTGCACGTTGTCCGGGCCTTGCGGATTGGTGAACACCTTGCCCAGGTTGAACGGGATCAGCTTCACGCTCAGGTCGGTACGGTTCACGCGCTCGATGACGGCGTAGTCCCAGTTGATCTGGTCGATCAGGCCGCCGATGCTGGTGGCGATCGACTCGGCTTCGACGTTGGTGTTGCGCTCGTCTTCACCCGATGCCACGTTGCGGCCGTTGCGGGTGCGGTTCGGCGCGCGCATGCCGGTGTTGTCGGCATTGGCGTAGCCATTGTTGCCGTAAGCGACAGTATCGTTCGGGACGGCGTCGGCGTTGCGCCCGTCTTCGGTCGCGCTCACGACATGGTTCTGGCGGCGCGTCGATTTGCGGCTGATCAGGTACTCGCGGCTCGGGATCAGGTCGCTGATACGCATGCCGTTCTTGAACGGCGCGCGCACCGGCTGGTCGACATTGCCGCGCAAGACAACGGCGTTGCCGAAGGACGGCGTGATCGAAGTGATGTTCAGCACGTCGCCATTCTTCAGGACGCGCTTCAGGCCGGCGCCTTCCAGCGCGAACTCTTCGACACTGCGCGGACGATTGCGCGACGGGTCGATACGCTCCAGGAAGGCGCGGCGCGGATCGGCAACGACCGGCAGGCCGCCGGCCACGTCGAGCAGGGACTCGACCGTATCGCTGCCGGTCTTGAGTTCGAACACGGCGGGCGAATTGACTTTACCGGTCAGGGCAACAAAGCCACCGGCAGGCGGGATGTAGATCGTGTCGCCGTCCTGCAGCTTGATGTCGGCCGACTTGTCGCCCTTGGCGATGAAGGCATACAGGTCGAGCTCGGCCGCGACCTTGCCGCCGCGCTTGACCTGCACGTGGCGCATGCTGCCGTTGGCGTTCGGACCGCCGCTGGCGAACAGCGCGGTTACCAGGGTCGACAGGCTCGAGACGGTGTAGGTGCCGGGACGGTTGGCCTGGCCCACCACGTACACGGTCATCGCGCGCAGCTGGCCGAAAGTGACGTTGACGGTCACGCCCTTGTACAGACGGCCGACCGCGGCGCGAATGACGTTCTGGGCCTCGCCGGCCTTGACACCGGCCAGCGCCACATTGCCGATGGTCGGGATCGAGATCGTGCCGTTGCGGTCGATGGTGGCGCGGTAATCGATATCGATCGAGCCCCAGCCGCGGATCATCAGCTCATCGCCCGGACCGAGCGGGTATTCGGACGGGATCGGCGTATTCGATACCGGTGCGAAAGTCGATGGCGTATTGGCAAAAAACTCCGAACCGAAGATCGGCAGCATTTTCCCGGTATTGTCGGCAACAAACTTCTGGAATTCGCTCGGCTCTTTTTCGACGAACACATCGCGGTTATTCAGCTCGAAGCCTTGCTGCAGTCCCGGCTGCGGACGGCGCACCTGGGTACCGGCGGCATTCGTCGCATTCCCGGCATTGCCGCTGCGGCCCATGCCATCGAGGGGGGCGGAGGTATTGTTGGTGATACTCAGGCGGCGCGATTGGGTTGGCTGCTGCGTGAAATCGCTCATGCCCGATGCTGCAGACGTCTGCGGCATATCCTGATTGAACAGGTCGGACCTGCTGTTCGTATCCTGGGCAGAGGCAGCAATGGACGTGGCAGCCAGCGCTACGGCCGCAAAATTCTTGGTGAACTTGAACATGTATTAAGGAGGATGACGCGAGGACGCTTGTAGAGTAACTTGGCATTTTACCCGACAGCAATGGGAAGTGGGAACCGTTTGTTGACAGCGTAATCATGCATTGCACCCCCGGCATCCTGCTTTCGGCATATAAGCGACAGTTCGGTAAACCTTTTCTATTTATGCTAGGAAACCTCAAAACGGATTGTCTTTATTGTTCGATATATTGTCTGGAGAGTGTATTTACTGCGTGATTTTTAGTGAGAATTAGAACGACAACATTTTTTCAAAGCAGATAACTTCTTATAAGAAAAAATATGGTCAGAGCCATAAGAAAGGAATCTTCGTGAAAACAGGTTTTGGAATTAAAACCATTTCTCGTAACATTCTGCTCATTCTTTTACTCGGTACCGGTGCCGCTGCCCGGGCTGCCGACGACCTCGCCATCCTCCAGCGCGAAGCCGAAGCCCGCGCCGCCATCGCCGAAGCCGAACGCACCGCACTGCTCGCCCGCCTGCCGCCCGCCACTGCGAAACCCCTGTCCGGTGCCGTCGAACTGCGCCAGTTCGGCGCCGCCGGGCTGGTCAAGGCCTTCGACCTCGCCCAGCAGCTGGCCGGCGAGGTCTGCACCGCCCTCCCCTCTGACCGAAAAACGGCCGTGTACGAGCCTGCCGCCACCCAGGGCATCCTGGCCGCGCGCCTGGTGCAGGATGCGGTCGAGCGCTTCGGCGACGAGCTCGGCAGGCAGAACAAGGCGCTGCAGCAGCTCATCGAGACGCACACGCCGCAGGGCTCGCAGGCCGGCACCTTCGCCTTGGCGGCGCTGGCGGCGGTGCCGGCCACGCTCAAGGCGGCGGCGGACGTGTCGGCGCTGTTCAAAAGCGACGTCGGCGCCGAAGGCCTCGGCTACGGCGAGGGTGCGCGCAGCCTGTTCGTCACCGCGCTGGCGCGCCAGTGTCCGGACAGGCTCGCCGGGCTCGGCGCCGGCTATCTGGGGGAGCTGGACGGCCGGCAGTACGACAGCCTGCTGGCCAGGGTGCGCAAGCTGGCGGCGCAGCGCGGCGAGCTGGCGAACCGGGTGGCCGTGGTGCAGAAGCTGGCCGATGCGGCCAAGGGCGACGAAAAGAAAGAACTGGCGGCGCTGGCGTCCGGCGGCGGCGCAGTGCTGAAAAGCGCAGACGCCTTCATCGAGTCGCTCAAGGCCGGCGAAACCGGCGACCGGAGTCCGCTGTTCAACGCGGCGCGCTACCTCGGCTACGCGGCGCGCACCCGCGACATGCTGGTGCTCGATTTCGACCTGCGCCTGGAAGGCATGACGATCGTGAAGGATGGCCTGTTCAGCGGGCAGCGCCTGCGGCTGGCCGGCGTGGCCTTCCTGTGGTACCGCCTGCACGAGCCGGACGGCAGCCTGCGGCTGGCCGATGCGGTGCGGCGGATGACGGCACCGGTCGACATGGACCTGCGCGGCGAAGCGGTCGGCGCCGCCTTCTTCGACGGCCGTGCGCGCTAGTGCCGGCTTCCGCGTGGGCTCAGGGAGCCCACCCTACTCCTGGTCCGTCTTTTTCAGAGTTTGTTCGATCGCCCCGAACACCGATTTGCCGGCCTCGTCCAGCATCTCGATCCGGATCGTGTCGCCGAAGCGCATGAAGTTCGTCACCGGCTCGCCGTGCTCGATGGTTTCCAGGCAGCGCTGCTCGGCGATGCAGGAATAGCCTGTCGACGCGTCGCGGTTCGACACCGTGCCCGAGCCGACGATGCTGCCGGCGCGCACGTTGCGGGTCTTGCACAGGTGGGCGATCAGCTGCGGGAAATTGAAGGCCATGTCGAGGCCGGCGTCCGGCCGGCCGACCAGGCGGCCGTTCCAGGTCGATCGCAGCGGCAGGTGGACCTTGCCGCCGCGCCAGGCCTCGCCCAGCTCGTCCGGGGTCACGGCGACCGGCGAGAACGCAGTCGCCGGCTTCGACTGCAGGAAGCCGAAACCTTTCTCCAGCTCCGGTGGGATCAGGTTGCGCAGCGAGACGTCGTTGGCCAGCATCAGCAGGCGGATCTGGCCGTGGGCCTGGTCGGGCGTGGCGCCCATCGCGACATCGCCGGTGACCACCGCCACCTCGGATTCGAAATCGATGCCCCATTCCTCGTGGGCCAGTTCGATGTCGTCCAGCGGGCCGAGGAAGTCGTCGCTGCCGCCCTGATACATCAGCGGATCGTCCTTGAACGACGGCGGCATGTCGGCACCGCGCGCTCTGCGCACCAGTTCGACGTGGTTGAGATAGGCCGAGCCGTCGGCCCACTGATAGGCGCGCGGCAGCGGCGCCATGCAGCGGGCCGGATCGAATTCGAAGGCGCGCCGCGCGCGGCCGGCGTTCAGCTCGGTGTACAGCGCGTCCAGTTGCGGCGCGATGAAGGGCCAGTCGTCCAGCGCCGCCTGCAGGGTCGGGGCGATGCCGTCGGCGACATGGGCGGTCTTGAGATCGCGCGCGACCACGGCCAGCTGGCCGTCGCGCGATCCGTCCTTGAGGGTGGCGAGTTTCATGGGCGCCATTGTAGCGCCCTCGCCGCGCCGGCTCTAGAAGGTGCCGAGCAGGCCCAGTCCGACCACGTTCTGGTAGTAGTTGTAGTCGATCATGCTCTGGCCGTAGCCCGAGAAGTACTGGGCATAGCCCTTGATGTGGCCTTTCAGCGGGAATGCCCAGCTGAGCTGCACCGCGCCTTTCTCGGTCGAGAAGTTACGGCGCACCAGGGCCGAGTAATCGTGGCCATTCTCGCGGTAGGTCACGACCACGTCGCCGCGGCCCATGTAGTTGACGATGTCCGGGTTGTTGTCGTCCTGCGCCGATTCATTGAAACGCTTCCACACCCGGCCGACCAAGGTCCAGCCGCCGCGCTCGAGGCCGACCTGGGCATAGGTCCGGTTCCAGCTGCGCGACAACGATCCTGCCTGTCCGTTCGACTGGTGTACCAGGCCCAGGTTAAAGAAGCTGGCATGCATGCCGAGTATATTGAAGTTCAGTGGCGTCACCGCCATCAGCTCGGGCTGGTAGTTGGTTTCGCGGAAGGGGCTTGACGCCTCGTGGTTACCTGCCTGCCAGAAGCTGTTCTGGGTGTAGCCGAACCACAGGTCGACCGGTCGGCGGAAAGCGTTTTCGACCAGCTTCATCTTGAAGCCGAGCTGAAACACCAGTTCCGAGTGCGACAGATTGGTGTTGGCCAGGTCTTCCAGGTTCTGGAACGGACGATAAGGCTCGTTGTTCGGATGGGCCGTGCGCGTCACCATCAGGTAGTTGGCATTGTGCTGACGGAAATTGAAGACGCCACGCTTGTGCGCCTGGTCCAGCTCCCAATGGTCGGCCAGGCTGAAGCCGCGCGTCCGTTCCGGCGACAAATCCATGGCCGCCTCGACGGCCGGGTCGGTTTTCGCCACGGAGGATTCCGCGGCCGGAACCGCTGCCTGTCCGGGCGTGCCGGCGGCCGTGCCTGCAGCGCCGCCAGCAGCCGGCGCAGCGGCGAGCGATGGCGCGGGCTGGACGCCCTGTGCCGGCATCGGTGCGACGCCGGCGAGGCGGTCGTAGCAGGCCAGCCGCTGCCCGGCATCGGCGATGCGGGCGCAGCCGGACAGGTTGGCATCGGCTTGCTGGGCCAGCGCGGGATTCAGGGCCAGGAGCGGCAGGAGGGAAAGGAGTCGGTAAGGGATCGCAGGCATATCGTCATCGTGGTTGATCGAGCTCTTGTCTGCTTCAATGCTAGATTGACAAGAGTAGATAACGAGTGTCGCGGAAAACGCATTTACGCGTCGCACGCGAGTATCCAGGACGGATGGCGCGCCTGCCCGGTGCGTGGACGATGCATGCTTGTCGCTCCCACGCAACGGCGCGTGGAAGCGACCTGGGTTTCAATCCGGCACCAGCAGATCCAGCTGCGGCTGCTCCAGGAAGCACCACTCGCCTTCGTCCAGGCCGAGCGATTCGAGTGTCAGCCCGCCGATCTGCGAACGGTGCAGCGCCGCGCAATGGTTGCCGGCCGCGGCCAGCATGCGCTTGACCTGGTGGTACTTGCCCTGCTCCAGCACGATCTCCAGCTGATGCTCGCCGCGCTGCACGCAGGACAGCGCCTTGAGCGGCGCCGGTTCGTCATGCAATTGCACGCCGGTCAGCAGCTGCTCGACCAGGGCCGGGGTCACGGCGTCCTGGGTCGTGGCCTGGTACACCTTCGAGATATGCCGCTTGGGCGAGGACTGGGCGTGGATGAACGGACCGTCGTCGGACATCAGCAACAGGCCGGTCGTGTCGTGGTCGAGGCGGCCCACCGGCTGCACGTCGCGCCAGGTGAACTGTTCCGGCAATAGGGTCAGCACGCCCGGATGATGGCTCGGCTTGCGCGAGCATTCGAAATTGGCCGGCTTGTTCAGCGCAATGTAGACGCGTTCGCGGTAGACCCATTCTTCATCGAACACGGTCAGCACGAGCCCGTCGGTATCGACCAGGGTCTTGTAGTTGTCGACGACTTCGCCGCCGATGGCGACATCGCCGTCTTCGATCAATGCACGGCAATACTTGCGCGTGCCAAAGCCCTGCGATTGCAGCACGCGGTCAAGGGATAATTTACTCATGGGCGAGACTGTAACAGAAGTGCTACCTGTGCGGGCATACCGGCGAGGGCATACCGACGAGGGCATCGGCCAGGGCATGCCGGCGACGGCGCAAGCGTCGAAGACAACGTACTCGACAGTATGAACTCGCAACAAGACTTCGTTTGACGAACATCAAACGTGTTCAGAATCTCATTGATACACTGAAATCCACGTTAGGAATTGCCCTACACCTGCTGCGCGTATTACTACGATGCCGGACCGTAGGAAAGCCCATCGACACTTTAACCAAGAGATGAGGTAACAGTGCATATCAACAAAAGCCAAGCTGACAGCAGCCCACTTTTCCCGCCAGCGGCCGGCTGCGATGGGGAGGTGGCCCGGGCGCATGCCGCCCTCTTCCCTGCCCGGCTCGCGCTGGCACGCTGGATGTACGGCGGCGACACGCCACACGTCCATTCCTGCACCCACCACATCGCACGCGCCACCTGGTACGACCAGGCCCAGGAGCAGTTTCAGGCCTGGCTCGACGCCGGCGGCTTCCACTTGTCCAACAGCGAGCACGGCGACGGCACGGTCCAGGACGGATCGGCCGGACAGCGCCGCGACCTCACCACTGGCAGCGGTCATCCTGCGAACAACCCGGCGTGGTACGACATCAAGCGCTGCCGCATCATGCAGGACAGCGGCTGTGCCGACAAATAGCGACGGCAACATCGCAACAAACGAAAACGACGGCTTACGCCGTCGTTTTCTTCCCCTGAGGGAGTTCCAGCTTTGAGGAATGAAGTTCTCTCGAATCCGCATCATGCGGGTTGCGGCAACGTCGAAGGGGCGCCACAGTACTTGGCATGGTTGACTGCTGGCCGACTTGGCGACGCGCTACGTCTTCACTATAGCCCGCCACGCATAAGTTTCAAGGAAAATTGAAAACGATCAGCGGTGGACAGGCATATTCATCGTATCAACGCAGGCTCGGCACCGCGCCGTGATAAATCGACTTCACTGCCCCCGATCCCACCGAAGCACCGAATTTCTTCAGCACGCGTTCCGGCAAGCCTTCATGCGCCGTGTAGTCGATGATGTCTTCCGCCTTGACGACGTCGCGCGCCACGGTGTCGACCGTGCCGAAGCCGTCGGCCAGTCCCATGTCGACGGCCTTGGCGCCGGTCCAGTACAGGCCCGAGAAGATATCCGGGTTTTCCTTCAGGCGCTTGCCGCGGCCGGCGCGTACCACCGCGATGAACTGTTCGTGGATTTCGTTCAGCATGGTCAGCGCGTGCTGCTTCTGCTTGTCCGACTGCGGGCTGAACGGATCGAGGAAGCCCTTGTTTTCCCCGGCGGTCAGCAGGCGCCGCTCGACGCCCAGCTTGTCCATCAGGCCGGTGAAGCCGAAGCCGTCCATCAGCACGCCGACCGAGCCGACGATGCTGGCCTTGTTGACGAAGATCTTGTCGCCGGCAGAGGCGATGTAATAGCCGCCCGAAGCGCAGATCTCGTCGACCACCACGTACAGCGGCTTGTTCGGATAGCCGCGCTTGAGGCGCTGGATCTCGTCGACGATGATGCCGGCCTGGACCGGGCTGCCGCCAGGGCTGTTGATGCGCAGCACCACGGCGGCCGAGCCCGGGTCCGAGAACGCCTTGTTCAACGACGGGATCACGGTGTCGGCCGCGCCGCTGCCTTCGTCGTCGATGGCGCCTTCGATCTCGATCAGGGCGGTGTGCCGGCCCAGCGATTCGATGTCGGATGTGCCGAAGTTGAAGTCGAAATACGCCCAGATCGAGAAAAATGCGAGCACGAGGAAAGACAGCTTGAAGAAGATGCCCCAGCGCCGCGCGGCCCGTTGCTCGCGCACCGTGGCGAACACGAGACGCTCGAGGGTTTCGCGTTCCCAGTTACTGGCGGTGGTCGGGGTGGACGGGCGGGGGTCGTTCGGGTTGTCGTTGCGGGTGTTGTCGCTCATAAATGCCTGATTTCAGTATCCCGAATACGTATCTGGTCGCGGTAGCCGCCGCTAGGCCGGCGTTGCGGAGGGCTGGATGTGCTGGTCCGGCTGCCAGTACACCTTGTCGCCGATTTCGCTGACGGCGATCGGGCGCAGCTTGCCGCCACGGCAGGGGCCGCCGGCGCAGGCGCCGGTGTCCGGCACGTAGATCGCGCCGTGCGTCGAGCACATCAGGTGCAGCTTGCTCGACTCAAAAAACTCGCCCTTGAACCAGTCGAGTTCGACCGGCGCATGGGCACAGCGGTTCAGGTAGGCGTACACTTTGCCGTTGTAGCGCACCGCGAAGCCGGTGGCCGCCTGGCCAAATGCCGACACCGGAAAGCGCACGCCGATACCGCCGTCGAGCAAGGCCGACGCGTCGCACAAGAACAAGCCGTCGTGCGTGCTCATGCGTTCTCGACCAGCCACGCATGCAGCTCGGGCACGGTCCTGGCGCTGAAGATCGGACGACATGCCTGCAGTTGCTGTACCGGATGCGCGCCGTACTCGACCGCGATCCCGCATGCACCCGCACTATTTGCCATAAGCAAGTCATGCGTGGTGTCGCCGATCATAACGGTGCGCCGCATGTCCTGCCCCAGTTCCCTTGTCAATTCTTGCAACATTGCAGGATGCGGCTTGGAAAATGTCTCGTCGGCACAACGGGTGGCATCGAACAGCGACAGCAGTCCGGCCGCGTTCAGCGCCCGGTTCAGGCCGACGCGGCTCTTGCCGGTTGCAACCGCCAGAAAATAGCCCTGCTGCGACAATTCTTCCAGCATCGGACGCACCCCCTTAAAAAGCACCAACTCATGGTCTTTTGTCAGGAAATGATAGCGATAGCGCTCGGCCATGCGCGGATACAGCGCCGGGTCGATGTTCGGCATGGCTGCCTGCATCGCTTCCGACAAGCCCAGGCCGATCACGTGCGCCGCCGCCATGTCGCTGGGCACCGGCAAGCCCAGATCCTTGGCGGCCGACTGTATACATTTGACGATGGTGGCGGTGCTGTCCATCAGCGTGCCGTCCCAGTCGAAGACGATCAGGTCGAATTGCTTTCTTGCCATGTTCTGCAGCGCAGGCGCGCCGGCTCCTCATGTCGCCTTGTGAGCGTTGATTGGTTTATTGGTTTATTTCTCGGATTTACTAACCGGTTTCCCCAAGCTTACCAAGAAACGGTCGCATTCCGGCGGCAACGGTGCCTTCAAGGTCATCGGCTTGCCGGTTTCCGGATGCTGGAAGGTGATCTGATAAGCGTGCAGGAACATGCGGCGCAGGGCACCGCGCGTGTCGGTTGCCTTCTGAAGCTGCTTGTTCAACGCAAAATCGCCGTATTTCTCGTCACCCGCGATCGGAAAACCGGATGAGGCCAGGTGCACGCGGATCTGGTGCGTGCGTCCCGTCTTCAGCTCGGCTTCCAGCAACGCGAAATCCTGCCACTTGCGCAGCAGGTTGAACACGGTGTGCGATTCCTGGCCGCCGGCCTGCACCACCACACGCCGTTCGCCGTCGGGCGTGGTGTACTTGTGCAGCGGCAGCTTGACGTGCTGGCGCGGGTTCTTCCAGTCACCCACGGCCAGGGTCAGGTAGCGCTTGTCGGTTTTACCGTCGCGCATCTGCTCATGCAAGTTGGTCAGTGCCGACCGTTTTTTTGCCAGCAACAACAAACCCGAGGTCTCACGGTCGAGGCGGTGCACCAGTTCCAGGAACTTGGCGTCCGGCCGGGATGCGCGCAACTGCTCGATGACGCCGTAGGAAACGCCCGAGCCGCCGTGCACGGCCACGCCGGCCGGCTTGTCGATCACGAGCAGGTGACTGTCCTCGTGCACGATGTGGAATTCGGCGCCCGGTACCGGCGCCGTGCCGGCAGCCTTTTCGGCGATGCGGATCGGTGGAATACGCACCAGGTCGCCGCTTTGCAGGCGGTATAACTGATCGATGCGGCCTTTGTTGACGCGCACCTCCCCCGAACGCAAGATGCGGTAGATATGGCTTTTGGGCACACCCTTGCAAACACGGAGCAGGTAGTTGTCAATACGCTGACCGGCCTCTTCCTCGGTGATCGTGACAAACTGTGCAGTGGCGGCGGGGCGGCTGTCTGTCTGTGATGAAGGGGGAACAACATCGTTTTGCAAGGTCATTCGCTCTGTCTTCCCAGAAATTCTCTCTAAGTCCTTCATTTTGAATATATAATCGACAGGCGGCGGTCAAACCTCTGCTGGTGTAAGAATTAAAACGATATTTTACACAGGGGCGTCTCCATCGGCCCCGCTAATATGCAAATTCGATGGAAACAAACGTGTACGCACATTCCTGTGCGAGCCAGGGTTGCACCGCTGTTGTAATCGGGTAGCGCACAGGACTGCAGGATAGGATTGTTTGGACTTAAAGGATAAGTACCGGAAAGCCGGTCCGGGACCCTGTCAACCTGCTACGCGTCGCACTGTCGGTCTGTGATGCTCGCTGTACTGTCGTACAGCTGCGCCTCTCGACCAACATTGCTTCCGCGCGCGACGGTTGCAAGGCCCCTTTCAGGCTGGCTCGCCGGGTAATGGCGTCGATAACGCTTGCTGTTTTTTCGCTGGACTCGTTAGCGGCCTCGTTCGGAAGACTTTGCAGGGTCAAGGCTGGTTGATCGCCTGGCGCGAAGTCCTGAATCGTATGTCGGCTACGAGCTGGCCCTGTCGCACTGCCCGAAGCATCCCTGCGCCGTCCCGATCGGGCCGCCCGGATCTTGCGGGACAGCTATGCGCACGGCAATGACGTTCGACGCCATTTGCGCCCTGTGGCCGGCTCCGCCGTGCCACGCCCCGGGCATACCACCGCCAACACTCCGCTCCCCGCGTACATCCCTGTACATGAGAACGGCCCACGGGTCGCGGAGTCTAAAAAAATGAAACGAATGTTGTTTAACGCTACGCAGCAAGAAGAATTGCGCGTAGCGATTGTCGACGGTCAAAAACTGATCGACATTGATATCGAGACCGCCGGTCGCGAACAACGCAAGTCGAATATCTACAAGGGTGTCATCACCCGCATCGAACCCTCCCTCGAAGCCTGCTTCGTCAGCTACGGCGAAGACCGCCACGGTTTCCTCCCCTTCAAAGAAGTTGCCCGCTCTTATTTCCGTGAAGGCGTCGACGTCCGCAACTGCACCATCAAGGAAGCCCTGCGCGAAGGCCAGGAAATCATGGTGCAGGTGGAGAAAGAGGAACGCGGTAACAAAGGTGCTGCCCTCACCTCCTTCATTTCGCTGGCCGGCCGTTACCTGGTCCTGATGCCGAACAACCCGCGCGGCGGCGGCGTATCGCGCCGCGTCGAAGGCGAAGAGCGCCAGGAACTGCGCGAAACCATGGACAAGCTCGACCTGCCGCAAGGCATGTCGGTCATCGCCCGCACCGCCGGCATCGGCCGCAACGTCGAAGAGCTGCAGTGGGACCTGAACTACCTGATGCAACTGTGGCGCGCGATCGAAGGCGCCGGCAAGTCGGCCCCGGGCGCTTTCCTGATCTACCAGGAATCCTCGCTGGTCATCCGCGCCATCCGCGATTATTTCCAGCCTGACATCGGCGAAGTCCTGATCGACACCGACGAAATCTACGACCAGGCCCAGCAGTTCATGAGCCACGTGATGCCCGACATGGCGCATCGCGTGAAGCGTTACAGCGACGACGTGCCGCTGTTCTCGCGTTTCCAGATCGAACACCAGATCGAAACCGCCTACGCGCGCACCGTGCCGCTGCCGTCGGGCGGCGCGATCGTCATCGACCACACCGAAGCCCTGGTCTCGATCGACGTCAATTCGGCGCGCGCGACGCGCGGTTCGGACATCGAGACCACCGCCTTCAACACCAACTGCGAAGCGGCCGACGAAGTGGCCCGCCAGCTGCGCCTGCGCGACCTGGGCGGCCTGATCGTGATCGACTTCATCGACATGGAAGTGGCCAAGAACCAGCGCGAAGTCGAGCAGCGCCTGAAGGACGCGCTGCACCACGACCGCGCCCGCGTGCAGATGGGCAAGATTTCGCGCTTCGGCCTGATGGAACTGTCGCGCCAGCGCCTGCGTCCGTCGCTGTCGGAAGGCTCGCACGTCACCTGCCCGCGCTGCTCGGGCACCGGCCACATCCGCGACACCGAATCGTCCGCCCTGCAAGTCCTGCGCATCATCCAGGAAGAGGCGATGAAGGAAAACTCGGCGACCATCCACGTGCAGGTGCCGGTCGACGTGGCAGCCTTCCTGCTGAACGAAAAGCGCGGCGAGATCCTCAAGATCGAGACCCGCCACCGCATCACCGTCATCCTGATCCCGAACAAGCACCTCGAGACCCCGCACTACAAGCTCGAGCGCATCAAGGTCGACGATCCGCGCCTGGAAGACGCCGCCGCCAGCTACACTCTGGCCGAGTCGACCGAAACCGACATGGCCTACGCCAAGCGCCAGAAGGAAGAAGCCAAGCCGCGCCAGGAAGCCGTGGTCAAGTCGATCACCCCGGCCCAGCCTGCTCCGGTGGTCGAGCGTCCGGCCAAGCCGGAGCCGGCACCGGCCGCCCAGCCGGCCCCGGCAGCACCGGTGTTCACGCCGCCGCCGGCCCCGCAAGGCTTCTTTGCCAAACTGCGCAGCTTCTTCTTCGGCGAACCGGCCCCGGTAGCGCCGCCGCCAGCCCCGGCCGCCCCGGTGAAACCGGCCGAGCCGGCTCCGGCCGCCGCCGGCGAGCGCGGCGAACGCAACGGCCGCGGCCAGCGCAATGCGCGCGGCGGCCGCACCGGTCCTGCCAAGGGCCGCGAGCGCGAGGACCGCGAACAGCTTGCCAAGGCAGCGCCGAGCGACGAGAGCGTGAAGCCGGCCGAGTTCGACGCCAAGCCGGCGCGTCCGCCGCGCCAGCCGCGTCCGCCGCGTGAAGCACGCGAGCCGCGCGAGACCGTCGAGGTGCAGGGCCAGGCCCCGGCACCGGCGCCGGCCGCGCGCGCCGAACGTGGCGAACGTCCGGAACGTGCCGAACGCCCCGAGCGTGGCGAGCGTCCGCAGCGCGAACCGCGCCAGCCGCGTGAGCGTACCGAGCGCACCGAGCGTACCCAGCAGGCAATCGAAGCCAAGCTGGACGAAATGAGCGTGATCCAGGCGACCTCCGCCACCACCGTGACGGTCGCATCGACCGGCCCGGATGGCGAGCAGGAAATCGTCCAGCAACAAATCGTGAAGTCGATCACCGCCATCGGCCCGAACGGCGACGAAGGCGAACTCGACGCCAACGGCGACGAACCGCGCCGCCGCCGCCGTCGTGGCGGCCGTAACCGCAACCGCCGCGACCGCGACCAGGTCGAAGGCATGGAGCAGGATGGCGTCGACGGCGAAGTCACGCCGGCCTTCACCCCGGTTGCCGACGAAGAAGCCGCCAAGGTGCAGGCCGAAGCCAAGGCCGCCAGGGCCAAGGCCGAGCCGAAAGCTGCCAAGACCGCCGACAAGGGTCCGTGGCCGTTCCCGACCTCGGCATCGGTGAAATCCGCCGCGGTCAAGGCTGCCGCCGAGCAAGCCGCCGCCGTACAGGCCGAGCAGGCCGTCCAGGCAGCCAAAGCCGCCAGGGCGCAAGCCAAGCAGGCTGCCGCTGCCGGCACTGAGGCAGTTGCCCAGCCGCAAGCCGTGTCGGCCCAGGCACCGTGGCCGTTCCCGACCTCGCAGTCGGTGGCGGCAGCAGTGAGCCAGGCTGCCGCCGCGCAGGCACCGGTGGAAACCGAAGCGGCTGCGCCGGCAGTTGCGCCGGTTGCTGCACCGGCACCGGCTCCGGCACCGGCTCCGGCATCGGCTACGGCTCCGGTGGCTGCCGAACCGGTCGAGGCGGAAGCCCCGGCTGCGGTCGTCGCACCGGCACCGGTACCGGCTGCTGCACCGGCCCCGGCTGCTGCACCGGCTCCAGCTGCTGCCCCGGCCCAGGCTACTGCACCGGCACCTGCCCCGGCCGCCGGCACGGTCGGCGTGGACGAAGCCCTGGCCAAGGCCGGCCTGACGCTGGCCTCGACCGACCCGGAAAAGCTGCGTGCCGCCCAAGCCGCCGCCCAGGCTGCAGCCCCGGTCCGCGTCGGACGCGCCCGCAAGGTCGCCCCGCCGCCGGTGGTCGAGCCCCTGATCCAGGTGGACACCCGCCAGTAACCGGCACCTGAGCACTCAAAAAGGGAAGCCGCGGCTTCCCTTTTTTATTGCCCGAATTCGGGGTCAGAGCATAATTGGACAGCTATCCGGGGTCAGCGCACTTTGAACGGCAATGTCATCACATACTCCTGATGAAATAAGATTTCATAGCGACTGCCCTTCATGAAATTTTCTTTCAAGCCAGCCTACGCCTGCATTGGTATCGGTAGCTACAGCAATGTCCTGCAAAATCGCTCTGACCCCGAATGCGGAAGCGAATGTGCTCTGACCCCAAATTGGACGGCGAATTTCGGGGTGCTGCGGGAAGGAATCGGGGATGTAAATATGGGTGCTTCCTGTGAGCGCGCCGCCCTCATGCTATCGTATCGAAATGTCTGAAAAAATTATTTTGCTGGGCGACGCCAGGTCGCCCTCGCTGCCTGTCCCGGACACGCTGGAAGCCCCGACCGGGCTGCTGGCCGATGCCCTCGCGCGTCCGCTGCACGACCTGCGCATCTCGGTGACCGACCGTTGCAACTTCCGCTGCGTCTACTGCATGCCGAAGGAAGTGTTCGACAAGGATTACGCTTACCTGCCCCACTCCTCGCTGCTCAGCTTCGAGGAAATCACCCGCGTGGCCCGGCTGTTCGTCGCCCACGGCGTCGAAAAGATCCGCCTGACCGGCGGCGAGCCGCTGCTGCGCAAGAACATCGAAGGCCTGGTGGCCCAGCTGCGCGGGATACAGACGCCCTCTGGCCGTCCGCTCGACCTGACCCTGACCACCAACGGGTCGCTGCTGGCGCGCAAGGCGCGGGCCCTGAAGGATGCCGGCCTGGACCGCGTCACGGTCTCGCTCGACGCCCTCGACGATGCGGTGTTCCGGCGCATGAACGACGTCGATTTCGCGGTATCCGACGTGCTCGACGGCCTGGCGGCGGCGCACGACGCCGGTCTCGGCCCGATCAAGGTCAACATGGTGGTCAAGGGCGGCATGAACGACGACCAGATCCTGCCGATGGCACGCCACTTCCGGCACACGCCCTACATCCTGCGCTTCATCGAATACATGGACGTGGGTGCCTCGAACGGCTGGAACATGGACGAAGTGGTGCCGTCGAGCGAAGTGGTGCGCCGCATTTCGGTCGAAATGCCGCTGGTGCCGGTGGGCGCCAACTACACCGGCGAGACCGCCGCCCGCTGGCGCTACCAGGAAGGCCAGGGCGAGATCGGCGTGATCTCCAGCGTCACCCAGGCCTTCTGCCAGGACTGCTCGCGCATCCGCCTGTCGACCGAGGGCAAGCTGTACACCTGCCTGTTCGCCACCCGCGGCCACGACCTGCGCGCCCTGATGCGCGACGGCCGCAGCGACGCCGAGCTGTCCTCGGCCATCGCCCTGCTGTGGCGCAAGCGTGCCGACCGCTATTCCGAGACCCGCACCATCAACACGGCCGGTCTCGAGCGCGGCGCCGGCCAGAAGCGCATCGAAATGTCCTACATAGGTGGTTAACGACATGCACAAGGATTCGATCAGCGGCCTGCTGCTGGCCGGCGGCCGCGGCACGCGCATGGGTCATGTCGACAAGGGCCTGCAGGCCTTCGGCGGCGCGACCATGGCCGCGCAGGTCCTGGCGCGCCTGGCGCCGCAGGTCGCCACGCTCGCGATCAACGCCAACCGCAACCTCGACACCTACGCCGCCTTCGGGCTCCCGGTGTGGCCGGACGACACGCCCGGTTATGCCGGACCGCTGGCGGGCCTGGAAGCCGGCCTGCGCCGCTGCACGACGCCGTATCTGCTTACCGCCCCCTGCGACTCGCCCTTCCTGCCGGCCGACCTGGCCGAGCGTCTGTACCAGGGCTTGCAGGCCGCCGATGCCGACCTGGCGGTCGCGGTAACCGAAGAGAACGGCCTGCGCCAGCCGCATCCGGTGTTCTGCCTGCTCAAGACCAGCCTGGCGCCGGTGCTGTCGCAGTACCTGGCGGCAGGCGGCCGGCGCATGGATGGCTGGTACCCGCAGATCAAGGTGGCCGAGGTGCTGTTCGAGGATGCCGACGCCTTCCGCAACATCAACACGCTGGACGAGCTGCACCAACTGGATACGGCGCGGCCGCAGCGCCTGGCCGACGTGGTCGGCTGCCTGTCCAGCTACGACCCGGATGCGCTGCCGGTGCGCGACGCCCAGCGCATCATCCGCGAGTTCGTGACGCCCATCCGCGCCGTCGAACAGGTCGCGCTGCGCGCTGCACTCGGCCGCGTGCTGGCGCAGGACGTCATCTCGCCGATCAACGTGCCGGCCCACGACAACTCGGCGATGGACGGCTACGCGCTGCGCGGCAGCGACCTGCTGGCGGACGGCCCGACGCGCCTGCGCGTGGCCGGCATCACCTATGCCGGCCGCGCCTTCGACGGCGCGCCACAGCCGGGCGAATGCGTGCGCATCATGACCGGCGGGGTGATGCCGGCCGGCTGCGACAGCGTGGTGCCGCAGGAGTTCGTGCAGGTGGAAGGGGACGCGATCGTCCTGCAACCCGGCACCATCCGGGCCGGGGACAACCGCCGCCTGGCCGGCGAAGACTTGAAGGCCGGCAGCGCCGCGCTGGCGCAAGGCAAAATCGTACGGCCCGCCGACCTGGGCCTGCTGGCCTCGCTCGGCGTGGCCGAGGTGCCGGTGCAGCGCCGCCTGCGCGTCGCCTTCTTCTCGACCGGCGACGAACTGCGCTCGATCGGCCAGCCGCTCGACGAAGGCTGCGTCTATGACAGCAACCGCTACACCATCTACGGCATGCTGCAGCGCCTCGGCTGCGACATCATCGACATGGGCGTGGTGCGCGACGACCCGCAGGCGCTGGAAGCCGCGCTGGTCGACGCCTGCGAGAACGCCGACGCCATCATCACATCGGGCGGCGTCTCGGTGGGCGCGGCCGACTACACCCGCGACATCATGGCGCGCCTGGGCGACGTCACTTTCTGGAAGATCGGCATGCGCCCCGGCCGCCCGCTGGCCTTCGGACGCATCGCTTCCAACGGCCGCAGCGCCTTCCTGTTCGGGCTGCCGGGCAACCCGGTGGCGGTGATGGTGTCGTTCTACTTCTTCGCGCGCGAAGCGCTGCTGCGCATGATGGGCGCCGACGCCCCGCTGGAACTGGTGCGCGCCCGCTCCACGGCCACGCTGCGCAAGAAACCCGGCCGCACCGAATACCAGCGCGCCATCCTGTCGCGCGGCGCCGACGGCCAGCCCGAGGTGCGCATCACCGGCGCGCAGGGCTCGGGCATCCTGCGCTCGATGTCGGAAGCGAATTGCATGGTGGTGCTGCACGACGAGCAGGGTACCGTGCAGGCGGGGGAGATGGTGGACGTGCTGTTGTTCGAGGGGCTGGTTTGACGCTGCGGTAACGCCGGCGTTCGGGTGGGCACGGGGTGCCCACCCTACGGTATATGGACGATCGTAGGGTGGGCACTCCGTGCCCACGCTAAAACATGCACCACGTCTGCGTTATTCCCCCTCCACATCCTCAACCCCTGCTCCCCCACACCAATCCGGCGCATAAACGCCCGCCCGCACATAGCGATGAAACGTCGAATACGGCCAATCGGCGACGCGCTCGACATGGCCATGCTTCAGCGGATTGAAATGGATGTAATCGAGATGCCGCTCGAAATCGCGCCCATCTCGGATCTGGTGTTCCCAGAACCTGCGCTGCCAGATCGTCGATTCACGATGTTTACCTGCAGACGCATTACGCGCATCGGGATCCAATGCGGCATCGGCTGAAAAGCGCGAGACCGAACGTTTGATGAGCGACCACCGCGTCGAGACGTCGTGGTCTCCGTCGGGCAAGGTCCAGATGCAGTGCAGATGATCCGGTAGCAGTACCCATGCATCGATCGAGAACGGGCGTGTGACGCGCGCGTTTTCGATTGCGGCACGCAGGGCGCGGCGGATCGTGTGGTCGCACAGGATCCGTCGCCGATGATATGACACGAGCGTGAAGAAGTAGGTAGGTCCGGTGCGGACGCGGCGGTAATAGGACATGGTGCCGCGATCGTACGTTGCGGTCCCAACATTACCTCAGATGCGGATCAACCATTCGCGTGGGCACGGGGTGCCCACCCTACTTTGCGTCCATCGCCAGCCGCTTTTGCAGGCGCTCGCGCGCCGCGGCGACGTATGCCTTGCACGCACTCCCATCGATGAACGCGGCATTTCCCAGGCGCGGCTGCTGCGCCTTTCTTTCCCACAGCCCGCTGAACTCCGGATGCGCCGACACCAGCACGTCGCACTTGAGCCCCGCGATCGTCGCCATCGAGCGTTCCAGGTCGGCCCTGGCGGTCGGGTAGCCAGGGTTGCCGTCGAAGCGGGCGCCGTCCGCCGCCACAGCGTTCAGGCTGTCGGCGTACACCATGTCGACGGTCTTGCCGCCTTCCGATGCGCGCCAGGTCCAGCTGGTGCCGCCGCGGGTATGGCCGGGCGTGAAGCGGGCGGTCACCGCCAGCGGGCCGAGCGTCACCGTTTCGCCGTCGCGCACCGCGCGCAGCTTGGCCACCGGCGGCATCGGCTCCAGCGCCGCGTACTGCGGGTCGCCCTTGTCGGGCAGGCCGGTGCGCAGCACCGCCACCGCGGCCGGGCTGGCCAGCACGGTGGCGCCGCTCAGCTTCTGCAGCCCGGCGATGCCGCCGGCGTGGTCCAGGTGTTCGTGCGAGGCCAGGATGTAGCGCACGTCTTCGATGCGGAAACCCAGCCGCCGGATGTGCGCCACGATCTGGGCCGGGGCCTGCGGCGTGGTGCCGTCGATCAGGATGTGGCCGGCCGGCGAGGTGATCAGCACCGCACTGAGGCCGGCGGTGCCGACGTAATAGGTGTTGCCGAACAGGGCGAAGGGATCCTGCGGGCCGTTCCAGTCGGGGGCGGCGCAGGCGGCGGCGCCGAGCAGGCTAGCGCCCAGCAGGGCCGAGGCGATGAGGTGTCGAAGAGAGGTCGTCATGGCCACGATTGTAAGGCCGGGCCGGCGCCCTGCCCTAGCGCCGTGTGACGAAACGCCGGCCCCGCGTGATACCCGGACCGACGCCGCCGGCGGACACCGTCACTCGTCGCGCTCGGCCGCCTCCGCCGTGCCCAGCATCAGCTGCGCCGCCTCATTCGGCAGCGCTTCCACCGACTTCAGTTTTCTCGCCATCTGCCGGCTGCGCACTTCGGCGCTTTCGATGTTCTTGGCGGCGCGCTCCAGCGTCAGCTTGGTGGCGGCCAGCACATCGCCGAACTTGCCGAATTCGGTCTTCACCGCGCCCAGCACCTGCCACACCTCGGACGAGCGCTTTTCCAGCGCCAGCGTGCGGAAGCCCATCTGCAGGCTGTTGAGCAGCGCGGTCAGGGTCGACGGACCGGCGATGCTGACCCGCAGCGTGCGCTGCAGGTCGTCGGCCAGGCCGGGGCGGCGCATGACTTCGGCGTACAGGCCTTCGGTGGGCAGGAACAGGATCGCGAAGTCGGTGGTCTGCGGCGGCGACACGTACTTGTCGCAGATGGTTTTCGCCTCGCCGCGCACCGCGCGTTCCAGCTCGGCGCCGAAGCGCGCCACACCGTCGGCGTCGGCGCTGTCGGCCGCTTCCACCAGGCGCTCGTACTGCTCCTTCGGGAACTTGGCGTCGATCGGCAGCCACAGCGGCGGCCCGCCGTCGACCACGCCCGGCAGCTTGATCGCGAATTCCACGCGCGCGTTCGAGCCGCGCACGGTCTCGACGTTCTTGGCGTACTGGTCGACGGTCAGCACCTGCTCGAGCAGCATCTCCAGCTGCACTTCGCCCCAGGTGCCGCGCGTCTTCACGTTGGTCAGCACGCGCTTGAGGTCGCCGACGCCGACCGCCAGCTGCTGCATCTCGCCCAGGCCCTGGTGCACGCGCTCGAGGCGGTCCGACACCTGGCGGAACGATTCGGTCAGGCGCGTCTCCAGCGTCGCGTGCAGTTTCTCGTCGACGGTCTGGCGCATCTCTTCGAGGCGCTTGGCATTGTCCGCCTGCAGGTCGCGGATCTTGGATTCGAGCGTGGCGCGCACTTCCAGCATGCGCTGGGCGTTCGATTCGGTCAGATTCGCCAGTGCGCTGCTCATGCTGTCGGCAAAACGCTTGAGGGTGCGTGCCTGTTCTTCGCGTCCGCCGGCGGACTGCAGCTGGATCTGCTGGCGCATGGCTTCCAGCTGCTGGGCGGTGGCGCCCTGGTTCTGCGCCAGGTGGGCGGCCAGTTCCTGGCGCGTGGCCTGGGCGCTGGCCTGCAGTTCGTGGCGCAGTTCGCGCTCCAGGCGCTCGAAGGCCTGCGCCGGGCTGTCATTGCCGGCGCTGCCGCGGGCGCGCGTCAACGACAGGAACTGCAGGGCGATCACGGCCAGCAGCCCGATCGCGAGGACGATGAATTGGATGGTCGACATGGTGTTCGGTGTGATCGCTCAGTGCGGCTTCTCAGTGCGGCCCGTTCCGCATCCAGTCCGCGGTCTGGTAGAAGGCCGTCATCAGGCGCAGGCGCAGGTCGACGTCGTAGCCGAGGTCTTCCAGCGCCATCGCCATCGCGCGCAGCCACTGGTCGCGTTCGCTGGTGCCGATCGCGAACGGCAGGTGGCGCGCGCGCAGCATCGGGTGGCCGTATTTTTCGATGAAGAGATTCGGACCGCCCATCCAGCCGGACAGGAACATGAACAGTTTTTCGCGCGAGCTGTCGTTGGGGACCGGGTGCATGGCGTGGATGCCGGCGAAGTCGGCCTCCAGCTGCATGATGTCGTAAAAGCGGTCGACCAGTTCGCGCAGGCGGCTTTCGCCGCCGATGATCTCGTACAGGGTACGTTCTTGGGTGTCTTCGGTATCGGGCATCCTTCAATCATAACGCGGCAGGGGCGTTACCGGTAGGGTGGGCACGGTGTGTGTCCACCCTACGCCTCCCTCAAGGTCTGCAACGGCGGCTGCCGCAGCACGTTGCGCAAGCCCAGCCAGCCGCCGACCAGCGCGCACACGGCGCCGACCACCAGTCCGGCCGCCCACACCGTCGGATCGAAATGCCACGGGAACTTGAACTGGTACTCGGCCAAGGCCCAGCCCAGCGCCGCCGCGCCGGATGCCGCCAGCAGGCCGGACAGGCCGCCGACCAGCACGAACTCGATGCGCTGGGCCTGGGCCAGCTGGCCGCGGGTGGCGCCGAGCGCGCGCAGCAGTCCCGCTTCGCGCGTGCGCTCGGCCTGGGAACCCATCAGCGCCGCGTACAGCACCAGCACGCCCGAGGCCAGCGTGAACAGGAACAGGAACTCGACCGCGGTGACGACCTGGTCGAGCACTTCCTGCAATTGGCGGATGATGCCGCTGACGTCGATCACGGTCAGGTTCGGATAGTTTCGCGTGAGCGTGTTGGCCAGGCCGATGCCTTTCGCCGGCAGGTGGAAGGCCGTCATGTAGGTGGTGGGCGCGTCGCGCATCGCGGCCGGGTTGATGATCACGAAGAAGTTGGCGCGCATCGAGCCCCATTCCAGCTTGCGCAGGCTGGTCACCCGGGCATCGACCTGCAGGCCGCCCATGTCGAAGCGCAGCGTGTCGCCCAGCTTCAGGCGCAGCGTCTGGGCGATGCCCTGCTCCACCGAGGCTTCGGCGATGCCGGGCTTGTCGTCGTACCAGCGCCCCGCCACCACCTCGTTCCCGGCCGGCAGGTCCGGCACGCTGGACAGGTTGAATTCGCGGTCCGACAGGCCTTTTGCGCGCGGATCGGTGTAGGTGGTGGCCGTGACGGCATTGCCGTTGACCGCGACCAGGCGGCCGCGGATCATCGGGTACAGCGGCAGCTCGCTCACGCCGGCGGCGCGGATCTGGCTGGCCACCCGGTCGCGCTGGTCGGGCTGGATGTTGATGATGAAGCGGTTGGGCGCATCGGCCGGCGTCGACAGGCGCCAGGCCTGCATCAGGTCGCCGCGCACGACGGTCAGCACCAGCAGCGCCATCAGGCCGAGCGACAGCGACACGATCTGCACGATGGTGGCGCCGGGACGCCGCTGCAGCGAGGTGATGGCGAAGCGCCAGCCCTGGTGCGCGAACAGGGTGCGCATGCGGCGCAGGCCCAGCAGCGCCAGCCAGCCGACCAGCGCGAACACGGCAAAGCCGCCGAGGAAGCCGCCGGCCGTGAGCAGGGCGATGCGGGCGTCGCCGGCCTGCCACAGCAGCAGGCCGACGAACACCGCGGTGCCCAGGCCGTAGGTGGCCAGCGCCATCGGCTGCGGCGCCGCCTGCTCGCGCCGGATCACGCGGTTGTGCGGCACGTTGCGCAGCTGGAGCACCGGCGGCAGCGCAAAGCCGACCAGCAGCAGCATGCCGGTGGCGATGCCCTGCAGCGCCGGCAGAGGCGAGACCGGCGGCAGCTCGGCCGGGATCAGTTTGCCGATCAGTTCGAGCAGCACGAAGTGGGCGCCGAAGCCGACCAGCACGCCGATCAGGCTGCCCGCCAGGCCGACCAGCGCGAACTCGATCAGGAACATGATGCCGACCTCGTTCTGGGTCATGCCCAGGCAGCGCAGCATGGCGCAGGCGTCGAGGTGGCGCTGCATGAAGCGGCGCGCCGCCATCGCGACCGCCACCGCCGCCAGCATCGCAGACAACAGGCTGACCAGCGCCAGGAAGCGCTCGGCGCGGTCGAGCGTGTTGCGCATCTCGGGACGGCCGTTTTCCAGCGTCTCGATGCGCACGCCCTTGACGTTGTCGGCCTCGATGCGCGCGCGCAGCCAGCGTTCATAGTCGGCCACCGGCGCCATGTCGTTGGGCGACTTGCCCGCCACCTGCAGGCGGTAGGTCACGCGCGCGTAATTGTCGACCAGGCCGGTGCCCTTCAGGTCTTCCAGCGGCAGCATCACGCGCGGCGCGAAATTCGAGAACGAGGCGCCGCGGTCCGGCTCCGAGGCGATCAGGCGCGCGATTCTGAAGGTCTTGTCGCCGAGCTGGATGGTGCTGCCGACCTTGACGCGCAGCGGCGGCAGCAGGTTGACGTCGACCCACACCGTGCCCGCGGCCGGGACCCCTTCGGCGGCATCGCCCAGGGCTTCGCTGGCATCTTCCGGACTGTTGGTCACGCGCAGCTGGCCGCGCAGCGGATAGCCGGGCGACACTGCTTTCACGGATGCCAGCAGCGCCTGGGAATCCTCGCCCTGCCCGGCCTGCGCCATGCTGGGGAAGGTGACGGTGTCGGCCAGCAGGAGGCCGCGCCGCTGGGCTTCGGCGCGCCAGGCGGCGGGCAGCGGCTGGTCGGCATTCACCAGCAGGTCGGCGCCGAGCAGCTGGTGGGCGTCGCGATTCAGGCCGCTGCGCATGCGGTCGACGAAGAAGCCGACCGCGGTGAGCGCGGACACCGCGACCACCAGCGCCACCAGCAGGAAACGCAGCTCGCCGGCGCGCCAGTCGCGCGCGGTCATGCGCAGCGTCTGTCTGAACAGCGGGATCAGCATGGGTGGCTTTCAAAGAAAGCATCGACTTCGTCCAGGAAGGCGCGCTTCTGCCCGGGCGGGAGGAAAGCGGCTTCGAAGCTGTTCTTCGCCAGCTGGCGCGCATGGCCGGCATCCAGCGGCAGGGCCTCGAAGGCGGCCAGGTAGTTGGCGTTGACGTAGCCGCCGAAATATGCCGGGTCGTCGGAGTTGACGGTGGCGGCCAGGCCGGCGTCGAGCAGGCGGCGCAGGTTGTGGCTGCCCATCACGTCGAACACGCGCAGCTTGATGTTCGACAGCGGGCACACGGTCAATGCCATCCGTTCGCGCGCCAGGCGCTCGACCAGGGCCGGGTCGTCGAGGCAACGCACGCCGTGGTCGATGCGCTCCACGTGCAGCACGTCGAGCGCGCTCTCGATGTAGCTCGGCGGGCCCTCCTCCCCCGCGTGCGCGACCAGGTGCAGGCCGAGCGCGCGCGCACGCGCGAACACGCGCTCGAATTTCTCGGGCGGGTTGCCGACCTCGGACGAATCCAGGCCGACGCCGACGATCTTGTCGCGATGCGGCAGCGATGCTTCCAGCGTGGCGATGGCGTCGTCTTCGGACAGGTGGCGCAGGAAGCACATGATCAGGCTGGCGTTCACCGGGCTGTCCTGGCAGGCGCGCCAGATGCCGTCGATGACGGTGGCGAAGGGCACGCCGCGCGCGGTGTGGGTCTGCGGGTCGAAGAAGATCTCGGTGTGGCGCACATTGTCGGCGGCGGCGCGCGCCAGGTAGGCGGCGGTCATGTCGTAGAAATCCTGCTCGGTCAGCAGAACGCTGGCGCCGGCATAATAAATGTCGAGGAACGATTGCAAATCGGTGAAAGCGTACGCCTGACGCAACGCTTCGACCGAAGCATAGGGGAGTGAAACGCCGTTCCTTTGCGCGAGCTCAAATATCAGTTCGGGCTCGAGCGAGCCCTCAATATGGATGTGCAATTCTGCCTTCGGCATCGTTTGCAGCACGTGGCGCAATGGTTCGGTCAGCATGGCATCTCCATGGTGGAAGGGTTGGATGGGGTCTCAAAACAGAGTGTAGCGCATGCACGGCGCTGCCTCATTTCACTCTGGAATTTTTGTAAATCGCCCGCGGAATATGCGTGCGCCACTGCTTAGCAAGATGGTGCACTATCCATTTACATTTGATAAATAAGATGGGTTCCGGTTGGACCAAAAGTTCTTACCGGCGGCCCCATCGGGCCCACGTCAATACGCCCGCAAATACAATGCGGCGAACTCTTCAAAATCATTATTTTCTTATTCGTTTCAAGGACTTGGGATCAGATCACACAAGCACGTGACACTGTTTTGACTTCGGGAACTAATAGGCACATAATAAATTTCATAAGCGTAAGAAGACGCTCTCAGCGGGCGCTAACCGACCGGTCGGGCTCACGGAAATTGTTGCATGCAGCATTTTTCCGGGTTACGAAGAAAACCGGACGATAACAAGAATCTCGCCCTCCGTTTCGTATCGGGTTTTCCCGACTGCCAAACTTCGACGGCGACTCGGCGGACAGCATCAGAAATGCTGCGGAAATCAGACCGGCCGGGCTTGGGCAACCGTCTTTCATCGGCTGCCGGACAGTGATCAGTGTTAGCACATTAGAGGACATTCACATGACCATTTTTGATAACTACGCAGCCCGCTATGAGCGTACCCGCGAAGAGGAATACTCGCTGTCCGAGTATCTCCAGCTTTGCAAGAAGGATCCCCTGACTTACGCCAGCGCTCCCGAGCGCATGCTGGCCGCCATCGGCGAACCTACCCTGGTCGACACCCGCCTCGACCCGCGCCTGTCGCGCATCTTCGCCAACAAGGTCATCAAGATTTATCCCGCATTCCGCGAGTTCTACGGCATGGAGGAAGTGATCGAACAGGTCGTTTCCTACTTCCGCCATGCGGCCCAGGGCCTGGAAGAACGCAAGCAGATCCTGTATTTGCTGGGCCCGGTGGGCGGCGGCAAATCGTCGATCGCCGAAAAGCTCAAGTCCTTGATGGAACTGGTGCCCTTCTATGCGATCAAGGGTTCGCCGGTGAACGAATCGCCGCTCGGCCTGTTCAGCGAAACCGAAGACGGCGCCATCCTCGAAGAGGACTACGGCATTCCGCGCCGCTACCTGCGCAACGTGCCGAGCCCGTGGGCGGTGAAGCGCCTGCACGAGTTCGGCGGCGACATCAACAAGTTCCGCGTGGTCAAGCGCTACCCGTCGATCCTGAAGCAGATCGCGATCGCCAAGACCGAGCCGGGCGACGAAAACAACCAGGACATTTCCTCGCTGGTCGGCAAGGTCGACATCCGCAAGCTCGAGGACTACGCCCAGGACGATCCGGACGCCTACAGCTATTCCGGCGGCCTGTGCCTGGCAAACCAGGGCCTGATGGAATTCGTCGAGATGTTCAAGGCCCCGATCAAGGTGCTGCACCCGCTGCTGACCGCGACCCAGGAAGGCAACTACAAGGGCACCGAAGGCTTCGGCGCGATTCCCTTCGAAGGCATCGTGCTGGCGCACTCCAACGAATCCGAGTGGAAGACCTTCCGCAACAACCGCAACAACGAGGCATTCCTCGACCGTATCTACATCGTCAAGGTGCCCTACTGCCTGCGCGTGTCGGACGAGATCAAGATCTACGACAAGCTGCTGCGCAATTCCTCGCTCGACAAGGCGCCCTGCGCACCGGGCACGCTGCGCATGATGTCGCAGTTCGCGATCCTGTCGCGCCTGAAGGACCCGGAGAATTCCAGCATCTACTCCAAGATGTTGGTGTACGACGGCGAGAACCTGAAGGACACCGACCCGAAGGCCAAGTCGATGCACGAGTACGTCGACTATGCCGGCGTGGATGAAGGCATGAACGGCCTGTCGACCCGCTTCGCCTTCAAGATCCTGTCCAAGGTCTTCAACTTCGACAACACCGAAGTGGCAGCCAATCCGGTGCACCTGCTGTACGTGCTCGAACAGCAGATCGAGCGCGAACAGTTCCCGCCCGAGACCGAGCAGCGCTACATGTCGTACATCAAGGAGCACCTGGCCCAGCGCTACGTCGACTTCATCGGCAAGGAGATCCAGACCGCCTATCTCGAGAGCTATTCCGAGTACGGTCAGAACATCTTCGACCGCTACGTGACCTTTGCCGACTTCTGGATCCAGGATCAGGAATTCCGCGACCCGGACACCGGCGAAAGCTTCGACCGCGAATCGCTGAACGCCGAGCTCGAGAAGATCGAGAAGCCGGCCGGCATCTCGAATCCGAAGGATTTCCGCAACGAGATCGTCAACTTCGGTCTGCGTGCACGGGCCACCAACGGCGGCAAGAATCCGGCCTGGACCAGCTACGAAAAGTTCCGCACGGTGATCGAGAAGAAAATGTTCTCGAATACCGAGGAATTGCTGCCGGTGATCTCGTTCAACGCCAAGGCCAGTGCCGAGGATGCGACCAAGCATGCCGACTTCGTGGCGCGCATGGTGGAGAAAGGGTACACACCGAAGCAGGTGCGCCTGCTGTGCGAATGGTATCTGCGCGTGCGTAAGTCCTCTTGAGGTCTTGAGGAAAGGCCAGTAAAAAGGCCAGCGCAAGGAACGTGGTTGGCGGCATCGGAGGACAGGCAGATGGTGTAGGCCCTGTCCCACTGAAGGCCGGCCAACCACGTAACGCCGCGGCGCGTTACTATAGAGGGACCGGTGGTATTCCGGCCCGCCGCGAATTTCAGCAGGAGGCCTGTTTTGACTTACCTCATCGACCGACGCTTGCAGGGCAAGAACAAGTCTGCGGTCAACCGCGAACGCTTCTTGCGCCGCTACAAGGCGCAAATCAAGGATGCGGTGGGCCGGGCGATCAAGGGTCGCTCGATCACCGACATCGAAAACGGCGAAAAGGTTTCGATTCCCGTCAAGGACGTGAACGAACCGCGCTTCGGACATGCGCATGGCGGTGTCTGGGAAACCGTCAACCCCGGCAACACCGAGTACCAGAAAGGCGACCAGTTCAACCGTCCGCGCGGCGGTGGCGGTGGCGCCGGCCGCGGTAAGGCGGGCAACAGCGAGCAGACCACCGAAGACGATTTCATCTTCGAGCTGAGCCGCGAAGAATTCATGAACTATTTCTTCGAGGACCTCGAGCTGCCGAACATGATCAAGACGCAGCTGACCCAGGTCGTCGAATTCAAGAACCAGCGCGCCGGCTACAACATTTCCGGCACCCCCTCGAACATCCACGTGCTGCGCTCGCTGCGTGGCGCGCTCGGCCGCCGCATCGCGGTGGGCGGGCCGTCGCGCAAGCAGCTGACGGCGCTCGAACACGAACTGCGCGAGCTGCGCGAACAGGGTGCCGAGGACGACGATCCGCAAGTCCTCGAGCTCAAGCACAAGATCCACCATCTGCACACACGGCTGCTGGCGATTCCCTTCATCGACCCGATCGACCTGCGCTACAGCAACCGGATCAAGATCCCGAAACCGTCCACCGCGGCCGTCATGTTCTGCATCATGGACGTGTCCGGATCGATGGACGAGAGCCGCAAGGACACGGCCAAGCGCTTCTTCATCCTGCTCTACCTGTTCCTCAAGCGCGTGTACGAGAAGATCGAAGTGGTCTTCATCCGCCACCACACGGCCGCGGCCGAAGTGGACGAGAACGAGTTCTTCCATTCGCGCGAGTCGGGCGGCACGGTGGTGTCCTCGGCCCTGCACATGCTGAACAAGATCGTCAGCGAGCGCTACAGCAACGGCGACTGGAACAGCTACGTGGCCCAGGCGTCCGACGGCGACAACTGGGACAACGACTCGGTGCTGTGCAAGCAGATCCTCAACAGCCAGATCATGCCCCGGGTGCAGTACTACACCTATGTCGAGATCACCGACGGGCCGCCCCAGAACCTGTGGGAACAGTACACCGAGGTGGCGGCCACGCACCAGAACTTCGCGATGCAGAAGATCGTGACGCCGGCCGACATCTATCCGGTGTTCCGCGAATTGTTCAAGAAGCAGCCCAAATAAACGATAGACCGTCGACAGCAGCAATGCACAGCGAGGCCCGCTCATGCCAAGAGATCCCAACAACCCGCGCGCCCTGCCCGAACAGTCGGAGTGGACCTTCGACCTGATCGAGCAGGCGCACGAGGAAATCCGCCGGGTCGCCAAGAAATTCGGCCTGGACACCTACCCCAACCAGCTCGAGGTCATCACCGCCGAGCAGATGATGGATGCCTACACGTCGGTCGGCATGCCGGTGTCTTATAACCACTGGTCCTTCGGCAAGCATTTTCTGAGCACCGAAAAAAGCTACCGCCGCGGCCAGATGGGCCTGGCCTATGAAATCGTCATCAATTCGAATCCCTGCATCGCCTACCTGATGGAGGAAAACAGCCTGACCATGCAGGCACTGGTGATCGCCCACGCAGCCTACGGCCACAATTCCTTCTTCAAAGGGAATTACCTGTTCCGCACCTGGACCGACGCCGACGCCATCGTCGACTACATGGTCTTTGCCAAGAACTACATCGCCGAGTGCGAGCAGCGCCACGGCATCGATGCGGTCGAGGAATTGCTCGACTCCTGCCACGCGCTGCAGAACTATGGCGTCGACCGTTACAAGCGGCCGGCCAAGCTGTCGGTCGCGCAGGAACAGAACCGGCAGAAGGAACGCGAGGAATACATCCAGTCCCAGGTGAACGAGCTGTGGCGTACCCTGCCGCGGCGCGAGGAAGCCCAGAAGGATGCTGCCGCACCGCCGCGCTTCCCGGCCGAGCCCGAGGAAAACCTGCTGTACTTCATCGAGAAGTACGCGCCGCTGCTGGAACCGTGGCAGCGCGAACTGGTGCGCATCACGCGCAAGATTTCGCAGTATTTCTATCCGCAGCGCCAGACCCAGGTGATGAACGAAGGCTGGGCCACGTTCTGGCACTACACCATCCTGCACGAGCTGCACAAGGAAGGCATCGTCGGCGACGGCTTCATGCTGGAATTCCTGCAGAGCCATACCAACGTGGTGTTCCAGCCGGCCGCCACCAGCCCGTACTACAGCGGCATCAATCCGTACGCGCTGGGCTTTGCGATGATGACCGACATCAAGCGCATCTGCGAGAACCCGACCGACGAGGACCGTGCCTGGTTCCCCGACATCGCCGGCAGCGACTGGCTCAAGACGCTCGACTTCGCGATGCGCAACTTCAAGGACGAAAGCTTCATCGCCCAGTACCTGTCGCCCAAGCTGATCCGCGACTTCCACTTCTTTGCCGTGCTGGATGACGACCGCAGCGACAAATTGACGATTTCGGCGATCCACGACGAAGCCGGCTACCGCTACGTGCGCCAGCAGCTGGCCGAGCAGTACAACCTGGGCAACCGTGAACCGAACATCCAGGTCTGGCAGGTCAACACCCGCGACGACCGCGCGCTCACCCTGCGCCATACCCAGTTCCAGCGCCGCCCGCTGAACCAGCAGGCCCATGAAGTGCTCAAGCACGTGGCCCGGCTGTGGGGCTTCGACGTGCGCCTAGAAACGGTCGACCCGTCCGGCCGCGTGGTCAGCAGCCTCGAGTGCCGGCGCGAAAAGCGCGCCCGCTACTGATCGTTTCCGCCTGCGCCGCCCGGCGCAGGCATTTTCTTCTGCCCGTCTTCCGCCCCCCTCTATATAGTACGACCGCCTACGCCTGGTCGATGACGCGATTCGCTCAGCAGTTTGTTCTCGTACCGCTCGTAAATCTCCTACATATCTGATATTGTTTAAAAACCATCTTACGTGTTCAGTGAGCCATATCAAAGGCCGATGTGGGCATAAGGGCCTCTTATGGGTTTTGCATTGTTTTTAAAGGGTTTTCTGTTCAACAGGACGCCCGCTGGCATGTAAACTTCGTTATAGTTGGCAGAAACGCCACGAAACCGTCATACGTAATTTGCTGACTGGCAAAATCAGCATTGAAAATTCGGTAAAAGGCGTGCCTTGCCTCATCTTCCACACATCAAGAAAGGGCCCTACTCAACATTGCAAAATAACTAACTCCTCACGTCGTCAAGACCCCTTCGAATTCTTCATACTGTTGTGCTTGTTTGCTTGTTTTTACAGGCAAATAGCCTCTCTTTAGAGGTATAAAAATGTATGTGCAAAAAAGAATTCGTAGGTATAATTCGCCGATGTCCCGGATGCGGCTCTTAGCTTTTTGTCGTGTTTTGTGGGTTTGGTAGCAACAAAAAAGGTTGGTATTGGAGAAAGCAGGATGAATTTTTCGCAAGAGAAGAACGCCGGGAAGAATTTCACTGGTATCGCCATTGTTATCGTCTTGCACCTGATTGTCGCTTACGGGCTGGTTACCGGTCTCGGAAAGCGGATGGTCGCCAAGATGATGGAACCAGTGGAGACCAAAATTATCGAGGAAGTGAAACCGCCGCCACCACCGGATGTTCCGCCCCCACCGCCACCGCCGGAAATGAAGGCCCCGCCGCCTCCATTCATTCCGCCGGTTGAAGTGCAGGTGCAGACCCCGCCGCCGCCGCAGAATGTGATCGCTAACACGACGCAGCAAAAGCCGGCAACGACGGAAATCAACCGCACCCCGCCGGCACCGCCGGCACCACCGGCTCCGGCAGCGGCGCCGAAAGGTCCGGCAAGGACCGCAGCAGTTGTGGACTTTAATACGTGCTCGAAGCCGGAATATCCGAAATCGTCGCTGCGTAATGAAGAAACGGGTATCTCGACCATCTTGTTCAAAATTGCGGCAGATGGTTCGGTACAGGGAGCTTCGATCCAAAAATCGAGTGGCTTCCGTGACCTGGACAAGGCAGCAATGGCAGCCTTGAGCAAATGCCGCTTCAAAGCGGCGACTGAGAACGGCCAAGCGGTAGAATCCTCGCAGCCTGTGCAGTACGTCTGGACGCTGGACTAACCCGAGGCAGCAGCAACGTCTCTAACTGTATTTTCGTTGTCATCTGTTCAGCGAACAGTTCATTTTAAATTTTTGGAGGAAGCATGTTTAAAAATACCCGTTTGTCCGCTCTGCTGGCGGCTGTCCTGTTCTCGGTTACGGCAGCTTCGGCTCTGGTGTCCGCACCGGCCTTCGCTGACGCTCCGGCAGCAGCAAGCGCCCCGGCAGCTCCGGCTGACGCAGCAGCAGCCCCGGCAGCCGACGCTGCCGCAGCACCGGCAGCCGACGCAGCTGCCCCGGCCGCCGGCGCACCGGCCGCTGCTGAAGGCAAGAAAGAAGAAGTCGAGAACCCATTCGGCATCCAGGCCGTGTGGGAAGGCGGTTACGTGTCGCGCGGCACGCTGATCATCCTGGCCATCATGTCGATGGGTTCGTGGTACATCCTGATCACCAAGCTGATCGACCAGGCCAAGATCTTCAAGCAAGCGAAAGAAACCAACCAGAAATTCTGGAAAGCCCCGTCGATCGCTGCCGGTTCGGCACAACTGACCGAAGGCTCGCCGTTCCGCTTCATCGCTGAAACCGGCACCAAGGCAACCCAGCACCACGACGGCGCCCTGCTCGAGCAGATCGACCTGTCGACCTGGACCACCATGCAGATCCAGCGCGCCGTGGACAAAGTCCAGTCGCGTCTGCAAGATGGCCTGTCGTTCCTGGCAACCGTCGGCTCGACCGCACCGTTCATCGGTCTGTTCGGTACCGTCTGGGGTATTTACAACGCACTGACCAACATCGGTATGACCGGTAACGCGTCGATCGACAAGGTTGCAGGTCCGGTGGGTGAAGCACTGATCATGACCGCATTCGGTCTGTTCGTTGCAGTTCCGGCCGTTCTGGGCTACAACTGGCTGGTGCGTCGTAACAAGTCCGCCATGGAAGATGTCCGTTCGTTCGGCGCTGACGTGCACTCCGTCCTGATCTCGGGCGCAATGCACACTTCGGAAGCTGCACGTGCCGCTGCAGGCACTGCTAAAAAGGTTGGCTAATCATGTCGATGAGTGTTGGCTCCGAAACCGGAGAAGATACCGTCATGTCAGAGATCAACACCACGCCCCTCGTGGACGTGATGTTGGTTCTGCTGATCATCTTTCTGATTACCAGCCCGGTTGTCCTCAAGCTGCAGAAGATCAACCTGCCAGTCGAGACCAACCAAGCTGCAAAAACCACGCCGGAAGACGTGAACATCGTCGTCAACAAGGATGGCGAGATGTACTGGAACCAGCACAAGCTGGCCAACACCGATGAACTCTTCGAATTCCTGAAGAAAGAAGCGGTCAAAGTACCCCAGCCGGAAGTGAAGATCCGTGGCGACCAGGAAACCCGCTACGAAGCAATCGGCAGGGTCCTTTTCACGGCCCAGCGTGCGGCGATTCAGAAGGTCGGTTTCATTACCGAAATTCCTGACAAGGGTTAATCGAAAGGACGAGGGGCCTCGGCCCCTCTTCCGGTGATTCCCCCGCAGCCCGATATAGGGAACCCTAGCGGGAAACCCGTATCGGGCTGGTTCCCAAGATTTGAAAGGAAGCCCCATGAGTATGAACGTTGGCTCTCCCGGTGGCGCAAGCGCTGATCCGGAACCGATGATGGAAATGAACATGACGCCGCTGATCGACGTCATGCTGGTGCTGATCATCATGATGATCATTACCATTCCGAAGCAAAACCATTCGGTCAACTTGAACATGCCGGTTGGCACCCCGCCGCCGCAGACCGAAGAGCCGCAGGTGATCACGATCGACGTGGACTTCGACGGTACTGTCCTCTGGGACAACACCCCGATCCCGGATCGCGCCACCCTCGAGTCCAAGCTGGCCAACGTGGCAGCCATGGCCAATCAGCCGGAAGTGCACCTGCGTCCGAACAAGCTGGTCGAGTACAAGGTTGTCGCTGGTGTGATGGCGTCGGCTCAACGTCTTGGTGTCACCAAGATCGGTATGGTCGGTAACGAACAGTTCCAGTAATCGCTTTGGCTATAATGAACACGGCAGGGTTTCCCTGCCGTGTCTATTTTGAATGAAAGAATTTCGATAATGTCCAAGTTCCGCCTCGCACACCTCGGCCTCGCATTGGCCGCACTCGGATTCACCGCCGCAGCCCCGGTGGTTGGCCTGGCCCCGGCCTACGCCGCCGAGACCCTCCGTCCGGAAGTCGGCAAGCCGCTGCAAGAAGCGCAGCAACTGATGAAGCAGGGTAAGAACAAGGAAGCCCTCGCCAAGTTGCGTGACCTCGACAAGGTCGGCAACAAATCCGCAAACGAAACCTACCTGATCGAGCGCACCCGTGCCGGTGCCGCATCGAACGCAGGCGATTACGCCGCCGCCGCCAAATCCTTCGAGTACCTGATCGGTTCCGGCAAACTGTCGGCTTCGGAAAAAGCGCAGATGTCGAAAGGCCTGATCGGTATCTACATGCGTGGTGGCGACCTGAACAAAGCGAACGCCGCCATCCAGGCTCAGCTGAAAGAGCGCGACGATCCGGAACTGCGTGCCTACCTGCTGCAGAACTACTACAAGCAAGGCAACACCGCCGCGCTGGAAACCGAACTGCGTAACGCCGAGAAAAGCGGCCGCATGAGCGAAGACCAGCTGGGCATGCTTGCCAACGTCCAGCTCAAGAAGGGCGACAAGGTCGGCTACGTCAATACCATCGAGAAACTGGCTGCCAGCTATCCGAAGGCCCAGTACTGGACCGACCTGCTGAACCGCGTGCAGGGCAAGCCGGGCTTCTCCGGCCGCCTGGCGGTCGACATCTACCGCCTGAAGCTGGCCAATGGCCTCATGAAGAAGCCGAGCGAGTACATGGAAATGGCGCAGCTGGTCCTGCAAGCCAAGGCCCCGGCCGAAGCGATCAAGGTCATCGACCGCGGCTACAAGGCCGGCGCCCTGGGCACCGGTGCCGACGCAGCGCGTCACCAGCGTCTGAAGGACCTGGCCGAGAAGACCCTGGCCGAGCAGAACAAGAACATCGCCGCCGACGAAGCCGCGCTGGTCAAGGCCGGCGACAACGACGGTCTGGCCACCCTGGGCTACAGCCTGGTGCAGTCGGGTCAGGCCGACAAGGGCCTGAAGATGATGGAAGCCGCCGTCAAGGCCGGCAACCTGAAGTATCCGGAAGACGTCAAGCTGCACCTGGGCGAGGCCTACGCCGTCGCCGGCAAGAAGCAGCAGGCGATCACCACGCTCAAGAGCGTGGGCGGCAAGGACGGCACCGCCGAACTGGCCCGCTACTTCATCATGGCGATCAACAAGCCGCTGGCCTGAGCACGCCCCAGCGTCTCCGCAGCGTCCTGAAAGCGCTGCCTGCGTTCGCGCAGGCAGCGCTTTTTTCATGGCGGTCCGCCCCTGTCCCGGGGCTGCGCCAGGCGCGCAGCGCCGCCAGCCCGGCCCTCGTGGAACAGCCATTACGCTTGGTAACATGCCAGTTGCCGTATAATCTGGTATTTCGCCTCGAGGCACGAATCATCCAATGAAGGTATTTCGCGGACTTCCCAACGACCGGGCGCGCGCCCCTTGCGCACTCACGATCGGCAACTTCGACGGTGTCCACCGCGGACACCAGGCGCTGTTGGCCCACGTGACCGCGGCCGCACACCGCCTCGGACTGGAATCCGCCGTGATGACCTTCGAACCGCATCCGCGCGAGTACTTCGCCCAACGCGCAAACGACTTGTCGAAAGCGCCGGCCCGCATCGCCAACCTGCGCGACAAGCTGGAATCGCTGTCCAACGCCGGCGTCGACCGCGTCATCGTCGAACACTTCAACGAACACTTCGCCGCCATGTCGCCGCAGGACTTTACCCGGCGCGTGCTGGTCGACGGCCTGCACGTCAAATGGCTGATGGTGGGCGACGATTTCTGCTACGGCGCCCGGCGCGCCGGCAACGTCGCGCTGCTGGCCGAAGCCGGCAAGGAATACGGCTTCGAAGTCCACAGCCTGCCCGCGGTGCTGCACGAATCGACCCGCATCTCGTCCTCGGCCGTGCGCGCTGCGCTGGCCGCCGGTGACTTCGACGCCACCCGCGCGCTGCTCGGCCATCCCTATGCGATGTCCGGCCACGTGATCCATGGCGCCAAGCTGGGCCGCACGCTCGGTTTCCCGACCCTCAATCTGCGCGTCGCGCACCGCCCGGCCCTGGCCGGCATCTTCGTGGTCCAGGTGCACGGCCTGGGGCCGCAGCCGCTGCCGGCCGTGGCCAGCCTGGGCGTGCGCCCGACGGTCGAGGATGCGGGCCGCATGCTGCTCGAGGTCCACGTGTTCGACTACAACCAGCCTTGCTACGGCAAGCTGGTGCGGGTCGAATTCCTGAGCAAGCTGCGCGACGAGGAAAAATACGTCGACCTGCCCACGCTCACCGCGGCCATCGAGCGCGATGCCCAGCAGGCACGCGCCTGGTTCGCCCAGCGCGCGGCCGCCCTCACCGCCACCGACCGAATTTGAAGGTGCCGCGCCGGCCATCGTGCCGGCGCCGCATGCCGCACCTTCACGCACAACAGCTGTCCATCTTAGAAAAGTCCTATGTCCGATACCAAAAACGGCCAAAATCAGGCCAACCCCGCGGCCACCCCAGAGGCCAAACCTGCCGCCAAGCCCGCCAAGCAGGGTGCCAAGAAGCTTGACAGCAAATACCCGGTCAACATGACCGACACCGCCTTCCCGATGCGCGGCGACCTCGCCAAGCGCGAGCCGGGCTGGGTCAAGCAGTGGCAAGACAAGAAGATCTACGAGCGCGTGCGCAAGGCCGCCGCCGGCCGCCCGAAGTTCATCCTGCACGATGGGCCGCCCTACGCCAACGGCGACATCCACCTGGGCCATGCCGTCAACAAGATCCTGAAGGACATGGTCGTCAAGTCGCGCACCATGGCCGGCTTCGACGCGCCCTATGTGCCGGGCTGGGACTGTCACGGCATGCCGATCGAGATCCAGATCGAAAAACTGTACGGCAAGAATCTCCCCACTGCCGAGGTGCTTCAGAAGGCGCGCGCCTACGCGCTCGAACAGATCGACCGCCAGCGCGCCGGCTTCATCCGCCTGGGCGTGCTCGGCGAATGGGACAATCCCTACATGACCATGGCCTACGGTAACGAGGCCGACGAGCTGCGCGCCCTCGGCACGCTGCTGGAAAAGGGCTACGTCTACCGCGGCCTCAAGCCGGTCAACTGGTGCTTCGATTGCGGTTCGGCGCTGGCCGAGGCGGAAGTCGAATACCAGGACAAGCGCGACCCGGCGATCGACGTCGGCTTCCCGTTCGCCGAGCCGGAAAAGCTGGCGCAGGCGTTCGGCCTGGCGCAGCTGCCGGCAGGCGACGGCTTCATCGTGATCTGGACCACCACCCCGTGGACCATCCCGTCGAACCAGGCACTGAACGTGCACCCGGAAGTGACTTACGCGCTGGTCAAGACCGAAAAGGATGGCAAGCCGCTGCTGCTGCTGGTCGCGAAGGACCTGGCCGAAGCGGTCCTGGCACGCTACAAGCTGGAAGGCGACATCGTCGCCGAAACCGTCGGCGCCAAGCTCGAAGGCATCCGCTTCAAGCACCCGCTGCACGCCGCCGATTCGTTCTACGACCGTACCTCGCCGATCTACAGCGCCGACTACGTCACCACCGACAGCGGCACCGGTGTCGTGCACTCGGCCCCGGCCTACGGCCTGGAAGACTTCCAGTCGTGCAAGGCGCACGGCATGAAGGACGACGAGATCCTGAAACCGGTGATGGGCGACGGCCGCTTCGCCTCGACCCTGCCGCTGTTCGGCGGCCTGACGATCTGGGAAGCGTCCAAGCCGATCTGCGCCGCGCTGACCGAAGCGGGCGCGCTGTTCGAACTGAAGATGTTCGACCACAGCTACATGCACTGCTGGCGCCACAAGACTCCGATCGTCTACCGCGCGACCTCCCAGTGGTTCGCCGGCATGGACATCACGCCGAAGGACGGCGGCCCGACCCTGCGCGAAACGGCGCTGGCCGGCATCGCCGAAACGCAGTTCTTCCCGGACTGGGGCCAGGCGCGCCTGCATGGCATGATCGCCAACCGTCCGGACTGGACCCTGTCGCGCCAGCGCCAGTGGGGCGTGCCGATGGCTTTCTTCATCCACAAGGAAACCGGCGCGCTGCACCCGCGCACTCCGGAACTGCTGGAGCAGGTCGCCAAGCTGATCGAAGCGAACGGCATCGACGCCTGGCACAAGCTGGATGCGCGCGAGCTGCTGGGCGACGACGCGGATACCTACGAAAAGAACCGCGACACGCTGGACGTCTGGTTCGACTCCGGCTCGACCCACCAGACCGTGCTGCGCGGCTCGCACAAGGACCAGTCGGCGTTCCCGGCCGACCTGTACCTGGAAGGCTCGGACCAGCACCGCGGCTGGTTCCACTCGTCGCTGCTGACTTCCTCGATGCTGAACGGCCGTCCGCCGTACAAAGCGCTGCTGACCCACGGCTTCACCGTCGACGAGAACGGCAAGAAGATGTCGAAGTCGCTCGGCAACACGATGGCACCGCAGAAGATCTCGGACACCCTCGGCGCCGACATCCTGCGCCTGTGGGTCGCGTCGACCGACTACACCGGCGAGCTGTCGATCGGCGAAGAGATCCTGAAGCGCGTGACCGAAGCCTACCGCCGCATCCGCAACACCCTGCGCTTCCTGCTGGCCAACACCTCGGACTTCGACCCGGCCGTCAACGCCGTGCCGGTGGCCGAGCTGTTCGAGATCGACCGCTACGCGCTGGCCGAGACCGCGCGCCTGCAGAGCGACGTCGCCGCGCACTTCGAGCGCTACGAGTTCCACCCGGTGGTCGCCCGCCTGCAGAACTTCTGCTCGGAAGACCTGGGCGGCTTCTACCTCGACATCCTGAAGGACCGCCTGTACACCACCGGCGTGGATTCGCCGGCGCGCCGCTCGGCCCAGACCGCGCTGTGGCACATCGCGCACAGCCTGCTGCGCGTGATGGCGCCGATCCTGTCCTTCACCGCCGAGGAAGCCTGGGCCGTGTTCGCCGGCGAGCAGGCGTTCAAGGACAGCGACGAGACCATCTTCACCCAGACCCTGTGGGCCTTCCCGGACATCCTTGATGCCGCCGCCCTGCTGGAGAAGTACGCGCTGCTGCGCGCGGTGCGCGCCGACGTCACCAAGCAGCTGGAAGAAGTGCGCGCCTCCGGCGCCATCGGTTCCTCGCTGCAGGCGGAACTGGCCCTGAAGGCGGCCGGCGACAAGTACGACGTGCTGGCGAGCCTGGACGACGACCTGAAGTTCGTGTTCATCACTTCGCAGGCGAGCGTCGAGAAGGTCGAGGACGCGGCCCAGGAAGCCGTGGCGGTGACCCCGTCCGATGCGGAAAAGTGCGAGCGCTGCTGGCACTACCGCCGCGACGTCGGCCATGACCCGGCACACCCGGGCCTGTGCGGCCGCTGCACGAGCAACCTGTTCGGCAGCGGAGAAAAGCGCCGCTTCGCGTAAGCGTCTCCGTGACCGTACCCATCCCTCATCCGGCCCGGCCGGATGAGGGATCGTCAGGCTTTCCTCCTTCCCTCATCCTCGATCGACATGGCCACCAAAAAAAAACCAACAGTCTCCGCCGCTTCATCGCGGGCCAAAGGCAGCATCGTGCCCTGGCTCGGCGTCGCCTTCATCGTGATCCTGATCGACCAGATCACCAAGATCACGATCACCCGTACCTTCATGCACGGCGAAGAAAAGCCGATCACCGGCTTCTTCAACCTGGTGCTGGCGTATAACCCGGGCGCCGCCTTCAGCTTCTTGGCGGCCCAGGGCGGCTGGCAGCGCTACCTGTTCACCGCGATCGGCGTGGTGGCGGTCGGCTTCATCATCTACCTGCTGCGCAAGCACGCCGGCCAGCGCATGTTCTGCTGGGCCCTGGCCCTGATCATGGGTGGCGCGCTGGGCAACCTGATCGACCGCGTGGCCTACGGCCATGTGATCGACTTCCTCGACTTCTACTGGAAGGGCCTCGGCCACTTCCCGGCCTTTAACATCGCCGACAGCGCGATCTGCATCGGTGCGTTCCTGTTCATCGTCGACGAACTGCGCCGGGTGAACAAGCACTGAGCACCGAGCAAGCATTGAGCACCAAGGGAGAACATCAATGAGCATGGACCTGAAGGGCAAGAAGATCGTCCTCGGCCTGTCAGGCGGCGTCGCCTGCTACAAGGCCGCCGAACTGTGCCGCGCCCTGACCAAGGAAGGCGCGAGCGTGCAGGTCGCGATGACCGATGCCGCCACCCATTTCATCGGCGCGGTGACGATGCAGGCGCTGTCCGGGCGTCCCGTCTACACCGACCAGTGGGACGGCCGCATCGCCAACAACATGGCCCACATCGACCTCACGCGCGACGCCGACGCGATCCTGATCGCGCCCTGCTCGGCCGACTTCCTGTTCAAACTGGCGCACGGCGCCACCGACGACCTGCTGTCGACGCTGTGCCTGGCACGTCCGCACACGGTGCCGCTGCTGGTGGCGCCGGCCATGAACGTCGAGATGTGGGAAAAGCCGGCCACCCAGCGCAACGTGGCCCAGCTGCGCGAAGACGGCGTCGGCATCTTCGGCCCGGCGGCCGGTTCGCAGGCCTGCGGCGAGACCGGCATGGGCCGCATGCTCGAGCCGCACGAGCTCCTGGAAGAGCTGGTCGCTTCGTTCCAGCCCAAGGTCCTGGCCGGGAAGCGCGTCCTGATCACGGCCGGCCCGACCTATGAAGCGATCGATCCGGTGCGCGGCATCACCAATCTGTCCTCGGGCAAGATGGGCTATGCGATCGCGCGCGCGGCGCGCGAAGCCGGCGCCGAGGTCACCCTGGTCTCCGGTCCGACCGCACTGGACACGCCCTACGGCGTGCGCCGCATCGACGTGCGCAGCGCGCAGCAGATGCTGGATGCCGTCATGGCCGGCGTCGACGGCCAGCACGTGTTCGTCGGCGTGGCGGCGGTGGCCGACTGGCGCGTCGAGAACGCGAGCGACCACAAGATCAAGAAGGATGCCGCCGGCAGCGCGCCCGAACTGCGCTTCGCGCCCAACCCGGACATCCTCGCCACGGTCGCTGCCACCACCTCGCTGAACGGCTGGCCCTACTGCGTCGGCTTCGCCGCCGAATCGCAGAACCTGATCGACTACGGCGCCGCCAAGCGCGAAAAGAAGGGTATACCTTTGCTCGTTGGCAATATCGGCCCGCAGACCTTCGGGCAGGATGAGAACGCGATCGTGCTGTTCGACGACAGCGGCCACACCGTCCTGCCGCGCGCGTCCAAGCTGGACCTGGCGCGCCAGCTGGTCTCCGAGATCGCCAAGCGGCTCGAACAGCGCTCGCTGCTGGACTGATCCGATTCACCCCCTGCTTTGCATCCAATGAAGAACATCGACCTCAAAATCCTCGACCCGCGCATGAAGGACTTCCTGCCGGCCTATGCAACGACCGGCAGCGCCGGACTGGATCTGCGCGCCTGCGTCGACGCGCCGCTGGTCATCGAGCCCGGCCAGACCGTACTGGTGCCGACCGGCCTGGCGATCCACATCGGCGATCCGGGCTATGCGGCGATGATCCTGCCGCGCAGCGGGCTCGGCCATAAGAACGGCATCGTGCTCGGCAATCTGGTAGGCTTGATCGACTCCGATTACCAGGGACAGCTGATGGTCTCGACCTGGAACCGGAGCCAGTCCGCCTTCACGCTGCAGCCGATGGACCGGCTGGCGCAGCTGGTGGTGGTCCCGGTGCTGCAGGTGGGCTTCAACGTCGTGGAGGACTTCGCATCGAGCGATCGGGGCGCCGGCGGCTTCGGCAGCACCGGGAAACTATAAACGATATAAACCATATAAACCATACCGAATGAGGAGCACATGATCCGCACTAGTCGCCTGCGAACCGGACTGCTGAAAGCGGCGGCCTTGCCCGCACTGGGCCTTTCCCTGGCATTGCTGCTGTCTGGCTGCGGCACCCAGGCCGTGCGCCCGGCCCCGGCCACGCCGGGCGCCGCCCAGGCGCCGGCGGAAGCCCCGGGACTCACCCCGCAGATGGCGGCCGCCGCCGAAACCCTGACCAGGATGGCGGACCTGCAAGACCGGCTGTACAAGGTGGCGGCGCCGCTCCTCATCCAGAACGCGGAACTGTGCAAGGGCCAGGCGCGCAACCTGCTCGGCTTCACCGCCAAGAACCGCTGGTCCTACCCGGGCGACTATAACGAGGCGGCCCACGTCGCCTTCGGCATGGACGAGCGCCTGCAGGTGACCAGCGTGCTGGCCGGCAGCGGCGCCGCACGCGTCGGCCTGCAGACCGGCGACGTGCTGCTGGCCGCCGGCGGCAAGCCGCTGCCCACCGGCCAGCACGCGCCGACCCAGGCCGGCGGCATCTTCGGCAAGATCATCGCCTCCTCGGCCACCCTGCCGATGACGATCGAGCGCCGCGGCAGCGAGCGCCAGATCGCGATCCCGGTGACCCGCACCTGCGCCTTCGCCATCGAGCTCGGCAACGCCGACAACGTCAATGCCTATGCCGACGGTTCGCGCGTGCTGGTCACGCGCGGCCTGATCCACTTCGCGCGCAACGACGACGAACTGGCCTTCGTGCTGGCCAAGACCATGGCCCACAACATGCTCGGCCACGCGGCTGCGCAGCGCAACAAGGAAACTATCGGCAGCATCATCGACAACCTGCGCAGCATCAATCCAGATACCTCGATGCTGATCGGCAGCGGCGGCATCAAGGCGATGCCGGCGGAGGCCGACGCCGCCGCCGATCGTCTCGGCATCTACCTGGCCGCACGCGCCGGCTACGACGTCGCCGACGCCCCCGCGTTCTGGCGCCGCCTGGCCGAAGCCTATCCGCCGAGTGTCCTGAACGGCTATTCGGCCAATCACCCGGCGCTGCCGGCACGCATGGCCGCCATCGACCGCGCGCTCGGCGAGATCAAGGCCAAGCGCTCGGGCAAGAAGGCCCTGGTGCCCTGATTGGTACCGTCGTCCCTGCGCAGGCAGGGACCCAAGTTTGCTTGAATCACGGTTAGCCAACGCAGGTAGTCCGCAACGAACTTGAGTCCCTGCCTGCGCAGGGACGACGTGCCGGCGCATCGCATGTGCGTGGCCGCCCCGCCTCCAGCACCCTCCCCCCGTTTCTTGTACCATGATCAATTCGCCGCCGCTTCCGGGTTCGACAGCAAGAACCGGGAAGCCGCGGCGCGCATTGCCTTCCACAATCCACCCTCGTCCCCGGGGGAACAACAATAATGAACACCGCGAACCTGCTGCGCCTCATCCTGCTCGCCGCCATCTGGGGCGGCTCCTTCCTCTTCATGCGTATTGCCGCGCCCGTGCTCGGCCCCGCGGTGCTGATCGAACTGCGGGTGCTGTTCGCGGCGCTGTTCCTGGCCGGGGTCGGCCTGGCGCTGAAGAAAAGCCTGCACCTGCGCGCGCACTGGAAGCATTACTTCATCCTCGGCTTCTTCAATTCGGCGCTGCCCTTCCTGCTGTTCGCCTTCGCCGCGCGCACGCTGTCGGCCTCGGTGCTGTCGGTGCTGAACGCGACCGCGCCGATGTGGGGTGCGCTGATTGGCGCCGTGTGGTCGCGCCAGGCGGTCGGCGCGCGCAGCGGCGCCGGGCTGGTGCTGGGCACCGCCGGGGTCGCCCTGCTGGTCGGCTTCGACCACGTGGCGGCGCGCCCCGGCGCCGGCATCGCGGTGGCGGCGGCGCTGCTGGCCGCCCTCAGCTACAGCGTGGCCAGCCTGTATGCGCGTTCGGCCAAGAGCGTCGAACCGTTCGCGAATGCGCACGGCACCATGTGGACCTCGGCCCTGATGGTGCTGCCGGTGCTGCCCCTGTTCCCGCCGGCCGGCAGCTTCACGCCCGGCATCGCCGCCGCCGTGCTCGCGCTGGGCGTGCTGTGCAGCGGCATCGCCTACATCCTGTACTTCAAGCTGATCGAGGAAGTCGGTACCACCTCGGCGCTGACGGTGACCTTCCTGAACCCGGTGTTCGGCATCCTGTGGGGCGCGCTGTTCCTGGGCGAGACCATCGGCTGGTACACGATCGCCGGCTCGGCCATCGTGCTGGTCGGCACGGCGCTGGTGACCGGCTTCGTGCCGCGCTTCAAGCGCGCCGCGGTCCTGCCGGCGCAGTCGCAGTCCAAATAATGCGGCGCGAACTCGACATCGTCCTGCCCGCCGCCTACCGCCGGCAGGACGCGCTCGCCTTCCACGGCCGCGATGCCGAAGGGCTGGCCGAACGGGTCGAGGGCAACCGTATCCGCAAGGGTGTGCTGCTGGACGGCGTGCCGGTGCAGCTCGACATCGCGCTCGGCGACGGCCTCGCGCGCTGCGGCATCGACGCGGCCGGCGGCGTCATCCCGTCCCGCGCCGAGGCCGCGCTGCGCAACATGCTCGGCCTGCGCATCGACCCGGCGCCGTTCGCGGCGGCGGTGGACGGCGATCCGCTGTTCGGACCGCTGGTGCGGCGCACGCCCGGCCTGCGCGTGATCCAGTCGGCCACCGTGTTCGAAGCGCTGACCTGGGCCATCATCGGCCAGCAGATCAACCTGCCGTTCGCGATCGCGCTGCGGCGCAGCTTCATCGGGCAGGCCGGCCGCCGTCACCCGGACGGCTTGTGGTGCTACCCGGAAGCGGCGGACGTGGCCGGCCTCGACGTCGAGCAGCTGACCAGCCGCAAGTTTTCGCGCGCCAAGGCCGACACCCTGCTGCGGCTGGCGCGCCTGGTGGCGGAAGGGGCGCTGGACCTGGCGCCCGGCACCGACCTGGCCGCCACCGGCGCGCGCCTGCTGGCGATCAAGGGCATCGGTCCGTGGACTGTCAACTATGCGCTGCTGCGCGGCTATGGCGACCCGGATTGCTCGCTGCACGGGGACGTCGCGGTACGCACCGCCATCGGCCGCCTGCTCGGCGCCGCCGTCCGCCCCGACCTGGCGCAGGCCGAAGCCTTCCTGGCCGTTTACCGCCCGCAGCGCACGATGGCCGCCGCCTACCTGTGGGACAGCCTGCACCAGCCTGCCGGCTGAACGCGGGCGCGGCACCCGGAGACACGCCCGGGGGCTGGCTCGCGCCCGTCTCCCGGAAAAGTGGATAAGATTTCCATCTTTGCTCCGGCACGCCCCGGATTGCCAGCGAGTTTCCCTTGCCTTCCTTCCTCCGCCTCGCCGTCCTGTTGCTGGGTATCGCCGCACTCCCGGCCCACGCGCAATCTCGCGCCGCCGATGGCGCAGAGAACGGCGCCTACCTGTCGCTCGAGTTCGGCAACGGCCGCATGCACGGCGAAAATCCCCAAGGGTCGCGCTCGATGGAGGGGCGCGCCTTCGAGGTGCGCGCCGGCCGCGCGGAAGACGGGCGCCCAGGACCGGGCCGCATCGATTTCGTCCACTACAACGAAGGCCACCCGGACGACAACCACCGCGACGGGTTCGCCGTGCAGTGGGTGGCCGTGCGGCCGCTCGGCAAGCGCCTGACCGGCGAGCTCCGCCGGCCCCTACCTGAGCATGAACACCACCACCGCGGCCGGCGGCCGCCAGATCGACGATACCAACTGGGGCGTGCTGCTCAGCGCCGCACTGCGCCTGCCGCTCGACCTGCTGCCCGATGGCACCCACCTGCGCCTGGGCGTGAACCACGCGCTGATGCCGGGCGCGCACCGCTCCACCGCGGTACTGGTCGGCATCGGGCGCCAGTTCGGCGAGACCGTTCCCGCCCCCGACACCGAGCCCTCCACCGGCGCCTGGTGGCTGGGCGCCTCGGTCGGCCGTTCGATCACCAACATGCATGGCACGGCGAGCGCGAATGCCGCCACGCTGGAAGCGCGCCGCTACCTGGACGGCCGCTTCGACCACTGGGCCGTGTCCGGACGCGTGGTGCTCGAGGGCGACGACGGCAGCCGCGTCGACCGCGACGGCGTCGCCGGCCAGGTGTGGTATGTGCAGCAGGTGACGCCGCGCCTGTCGATCAGCGCCGGCATCGGGCCTTACCTGGCGAAGAACCAGCGCGAAGCCGACAGCGAGCCGCATGCCGGCGAAGTGCGTGCCAATCTGCTGATCAGCTTCCAGGCCGAGCGGGCACTGTCGCGCCAGACACGCGCCTTCGCCAATTTCAACCGGGTCAAGACCTTCCGCCAGAGCAACGACCGCGACTTGCTCCAGGTCGGCGTGCTGAAGCGTTTTTGACAGAGCGCCTGGCCGCTCAGTTCAGGCGCGGCAGCCCGTCGAACTGCTGTGCACCTTCGCCGGAAAAGCGGATCAGTTCGGAGAGCGGTACGGTGGCGAAGTTGTCGCTGCCGTAGTGGCCGCCGAGCGCGCTCGGGATCTTGAGGCAATACTTGCGCCCGGCCGCCAATGGCCCCAGCGTGGTTTCGGCCAGGCGCACCGCGTCGGGCATGTACCAATCGTTCAGGAAATCCTGGTTATACGACAGGGCGTCGAGGGCGGCGCGGTCATCGGCCACCGGTTCGCAGCGCAGGTCCTGCGGGGACAGGCGCCAGTACAGCCCTTCGGCATCGCGGATGATCAGGTTGCCGAAAGCGTTCTCGCCCAGCACTTCCACGGCGTCCAGGCCGACCCAGCCCCATGCCTCGTTAATCGCGTCAACGGTAATCATGTCGTCGTGCTCCATCGGTGAAGATTTCTCGCAACGCCGGTTGGACCGCGGCGCGCCCGAACTGTCGCGCCGGCTTGAACGATGTTTGCGCTGGGTCGCGCCGTCGTTCGCTAGATCGACTGCTGCTGCGCCGGCGCAAGAGCGCGCCGGGCCGCGCGGCGCGACCTGGTGTTCTTGATGGTGTAGACGTGCTGTGCGACGGCGCACGCCATGCGCAGGAACAGTGGCGGCTTGCGCTGGTGCGCCGGCGGCCCGAAGCTGCCGCGCAGGTAGTCCCACATGCCCAGCAGCGCCGCATTGCTGTGTTCCTTGAAGCCGTACTCGCGGAAGCGGCTGGCATCGAACATGGCCTTGTCGACCAGCTTCAGCCACAGCAGGCGCCGGTATGCCGGCGGCGTGTTGCTATGGTAGAAGAGCATTTCGTTACGCTGCAGCAGATAACTCAGGTACAGCGGAAACTCTTCCAGGCCGTCGCGGTTTTCGTGGAACACCGTGGCGCCGAAGACGCAGCGGCTGGACCAGCCGCGCGCGGCCAGCCGCACCCCGATATCATTGTCGTCGTAGTAGGCGAACAGGCGGTCGTCCAACGGACCGGTATCCTTCAGCGCCTGCACCCGGAACAGCACCGCGGTGCCGTCCACCCAGGCCGCCTCGGGGTGCTCGTCCTGGAAGCGGCGCGCCTCGTCGATGTCGAGGATGCGCGTCGAGACCCGCTTGCTCCAGTCGTGACCGTTGATGCAGCGCGCGATGTGGCCGTCGTGGATGTCGCGCAGCAGCGGCGAGACGGCGCCGCAGCGCGGATGGGCCCCGATCTCGGCGATCAGTTCGCGCAGCGTACCTGGCGCAACCGTCGCATCGTTGTTCATCAGCCAGATGTAATCGTAGCCTTCGCGGATCGCCAGGTCGATGGCGATGTTGTGCCCGCCGGTGAAGCCCAGGTTCTTCGGCAGGCATTTCAGCACCACGTCGCGCGAGGCGACGCCCGCGGCCAATAGCGCCGCATCGTCGCTGCCGGATCCGTTGTCGATGACCAGCACGGTCACGTCGGCCGGGGTAGCGGCCAGTTCTTCCCGCATCGAATCGAGGCAGGTCAGGGTCTTGCGTGCGCCGTTCCAGTTGAGGATGCTGACCAGTACCCTGGGCGGGACGGCCGCGGCTGGCGGTTGTTTCAAGGTCGGAACGCTCATAAGGTCGGGAGAAAAAATCGCTGGCGTCAATCGGCAGGCAGTAAATCTTTCCTGATCGACATTAACTATAGCAGAAGTTCATTGACATTAATCACACGAATGACGCGGCGCAACAAGAAGAATATATTTTATGCAATATGCATTGAATCAGTACATGACGAGATTGCCATGACCATGCGCCATATAGGGAGGAAGAAAAGCTCGCGTAAGTGAGGCCGAAACGAAAAAGGCGCAATCAACTCGATGTCGATTGCGCCTTCGTCTGGAATTTGGTTGCGGGGACAGGATTTGAACCTGTGACCTTCGGGTTATGAGCCCGACGAGCTGCCAGACTGCTCCACCCCGCGTCTGATGGTTCGTATTATACGTGGCTTCGGCTGCTTAGGCAATGGCGATCGGATTTCGCCCCAGGTACATGGCATGCACTGCCCGCAAAAGCCCGGCGCCGGCGTGCGGGCCCGCCGCCTGATTGCGGCACAGCCGGTGCAATCCGGTGTAAAGTAAGGGCAACCCTACAACCTGCGTTTCCTATGAAATTCTGCTCCGAGTGCGCCCATCCGGTGACGGTGGCCATCCCCGAAGGCGACAACCGTCCGCGCTATGTGTGCACCCATTGCGGCACCATCCATTACCAGAACCCGAAGATGGTGATCGGCTCGATCCCGGTGTGGGAGCGCGACGGCGAACTGCAGGTCCTGCTGTGCAAGCGCGCGATCGAACCGCGCTACGGCTACTGGACCCTGCCCGCCGGCTTCATGGAAAACGAGGAAACCACGAGCCAGGCCGCGGCCCGCGAGACCGAAGAGGAAGCCGGCGCCAACGTCCGGCTGGGTCCGCTGTTCACGCTGCTGAACGTGGCACACGTGCACCAGGTTCATCTGTTCTACCTGGCCGACCTGCTGGACCTCGACTTCGTGCCCGGCATCGAGAGCCTGGACGTGCGCCTGTTCGCCGAACACGAGATCCCCTGGGACGACCTGGCCTTCCCGACCATCCGCACCACGCTGGAACTGTTCTTCGCCGACCGTGCGCGCATGCGCGAACAGGGCGGCACTTACGGCTTCCACAGCCCCGACATCACGCGCCCCATGAGGCGGTCCGACGATTCGGCCCCCGAACAACCCGATTGACGGGCCGGACAGAGAGGACCGCACATGATCCCCTGGCTCGAAGCGAACACCCCCTTCCCCGACGTCGCCGAGGCGCTGACCACCGACGCGCCCGGCCTGCTGGCGGCCGGCGCCGACCTGTCGCCGCGGCGCCTGCTGCAGGCCTACCGCCACGGCATCTTCCCCTGGTTTTCCGAGGGCCAGCCGATCCTGTGGTGGAGCACCGACCCGCGCATGGTGCTGTACACCGATGCCTTCAAGATCAGCGACAGCCTGAAGAAAACCTTGCGCAAGGTGGAACGCTCGCGCCTCGAAGGCGGACGCTGGACGGTGCGCTTCGACAGCGCCTTCGAGGACGTGATGCGCGCCTGCGCCGCGCCGCGCAAGGACGGCCCCGGCACCTGGATCTCGGAAGACATCATCGCCGGCTACGGCGGCCTGCACCGCCTGGGGCATGCGCACTCGTCCGAGGTATGGCTGGACGGCGAACTAGTCGGCGGCGCCTATGGCGTCTGCATCGGCCGCATGTTCTACGGCGAGTCGATGTTCGCGCGCGTGTCGGACGCGTCCAAGGTGGCGCTGGCCTACCTGGTCGCCTTCCTGCGCAGCCAGGGCGTGGCCATGCTCGACTGCCAGCAGGAAACCGGCCACCTGGCTTCGCTGGGCGCGGTGCCGATCCCGCGCGCGCAGTTTCTCGATCATCTGCGTCGGGCGATCGACGAGCCCCCGATCGAACGTTGGGAAGTTGCGCCACCGTTGACGGCCTAACTGTGCGTCCTGCCGTCTTTGGCTACAATGGGGTTACATGTCGTCCCGAGAGCCTTGCATGACGCACCTAAATGACCTGCCATTTTCCACGCTGCAGTTCTACACCACGGCGCCCTATCCTTGCAGCTATCTCGATGCGCGCCAGGCGCGCTCGCAGGTGGCCACGCCATCCCACCTGATCAACGCGGACGTCTATTCCGAGCTGGTGCGCAATGGCTTCCGCCGCAGCGGCATCTTTACCTACCGTCCGTACTGCGACGGCTGCCGCGCCTGCATCCCGGTGCGGGTGGCCGTGAACGACTTCGCGCCCAACCGCAGCCAGCGCCGCGCCTGGAAGCACCACGGCGACCTGATCGCGATGGTCGCCAACCTGTCGTTCTCGGACGAGCACTATGCGCTCTACCTGCGCTACCAGACCACGCGCCATGTCGGCGGCGGCATGGACCAGGACAGCCGCGACCAGTACGCCCAGTTCCTGCTGCAAAGCCGGGTCAATACGCGCCTGGTCGAATTCCGCGAGCCGGACGGGACGCTGCGCATGGTGTCGATCATCGACGTGCTGTCGGACGGCCTGTCGTCGGTGTATACCTTCTTCGATCCGGACGTGGTGGGCGCCTCGCTCGGCACCTACAACGTGCTGTGGCAGATCGAGCAGGCGCGCGAACTCGGCCTGCCCTATGTCTACCTCGGCTACTGGATCGAGCAGAGTCCGAAGATGGCCTACAAGATCAATTTCCGGCCGCTGGAAGCGCGCATCGACGGGATCTGGGACGTGCTGGAGCGCTAAGATAGGCGGTCGCATGCGTACAAGGTAAAATGTCGTGAATTCACCATCGACCGACACATGTCCGACAAAATCCTGTACGCACTTGCCCGTCCTCTGCTGTTTTCGCTCGATCCTGAAACGGCCCACAACCTGACGCTGCCGGCCCTGCGCCGCGCCGCCGCCCTGGGCCTGACCGGCGTCGTCAGAAAGCCCGCGCCGGACCCGCGTACCGTGATGGGCATCACCTTCCCGAACCCGGTCGGCCTGGCCGCCGGCCTCGACAAGGACGGCGCCTACATCGATGGCCTGGCATCGCTCGGCTTCGGCTCGATCGAGATCGGCACCGTGACCCCGCGCGCCCAGCCCGGCAATCCGCGCCCGCGCATGTTCCGCCTGCCGGCCGCGCGCGGCATCATCAATCGCATGGGCTTCAACAACGGCGGCGTCGACGCCTTTGTCGCCAACGTCCAGGCTTCGCGCTTTTACCGGGAAAAGCAGGGTGTACTCGGCCTGAACATCGGCAAGAACGCCGACACGCCGATCGAACGCGCCGCCGACGATTACCTGGAATGCCTGCGCAAGGTGTACCCGTACGCCAGCTATGTCACGGTCAACATCTCCTCGCCCAACACCAAGAACCTGCGCCAGCTGCAGGGCGCATCCGAACTGGACGCCCTGCTGGCCCAGCTCAAGGGCGAGCAAGCGCGCCTGGCCGACAAGCACGGCCGCTACGTGCCGCTGGCGCTGAAGATCGCGCCCGACGTCGACGCCGACCAGATCCGCAACATCGGCGGCGCGCTGGTCCGCCACCGCATCGACGGCGTGATCGCCACCAACACCACGCTGAACCGGCGCGACGTCGAAGGCATGAAGAACGCCGGCCAGCAGGGCGGCCTGTCCGGCGCGCCGGTGTTCGACCTGTCGAACATCGTGATCCGCGCGCTCAAGCAGGAAGTGGGCGACGCGGTGCCGATCATCGGCGTCGGCGGCATCCTGCGCGGCCAGGACGCCAGGACCAAGATCGCGGCCGGGGCGCAGCTGGTGCAGCTGTACAGCGGCCTGATCTACCGCGGCCCGGCGCTGGTGCGCGAGTGTGCGGATGCCTTGCGCGGCATGAAATAAAGCAGAAAACACTTAAAAACAAGCATCACCGCACCACGTGAACACCGTCGCCCCTGCGCAGGCAGGGGCCCAAGTTTCTGGCTACACCACGAAATATAAACACCGTCGCCCCTGCGCAGGCAGGGGCCCAAGTTTCTGGCTACACCACGAACTTGGGCCCCTGCCTGCGCAGGGGCGACGTTCATACGCCAACGAAACACGTTCACAAGTTAACGAACAGGATAGCTTATGAAAATGCACAAACTCGGCCAGACCGACCTCACCGTCTCCCGCATCTGCCTCGGCACCATGACCTTCGGCGAACAGAACACCGAAGCCGATGCCCACAGCCAGCTCGATGTCGCGCTCGAACGCGGCATCAACTTCATCGACACCGCCGAAATGTACCCGGTCCCGCCCAGCGCCGGCACGCAGGGCTCGACCGAGCGTTTCATCGGCACCTGGCTCAAGAAGACCGGCAAGCGCGCCGACGTCGTCCTGGCCACCAAGGCTGCCGGTCCGAACCCGAACCAGACCTGGATCCGCGGCGGCCGCCACGACCTGGATGCCGCCAACATCCGCGCCGCACTGGACGCGAGCCTGAAGCGCCTGCAGACCGATTACGTCGACCTGTACCAGCTGCACTGGCCGAGCCGCAACGTGCCGATCTTCGGCGCCAACCAGTTCGACCCGCAGAAGGAGCGCGCCGCCGTCCCGATCGAAGAGACGCTGGCGGTGCTGGGCGACCTGATCAAGGAAGGCAAGATCCGCCACATCGGCGTGTCCAACGAAAGCCCGTGGGGCGTGTGCGAGTACATCAAGCAGGCCGAGACGAAGGGCCTGCCGCGCATCGCCACCATCCAGAACCTGTACAACCTGACCGCGCGCGCCTTCGAGACCACGCTGCTGGACGAAGTCTGCTACCGCGAAGAGGTCAGCCTGCTGGCCTACAGCCCGCTCGCCTTCGGCCAGCTCAGCGCCAAGTACGTCGACGACCCGCAGGCGCGCGGCCGCCTGACGATCTACCCGCCGACCTGGAGCCCGCGCTACCTGCGCCCGGCGGTGTTCGCGGCCGTGAAGGAATATGCGGCGCTGGCGCGCGCCAACGGCATGCTGCCTGCGCAGATGGCGCTGGCGTGGTGCTATCACCGCTGGAACGTGGCCTCGACCATCATCGGCGCGACCACGCTGCAGCAGTTGAACGAGAATATCGATGCGGAGCGCATTGCCTTGTCGGATGAAGTGCTCGCGGCAATCGATGCGATTCATGCCAAGTACACGAATCCCGGCCAGTAAATCCACTGCTTCATTTTACGTACTAACCCAATACGTCGTCCCCGCGCAGGCGGGGACCCATACTGAATGACAGAATTCGATAGCTCGGACACTGCCCCGGTGTGTCAGGGCATCCAGACTTCGGAAGTTCAGCATGGATCCCCGCTTGCGCGGGGACGACGTTGTTTTGGGTAACGACGATTCGGCGGTACGCTCTTCAGCCTACTCCACCACCTCCGCCTGCAAGGCCTTCTCGATATCCGCCCTGGTAAACCCCTGCGCAAAGCGCTCGATGAAGTCGTACGCATACGCCCGCAGGTAAGCCCCGCGGCGCACCGCCAGCCGCGTCACGTTGGGCGCGAACAGGTGCGAGGATTCGATCGCGCGCAGGCCGCGGTCGCGGCCGTGGTCGAAGGCCATCGAGGCCACGATGCCGATGCCCATGCCGAGCGACACGTATTGCTTGATGACGTCCGAATCCATCGCGGTCAGCACGATGTCCGGGCTGACGCCGGCACCGGCGAAGGCGGCGTCGATGTGGCCACGGCCGGTGAAGCCGACGTCGTAGGTGATCAGCGGGTATTCGGCCAGGTCGGCCAGCTTGATCGGGCTCTGGCCCAGCAGCGGATGGCCGTCCGGCACCACCACCAGGTGGCTCCAGCGGTAGCACGGGAAGGACACCAGGTCCGGGAAGGCGCTCAGGCCCTCGGTCGCGATGCCGATGTCGGCGCGGCCGGACAGCACCCATTCGGCGATGTGCTCCGGGGCGCTCTGCTGCAGAGCGATGCGCACGCCCGGGAACGAGGTGCGGAAGGCTTGCACCACCTGCGGCAGCGCATAGCGCGCCTGGGTGTGGGTGACGGCGACGGTGAGCGTGCCGCTGTCCTGGGCCGCGTATTCGCTGCTGGCCTGCTGCAGGTTCTCGGCCTCCACCAGCAGGCGCTCGACGATCTTCAGGATGCCCTTGCCGGGATCGGTCAGGCCGGTCAGGCGCTTGCCGTTGCGCTCGAAGATGACCACGCCCAGCTCGTCCTCGAGCTCGCGGATCTGGCGCGACACGCCCGGCTGCGACGTGAACAGCGCATTGGCCACGTCGGTGAGATTGAAGTTGCGGCGCGCTGCCTCGCGCACCGACCGCAGCTGCTGGAAATTCATATGCCCTCCCCTTGATCGACGAATACGTGCATCCGCTTGGGCCGTACCAGCAGCGTCTCGCCGTCCTTCAGCCCCAGTTCGCGGAAGCGCTCGTTCGGAATGACGGCTTCGATCAGCTCCGCATTATCCGCACGCTCCAGGTCGAGCTGGGCCAGCGGACCGATCGCATGGGCGCGGCGCAGCTTGACGGCCACGCCCTCGCCGCCCGCCACGTAGCGCTCGACGTCGAGGTCGTGCGGCCGCACATAGGCGATCGCGTCGCCGTTCCTGACGTTGGCGTGCTGCGGGGTCGCCAGCCGGGCGTCGCCGCTGGCCAGCACGCCCTCGTCGACGCGGCCATGGAACAGATTGACGTTGCCCAGGAAGCTGTAGACGAAGGGCGATGCCGGGTGGTTGTACACCTGGTCCGGGGTGCCGAGCTGCTCGACGTGCCCCTTGTTCATCAGGACGATGCGGTCGGCCACTTCGAGCGCTTCTTCCTGGTCGTGGGTGACGAAGATCGAGGTCACGTGCAGCTCGTCGTGCAGCTGGCGCAGCCAGCGCCGGAGTTCCTTGCGCACCTTGGCGTCGAGCGCGCCGAACGGTTCGTCCAGCAGCAGCACGCGCGGCTCCACGGCCAGCGCGCGCGCCAGGGCGATGCGCTGGCGCTGGCCGCCCGACAGCTGCGGCGGATAGCGGTCGGCGATCCAGTCCAGCTGCACCAGTTCCAGCAGGCGCTTGACCTTCTCGCGGATCTGCTGCTCGGACGGACGTTCCTTGCGCGGCTTGACGCGCAGGCCGAAGGCGACGTTCTCGAACACGGTCATGTGCTTGAACAGCGCGTAATGCTGGAACACGAAGCCGACCTGGCGCTCGCGCACATGGCGCGCCGAGGCATCGTCGCCGTCGAGCAGCACGCGGCCCGAGTCCGGGAATTCGAGGCCGGCGATGATGCGCAGCAGCGTGGTCTTGCCGCAGCCGGAAGGACCGAGCAGCGCGGTCAGCTCGCCGTCGGCAAACTGCAGCGACACGTCGTCCAGCGCCGTGAACTGGCCGAACTGCTTGCGGATGTGTTGGACTTCGATCGTCATGCTCAGTGCTCCGTGGTTTGCATCTGCACGTCGGTTTTACGGGCAGCATGCAGGCGCCATTCGATAAGGGATTTCACCGCCAGCGTGACCAGCGCCAGCAGGGCCAGCAGCGACGCGATCGCGAACGCCGCGGTGAAGTTGTATTCGTTGTAGAGGATCTCGACCTGCAGCGGCATGGTGTTGGTCTCGCCGCGGATGTGGCCGGACACCACCGAGACCGCGCCGAACTCGCCCATCGCACGGGCGTTACACAGGATCACGCCGTACAGCAGGCCCCACTTGATGTTGGGGAGCGTCACGCGGAAGAAGGTCGACCAGCCGGACGCGCCCAGCACCAGCGCCGCCTCCTCTTCCTCGCTGCCCTGGGCCTGCATCAGCGGGATCAGTTCGCGCGCGACGAAGGGGAAGGTGATGAAGATGGTCGCCAGCACGATGCCCGGCACCGCGAACAGGATCTTGATGTCGTGGTCCATCAGCCAGGGACCGAACCAGCCCTGCGCGCCGAACAGCAGCACGTAGATCAGGCCCGCGATCACCGGCGACACCGAGAACGGCAGGTCGATCAGCGTCAGCAGCACGCTTTTTCCCCGGAAATCGAACTTGGCGATGGCCCAGGCCGCGGCCACGCCGAACACCAGGTTCAGCGGGACCGAGATGGCGGCCGCGATGAAGGTCAGCTTGATCGCCGCCAGCGCGTCCGGGTCGACGACGGCTTCCACATAGGTGGACCAGCCGTGCTTGAGCGCTTCGAAGAACACCGCGATCAGCGGCACGAACAGGAACAGCGTCAGGAACAGCAGCGCGACCGTGATCAGCGCGTAGCGGACCCAGCGCGGCTCCAGCGTATGGGTGGCCTTGCGCGGCGCCTGCGCGGCCGCGTCTTTGAGAGGGGTGTCGAGGACGGCGCTCATATTATTTCCCGGCGCGCTTGCGCGACCATGCCTGCAGCAGGTTGATGGCGAGCAGCAGAATGAAAGAGACGACCAGCATCACGACGGCGATCGCGGTGGCGCCCGCATAGTCGTACTGCTCCAGCTTGGTGATGATGAACAGCGGCGTGATCTCCGACACCATCGGCATGTTGCCGGCGATGAAGACCACCGAGCCGTATTCGCCGGTGGCACGCGCAAACGCCAGCGCGAAGCCGGTCAGCAGCGCCGGCACGATGCCGGGCAGGATCACGCGGGCGAAGGTCTGCCACGAGCTGGCGCCGAGGCTGGCCGCTGCCTCCTCGAGTTCGCGCTCGGCGTCTTCCAGCACCGGCTGCACCGTGCGCACCACGAAGGGCAAGCCGATGAAGGTCAGCGCCAGCACCACGCCCAGCGGCGTGAAGGCGACCTTGATGCCGACCTTCTCCAGGTACTGGCCGATCCAGCCGTTGGCGGAATACAGCGAAGTCAGCGTGATGCCGGCAACCGCGGTCGGCAGCGCGAACGGCAGGTCGACCAGCGCGTCGATGAAGCGCTTGCCGGGGAACTGGTAGCGCACCAGCACCCAGGCGACGATGCCGCCGAAGACGACGTTGATGGCGGCACCGATCAGGGCCGCGCCGAAGGTCAGGCGGTAGGACGCCATCACGCGCGCCGAGGTGACGGCGGTCCAGAACGCGTCCCAGCTCATCGTGAAGCTTTTCAGGAACAGCGCCGACAGCGGGATCAGGACGATCAGCGCCAGGTAGAAAATGGTGAACCCGAGCGAAAGCCCGAAACCGGGAATGACCCGGTTCGCGCTGCTGCGGGAGGGCTGTAATTGCATGGGGATCGCCTTATTACAAATTCTTCTAATAGAGGCAGATAATCCCACTCATTCATCATATTACAAACGAAGCATTCGTTATTTGCATAGATGATTCGGCGACTAAGCTTGCGCCGACAACGCGTTAGGGTTTGCTTAATAGAGCAATTTGACGGCGACCATGGTCAGCGTCATCGCCAGCAGGCCGCGCAGCAGGCGCTCCGGTACGGCACGCGCTGCCCACGAACCGAGCGTGATGCCGGGCACCGAGCCGACCAGCAGGGTCAGCAGCAGGAACCAGTTGATCGAACCCAGCCACCAGTGGCCGACCGCAGCGATCGCCGTCAGCGGCACGGCATAGGCGATGTCGGTACCGGCGACCTCGGCCGGCGTCAACTTCGGGTACAGCATGACCAGCAGGGTCGCGCCGATGGCACCGGCGCCGATCGAGGAAATGGTGACCAGGGTACCGAGCACGGCGCCCGAGGCGATGGTGGCCGCGGCCAGGTTGCGGCCCTGCAGCTGGCGCCCGGGTTTGGCATTCACCCAGGCCATCATCTTGCCGCGGAACAGGATGGCGACCACGGTCAGGAGCACCGACACCGCGATCGAATAGCGGATCAGCTGGCCGATGGCCGGGCCGAGCGGGCCGAAGTATTGCAGGGCCAGCGTCGCCAGCAGTGCGGCCGGCAGCGCACCCATGCACAGGCGGCGCACGATGTACCACTGCACGGTGCCCCGTGCACGGTGCGTGATGGTGCCGGCGCTCTTGGTGATCGATGCGAATGCGAGATCGGTGCCGACCGCGACCGACGGCGTGACGCCGAACAGCAAGGTCAACAGCGGCGTCATCAGCGAGCCGCCGCCGACGCCGGTCATGCCGACCAGCAGGCCGACGGCAAAACCCGACAGAATATATGTGATGGTCATACTTTACCCCCAAACCGGCCCCAAGGGTAAAGTGCCTCGACCGTATATCAAACGACAGCTTCCTTATTTGCTTATGCGGCGCGCGTTTTATGACCCGCGGCGCATATGCCGAATTTGGCCGGGGGCATGGTAGGGTGGGCACTCCGTGCCCACGCGGAAGCTGACATGACGCGAACGTTCGCGTGGGCAGTAGTGCGGGCTAGATGCCCACACTACGAAGTGCCCACCCTGCAGACTTATCGTCCGCAATCACCCAGATATTACTTATTCGGCTGCGGCGTCAAACGCAGATACGGCTTCGGCGCCGTGAAGCCCTTCGGATATTTCTGCTCCAGCTGGGCCGGATCCTGCACGGTCAGCGGAATGATGACGTCGTCGCCATCCTTCCAGTTGCCCGGCGTCGCGACCGTGTAGCCGTCGGTCAGTTGCAGGGCGTCGATCACGCGCAGCACTTCGTCGAAGTTGCGGCCGGTGCTCATCGGGTAGGTGATCGTCAGGCGGATCTTCTTGGCCGGATCGATCACGAACAGCGAACGCACGGTGGCGGTGGCCGACTGGTTCGGGTGGATCATGTCGTACAGGTTCGACACCGTCTTGTCGGCATCGGCGATGATCGGGAAGCCGACCACGGTCTGCTGGGTCTCTTCGATGTCCTTGATCCACTCGCTGTGCTTGTCGGCCGGATCGACCGACAGCGCGATCGCCTTGACGTTGCGCTTGTCGAATTCCGGCTTCAGCTTCGCGGTGAGGCCCAGCTCGGTCGTGCACACCGGCGTGAAGTCGGCCGGATGCGAGAACAGCACCACCCAGGAATCGCCCGCCCACTCGTGAAAGCGGATGCGGCCGATGGTGGAGTCCTGCTCGAAATCGGGAGCCGTGTCGCCCAGGCGTAAAGTCATAGTCATCTCCTTGGTTGGTATTTCAGAAAAAGCGGTTGTACAGCACGACGGCCCAGGTCGCGGCTGCCATCGCGACCGCCAGTGCCACCGCCGCGCTGCCCAGGTCCTTGGCGGCCTTGGACAGCGGATGGCGCTCCAGCGAGACGCGGTCGACCACGGCCTCGATCGACGCATTGATCAGTTCCACCAGCAGCACCAGGCCCAGCACCGCGATCAGGGCCAGCTTCTGGAAGGCCGAGATCTTCAGCAGCAGCGCCACGATGGCCGCCGGCACCGCCACCATCAGTTCCTGGCGGAAGGCATGTTCGTGGCGCCAGGCGTGCTGGAAGCCGTCCATCGAATAACGACAGGCGGACACGATGCGCTTGAGGCCGCTTTTACTCTTGAATTCGCTGCTGGGTTGGTCCATCGATATCGCCGTGCTGTCAGGGACCGCCATTATGCGCATACCCCTTGCCGATGACGCAACAGCAATCTAAAGCCTGTACCACTTTTTTTCACATTATGGTATAAACTGGCGCTATATACCGCACTGCAGCAACCACATCATGAAAATGGAAACCCCTGAAACGGCGAAGACTTCCATCCAAGTGATCGAGCGCATGGTCGCCCTGCTCGACGCCCTGGCCAGTTATCCCGACCCCGTGAGCCTGAAGGAGTTGTCCAAGGTGTCAGGGCTGCACCCGTCGACGGCGCACCGCATCCTGAACGACATGGTGCTGACGCGCTTCGTGGACCGGGTCGAACCGGGTACCTACCGGCTCGGCATGCGCCTGCTGGAACTGGGCAATGTGGTCAAGAGCCGGCTGTCGGTGCGCGAGGCGGCGGTGGATCTCATGCGTGCACTGCACAACAAGACCAAGCAGACGGTCAACCTGTCGGTGCGCCAGGGCGACGAGATCGTCTACATCGACCGCGCCTTTTCCGAACGCTCGGGCATGCAGGTGGTGCGCGCCATCGGCGGCCGCGGTCCGCTGCACCTGACCTCGACCGGCAAGCTGTTCCTCTCGGTCGACGAACCCAAGGCTACCCGCGCCTACGCGACCCGCACCGGCCTGGCCGGCCACACCAAGAATTCGATCACCGACCTGACGCGCCTCGAACGCGAACTCTCGCTGGTACGCGCGCGCGGCTATGCGCGCGACAACGAGGAACTGGAACTGGGCGTGCGCTGCATGGCGGCGGGCATCCACGACGACAGCGGCAAGCTGGTGGCGGGACTGTCGATCTCGGCGCCGGCGGACCGGCTGCAGGAAGAGTGGCTGGACGATCTGGTGAATACGGCGATGCAGATTTCGACGACGCTGGGGCATCGGCTGGTGCCGGCAGTGTGAGGCCCGGCTGGTGACCGGCCGGCTACCGTATTGAAAATACGCGCACCAAGCACGTCGCCCCTGCGCAGGCAGGGGCCCAAGTACGGCGCAAGCTGCCAGCTCACGCGCTAGCAACGTGCATGCAACTTGGGCCCCTGCCTTCGCAGGGGCGACGTTGTTTCATGTTGCGGATGACGCGTGTTATGGCACGACCGGCTTACTGCACCACCGGCGCCGTAGCCGCCGCCGACACGGTCACCGGCACCCCGGCCGCAGCCGCCGCCGGAATATTGGCCGGCTTCAGGGCTTCCAGCCAGCGCCGCATCCGTCCCGCATCCGCGGTCCGCGACTGCTTGCCCTTCGAATCGAGGAACACCATCACCACGTTGCGCCCTTGGATCATGGCCTGCATCACCAGGCAGCGCCCCGCTTCGTTGATGAAGCCGGTCTTCTGCAGGCCGATGTTCCAGTCCGGCAGCGCCACCAGGTAATTGGTGTTCGAATACTGCAGCGAGCGGTTGCCGGCCTGGACCACGTAGTTGGGGTCGGTCGTGTACTGGCGCAGCAGCGGTTCCTGGTGGGCGGTCATGACCAGCCTGGCCAGGTCGCGTGCGCTCGAGACGTTCTGGCTCGACAGGCCGCTCGAGTCCACGTAATGGGTGTCGTTCATGCCGAGTTCATGCGCCTTGGCATTCATCGCCGTGACGAAGGCGCCGATACCGCCCGGGTAGTTGCGGCCCAGCGCGGCGGCGGCGCGGTTTTCCGAGCTCATCAGCGCGATATGCAGCAGGTTGCCGCGCGTCATGCGGGTCCCGACCGGCAGGCGCGAGCTGGTGTACTTGTGGCGGTCGACGTCGGCCTCGGTGATGGTCAGGACTTCGTCCAGGTCCTGGTGGGCCTGCACCACGAGCAGGCCGGTCATCAGCTTGGTGATCGAGGCGATCGGCAGCGCGACGGTGGAATTCTTTTCAAATAAAACTTCCGAACTGGTCTGGTCCAGCACGTAGGCGACGCTGGAGCGCAGTTCGAGCGGGTCGCGGGTGCGGTTCAGGCCGGCCATGTCGCCGGCGGTGAGAATGGCCAGCGCCGGCGCCGCGCGGCGCACGTTCTGGTACACCACCTTGCGCTTGCCGCGCACCATGGCCACACGGCGCACCATGCGCCCGCGGTTCTCTGCGGCGATGACCTTGGCGGTATCGACGCGCTTGGCCTTCACGCGCTTGACCGCGGTGGTGCGGCCCTTGGATTTCGTCTTTGCCTCCGCCATGGCGGGCTCGAACATCAACGCCATGGAGATGGCGGCAGCCAATGCGAACTTGAGCATCGGATTTCCTTGAACGCGAACGGATGAGTGAAGAGTCGGTACGCCGACCGCAATGATGCGACAGCCTTGATGCAACAAACTGTAACATCCGGACCAGATTTTTACTACAGCGCAAGATGCTCTGCGTTGTAGAAATCTCTTGATTTTTCAACAGCTTGGCATTCCCACACCACGCGCCGTGCATTAAAGATGAGTATAGCGCGCTACGCGAGGAAACGGGCGAACGAGGCCGCCGGTTCCCGCTCGGTCACCAGCGTATTTTCGACCCTGCTCCAATCCGCGACGCCGAGCGCCATGCCGCACACGACCATTTCATTGTCCGGCAGCTGCAGTTGCTCGGCAATGATCCGGTGGAACTGGGTGAACGCCGCCTGCGGACAGGTATCGAGGCCGCGTCCGCGCGCCGCCACCATGATGTTCTGCAGGAACATGCCGTAGTCGAGCCAGGAGCCCTGCTCCATCACGCGGTCGATGGTGAAGATCAGACCGACCGGCGCGTCGAAAAAGCGGTAATTGCGGCCGTGCTGGGCCGCCATGCCCGCCTTGTTTTCGCGCGTCAGGCCCAGCAGCGCGTACAGGTCCCAGCCGACCTTGCGGCGGCGCTCGATGAAGGGCGAGACCCATTCGCGCGGGTAATAGTTGTACTCCTCGGTGTGCTGTTTCGCCTGCGCCGGATCGGCATAGGCTGCCAGGATCGCGTCGCTCAGTCCTTCCTTGGCCGCGCCGGTGAGCACATACACGCGCCAGGGCTGGGTATTGGTGCCGGACGGCGCCCGCGCCGCCACGTCCAGGATCGCTTCGATGTCCTCGCGCGCCACCGGCGTCGGCAGAAAGGCACGGATCGAGCGGCGCGAGGTGATGGCCGTGTCGACGGCCTGTTGCTGGGGATGATGGATCATTGGGGTCTCCTTATTTTCTGACGACGAACGCGACACCGGCCACCGCCACCGCCATCCCGGCCAGGCCGGCCGGGCCGAGCGACTCGCCGAACATCAGCCAGGCCATCACCGCCGTGGTCGGCGGCGTCAGGTACAGCAGACTGGTGACCCTGGTGGCGTCGTTGCGGCTGATCAGCCGGAACAGCAGGAAGATGGCGCCGATCGACAGCGCCAGGATCGACCACAGCAGCGCCCCGGCGAAGTGGATATTCCAGTGGATATTGTTCAAGGCCGGCGTGAAATCTTCGAAGACGACTGCCAGCGGCAGGAGCAGCAGCGCGCTGGCGCTGAACTGGATCACGGTGCCGGTGCGCAGGTCGAACTGCGGGCAGAAGCGTTTCTGGTAGAGCGTGCCGGCGGTGATCGACAGCAGCGCCAGCACGCACAGGGCGATCGCGGCCGGGTCCAGCCCGCTCAGGCTGACCCGGGCGGCCACCACCAGGGCCACACCGGACAGGCCCAGCAGCAGTCCCAGCCACTGGCGCGGCGTGACGCGCTCGCCCACCAGCGGCGCGGCGAAGGCGGTCAGGATCGGCTGCATGCCGACGATCAGTGCCGACAGCCCGGCCGGCATGCCGATCTTGATGGCGCTCCACACGCCGCCCAGGTAGCCGGCCTGCAGCAGCAAGCCGGCCAGCGCCACGTGCAGGATGCGGCCGCGCGGCCAGGGCGCGCGCGTGGCCAGCACCACCGGCAGCAGGATCAGCACCGCGCCCACGCAGCGCAGGATCAGGAAGGACAGCGGCGGCGCATAGGGCAAGCCGTATTTGGCGGCGATGAAGCCGGTGCTCCACAGCACGACGAAGAACAGCGGCACCGGCGAGAGCCAGCCGGCCTGCGGTACGGCGGGGGAAGTGGCGGGACTGTCGGGCATCATCTGGCCAAAAGGTCAACCCGGCAAGTCTAGCATGCGCTTCCGGCAGACCCGGCATCGAACGTTGTTGTTGTATCGAGACAAACAAAAATCACGCAAACGATTGTAAGCATTGATATATCTCAAAGTATCGTTCTCTTATTGTGCGCCGCATCAAAAGTGCTTGACGCATAATCCGAAAGCAGTAAAACTTGTTCATGTTGCGGCGCACAAGCCGTCTCGTACAACGATTTCGCATCACTGGTCCAAAGCAACACGTCCATATAAACGTTCCACACTGGAGAACTACATGTTTGCATTCCCTGAGCAGTTTTCGAACGCGACCAAAGCCAACCTCGAATCCCAGTTTGCCCTGATGTCGACCCTGACCTCGAAGACCTTCGAAGGCATGGAGAAGCTGGTCGAGCTGAACATCAACACCGCCAAGGCCGCCCTCGAAAACTCGTCGGCAACCGCTCGCCAGATGCTGGCAGCCAAGGATGCCCAGGAATTCTTCTCGGTGTCGGCCTCCCAGGCACAGCCGAGCGCCGAAAAGGCCCTGTCGTACGGCCGCCAGGTCGCCTCGATCGCCGCCGACACCGGCGCCGAGTTCTCGAAGCTGGCCGAAAGCCAGTTCGCCGAAGTCAACCGCAAGGTGATCTCGCTGGTCGACGAAGTGACCAAGAACGCCCCGGCCGGTTCGGAAGCCTACGTGTCTGCCATCAAGACCGCGATCAGCAACGCCAACGCCGGCTACGAGCAGTTCAGCAAGACCACCAAGCAGGCCCGCGAAGCCATGGAAACCAACGTGAACGCGGCCGTGTCGCAGTTCACCCAGGCTGCCAGCAAGGTCGGTTCGGCTGCCAACACCGCTGCCGCTGCCTAAGCCACAGCGCATCAATTAAAACGGCCCGGATCGCTTGCGCGGTCCGGGCCGTTTTGTTTTGCCGGCTGGCGCCGAGAACATCAACGAACATCGACGTTATGCCCACGATCGTTAAAACGTCGCCCCTGCGCATGCAGGGGTCCAAGTTTTATGCGCCTTCGAAACGCGTGCAACTTGGGCCCCTGCCTGCGCAGGGGCGACGCTCATGGGCTAACGATATGGCTGAGCTGGCAGGCTGATCGTCCAGCGCAATTACTCGCCCAGATAAGCCGCCTGCACCCGCGGATCGTGCAACAGGTCCGCCGCATTGCCGCTCATGGTCAGCGCCCCCGATTCCATCACGTAGGCCCGGTGCGCTGCCTGCAGCGCCAGCCTGGCGTTCTGCTCGACCAGCAGGATGGTGATGCCCTGCTTCGACACGTCGCGGATCACCTCGAAGATCTTTTCCACCATGATCGGCGCCAGGCCCATCGACGGCTCGTCCAGCAGCAGCAGGGTCGGATGGCACATCAGTGCGCGCGCCATCGCCAGCATCTGCTGCTCGCCGCCGGACAAGGTGCCGGCCAGCTGGTTCGCGCGCTCCTTCAGGCGCGGGAACACCGCGTACCACTTCTCGATGTCGGCCTCGATCCCGGCCTTGTCGCGGCGCGTGTAGGCGCCCATCAGCAGGTTTTCGTGGATGCTCATGCGGGTGAACACGCCGCGCCCTTCCGGCACCATGGCCAGCTTCTGCTGCACCAGCTTGAAGGATTTCGCCGTGCCCAGGGGCTGGCCGAGGTAGCTGATCGTGCCTTCCACCTTGCACGCCGGCAGCGTGCCGGTGATCGCCTTCAGCGTCGTGGTCTTGCCGGCGCCGTTGGCGCCGATCAGGGTCACCAGCTCGCCGCGGTCGACCCGCAGGTCCAGCCCTTTCACCGCCTTGATGCCGCCATAGGCCACTTTCAGGCCGCTGATATTCAGGATGTTTTCAGACATTAATGCGCTCCGCCCAGATAGGCCTCGATCACCGCCTGGTTCTTCTGGATCTCGGCCGGCTGTCCTTCCGCGATCAATTTGCCGTACTCGAGGACCGAAATGCGGTCGCACAAGCCCATCATGAGTTTCACGTCGTGCTCGATCAAGAGGATCGTCACGCCCGCCTGGCGGATCTTGACCAGCAGTTCGCGCAGCGCCAGCTTCTCGGTGGCGTTCATGCCCGCCGCCGGCTCGTCCAGCGCCAGCAGCTTCGGCTCGGTGGCCAGCGCGCGCGCGATCTCCAGGCGGCGCTGGTCGCCGTACGACAGGTAGCGCGCGGTGCGGTTGCCGAATTGCCCGATGCCGACGAAGTCCAGCAGTTCCTGGGCGCGCGCGCGGATCGCCGCTTCTTCCCGGCGCGCCGCCGCGTGGCGGAAGATGGCGCCGAACACGCCCTGGTGGGTGCGCACGTGGCGTCCGACCATCACGTTCTCCAGCGCGGTCATCTCGCCGAACAGGCGGATGTTCTGGAAGGTGCGCGCGATGCCCGCCTTGGCCACCGCATGCGGCGCCGACGGCGAATACGGCTTGCCGTCCAGCTCGAAGGTGCCGCCGCTTTTTCCTTTATCCGGCTGGTACAGCCCGGTGATGACGTTGAAGAAGGTGGTCTTGCCGGCGCCGTTCGGACCGATCAGGCCATAGATCTGGCCGGGCGCGATGCGGATGCCGACCTCGGTCAGGGCTTGCAGGCCGCCGAAGCGCTTATTGACGCCGGAAATGTTCAGTATCAGTTCATTCATGGTCGTGATTCCGCCGGCTTACGCCACCGCGCCCTCTTCCTTCTCGTCCTTGTCGGTCGCCGCCACCGGACGGTCTTCCTTGATCGGCGACGGCCACAGGCCGGCCGGACGGTTCAGCATGATCAGGACCAGCGCCAGGCCGTACAGCAGCTGGCGCAGCACCTCGGCCTCGATCAGCACCTTGCCGAACAGCGCCTGCTGGGCCGGCTCGACCACGTGGCGCAGCACTTCCGGCAGCGCCGCGAGCAGCACGCCGCCCAGCACCACGCCCGGGATGTGGCCGATACCGCCCAGCACCACCATCGCCAGCACCGAGATCGACTCGGTCAGCGAGAACGATTCCGGCGACACGAAACCCTGGAAGGCGGCGAACATGGCGCCGGCCACGCCGCCGAACGAGGCGCCCATCGAGAACGCCAGCAGCTTGACGTTGCGGGTGTTGATGCCCATCGCCTTGGCCGCGATCTCGTCTTCGCGGATCGCGACCCAGGCCCGGCCCAGGCGCGAATGCTGCAGGCGGCTGGTCATGAAGATGGTCGCGATGCACAGCAGCAGGAACAGGAAGTAGTAGGCGTTCACCGACGGCATGCCGAACCCGCCGATGAACACGGTCGCCTTCGATCCCGCCTCGCCCGCCAGCGACACGCCGAAGATGCGGATCGGATCGATCAGGTTGATGCCCTGCGGGCCGTTGGTGAAGTTGATCGGATCGTTCAGGTTGTTCATGAAGATGCGGATGATCTCGCCGAAGCCGAGCGTCACGATGGCCAGGTAGTCGCCGCGCAGCTTCAGCGTCGGCGCCCCCAGCAGCGCGCCGAACAGGGCCGCCACCAGGCCGGCCAGCGGCACGATGGCCCACACCGACAGGTGGATGCCGTTGGTGCGCACGTCCTCGCCGAAGGTGGCGACGATCGCATCCTGCAGCGCGGGGTGGTAGCTGATCACCGATTCCAGCAGCGCCGCGAACTGCGGCGAGGCCAGCAGGCCGGTGAGATACGCGCCGACCGCGAAGAAGGCGATGTAGCCCAGGTCGAGCAGGCCGGCGAAGCCGACCACGATGTTCAGGCCGAGCGCCAGCATGATGTAGAGCAGCGCCATGTCGATGATGCGCACCCACGAGTTGCCGAACTGCGCGGCGACGAAGGGGAAGACCAGCATCGCGGCCAGCAGCACCGCCATGCTGGCGTAGGACTGGCGCGGTTTGTGGGCGGTGTCGAAGGTCAGGAAAGCCATGTCGTCTCCTCCTGCCTCAGGCGCGGTCGGCCACGCGTTCGCCCATGATGCCGGACGGACGCACGGTCAGCACCAGGATCAGCACCACGAAGGCGAAGATGTCCTGGTAGTGGCTGCCGAGGAAGCCGCCGGTCAGGTCGCCGATGTAGCCGGCGCCCAGGCTTTCGATGATGCCGAGGACGATGCCGCCGATCATGGCGCCATAGATGTTGCCGATGCCGCCCAGCACCGCGGCGCAGAAGGCCTTCATGCCGGGCACGGTGCCGGTCTCGAACTGGATCGACGCATAGTTGGCGCCCCACATCACGCCGGCCACGGCCGCCAGCGCGGCGCCGATGGCGAAGGTGGCGACGATCACGCGGTTCGAGTCGACGCCCATCAGGCCGGCCACGCGCGGGTTCTCGGCAACGGCGCGCATGGCGCGTCCGATGCGGGTCTTCTCGACCAGCATGGCCAGCGCGAACATGGCGACCGTGGCCAGCACCAGCAGCAGCACCTGGGTCTGCGAAATGACGGCGCCGCCGATCATGATCGGCTCGGACGACAGCAGCTGCGGGAACGGCAGCGGGCTGCGGCCCCAGATCATCATGGCGAAGGTCTTCAGCAGGATCGACACGCCGATCGCGGTGATCAGCGGCGCCAGGCGCGGCGCATTGCGCAGGCGGCGGTAGGCGATGCGCTCGATCAGCACGTTGACCAGCATGGTCACCGGGATCGCGCCGACGATGGCGATCGCCAGCTGCACCCCGCCCGGCAGGCCGGGGAAGGTGCTGTCCAGCAGGCGCAGGATCGACAGGCCGACCATGGCGCCGATCATCAGCACGTCGCCGTGGGCGAAGTTAATCAGGTTCAGGACCCCGTAGACCATGGTGTAGCCGAGCGCGATGAGCGCGTACATGCTGCCGAGCACCAGTCCATTCAGGATCTGTTGGATAAAAGTTTCCATTAATTTTCTCTCGATCTAACAAAAACGGCACCCGGATTCTCCGAAGTGCCGCTCTGGTCGAACTACTGTACTGCGCAGAAATTCCGGGCGCCATCATCATAGCGATGTTTTACAAAAACTAATATCGGAAATTCCACTCGCGACCAACTATCGATTGGAAAGGGAAACCGAAGGGAGAGATGGTGCACCGGGGGCAGGCAGAACGGGGCGGAGTGCCCCATCAGCTGGCATGGGCGCATCGCGATGAAGCATGCCACCGTCGTCCCCGCGCAGGCGAGGACCCATGCTGAATCTCGGAATTCGGTACATCTGAAGCAATTCGAATGCTTCAGAAATACGTGGCTTTGGAAGCTCAGTATGGGTACCCGCCTGCGCGGGACGACGTGGTTATTCGACAGCAGCGGCAACGCTCACACGTCGCGCAAGGTCACCACCGGCATCGTCAAGTGGCGCTTGCCCTTGAAGAACGCGATATCGAACAAAGCCGCGGCCCCGACCACGTCCTTGCCGATCTGGCGCAGCAGGTTCGCCGCCGCCTCGATCGTCCCGCCGGTCGCCAGCACGTCGTCCACGATCAGCACGCGTCCACCCTTGATCCGCTCCGGCTGGATCTCGATGGTGGCGCTGCCGTATTCGCGCTGGTAGTCGATGCGGATCGCATGGCCCGGCAGCTTGCCGGCTTTTCGCGCCATGGCGAAGCCGATGCCGCGCTGGTAGGCCAGCGCGCCGGCCAGCATGAAGCCGCGCGCATCCATCGCCACGATGAAATCGAAGTCCATGTGCAGGGTGCGTTCGCACAGGGTGTCGATGGCGATGCGCCAGTGTTCGGGGTTGTCGAACACGCAGCCGACGTCGATGAAATTGACGCCCGGTTCGGGGTAGTCCTGGAAGAATTCGAGGGGAATCGAATCGAAGCCGTCGGGAGTGACCGGGGCGTCGAGAGTGCTTGCGTCGCGCATGGAGGAGATACGAAAAGGAAAGAAGACGGCCGGCCGAGCGGCCGGCCGGTACTACGGCATCAGGCGGCGGCCTTGTTATCGTCGGGACCCTTGCCGTCCAGCCCCTTGGGCAGCGGGAAGGTGACGTTTTCTTCGACGCCTTCGAGCGCGCGCACGCTGGCCGCGCCGAGTTCCTTCAGACGGTCGATCACGGCCTGCACCAGCACTTCCGGGGCCGAGGCGCCGGCGGTGACGCCGATGCGCTTTTTACCGGCGATCCAGCCCGGATCGATGGCGGCGGCGTTGTCGACCATGTAGGCCGGCGTGCCCATCTTGTCGGCCACTTCGCGCAGGCGGTTCGAGTTCGAGCTGTTCGGGCTGCCGACCACGATCACCACTTCCACCTGCGGCGCCATGAACTTCACGGCTTCCTGGCGGTTGGTGGTGGCGTAGCAGATGTCGCCCTTCTTCGGCTCGACGATGCTCGGGAAGCGCGCCTTCAGCGCGGCGATGATCTCGGCGGTGTCGTCGACCGACAGCGTGGTCTGCGACACGTAGGCCAGCTGATCCGGATTGGCGACCTGCAGGGTCTGCACGTCGTCGACGGTCTCGACCAGGTGCATGCCCTCTTCCGCCTGGCCCATCGTGCCCTCGACTTCCGGGTGGCCGGCGTGGCCGATCATGATGATCTCGGCGCCCTGCTTGCGCATCTTGGCGACTTCGACGTGGACCTTGGTGACCAGCGGGCAGGTGGCGTCGAACACCTTCAGGCCGCGCGATTCGGCTTCCTCGCGCACCGCCTTCGACACGCCGTGGGCCGAGAACACCAGGGTGTTGCCGGCCGGGACGTCGTCCAGGTCTTCGATGAAGATCGCGCCCTTGTCGCGCAGGTCGTTGACGACGTAGGCGTTGTGGACGATCTCGTGGCGCACGTAGATCGGCGCGCCGAACTGCAGCAGGGCGCGCTCGACGATCTCGATCGCGCGGTCGACGCCGGCGCAGAAGCCGCGCGGCTGGGCCAACAGAATCTCGTTATCCATGGAGGTCATGTGGTCTCTAATTAGTTACAGCACTGAATCACAGCACCGAGATCAGCTGCACCTCGAAGGTGAGCGGCTGACCGGCCAGCGGGTGGTTGAAGTCGAACACGGCATCGTGCTCGCGCAGTTCGCGCAGCACGCCGGCAAAGCGGCCGCCGCCCGGTGCCGCGAAATCGACCAGGTCGCCGACCTGGTAATCGGCATCCGGCACCGAATTCTCGTCCAGCGTCTTCTTCGACACGGCCTGGATCAATTCCGGATTGCGTTCGCCGAACCCTTCAGCCGGGCTCAGCTCGAAGGTCTGGTGCGCGCCTTCCGGCAGGCCCAGCAGGCGCTGTTCGAGGAAGGGCGCGAGCTGGCCCTGGCCCAGCAGCAGCGTGGCCGGGGTGGCGCCGAAGGTCGTGACGATGTCGGTGCCGTCCAGCGTGGCCAGGCGGTAGTGCAGGGTCAGGTAAGCCGATTCGGTGACGACAGGAACGGTGGAAGAGGACATGGGGCGTGTTCGGGTTGCGTGCAAACCGCTATTGTAAGCCAGAGCGGCTGTTTCCGCCCGCCTTCGCCTGCCCCGGCCCCGCAATTTGTGCTTATATTTTAGGCAAGGAGTGATATGGGAATCAACGATTGGGCGGAACGGGAAAGGCCGCGCGAACGGCTGGTGCGCGAAGGCGCGGCGGCGCTGTCGAATCCGGAACTGCTGGCCCTGCTGCTGCGGGTCGGCGTGCGCGGCAAGAGCGCGGTCGAGCTCGGGCGCGACATCCTGCAGCATTTCGGCTCGCTGCACGGCCTGTTCGGCGCCACGCTGCACGATTTTTCCGAAGTGCACGGACTCGGCATGGCCAAGTACGCGCAACTGCAAGCGGTGATGGAACTGGCACGGCGCGCCATCGGCGAACAGTTGCAGGCCGGCGCCAGCCTGGCGGCGCCGGAACTGGTCAAACGTTATCTGCGCATCAAGCTCGGCGGCCAACGCCACGAATCCTTCGTGGTGTTGTATGTGGACGTCAAAAACCGCCTGATCGCCGACAAGGAATTATTCAGAGGCACCCTCAGCCACGCCAGCGTCTATCCGCGCGAGGTGGTCAAGACCGCGCTGGCCTGCAATGCGGCGGCCGTGATCCTGGCCCACAACCACCCGTCCGGCGTGGCCGAGCCGAGCGACGCCGACCTGGGTCTCACGCGCCAGCTGGTGCAGGCGCTCGGACTGGTCGATATCCGCGTGCTCGACCATTTCGTGGTGGCCGGGCCGCTGGTGTATTCGTTTGCCGAAAGCGGGCAGTTGTGATGGGGCGCGTGACAACGTAGGGTGGGCAATCCGTGCCCACGCGAACGCTTGCATGATGCCGGCTTTCGCGTGGGCTCAGAGAGCCTACGCCGGCCGCGCCCACCCTACGCCTTGGCCAGCGCCCGCTCGACGCTGGACGCCAGCTCGGCCAGCTGGAACGGCTTGCGCAGCAGCATATCGTCGCCGATGACTTCCTCGATCGCCTTCATGTCGGCGTAGCCGGTGGCGATGATCATCGGCAGCTGCGGGAAGCGCCGCCGCGTGCGCTGCATCAGCTCGGCGCCGGTCATGCCCGGCATCAGGTAATCCGTGATCATCAGGTCGGGACGCTCGCGCTCCAGCTGCTCGAGCGCGGCGGCGCCGCTGGCGGCCTGGGTCACCTGGTGGCCGAGCGCCTGCAGCGAATCCGCCACCGAAGCGCGCACCGCGTCGTCGTCCTCGACCACCAGGATGCGCGCACCCGCGTGCGGCCGCGCCGTGCGCAGGGTGGCCGCCACGTCGGCGCCCTCGTCCACGCCGTGCGCGGCGCGCAGCCAGATCTCGACCGTGGTGCCGGTCCCCTCCTCGCTGCGGATGTCGGCGGCGCCGCCGGATTGCTGGGCCATGCCGTAGACCTGGCTCAGGCCCAGGCCGGTGCCCTTGCCGACTTCCTTGGTGGTGAAGAAGGGTTCGAACACACGCCCCATGACTTCCTGGCTCATGCCCTCGCCGCTGTCGCTGACCGCGATGCGCACGTAGTCGCCGGGCGGCAGCAGGCCTGCCGGCGGTACCGCGCCGGCGGCGTGGAAGCGCAGGCTGCCGCCGTCCGGCATGGCGTCGCGCGCATTGATCGCCATGTTGAGCAGCGCCATCTCGATCTGGTTGCTGTCGGCCACCACGCTGTCGACGCCCGGCTCGATGTCGAAGTGCAACGCGATCGACGGGCCGACCGAGGTCGCCACCAGCTCGCGCACGCCGCCGAACAGCGCCGCCAGCGGCACCGCGCGCAGGTCGAGGTTCTGGTTGCGCGAAAACGCCAGCAGCTGGCTGGTCAGGCGGGCGCCGCGGCGGCAGGCGTTGCGCGCCACCTCGGCGCGCTTCTTGACGGCCTCGTCCTTCGACGTCAGCAGGATCAGGTCCATGTTCCCCTGCACCACGTTGAGCAGGTTGTTGAAGTCGTGCGCGATGCCGCCGGTCAGGCGGCCCACCGCTTCCATCTTCTGCAACTGGGTGACGGCCTGCAGCGCGCGCTCGCGTTCGATGATCTCGTTGGTCAGGCGGTCGTTGGCCTGGGCCAGCGCGCGGGTACGCTCGTCGATGCGCAGTTCCAGGGTCTCGTTGAGCTGGACCAGCTCTTCCCGGCTGCGGCGCAGGTCCTGGGCCGCGCGCTCGCGCTCGACCAGCATGTCGCGCGCATGGTACTGGCGGCGCCGGTCGCGCAGGGCCGAGGCGGCGGCGCTGCGCAGGGTCTGCACGTTGAGCGGTCGCTCGAGCAGGATCACGTTGCCGAGTTCGCTCAAGCGGGTGCGCACGCCCGGTCCCGGCGGGCCGATCGGCTTCGATACCAGCAGCACCAGCGGAAAGTCGGACCACGGCGCCTGGTCCTGCAGGTAGGCAATGGCGCGGTCCATCCCCGGGCCGTCGAGCGCTTCCTCGGCCACGATGGCGGCGGCGGCGCCGGCCTCGATCCCGGCCAGCAGCGCGCCGATGCCGTCCATGGCCACGCAGTCCAGGCCCTCGCGCACCAGCACGTCGCCGATCACGTCCGCATCGCGGCCGCGCGGCGCCAGGATCAGCAAGCGCTGCTCGAGCGCACCCGGCGCCGTCATTTGTCCGTCGACTGCTCGTCGTCGAGCATCATCGGGGTGGCGCCGCGGTAGCTCGGCAAGCCCGACAGCACGCCCTCGAAGCCTTCGAGCGCCGCGCCGATGCTGACGCCGTCGCCGTTCAGCAGCATCTCGTGGATGGTCAGCGCGTGCATCGTGGTGCGGCTCTTGATGACGGTGACGGCGCGGCGCACGCGGCCGCTCGACTCGAAGTAGCGCAGCAGCACCGTGGTGTCGCTCAGGTAGCTGAGGTCGACGTCGGCGTGCACGTCGCCGATCATGCCGTGCTGGCCCAGCACCAGCGTGGTGGTCACGCCCTGCTGGTTCAGGTAGGACAGCAGTTCGTGCATCTGCAGGGTCAGGTATTGCTCGCCCGGCATTGCCTGCATGTAGGCGTTCAGGCTGTCGATGGTGATGAAGCGCACGCCATCGTCCACCGCGTCGCGCAGCATCTGGGCAAAAGCGCCGGGCGACAGTTCGGCCGGGTCGATGTGGTGCACCTTGAGCAGACCGCACTCGACCCAGGGGCGCAGATCCATGCCCAGCGTGGCATTGCGGGCGAAAAAGGTGCCCAGGCCCTCGTCGAACAGGTAGAAGCTGGTCTTGTCGCCGCGCTGCAGCGCGGTCAGCATGCAGCGCACCGTCAGCGTGGTCTTGCCGATGCCGGATGGACCGATGAACAGGGCGTTGGTGCCGGCCACCAGGCCGCCGCCGAGCAGGTCGTCGAATTCCTTCGAGCCGGTCGGGTGGACCTGGGCTGCGAAATCGCGCATGTGCTCGGCTGCGACCAGGCGCGGGAAGATGCGGATGCCGCCGGTCTCGAGCAGGTAGTCGTGGTAGCCGCCGCGGAAGCGGATGCCGCGCATCTTGACGATGCTCACGCGGCGCCGTTCGGTGCCGAATTCCTTGGCGATCTGCTCCAGGCTGATCACGCCGTGGGCGATGCTGTGCAGGTGCTGGTCGGTCTCGCTGGTCTTGTCGTCCAGCAGCAATACGGTGCAATTACGCGCGGCAAAGAACTGCTTCAGCGCCAGGATCTGGCGCCGGTAGCGCAGCGGATTCTGCGCCAGCAGGCGCATTTCCGACAGGCTGTCGAAGATCACGCGCACCGGCTTGCACTGGTCGACCTGCTCCATCACTTGCTGGGTGGTTTCGCCGAGCTCGACTTCGGAGGGGTGGAACACCGATTGCTGGGCTTCCGGGTCGAGCGTCAGGTCGCCGGCCAGTTCGTGGATGTCGATGCCGTCCAGCGACCAGCCGTGGCTTTCCGCGACGGCGTCGAGCTCGTCCGCGGTTTCCGACAGCGTGATGTAGAGCCCGCGCTCGCCCTTGGCGACGCCGTCGAGCAGGAATTGCAGGCCGAGCGTGGTCTTGCCGGCGCCCGGCGAGCCTTCGACCAGGTAGACGCGCTCGGCGGTCAGGCCGCCGTCGAGGATGTCGTCGAGGCCGGGGATGCCGGTGGAGATGCGAAACGTCGGCGCGCGTGCGGCGCGGCGCGGCGTGGAAGTACTGTTCATAAGACTTTATACCTTGACAATGTGACCAGATGCAATACGGTGTGGCGCAGCGGTGCTGCAGCGCCGACCGATATACATTCTGCGCGCGACGTTGCATCCATAATTATATGACGGCCGTGATATGAGCCTGCCGGCTTATCGTTTCCGGGTAAGCCCGGCAGTACGCTTCGCGCAACAGCCGCGTCAGCGAAAAGGGGCCGGATGTCGATGCCGGACCCGGTGCGGCATGCCGAATTATTGGCGTGTAAACAGGAGCTTACGACGCAGACATTGCGAAACTTCACGATTGTTAAATCTGTTTAATAATTTAAGACACAATTTTTTTCTGCAAGTTGTTGATTACGCGGCGGTTTTCACGCTATACTCTCGTTTTTCCGATTGTGGAAGTTTACTCAAGGAGTGCGCTATGGCACGTGTTTGCCAAGTTACTGGCAAGGGCCCGATGGTTGGCAACAACGTCTCCCACGCCAACAACAAAACCAAGCGTCGTTTTCTGCCGAACCTGCAGAACCGCCGCATCTTCGTAGAATCCGAAAACCGCTGGGTCTCCCTGCGTATTTCGAACGCCGGCCTGCGCGTCATCGACAAGCTCGGCATCGACGCTGTGCTGGCCGACATGCGCGCCCGCGGCGAAAAAATCTAATTAGGGAGCTATCATGGCAAAAACTGGCCGCGACAAGATCAAACTGGAATCGACCGCAGGTACCGGTCACTTCTACACCACGACCAAGAACAAGCGCACCATGCCGGCGAAAATGGAAATCACCAAATTCGACCCGAAGGCTCGCAAGCACGTGATCTACAAAGAAACCAAGATCAAGTAATCTGGTTTTTCGTAGTAAAGAAAAAGCCGCTCACATTGTGTGCGGCTTTTTTTATTTCCGGAAGCTGTTTCCAGGTTCCATCCGATCCCTTGATACGGATCAGCCCGCTTTACATCCCCGTCTTTTCGGTCCGGCCGCGCGCCTATAGTCATTCGTCCGCCCATCCGGAGATGACGATGAAGACACCATCCCTGTTGCGCCTGCTGGCACCGCTTGTGCTGCTGGGCGCCTGCAGCACGCCCTATCATCCGCCCGTCGTGGTGCGCGACAGTATCCCCTTCCCCGGCGTGGCCGGCATCGCCGCCGCCAACGGCGCGCGCCCGGTCGACCTGATCCTGATACACGGCATGTGCACCCAGGATCCCGGCTGGGCCGAGCGCAGCATCGACCGGATTGCCGGTGCGCTCGAACAGCACGCGCCGGCCGCCGCACCGGCGCCGGCCGCGGCGGATGGCGGCATCCAGGTGATCGAACGCACGCGCCGGATTGGCGGCGGCACGGTGCGCTTCCACGCGCTGGTCTGGTGGCCGCTCACCGCGGCGCTGAAGCGCCAGCTCGACTACGACAGCACCGCCCAGCCGACCGACTGCGCGCGCGACCAGGCGTGCAAGCCGGTGCGCGCCACGCTGAACGGGGCGGTGAAGGACCGCTTGCTCAACGATTGCCTGGCCGACGCCGTGATCTACGCCGGCGCCGGCCACGACGCCATCCGCGACGCGATGACGGCCACGCTGTCGCGCATCCTGGCCGCCAATCCGGATCCGGACGGCACCCTGGTCGTGGTGGCGGAAAGCCTGGGCAGCAAGATGCTGTTCGATGCGCTGTCCGGCATGCTCGATTCGAACGAACGGGGCACCCAGGCGCTGGGCCGGCTGGCGGCGCGCCGCCTCGGCCTGATCTACATGGCCGGCAACCAGCTGCCGATCCTCGGGCTGGCCGAGCAGAACGTGGTGGCGAGCGCCATGCCGGCCCAGGACGCCCTGCAGCGTTTCCTGGAACTGCGGCGGCGCCAGCCGAACGGGCGCAGCGAGCGCCTGCAGCAGCTGGCGCTGGTGGCGTTCACCGATCCCAACGACCTGCTGTCCTACCGCCTGCTGCCGGCGCGCTATGCGGCACCCGACGTGGCGGTGGCGGACGTGCTGGTGTCGAACGACAGGACCTGGCTGGGCCTGCTGGAGAATCCGGTGACGGCGCACATGGACTACCTGCGCAATCCGGATGTGGGGAGATTGATTGCCTGCGGCTGGCCCAACGTGGAGGGGTGCCGCTGAGGCCGGCACTGCGCCTGAACGGCTCAGCCGCCCGGCGGCGACGGCGTGATCGCTTCCGAGATCGCCTGCTCCGGACTGAGGTCGCGCCGCGGCCCGCGCGTATCGAGGACGCGTTCGATGACCGCCTCGGGCACGCCCTTGTAGCGCATGTAGCGCCGCGCCAGCGGGACGCCGCGCACACCCTGGATGTTCACGCCTCTCGCCACCGCGTTCGCGGTCGCGGTATCGCAGCGTCGCTGGCGTTCGCTCATGCGCTCTGGTCCGGAAAATGGCGGACGAGGCGTCTGCCAAACGAGTCAATATACGCGCATCATTCCTGCATCACTAGCGTTTTGTCCGGCGCATGTGAAAACGCCCCTGGGCAGGGGCGTCGGGTGAAACGGGCGCGAAAACGTGCTTATGCGTAACTGCGCAGGCGCATCGAGAACTCTTGCAGCGCCTTGATGCCCGAGGCTTCGGCGCGGTTGCACCAGTCCTGCAGCTGGTGCAGCAGCTGGTCGCGGGTCGAGTGCGAACGTTCCCAGATCGCGCCCAGTTCCACGCGCATCTGGTGCATGGTTTCCAGCGCCTTGCTGTGCTGGAACAGCTCGACCAGCTGGGCCTGCTGCGGCGAATCCAGCTTGCCCGGCTCGCGCTGCAGCAGCTTGCGGCTGCTCTTCAGGAAGCGCGCTTCCAGCTCGGCCTTGTGCTTCAGGTGCTCGACTTCCTCGCTGAACGCGGCCTTGACCGACTTGGCGTACTTGGCCATCACGTCGTAGCGGTTGGCGATCACGGATTGCAGGGTGTCGAAGTCGGCCACGGCCTTGTTCTTGGCCATGCGCGGCTTCGGAATGGTCTTCTTGACTTTGGCCAGGCCCATGATTTCCATGGTGCGGATATACATCCAGCCGATGTCAAACTCGTACCACTTGCTCGACAGCTTGGCCGAGGTGGCGAAGGTGTGGTGGTTGTTGTGCAGTTCTTCGCCGCCGATCAGGATGCCCCACGGGATCAGGTTGGTGGCGGCATCGTTGCAGTCGTAGTTGCGGTAGCCGGTGTAGTGGCCCAGGCCGTTGATGATGCCGGCCGCGGTGATCGGGATCCACAGCATCTGCACGGCCCAGATCGAGATGCCGGCCACGCCGAACAGCATGACGTTGATCGGCAGCAGCGCGGACACGCCCAGCCAGCTGTACTTGGTGTACAGATTGTTCTCGATCCAGTCGTCCGGGCAGCCGTGGCCGTACTTGGCCAGGGTTTCCTGGTTCTTGGTTTCCTTGCGGTACAGCTCGGCGCCTTCCAGCAGCACTTTCTTGATGCCGTGGGTCTGCGGGCTGTGCGGGTCGTCGACGGTTTCGCACTTCGCATGGTGCTTGCGGTGCACCGCGGCCCATTCCTTGGTCACCTGGCCGGTGGTCAGCCACAGCCAGAAACGGAAGAAATGGCTGACGATCGGGTGCAGATCCAGCGCGCGGTGCGCCTGGTGGCGGTGCAGGTAGATGGTGACGCCGGCGATCGTGATATGGGTCGCGACCAGTGTGTACCCGACCATCTGCCACGCCGACAGCTCGAACAGGCCGCCGTCCAGGAAGGACAGGACAGCGTGGAAGATGTTACTCAGAAAATTCATTAATGCTCCAAAAATGGACAACTTGACGATGCCGTTCTTTCTGCGGAACGATTGCTGGGACGGGTCGTCGTCCTTACAGTCGGATGACGCACCCGCATTTTACGCGCATCCAATGACGCACGGCACGGGAAGGGGCAATCAATTGGGCGTAGCAGGCGAATCCGGGCCTGGTTGCGTGATCCGCGCCACAATCGACGCTATATGTGAGTCGAGCAGGCGAGTATCAACCGATGGGTAGCCGAGTTTGATGTCGCCGCTGTTCACCAGCGCATAAATCTTCTTGTTGATCTCGGATGTCACGCCGCCCTGCCCGTTTTCCGGATCGGCGATCCAGAAGCCCAGGTCGAGCTCGTAGCCGTCCGGGCCGAAGCGCGACAGCGAGCAGCCCGGCGCCGGTTCTTCCAGCACGCGCGGGGTGCTGGCCGCCTGCGCGATCAAGAGCGGCATCACGACATCCAGGTCGGATCCGTAGGCCACCGTGATCTTGGTGCCGGCACGCACGCGGCGGTTGCTGAGCGACTGGTTCTGCACCGTACCGGAAATCAGCATTTCGTTCGGCACCACCGTTTCGACCCCGTCCAGGCCCTGCAGCACCGTGTAGCGCGTGTTGATCTGGGTAACCTTGCCGGTGAAGGTGTTCACCGAGATCATGTCGCCGATCGACAGGCTGCGCTCGAGCAGGATGATGAAGCCGGACACATAGTTGCTGGCAATGCGCTGCATGCCCAGACCGAGGCCGACGCCGAGCGCGCCGCCGAATACCGACAGCACGGTCAGGTCGATCCCGACCAGGTTCAGGCTCAGCAGCACGGCACCGACGATCAGCACCGCGCGGCTGACCCGCGCCAGCGCCGCGCGCAGCGAGCTGTGCAGCCCGCCCATGCCCATCAGGCGCTCTTCCAGCGCGGTACCGGCCCACAGCGCCAGCATCAGCAGCACCCCGACCGTCACAATGCCCTGCAACAAGTCGGCCAGCGACACCTGGCTGCTCTTCTTGGGACCGTATTTCAGCGTGTAGCTGTCGAGGAAATCGAAGATGTCCGGCCACATGCCGGTGATGTACAGCACCACCGCCAGCCACACGACCAGCGCGACCACCTTCTCCAGCATGATGAAGGACGGGTCCAGCTGGCGGCGCCGCGCGAACACGCGCCGCAGCAGGTAGAACGCCAGGCGGATCGCGCCCAGCGACCAGAAGATCGGGATCGCGACCTTCACGATGTTGGTATGGAAGCGGTATTTCGCCAGCAGGACTTGCGCCAGGCTGAGCAGGCCGACCACCACCAGCGGCCCGAGCACGTTGGTGAAACTCTCGACGCCGGTGTGCAGGCTTTCCTCGTGGCCGGGACGGCCGCGCCACCATGCGCGCACCAGGCGCACCACCAGCCAGCCGAGCAGCATGCAGGCCACGATCGACCCGAGCTGCCACGGCATGCCGGGGCGGCTCAGGTCGTCCAGGAGGTCATCGACCAGGTTGGTCAGCGGCATCGGCTGCAAGGCTTACTCCGCGGCCTGGTCCTCGGCAACGTCGTCGGCGACGTCGTCGGCAGCCGTGGATTTGGCGGGCTTGGCCGGGGTCTTGCGCTCCATCACAGCGGCAAAGAAGCCGTCGGTGCCGTGCTTGTGCGGCAGCATCTTGAGGGTATCGCCCATCTCCAGCGGGATACGCTGTTCCGCCAGTACCTTGTTCATCGGCACCAGTTCGAAGTCCGGATGCGCGGCCAGGAAGGCCTCGACGATGGCGTCGTTCTCTTCGTTCAACAGGCTGCAGGTGGCGTACACCAGGCGGCCGCCGAATTTCACCAGGCGTGCTGCGCTGTCCAGGATCGCGGCCTGCTTCTCGGTCATCTCGCCGACGCCGTCCGCCTGCTGGCGCCACTTGACGTCCGGATTGCGGCGCAGCGTGCCCATGCCCGAGCACGGCGCATCGACCAGCACGCGGTCGATCTTGCCTGCCAGACGTTTTACTTTCGCATCACGCTCGTGCGCGATGACGACCGGGTGCACGTTCGACAGGCCGCTGCGGGCCACGCGCGGCTTCAGCTTGGCCAGGCGCTTTTCCGACACGTCGAAGGCGTACAGGCGGCCGGTGTTGCGCATGATGGCGCCGATGGCCAGCGTCTTGCCGCCGGCGCCGGCGCAGAAGTCGACCACCATCTCGCCGCGGCGCGCGCCCAGCAGCTGGGCCAGCACCTGGCTGCCCTCGTCCTGGACTTCGATCGCGCCTTCCTTGAACAGCGGCAGGTTCTGCAGCGCCGGCTTTTTCAGGACGCGCAGGCCGGTCGGCGAGTACGGGGTCGGCTCGGCGGCGATCGGGGCGGTCGCCAGTTCGGCGATCACTTTCTCGCGGTCGGCCTTGAGGGTGTTGACGCGCAGGTCGAGCGGTGCCGGCGTGTTCAGGACCTTGGCCAGTTCCAGAGTTTCTTCCTCGCCGTACTGGGCCACGAACTTGTCGTACAGCCAATCCGGCAGGTTGGCGCGCATCTTCGGCGGCAGCAGCGAACGGTCGACTTCCTTGACGCGTTCCAGCAGTGCGGTCTCGTCGTCCGACAGGCCGCCCAGCGCATCCACGCCGACGGTTTCGGCCATGCCCAGCAGGACCAGGCGGCGCATGGTCGCGCCGCGGCCGCCGCCGGTGAAGTCGGTGTAGAAGGTTTTATTGCGCAGCACGGCGTAGATGCATTCGGCGATGGCGCCGCGCTCGCGTCCGCCGAGGCGGGGATGGTCCTTGAAGTAGCGCGACAGGGTGACGTCGGCCGGGGCGGTAAAGCGCAGGATCTCGCGCAATACCTCTTCCGTATTGCCGAGTATCGCGGGTGGCAATCTCATGTTGTTCCTTAGATGCTGAAGCTTGGATTAGCTTGAATTAGCTTGAATTAAATACTGACGGTCTCGGCGATGTTGACTTCGCCGTTTTCGATGCTGAGCCTGTCTTCGACGAACAGGCGCACCGCTTGCGGATAGATGACGTGTTCCTTCTCCAGCAGGCGCTCGGCCAGGCTGGCTTCGGTATCGCCCGGCAACACATCGATGCGCGCCTGCAGCACTGCCGGGCCGTGGTCCAGCTCGGCGGTGACGAAATGCACGGTGGCACCATGCTCGGACACGCCCGCTTCCAGCGCCTGCCGGTGCGTGTGCAGCCCCGGAAACAGCGGCAGCAGCGACGGGTGGATGTTCAGCATGCGGCCGGCGTAGTGCGCGACGAAGGGCGCGGTCAGGATGCGCATGAAGCCGGCCAGCACCACTAGGTCGGGCTGGAAGCCGTCGATGGTTTGCTGGAGCACCGCATCGAAGGCCTCGCGCGCAGCGAACTCTTTACTGGGTACCACCGCCGTCGCAATCCCGTGTGCCTGCGCGAACGCGAGGCCCTTGGCGTCGGCCTTATTGCTGATCACGGCAGCGATGCGCGCCGGCCAGCGCTCGGCTTCGAGCGCCCGCACGATGGCTTCCATGTTGCTGCCGCGGCCAGAAATAAGGATCACGATATTTTTCATAAGCGGGCATTGTAACCTGAGGCGCGGGGTGGGCCAAAGGAAAGGGATTACTGGATAAGCGGGAAACCGACAGTGCGGATGCGTCAGAAGCCGCTCCTGAAGATCGATTGCAGCCTCTGCCGACGTCGCCCCTGCGCAGGCAGGGGCCCGAGTTTTCTACCGAAGTTATTTACTCGGCAATGACAGCGCAATAACGAAGGCGATACTTCTTGCAATCGACAGGCATATTGGCGCTTCCGATTTCTGACGCCTTACCTTGGGTCCCTGCCTGCGCAGGGACGACGGTGTTTTGCCGCCGGTTATTGCTCGAACGGCCGCGCACCGACCCACCCGACCGATTGCAGCGACTGCGGTTCCTCGAACGAATAAAACACCCGGAACGGCACTTTCTTTTCAGCCCAGAACTCGGCCGCATCGCGGAATACGTCGAGCAGGCTTTCGCGCGCTTCCTTGTCGAATTTCTGGCTGTTCGGCAGCTGGTCGAGCACCGCGATGAAGCCCGGCTGCGGGCCGGCGCCGCAAATGACCTCGGTCATGCAGTTGCGCAGCGCGTCGAAATTCTTGCTGCAGGGTTTGGACAGGTAGAATTGCTCGCCGATGCGGGCGCACACTTGTTGTTTGGTCAGGGCATTCGAACACAAGGCGTAAAGGAAGTGATGACCCAGGCGCACCGCCTCCCTCTGCAGCTCCGGAATGCGGAAAGCACGGATGGACTGCACAAGATTCGGCGGTACTCTCATCAACAAACTCATTTTTTCCTCAAGTCACCCAGTCTCGGCTGGCGCCGGCGCGTGGTTTCCTGTGGAAGCGTCGGGCTTGTTCGCTTTCTCCTGATCTCGTTTCCACGCGCCAATAAAACCCTAAGTCACGTAAGGGTAACGTTTTGTATTAACTGAATCAACCCGAATATGGCTGAGCGGCCCCGGATTTGTAAAAAAAGCCGGGTTTTTACCTCGTTTGATGGCACTTTACCCATTCATTCCACTATGAGGCCGTTGCCTGCAGGTGCATACCTGCTGTTACATTTTGTTGCCATGCGGATTAACTTTGAGCCCCGAGTGGCGCTACCATTCAGTGGTGGGCAGTCTCCTTTTACTATTCCCTACCAATTCTTCTTCACCATCACAGCGCCACAAACGAGGTAACAACATGAACTTCAAAGCCAAACTGATTCTTTCTGCCTTGGGCGTGTGTGCCCTGCCGCTGGCCCAGGCCCAGGCAGGCGATTTCGAAGACTTCGGCCGCGTCGTGCGTGTGCAGCCGCGCGTCGAGCAAGTCCGTATGCCGCGCCAGGAATGCCGCACCGACTACGTCCAGACCCAGGTCCAGCCGCAGCGCAGCCAGGGCGGCACGGTGGTCGGCGGTATCGCCGGCGCGCTGCTGGGCAGCCAGGTCGGCGGCGGTAACGGTAAAGTCGCCGCGGCAGCCGCCGGTGCGATCGCCGGCGCCATGGTCGGCGACCGCGTCGACAACGACGGCCGCAACTACGCACCGCAGACCCAGGAACAGGCTGTGCGCCAGTGCCGCACCGTGGATGCGGTCGAGCAGCGCACCAACGGCTACGACGTGACCTACGACTACCGCGGCCACACCTACACCACCGTGATGAACCGCGACCCGGGCAACCGCGTCCGCCTGCGCGTTTCGGTCGAGCCGGACCAGTACCAGTAAGCGAACGCTTCTTTCCGGCGCGGGGGAGTGCTCTTTCCCCGCGCCGTCGGGCTTCCCTCCCCGCCGCCATGCCGCGGTGCTTGCACCGTGGAAGCCGCTCCATTGATAATAGGATGTTCCCTTCAGGTCATCCTATGCTCATCAAACGCAAATCCATCGAACAGGCCGAATCCTCGCGCCGCCCCACGCGCAAGCCCAAGTTCGCCCCGGTCACCTTGTCCGAACAGGACGGCGTGCGCTACCTCCACTTCGGTACCGAATGGGTGCAGGGCGCCATGCGCATCCGCAAACCGGACTGGCCGGAACTCGAATACGCGCAGCAGATGATGGCCTGGATGCTGTTCGTCGACCAGCCGCAGACCATCGCCCAGCTCGGCCTCGGCGCCGCCACCCTCACCAAGTACTGCTACCGCCAGTTTCCCGAGGCGGGCGTCACGGCGGTGGAGCTGAACCCGTCGGTGATCGCCATCTGCGCATCGATGTTCAAGCTGCCACCCGAGGACGAGCGCCTGCAGGTGCTGGAAATGGATGCCATGGATTTCGTGCTCGACGAGGCCAACCACGACACCTTCGACGTCTTGCAATGCGATCTGTACGACGCCACCGCGCGCGGTCCGGTGCTCGACACGCCCGAGTTTTATCAAGCATGCAATGCCTGCCTGACCGAACGCGGCGTCATGACCGTCAACCTGTTCGGCGACCACCCGAGCTTCAACAAGAACATCAAGGCCATGCGCTTCGCCTTCGCACACGTGATCTGCCTGCCCGAAGTCCACGAAGGCAACGTGGTTGCGCTGTGCTTCCGCACCAAACCGGACCTCGACCCGGCCCGCCTGGCGGCGCGCGCCGCCGAAATCGTGGCCGCGACCAAGCTGCCTGCGAAATCCTGGGTCAAGGGCATCCTGGCAGCCTGACTTCCACCGATTTCACCGATTAGCGAGCGCTCATGCACACCGCCGCACCCCACACCAGAACGATGCCGAAGACGCTCGATTTGCAGGCCATTTTTTCGTGGCTGCTGGCCGACGGCATCGTCGAGAAATCGACGGTCAAGCCGCATTACGCCCAGGCCCAGGGCATCCTGAAGAGCGCGGCGGGCTCGATGCATCCGCTCACCGCCGTCGCCCAGTGCAAGATCGTCTCCGCCAGGGAGCCGCACCGGCTGCTCACCCTGGACGTGCTGAGCGAATGGTGCGCCGGCAAGGTCGGCCTGCCCTTCCTGCGCATCGATCCGTTGAAAATCGATTTCACCAGGGTGGCGGACGTGATGTCGGCCAGCTACGCGGCGCGCTTCAACATCCTGCCGGTGGAACTCAAGGGCGACGCGCTGGTCGTGGCCACCGCCGACCCTTTCCACACCGAATGGCAGGACGAGATCGCGCGCATCTCGCGGCGCCGCATCGAACTGGTGATCGCCAATCCGCTCGACATAGCGCAATACATCTCGCAGTTCTTCAGCCTGGCGAAATCGATCCGCGACGCGAACAAGTCGAGCGGCCAGGACCTGGCCCTGCGCAACAACTTCGAGCAACTGGTCGAGCTCGGCAAGATGAACAAGCAGGTCGATGCCAACGACCAGCACATCGTCAACATCGTCGACTGGCTGTGGAGCTACGCCTTCGAGCAGCGCGCCTCCGACATCCACCTGGAACCGAAGCGCGACGCCGGCGTCATCCGCTTCCGCATCGACGGCGTGCTGCACCAGGTGTACCAGGTGCCGGCGGTCGTGATGATCGCGATGACCGCGCGCATCAAGCTGCTCGGGCGCATGGACGTGATCGAAAAGCGCCGCCCGCAGGACGGCCGCATCAAGACCAGGACGCAGTCGGGCCAGGAAGTCGAGCTGCGCCTGTCGACGCTGCCGACCGCCTTCGGCGAAAAGCTCGTGATGCGCATCTTCGACCCGGAAGTGGTCGTGAAGACCCTGCCCGAACTCGGCTTCCCGCCCGACGACGCGCAGCGCTGGGATGCGCTCACCAAACGTCCGCACGGCATCATCCTGGTGACCGGCCCGACCGGCTCCGGCAAGACCACGACGCTGTACACCACGCTGAAGGCGCTCGCCACCAGCGAAGTCAACGTCTGCACCGTGGAAGACCCGATCGAGATGGTCGAAGCGTCGTTCAACCAGATGCAGGTGCAGCCGGGCATCGACCTGTCCTTCGCCGACGGCGTGCGCGCGCTGATGCGCCAGGACCCGGACATCATCATGGTCGGCGAGATCCGCGACCTGGAGACGGCCGAGATGGCGATCCAGGCCGCACTGACCGGCCACCTGGTGTTGTCGACGCTGCACACCAACGACGCCCCCTCGGCCGTGATGCGCCTGCTGGAACTCGGCGTCCCCTATTACCTGCTGGAAGCGACACTGATCGGCATCATGGCCCAGCGCCTGGTACGCACGCTGTGCACGCACTGCAAGTCCCCGGACGGCGAACTCAGCGACGACGTCTGGCACAGCATCGGCGGCGCCTGGAAAATGCCCAAGCCCTCGCCGATCTACCGCCCGATCGGCTGCCCGGAATGCCGCCAGACCGGCTACCGCGGCCGCACCGGCCTGTACGAACTGGTCGGCGTGACCGAAGCCTTCGCCCAGCGGATTCAGGAAGAAACCGACCTGGCCGCGCTGCGCCAGCAGAGCATGGCCGATGGGATGAAGCCTTTGCGCATTGCCGGCGCCTTGAAGATCGCGGAGGGGGCGACTACGGCGGAAGAGGTGCTGAAAGTCACGTCGGCCTTGGTTTGAGGTTCGTACTCCCGAGGGCTCATCAACCGTCGCATCGCAGGCGAATCTGCAACGCGCAGCAGGTTTGTCGGGCTCCCTCTGGCGTAAATCAAAACGGCCAGCTATAATGCATGCCTTCTTCGGGTCGTTAGCTCAGCTGGTAGAGCAGCGGACTTTTAATCCGTTGGTCGCAGGTTCGAATCCCGCACGGCCTACCAAAGAATTCCAGCAAGTGCTGTAAAACAAAACGCCAAGCCTCAGCTTGGCGTTTTTGTTTTTGGCTTATGTACCTTAGTTATGCACCTTAGTTACGCACCTCAGTACTTGATGCGCCCATCCTTGGTGATGATGCTGAGGTCGACGTAATTCGAGCCATTGTGGTTACCCGGCGCAAATTTGACGGTATAACCGCTCAGGTTGTACGCCCCCATCGTTTCCAGCGCGTGCATGAAATTCTTGCGCGTCGGCTCGCCCTTCACGTGGCGCAGCCCTTCGACGAATACTTTCGCGGCAATAAAACCTTCGAGACTCGCATAGTCGGCTTCCCGCCCCGGCTTGCTCAGGTAGAGCTTGCGGTATTCCTTGACGACGGTCAGGGTTTCGTCCGCGGGCGACGGCATCACCTGCGAAATCATCACGCCGGCCGCGTCCGCGCCCAACTCATCGGCCAGCGCCCGGCTGCCGACGAACGAGACGTTCCAGAAATACGGCAACTGGTCACCGTTCTTGCGCATTGCGCGGATGAAGGCGGCACTGGATTTGTAGGCCGAAATCATGACGATGGCGCGCGGCTTGGCCGCCTTCATCTTCGCCACGGCCTCGGCGACGTCGACGCTGTTGCGCTCCACGACCGCGGTCGCCAGTACCTCGAGCTTGCGCTTTTTGAGCGCCTGGATCACCCCATCCAGCCCTGCCTTGCCGTAGGCATCGTTCTGGTACAGCACGGCGACCCGCTTGGCGCCCATCGCCTCCAGGTGCTCGACGATCTTTTCCGTCTCGCTGGCATAGCCGTCGCGGATGTTGAACACGTACTTGTTGGACGGATCGCGGAAAGACGGGGCGCCGGTCATCGGCGCGAAGAAGGGAATGCCCTCCTTGTTGACCCAGGACTGGGCAGCGTTCGAGGTCGCGGTACCGACGTAGCCGAACAGCGCGAACACCTGCTCCTTGTCGACCAGCGCACCGGTATTGGTTTCGGCGCGCGCCGGGTCGTAGCCGTCGTCCAGGGTCTTCAGCACGATCTGCCGCCCGCCCACCCCGCCGGCCGCGTTCACGCTGTCGAAATACGCGAGGGCGCCGTCGCGCATGGCGGTGCCCAGCGCCGACGCCGGGCCGGACAGCGCCGCCGACTGGCCCAGCACGATGCGATTCGCGCTGATGCCCTCCTCGGCCAGAACGGAACCTGCCGCGCACACGAGGGCGAGGCCGGCACATATTGCGGAAACATCTTTGGAAAGCACAGTCGGAGCCCTTTCGATGAGGATCTCTATCTTACCCAGCTTTATTTCCCGGTAGCAATCTCTTGTTGCTTGTTGTTCGATTGATACGTGTGGTCGTCGCAACACACGTGAACAAGAACACCGTTGCGCTGGCACAGCAAATATTTGTAATTTTTCGCTACAAAACCCTTTTCGGCGCGCGTCCGAACCGCTATGATGCTGCCCTTCGGGTCGTTAGCTCAGCTGGTAGAGCAGCGGACTTTTAATCCGTTGGTCGCAGGTTCGAATCCCGCACGGCCTACCACGAATACCCAGAAAGCCCACGATCACGGTCGTGGGCTTTTTGCATTCCGGCCCTTGTTGCGCCAGCCCTACCAAACAATCGCGGGCGTGATTGTTTGCACTTCCCCCAGCGCACGCAACTGGCATCGCCCTCCCCCGAACCCGGCAGTTACCCACCGATTGGTGAACTTGGCGAAAGATCCGTCGCCACCAATCGCCCGCCCCTGCCAACCGATGAAATTTTGGTATCGGTCGCGCGAAATTTTTCATCTCAACAAAGAGAGAAATCTGGAAAGCTGGCTTCCGGCCGGCAGATCCGACAGGTCGCGCCGGCCATCCGGGCCGATCGATACGGCTCACCACAATAAATAAACGGAGACAACGTGGAAAAATCCCAACGCAAGGCCTTGGCGGCAGGTTGCGCCCTGTTCGCGCTGATCGCGGGCGCGACGTTCGATGCCCAGGCGGCATTCAGCATCACGACCACCACCGGCACCGTCGGCGGCGTCGCCAACCAGCCGACCTTCTACACCATCGACACCGACGCCGGCCTGGTCTTCAAGATCCGCGCCTACGACAACGGCGTCAGCACCCAGTCGGCCGGCGACATCGCCAGCCTGCGCTACAACGGCGTCGAATACGCCGACCAGGCGCGCGGCACCCAGCTCAACAGCGGCGCCGACTACCTGTATACCGGCGTGTCCGCCGTCGGCGTGACGGCCGAGGCGGTCAATGCGAACGGTGTGTCGACGCCGGCATCGAGCGCCAACAACGGCGTGGTGGTCGGCAGCGACTACATCAAGGTGACACTCACCAGCGACGGCGGCGCCAACGGCAAGCTGACCCATTACTACATGGTGAAGAAGGGCGACCCGAAGATCTACATGGGCACCTATTTCACCGGCGAGCCGAACACGCTCGGCCTGGTGCGCTTCATCGCGCGCGTGCCGATCGGCGTGCTGCCCTGGGGTACCCCGGCCGGCACGCCCGGCGGCGCCTTCCCGAACGGGACCTGGCCGGACGATCTGCGCGGCACCAACGGCGCGATCGAGTCGGGCGACGTGTTCGGCATCACCAGCGGCGCGCTGGCGGGCGAGACCCGCTCCAAGCATTACTCGAACATGCGCGTGAAGGACTGGAAATACATCGGCGGCACCGGTCCCGGCGTCGGCATGTGGATCGTGCGCGACAACAACGAAGGCGGTTCGGGCGGGCCCTTCTACCGCAGCCTGCTGAACCAGATCACCGCGACCAACAACGAGATCACCTACATCGTCAACTACGGCGAAGGCCAGACCGAAGGCTTCCGCATGAACCGCCTCAACGGCTACACCATCGCGTTCACCGACGGGTCCGCGCCGGCGCCGGTCGATACCACGTGGTTCGCGAAGATGAACCTGCTGGGCTACGTGCCGGCGAGCGGCCGCGGCGCCGTGTTCGTGCCGGCCATCTACAACCGCAATCCGGTCTTCAACTACACCGTCGGCCTCGCCAATGCGACCGCGCAGTACTGGAGCGATGCCGCTGCCAACGACGGCAATGCCACCCTCAGCGGCGTCATCCCGGGCGATTACACGATGACGGTGTACAAGAACGAACTGGCGGTGGCCACCAGCCAGGTGACGGTCACTCCAGGGACGACCAACATCGTGCCGGCGCTGACGATCGCTGCCGACCCGCTGACGAACGCCGACGACCCGCGCGGCAAATGGCACCTGGCCAAGGGCGACCCGAGCCTGACGCCGGCGCTGTTCCGCATCGGCGAATGGGACGGCACCCCGGCCGAATTCCTCAACGGCGACAAGCTGACCCGGATGCATCCGCAGGATGTGCGCATGACCGACTGGTGGAGCACCGCCACCGAGCTCAACCCCTATGTGGTCGGCTATGCCAAGCCGGCGCTGAACATGCCGGCCTATCAGTGGAAGGGCCTGACCAGTGCGCCGCTGGGCCCGGTCACGGTGCAGTTCACGCTCAAGCCGAGCCAGATTGCGGCCGCGTCGACCTACAAATTTCGCATGGGCATTACCGCCGCCCAGGCCGGCGGCCGGCCGCAGATCGGCGTGAACGGCTGGACCTCGGGCTTCGTCGGCTCGCAGTCGGGCGACGCCTTCCCGCCGGGCCAGCCGTCGACCCGCACCATGACGGTCGGCACCTACCGCGCCCGCAACATCACCTACGACTACACGATCCCCGCCAGCGCGCTCGTGGCCGGCACCAACACCCTCAAGATCTGGGTGGTCAGCGGCTCCACCAGCAGCTCGAAATGGCTGACGCCGGCGTTCTCGTTCGACGCCATGGACCTGATCAAGACCCCTTGATTGCCGCCACCCTGATTACCGATAGAAAGCCATCATGACCATCCGATCCCTCTGCCTCGGCCTTGCCGCCCTGTTCGCCCTCGGCCTGTCCAGCGCCGGCGCTACCCCGCTCACCCTTGCCGCGGCCGACCTGCCGGTCGCGATCCAGGACCTGGGCACCGCCAGTTCCACCATCCGCGTCGGCAGCTACGGCCGCATCCTCGACATCGACGCGCTGCTGAACATCACCCACTCCTACGATGCCGATCTGGTGCTGACGCTGTCGCATGGCGGCGCCACCGTGCTGCTGTCGAACCGCAACGGCGGCTCGGGCGGCGCCGACTACAGCGACACGCTGTTCGACGACAGCGCCGCCCTTGCCATCGACGCCGGCTATGCCTACGCGCCCTACAGCGGCAGCTTCCGCCCGCAGCAAGCGCTGGCGGCATTCAACGGCCTGGACATCTTCGGCGACTGGACCTTGAGCGTGCGCGACATGGAAGCCGGCGACAGCGGCGTGCTCAACAGCTGGCGCCTGGTCGCGGACGTCGCGCCGGCCGCCGAGGTGCCGGAACCGGCGTCGCTGGCCTTGTTCGGCCTCGGCATGCTGGGCGTGTGCGGGATTCGCCGGCGCAGGTAACCGGAGGGCCGGTATGACATGTCAGGCAGCAGGTGCCAGAAGCCGAGTCACAGCCTGTCATACCGCGCGGTCAGCCGTCGCCCCTGCGAAGGCAGGAGCCCGATTTATCCGTCGCCCCTGCGAAGGCAGGGGCCCAATTTGCCCGCGTTTCTGCAAGGTCGCAACGACTTGGGCCCCTGCCTTCGCAGGGGCGACGCTTTTGGGCGCGCTCAGCGTTGCGCCAGCAGCGCCGTGGCCGTCACCACGACCACCTGCGCCGTGCGCGTGTCCGGCACATAGCTCATCAACATGTCGTCGCCGCGGGTGCCGCGGTTGAACTCCATCGACACATTGCCGTCGCGGGTGACGTAGCGATCCCGCGAGACCGCCACCAGCCGTAGCGGCGGCCGCTTGTCGATCTGGGCGACGATGCCGTCGGATGCCGGGTCCACCTTCATGCGCCAGCCGTTCGACATGGCATAGGCGCCGCTGATCATCTCGGCTTCGTAATCCCAGAACTGGAACGGCTGGGTCGGTGCCCTCACCTGCACCTGGGATGACGATCCGGGCTCGGTCAAGGGATAGTGCTGGTCGGGTTGCCGTTCCTGGGCGCCGGCGCCGGCGGCCAGCAGCAACAGGGAGGCAGGAAGAATGCAGGATAGTGGACGCATGATCGGCTCCTTCGCGAAACGGGATACGCGTTCCTGGTCATGCCAGGAGCGGTGAACACAGTCTAGGGCAGCGCCTCCGGGGCGCAAGCCGTTCGGGACGGGCATCACGAAACGATCTGCATCCGCCAGCGTTCAGACGGATGCGAAATGATACGGCCAGGTGGGATCGGCCGGATTTCCGTATCGCGACCGGCGCCAGGCGTCCGGCTCAGGGCGCCAGCGCAATCACCTCGTCGCCCGGCAGCGGCGTGCAGTCGGCCGGGAGCGGCTCCCAGCCGCGGTGCACGACGATGCGCGACTTGTCGTGGCACAGTTCCACCCGCTGCGTCTGCGGCGCGCGGCGGTGCACGAAGTCTTCGATCGAGGCCGGCACGCTGACGCGCAGCGCCAGCGCGTAGATGTCGTCGACAGGGTGGTCGTCGACGTGCACCAGCGGCACGAACTGGCCGGCGAACATCATCCAGTGCGACGGCACCCTGACCGGGCCGGCCTGGTAGCCCTGCTGGCGCAGCCAGGCCTGCGCGTGCTCGCGGGTGGCGTCCTGTCCCCCGATGCCGCCCCAGGCGCTGGCCAGCAGTTCGGCCACCCACTGGTTGCAGTTCTGGTAGCGGGTGCCGAAGGCGTAGGCATTGGCGCTGTAGCGGCCGGCCAGCAGGGCCAGCGCCAGGTGCTTGTCGCGCGCCGCCTGTTCCAGCAGGGCGCTGTCGGCGTCGGGAAGGAACAGCAGGGCGATATGGCCGCGCGCGGGGGCGTCGGCGCCGAGCGCGAAGCCGGCCATCCCCTGGTCGAACAGGCGCGGGCGCGATTCGTCGCAGGCATAGTAGAGCTGGCGCACTGCCCAGGGACCGTCGGTGCCGGCCTTGAGGGCGATGCCGGCGTGCGAGTACAGCAGGTTGAAGCGGCTCAGGTCGAGGCCGGCGCGGGCGATCAGGGCGACGCGCGCGCCGGAGCGTGCCAGTTCGTCCTTGACCGCCCCGGCGAACCGCAGGACGCGGTCCTGGTCTGCGGCGGTGACTTCGGTCGCGCGCTCGCACAGGGTCGGGATGCCGGCCCAGGCGCCGGCGCTCGCACAGAAAGCAAGCGCGGCCAGCAGCAGCCGCGCGAACATCAGATCGTGACCTGGCGCGAGTCGAGTTCGCGGTACCAGTCGTCCTGCAGGGCCAGGAAGAACGGACGCTGGGTGTCGGCGTGGGCGAATTCGTAGCCGTAGGTGCGGACGTTCACCTGCACCAGTTCGCCGCTGGCGACGCGGCGCTCGGCCAGCGCACGGTCCGGCACGTCCAGATAAAAGGCCTGGGCACCGGTCAGCGCCTGCAGGGTCATGCGGGTGCTGCCGTCCTTGCCCGGAGTCTGGGCCACGTCGATCACGCGGTACTGGCCGGCGGCCACGCGCTTGTCGTTGTTCGAGCTGTTGCTGGAGCCGCCGATCGAGTCCGAGACGCTTCCCGACGAGGCCGAACCGGCGCTGGAAGCCGACGACGCGACGCTGTCGGCACGGGCAGGCACGGCGCAGGCGGCGACCAGGGTGGCGGCGCACACGGTGCGCGAAAGGAGGGTGAGGGTCATGCGAGTCTTTCGTTGTCGAGCGGAATGACTCTAATAGTACAAGCCATGGCGCCTGCTGAGAAGACGACCGTGGCTAGCCAGCCGCGTCTGGACGAATATGCTCAGTGAATTCCGCCTGGGTGTTGTTTATGCGTCATGGCTGCCGACCATCACGCAGTTGCGTCCGCCACGCTTGGCCGCGTACAAGGCCTTGTCGGCGGCGGCGATCAGGGCCGCCGGCTCGCTCAGCCCGGCCCTGGTATAGCTGGCCACGCCGATGCTCAGCGTGACCATCGGCCAGTGCGCGGCCGGCGCGTGCGCCAGCGCCAGCGCCATCACGTGCTCGCGGATCGCGTTGGCATGAACCTCGGCCTGCTCGATGCCGGTATCCGGCAGGATCGCGGCGAACTCTTCGCCGCCGTAGCGCGCGGCGACGTCGGCCGGGCGCTTGAGCTTGGCGCCCAGCGCCTGGGCGATTGTGGTCAGGCAGGCGTCGCCCTGCTGGTGGCCGAAGTGGTCGTTGTAGAGCTTGAAGGAGTCGATGTCGACCAGCAGCAGCGACAGCTGGCCGTCCAGGCGCTGGGCGCGGCGCAGTTCGCGCTCCAGGGCGACGTCGAAGTAGCGGCGGTTGGCGATGCCGGTCAGGCCGTCGACGTAGGAACGCGCGCGCAGCGTTTCGGCGTGGTCGAGCAGGCGCTTCTCGCGCTCGATCGCATTGCTGACGTCGCGGATCTCGATCATGCAGAAGCGCTCCTCGCCTTCCTTGAACGGCGTGACCGTCACCGCCTGGTCGATGCGCGGCCCGTCGAAGCTGCCCGCTTCGCGCAGCGGGAACGGGGCGCGGTTGTCGGACGGCGGCACCGCGCCGCCGCGGCCTTCGGTGAGCGCGGCCAGTACCGCCGCTTCCACCCGCGAACCGCGCAGTTCGGGAAACACCTCGAACAGCGGACGCTCCTGTACCCGCGCCGCCGAGCGCCCGGAACGCGGTGTCATCCAGCCGTTCCACAGCACGATGCGCTGGCCGGCGTCGACCACGACGATGCCGCTGTTGACGAGGTTGAGGGCGCGCGAGGACAGGTCGCTGGCGAAGTCGGTGTCGAAACGGGTCACGGCAGTTTGATATCTGATAATCAACTGATCATACCGGAATTCAACGGTATCGCGTAACAAACATTGCCGGCCCCGCCGAACACTTGTTGCCTATTTTCACGAAAGCACTTGGCCAGGCGCCGATCGGCCGCTATAATGCTGCCCGTCGGGTCGTTAGCTCAGCTGGTAGAGCAGCGGACTTTTAATCCGTTGGTCGCAGGTTCGAATCCCGCACGGCCTACCACGAACAAGCAGTCAGCGAAAACGCCAGCCTTCGGGCTGGCGTTTTTGTTTTCGCGCATCCTCTTTTCCTTCCAGTTACTCACAGGCATCTTAATTGCCTGTGGTCAATACCCCCCAGCACCTCTCTCTATACTGGGCAACCAGCAGGAGCAGCGACCTCCCCTCCTCCGCATCATCCAAGGGAGAGCGGCGCCGCTCCCTGTCCGGCGCCCGCGCCGGCAAGCAGTGTTCCTTTGGTTTCTGATCAGCGTGTCGTTCAAACACTTACTGGAGTCATCATGATGAAAATGCTGCACATTGCCCTTGCCGCCACCGCCCTGCTGGCCGGCGCCGCCACCGCCGGTCCGATAGTCGACCTGCACGCCACCGCGCAGCAGATGGACGACGTCGAAGGCACCTACCAGCTGGCCAACGGCCAGCGCGCCCGCGTGTTCGCGCTCGACCAGAAGCTGTACGTGGAAGTAGGCCGCCACCGCAAGGAACTGGTGCTGACCGGGCCCGACCAGTTCACCTCGCGCGACGGATCGATTTCGATGCGCTTCCCGCTGGACGCGCCCGGCGAGCGCATCGTGCTCGGCTACCGGCGCGATACCGACGAGCCGATGCCGGTCTTGCTGGCGGCCGCCCAGCGCCGCGGCCGCGGCAGTATCGACTGAACCCATCTTCCCCTCCTCTACGACCAACGCCAGCCCTCTCGGCTGGCGTTGTTGCTTTCGCGGGCCGGGCAAGGTCCGGAGACAACGCGGGGTATTGAAATGCAGTAAGCTGTGCGCCTTTCGTTCGACCGATTCCAGGTCCATGCCCCAGACCATCCTCGCGCCCGTCCACCACGAACTGATCATCAAGAAAAGCCGCTTCCTGGCCTGCGTGCAGCCGATGCCGGACCGGGCCGGCGCGCAAAAGGTCGTGGCCGCGCTGCGCGCCGAGCATCCGGGCGCCGCCCACGTGTGCTGGGCGCTGCTGGCCGGCGGGCAGTCGGCGGCGGTCGACGATGGCGAGCCGAGCGGCACCGCGGGCCGGCCGATGCTGGACGTGCTGCGCCACCAGGACCTGGAAGGCGTGCTGGCAACGGTGGTGCGCTACTTCGGCGGCGTCAAGCTGGGTGCCGGCGGCCTGGTGCGCGCTTACACCGATGGCGTGGCCCAGGCGCTCCTCAAGGCGGACAAAATCGCCATCGTGCGCCTGCGCCAATTGCGCTGCGCAGTGCCGTATCCGCTGGAAGGCTTGCTGCGGCGCGAACTGGAACTGGCCGGCGCCACGCTCGACGCCGTGCAGCACGGGGATGCCGTCGGTTTCGTGTTTTCCCTGCCCCAGGACAAGGCCGATGCGCTGGTGGCGCGCCTGAACGAGGCGGGCAATGGCCGCGTCGCCTGGCAGGACGATCCCGACGCCGACGCTTGAACGCAAAAACGGGGCGCCGCAAGCAGACTCGGCCTGTTACCGCTATCATTCCATCCTATACCGGACATCACGATTCAAAAGCGGACTCACCGCTCGTGCTTCGTTATAGTGAACGGTCCCATGTTCGCGCGCACATGCACGTACCTCATCAGTCCGCGAGCTCATCCTCATAGCAAAGAACAACACATGATCAAGAAAAGCCTGGTGCCTCTGGCCCTCGGCGGTTTCGGTATTGGCCTGACGGAATTCGTCATGATGGGCATCCTGCCCGATATCGCCACCGGCCTCCATATTTCGATCCCGCAAGCGGGTTACCTGATTTCGGCCTATGCGGTCGGCGTGGTGGTGGGCGCGCCCACGCTGGTGACCATGCTCGGCCACCGTCCGCCGCGCACCGTGCTGATCTGGTTCATGCTGATGTTCATGGTGTTCAACGCGCTGTCCGCCTGCGCGCCGAACTTCGCGACCCTGATGCTGTTCCGCTTCCTGGCCGGCCTGCCGCACGGCGCCTTCTTCGGCGTCGGCGCCGTGGTCGCGACGCGCCTGGCGGACAAGGGCAAGGAGGCGGCGGCGCTGGCCAGCATGTTCTCCGGCCTGACCCTGGCCAACGTGTTCGGCGTGCCTGTCGGCACCTGGCTCGGCCACAACATGAGCTGGCGCGTCGTGTTCCTGATCGTGGCCGTGATCGGCCTGGCGACCATGTTCATGCTGCACAAGCTGGTGCCTTATTTTGCGGGCACGCCGAGCGCCGGCCTGAAGCAGGACCTCAAGATCTTCCGCAATCCGAAGCTGTGGCTGGCGCTGGGCATCACCTCGATCGGCACCGGCGGCCTGTTCGCCTGGCTGAGCTACATCGCGCCGCTGCTGACCGAAGTCACACACTTCAGCCCCAACATGATCCCGATCATCATGACCGTGGTCGGGGTCGGCATGACGGTGGGCGTGAACGTCGGCGGCAAGCTGGCCGACCGGGTCGCGCCGCTGCGCGCCATCATGATCCTGTTGATCAGCATGGTGCTGCTGCTGTGCCTGAACGCGGTGCTGGCCTGGTCGCAGCCGGCGATGGTGGTGCTGGCCTTCCTGGTCGGCGCCAACGCGCTGGCCCTGGGACCGCCGATCCAGATGCTCCTGATCGAGCATTCGCGCGAGGCCGAGATGCTCGGCTCCTCGCTGGGCCAGTCGGGCTTCAACATCGGCAACGCCACCGGTGCCTTCCTCGGCGGCATTCCGCTGACGCTGGGCTACTCGTTCGCCTCGCCGCAGTGGGTCGCGGCCGGCCTGGCGCTGTGCGGCGTGCTGCTGTCGGCGGCGATGCTGGTGCACGGCCGGCGCCCGGTCGGCGCCCTCGCCTGATCCGATCCGATCCGATCCGATGGCCGCCCTCCCCGGGCGGGTTCGATGAGCCGCCCCTGCGAAGGCGGCTTTTTTTCGGCCTTTTATTCGGCGATCAGGGCAGATAGCCCTGCGCACGCAGGCTGTCGAGCGCCGCCGTGATGGTGGCTTCGGTCTGCACGGCTTCGGTGAAGCCGGCGCGGCGGATCTTGCCCATGTCCGAGATCATATCGAACTCGGTATTGAAGATGAAATCGCCGAACGGCCAGGCCACCAGCTTGTCGTAGGGCGTGGCCTGCAGGCCGTGCTGCTTGGCCAGGCGTTCCCAGGCCGCGGCCTGCGACGGCATCTGGCGCGCCAGCGAGAACGGCTGCGGGGCCGCGACTTCCATGCCGAAATTGCGCGCCACCGCGTGCCAGATGCGCTCCCAGCGGAACGGTTCGCCGACCAGGTTGAAGGCTTCGTTGCGCGCCGCCGGGTCGAGCGCGGCCCAGACGCTGGCGCGCGCCATCCAGCCGGCGTCGGTGGTCTGGGCCAAGGCGCCGTTGTAGGTCTTGTGCGAGCCCGGAAAGCGCAGCGGCACGCCGGCCTGGCGGCTGAGGGCCGCGAACACGCCCATCACCATCACGATGTTCATCGGGTTGCCGACGATGTCGCCGACCACCACGTCCGGACGCAGGATGCTCCACTCGAATTTGCCGGCGGCGGCACGCTCGCGCAGCAGGTCTTCCTGGGCGTAATAGAAATTCGGGCCCAGGTGGCGCGGGTCGTCCTCGTAGAACGGCGCCAGCGCATGGCCCAGGTGCACGCCGTACACCTTGGCGCCCTGGTAGTGCACCACGCGCTGCAGCGGCGCGCCGACCGCCTTCAGGCCGTCGAGCAGGTTGCGCAGCATGCCGCCGTTGATCGCTTCCTCGTCGGCCAGGTCCTTGCCGCCCTTGAGCGCGGCGTAGAACACGTGGGTGGTGTCGCGCGCGGCTTCCAGGGCTTTGGCGGTGGCGACGGCATCGGTGAGGTCGGCCTTGACGGTCTCGACGCCGTCGACGAAGGTGCGCGGCATGGCGCGGACCTGCCAGTCGGGACGGTTGTTCAGTTCGCGTACCACGGCATGGCCGATGATGCCGCTGGCGCCCACGACCAGGGCGCTGTACTTGGTAGACATTGGGGGTTCCTCGGGAGGTCAAAACAGCCAGCTTAACGCTTGTTCCGGAACCGCGTCGTCCCGCCCCCGATTACGCCAGGATCGCCTGCCCCATCGCCGTGCTGATCTCGGCCGCTTCCCCGATGATGCCCTGCAGCGTTTCCTCGTCGACCAGGAAGTCGAGCGCGCTGTCGCCGTGGTCGGGCAAGGGGTCCGGCACGCGGCCCAGCGGCGACGGCACCGTGGCGTACAGGTTGGCCAGCAGGAGGGTATCGAGCAGCGAGCCGGGCGGCATGTGCAGCCAGGCGTCGCGCAGCTGGAAGATGGCCTCGGCCACCGGTTCCGGCAGGGCCAGGCGGCGCGCCACTTCGCGCGTGAGCACGTCCTCGCACAGCTCGGCCCAGCGCTCCGGGTCCTGGTCGAGCAGGCCGGGGAAACCGTCGGCGCGCGACAGCAGGTAGAAGCCGCCGACCTCGTGCACGATGCCGGCGAACATGGCGGTGTCCGGATTGACGCAGGTGACGCGGCGCGCGAACACCTGGGCCAGGGCCGCCACCTGCACCGTGTGTTCCCACAGCTGGGCGCACTTGGCGCGCAGGTCGGGATCGGCGATGCGGCTGCCGAACTGGCGCACCACCAGGCTCGCCACCAGCATCTGCAGGTTGCGGAAGCCGATGCGCGTGACCGCCGCACGCACGTTGGTGATGGGATTGCCGGCGTTGAAGGCCGAGGTGTTGGCCAGCGCCACGGTGCGCGCGGCCAGCTGCGGTTCGCCCAGCACCAGACGGATCGCTTCGTCGAGCGGGCAATCCGGGTCGTTCAGCGCCTGCTGCAGGCGCAGCACGGCGTTGACGCTGGTGGGAAAGGACATCTCGCCGCGCGCAGCCTGGGCGGCGATGATGCCGAAGGTTTCGATCTTGTTCACGGGGGCGATTATACCCGCGCCATATCGATGCTCAAGGCAATTCAAGATGCCGCCCGACACCACAAGGACGAAAAAAAGCCGGCTGCGGGAGCCGGCTGGAATGGGCAATCGGATCGCGCGGGCGCTTATTTGACCTTGATCGCGCTCTTCACGTTGGTCACGCCGTCGACGCTCTTGGCAACCTTGACCGCCTTGTCGGCCTCGGTCTTGGAGTTGACGAAGCCGCTCAGCATCACGACGCCCTTCTCGGTCTCGACGTGGATGCCCAGCGAGCTCAGGTCCGGCTCCTTGACCAGGCCGGCCTTGACCTTGGTGGTGATGGCGGTGTCGGCCATGGCGACGCGGGTCGTCGCGGTGGCTTCCTTGCCCTTCTCGGCGGTCGTGTCGGCCACGTCCTTGCTCTTGTCGCCGGCGCGTTCCACCGCGTTGTCGGTCTTCTGGGCGCCCATCGACACCAGTGCGCGGCTGTTCTCGCCGGCGCGCTCCACCGTGTTTTCGGTCTTCTGGGCCACGGTCGAAGCCAGGGCCTTGGTCTTGTCGACCACGGTCTGGGCCACGGCCTTGGTTTTCTCGGCGGCGGTGGCAGCCGCGTCGCGGGTCTTGTCGCCGGCGTTGTCGGCGGCATTCTCGGTGCGGTTGGCCGCGGTGGCGGCGGCATCGCGTACCGGCGACGGCTTGGTCTGGATCAGGCAGCCGGTCTTGGCGTCGCCGGCGGTCTGCGCGCATTTGTCGACGGCGGCGGCCTTGGCCGGGTCGCGGGTGTCGGTGGTGGTCACCAGGCCGCCCGATGCGCCGGCAGCGGCGCTGGCACCGGCGCTGCCGGCGGCGGTGTTCGCGGCGGCCGGATCGCGGTCGGCCTTGGCGTCGGCCAGGGCGGCGGTATGCACCGACTTGGCGTTGTTGATGCAATCGTCCTTGTCGGCGCCGCTCTTGCCGTCGCAGCGCGCCTTGGCCAGCGTGAATTCGGCTTCGGCCAGGTTGATACGCGCTTTTTCACGGCTCACGGGGGTATTGTTGTAGCGGGACAGTGCCTTGGCTTCTGCCTGGGTACGTGCCAGCTTGGCTTCGGCGACGCAGACGTCCTTGCCGTTGCCGCTCATGGCATCGCATTTCGCGACCGCTTCCCTGTAGTCGGCGGCGGCTTTCTGGGTGACGTTGCGGTAGGTCGCCGGGTCGTGGTTCAGAGCAAAGGTCGGTGCGGCAAAGCTTGCGCTCGCGGCAGTTGCTAGCAGAGTCGCAATCAGGGTTTTCATGATCGATGTCCCTTGTATCAGTTGTTGTGGTACAGGGAATTAGACGCCCGAGTCCGGCCAAAATCTGTGCGGCACCGTACGATTGCCTGAAAAACCATTTTATTCTTCGCTGAGCAATCCTTCGCGCCAGAGCGGCAGCGCGTCTTCAAACGGCGTCGAAGCGGCGCCGAAACGCCCGCCGTCCCGCGCCAGCGCCACCCAGACCCGGGTGTCGTGACCGTTGCGCGCCACCGGCTGGTCCTGCCGCAGCCGCGCCAGCCAGCCATACACGCGGCCGTAGTCGCCGGGATGGTTGTGGCGGGTCCAGGCCAGCGCCACCAGGTCGGCATACCCCTCCTCGCGCCGGGTTTCGCGCATCGCCTTCGATGCCGCCAGCAGCGCCGGGTCGGCCGCCCTTTCGTCGCCCACCTCGACGAAGCCGGCCGGCAGCGCATGCCAGGCGCCCCGCGCATAGCGCCAGCAATGGCCGATCTCGTGCGCCGCCATCGCTTCGATCAGCTCGCCCTGGGCCTCCTGCGGCACGCCGGCCAGCTGGGCTTCGGCGCCCGGATTGCCGCGCAGCGACAGCACCAGCTTGCAGCGGCCACCGTCGAAACCCATCGCCATCGGTACGTCGTTCGGACGTGCCTGCGGCTGGACGATGATGTCGATCGGCAGCGCCAGGCTGCGCGCATAGTGCAGGACGGGGAAAGCGGCGCCGAGCCAGCGCGTTTCGAGCGCGGTGAGGTCGGCAGCGGCAGCCGCTTGGGACACGGCGCACAGGGCGGTGGCAGCAAGAAGGGCTTTGAACATGGAGGATTTTCCGATGAGTACCTGAAATGCCTAACGGCAATTCTAGTCCCAGGAAAAGCCCTCCGCGCAGGAATAATTTGCGCTATGTCTAAACCATTAACGCTGTCGTTTTCGCCATCAGAAGGCTTCGACGGCGGGCGTGCCCAGGCGGCGCAGCGCACGCGCCGGTGCGCGTTGCTGTGCGGTGGCGGCCGTATCCAGCTTGAACACGCTGACCAGGCGTGCCAGGCGCTCGGCCTGCTCCTGCAGGCTCGCCGCCGAGGCACCGGCCTGCTCGACCAGCGCCGCATTCTGCTGGGTGGTCTCGTCCATCTGCGCGACGGCGTGGTTGACCTGCTCGATGCCGGCGCTCTGTTCCTGGCTGGCCAGGCTGATCTCGGCCATGATGTCGGTCACCTGCTGAACGCTGGCGAGCAGCTCTTCCATGGTGGTGCCGGCCGCATCGACCAGTTTGGTGCCGGCGTCGACCCGCGCCACCGAATCGCCGATCAGCTGCTTGATTTCCCGCGCCGCAGCGGCCGAGCGCTGGGCCAGGTTCCTGACCTCGCCGGCGACCACCGCGAAACCCCTGCCCTGTTCGCCGGCACGCGCCGCTTCGACGGACGCGTTCAGCGCCAGGATGTTGGTCTGGAAGGCGATGCCGTCGATCACGCTGATGATGTCGGCGATCTGGTGCGAAGAGGCGTTGATCGAGGCCATGGTCTGCACCACCTGGGCCACCACGGCGCCGCCGCGCTGGGCCACGCCGGAGGCCGATGCGGCCAGGGCATTCGCCTGGCGCGCATTGTCGGCGTTCTGGCGCACGGTGCCGGTCAGTTCTTCCATCGACGAGGCGGTTTCTTCCAGCGTGCCGGCCTGGCGCTCGCTGCGCGCCGACAGGTCCTGGTTGCCGGCCGTGATCTCGGCCGAGGCGCGGGCGATGGTGAGCGTACCGGCGCGTACCTGGCCGACGATGGTGACCAGGCTGTCGCGCATGCCCTGCATCGCATACAACAGGCTGCTGCGGTCGCCGGGACGCAGCGCGATCGGCACCGACAGGTCGCCGGCGGCGATGGCGCCGGCGATCCGCACCGCATCGTCGGGCTGGCCGCCCAGCTGGCCCAGCAGCTTGCGGCTGATGGCCCAGGCGGCCAGGATGCCGGCGCCGGCGGCGACCGCCAGCAGCGCCAGCATCCAGCCGAGGAAACTGCCGGACAGGCCGCGTGCCTGGCCGGCCGCTTGGTTGTTCAGCTTTTCCTCGAGGTCGATCAGGGTGTTGACGCTGGCCAGCCAGGCCACGAACGCGGGCGCCGCCTGTTGTTCCAGCAACGCCGTCGCTTCCGCCACCCGGTCCGACTGGCGCAGGGCGATCAGCTGGGCGATCAAGGGCTGGGTACGCCGTTCGACGTCCTTGATCGTTGCCAGCGCCTGTTTTTCCTCGGGCAGAATATCGGCGCGTGCCGTGAACAGGGTGTCCAAGGGCCCGGCCGAAGCCTGGTAGTTGGCGTCCAGCTTGCGGATCAGTGCGATGGTCGGCTGTGCGGCGCCGGCATCCGCGGCCAGCACCAGGTCGCGCACGGCGATCGAACGGTCGTGCACGCTGCCGCGGAAGTTGATCGCGTAGCGCTGCTTTACGCTGTTGACGTCGTTGATGTGGACCAGAATATCGTCGATCTGGCCGACCCGCTGGATGGCCAGGCCGGCCAGCACGGCCATCAGCAGCATGACGCTGCCAAAGCCGAGCGCCAGCCGCTTGCCGATGGTAAGTTCGGAAATTGTCATGGGATGGTGATGTGATTTTATAATTAGTTGTTTCCAATTGGAAACAAAATAACTATAGCACACAACTATTTTTCGTGCTTGCCATCAACAAATTCGACAATTTCCCCGTGCGACAGCTTAACTCAACGCACGATCCACTTCAGCGGCTTCTTGGCCGGCGCCAGCCTGGCCGCCGTGACGAAGGCCGGGCGGATGTCGTTCGGCACCGACTTCATCTTGTCGAGCGCCTTCTGCACGTCCGGGCGGATCACCACGTAGCGCTGCATCAGGGCCTGGGCGCGGGCATAGTCGCCGGTGGCTTCGATGGTCAGGAACTCGCGGTCGAGGTCGGCCACGGCGCCCTTGATCTTTGCCGGGTCGACCGAGAAGGTGCCGTCGCCGTGCGACACGAAGCCGCCCTTGTCGAGCAGGTAGTTGACCTGGATCGCCATGCCGCGCGCATGCGAATCGGTGAGGCCGAAATGCAGCGTGCGGAAGGCGGACGCCAGGAAGGTGTTGTACAGCTTGCGCTCCGCGAGCGCGCCCTGCCCCAGCGAATTCTTCAGCTGGCCCTTGTCCATCATGTACGCCAGCGCCCACAGGCCGGTGACGTCGGCCTTGGCTTCCTCGATGGTGGAATAGGCATCCTTCAGGTCCTGGCGCGGGGTCGACGGCTTGCCGTCCCTAGTGGTCGCGTGCGGGCCGAGCCCGTGCATGATCTCGTGCGCCAGGATGTGGGTGAAGAAGCTGTCGAAGTCGAGGTCTTTCTGGTCGCCCGGGCGCAGCACGATCTTCGAGATCGGCGTGAGCGTGGCGGCGAACTTCGCTTGCTGCACGTTCTTGAGCATCACGCGCTTGGAACCGCGCTGGCGGATGATGCGCTCGTCGTTGGGCAGGTTGTAGGCCGCGGTCTGCACGCCCATGTTGCCGTCGCCGGCGCCGTACACCTGGTTCCCCACCACCATCGGCGCGATCGCGCCTACCTTCGGGTTGCGGTACTTGGCGTCGAGCGGCAGGTTGTTTTCCAGCTCCTGCATGTGCTGGCCGAAGAAGTTCAGCTTGGCGGTCTCCCTGGCGTCGCGCACGTTCACGTAGGCCTCGAAGGCGGCCTTGTAGCCGAACAGTTCGTCGTTGTAGGTCTCGTACGGGCCGATGGTGACGTCGACCGGGGAATCGAGATCCATCCAGGCGAAGTCGGACGCCAGGTAGTCGTTGGACAGGAAGGCATCGGCGCGCAGGTTCAGGAATTTCTTGAGCGAGGCATTGTCGGTGGCGCCGGCGGCTTCCTTCAGCAGTTTCGACAGCCGTTCGAGCTCGGGACGGTATTCGTCCGCATACTTCACGATGGCGAATTTACCGCCCTTGCCGCTGCGGATCGTGGTGAAGAACCACTGGGCCTGTTCCTTGTCCTTCGCGGGCAGGCCGCCCATCCACGCTTCCAGCTGGGCCTTGCTCGCCCCTTCCGGATAGAAGTTGGCGCCGGCCGGCTTCTCGGCGGGGATGCGGATCCCCGCGTACTCGGCCGGCATGAAGGAGCGGTTGCCGTCGATGATCGACCACGGGCCCTTGTTCAGCCAGAAGTAATCGCGGCGTGCCTTGCCCAGCGGCGTGGTGTCCTTCTGCAGCGCGGCCCACAGCGCCTCGTTGCCGGACCAGCGCTGGCGCAGCTGCAGGGTGTCGACGATCTTGGCGGCCTCGATCAGCTTGCCGATCGCGACGCGGTCACCCGCCGACAGCTTGCCGGTGTCGGCCGTCAGGTCGACCGGGGCGAAGCGCTTGGCCATCGTGTTCAGTTCGGCCGCGGTGGCCGGTGCCGGTGCCGGTGCCGTTGCGGGCGCGGGGGCGGCGGCGTGGGCGATGCCGGCGGCGAGCAGGATCAGCGGGGCGGTCAGGTTCTTCATGAAATCCCTTGAACAGGTTGCAATCGTGCGATTGTAATCCTGTTCAGGCGCCTGGCGCGGCGAGCGCGATGCGGCCCGCCGCGCCGTCATGCAATTGCCGGCGGCATCACTGCTGGCGCTTTTTCTCTTCCTTTTTTACCTTCTTGTCCGCCTTTTTTTCCTTCATCGTCTTGGCGGGTTCTTTTTTGGTGGATTTCTTTGCATCCTGGCTTTTACTCATGGCTTTGCTCCGGTTGATATGGGTGAATGAAAAATACCGGCATGATCGGCAGCGCTTTTACGCAATCGATCCATTCTCCTCCGGATTCTTCTCGAACACAAAAGAAAAAAGCCCGCCAAAGCGAGCTTCCTTTCATTACTCCGTCATTTGACGGCGCCCCATGCTATCTGCGTGGTGGCACCGGCGCATCGTCGGCACCCATGCTATCTGCGTGGTGTCCCGGTCGGTTTTTGCCGCCCGTGCTATCTGCACGGTGCCGCTACCTGTCGATGCGTTGCCGAATTTCGGAGATCAAGCGTTTGCGGGTGCTTACACGCCGCGGATATTGCTGGCTTTCTCGCCCTTCGGACCAGTGCCGCGCTCATACGAGACGCGCTGGTTTTCGGCCAGGCTCTTGAAGCCTTGCGACTGGATGTCCTGGAAGTGCGCGAACAGGTCGGCACCGCCGTTGTCCGGGGTAATGAAACCAAATCCTTTTGCGTCGTTGAACCATTTGACCGTGCCGGTTTCGATACTCATGTTATTTCCTTTGCTTGATATGCCATGGGCCATGCCCGAAATACACTCGTAACCAAGGAAAATCTAACAGAGGGATCCGAACAGGAAAGGTTCTGGAAAGAACCGGACAGGAAAGAGACCAACAATGACGACAACTTGATGCAAGTGCAGAGTTCCAATATACATGGATACAGCGTATTGGGCCAGCTTTTATTCATTTATTTTGAAATAAAGGCTGGCCCATTTTTCTTGGCTTGCTGAATTAATATTTCCAATAATCAAATTAAATATGAATATTTAAACTGGTTAATCAGCATTGAGTGGACGACCCGCGTATTTCATCAGCAAACCTTTCGGCCCGACTGCCCAGCCCGTCGACGGACCGGCGAAGCCGACGGTATTGATGGGCGTGTCGTCCAGTGCGGTCCAGGTCCGGCCGCCGTCGCGCGACACGCCGGAACCCGCCAATCCGCCGGCGACCCAGCTCGAGCGCGTGCCCGGCACCGGCGCCACCACCGACATGTAGCCGGCAGGCGCCACCTGCACCGGTGTCCAGGTGGCGCCGCCGTCCGCCGTGCGCGCGCCGTTGACGCCGGCGAGCTTGGGCTGCTTGTAGTCGCCGCCCACGGCCACGCCCTCCCGCGGATTGCCGAAAGCGACCGAGAACACGCCCTTGGCGGCAGCGCCGGCCGGGATCGGCGTCACCTGTGCGCGCCAGGTACGCCCGCGGTCGGTGGAGTGGAACACGCGCGACTGTTCGGCGCCGCCGGTAGCGATCCAGGCATCCCGGCTGCCCGCCACGGCGATGCAGGTGCCGCTGGCGGCGAAAGCGCCTTCCGAGGCGAGCGCCTCGAGGCCGGTGGTCTCGGCTTCGCGCCAGCTGCGCCCGCCGTCGGCCGTCAGGTACACCTGGAAGCGGCCCTTGACCGGATCGCCGAACAGGATGCCGTTGTCCTTGTCCCAGAACGCCATGCCGTCCCAGAAGCCGTCGGCGTAGCCGTTGGTGGTCAGCAGCTTCCAGGTCGCGCCGCCGTCGTCGGTGCGGTAGACGCGCGAACTGGCGCCCGGGCCGGCGCCCATCGCCAGCGCGCTGTCGGCGTCGAAGGCCTGGATGTCGCGGAAATCGATCTTGTCGGCGTCCGGCACCTGCATCGCCTGCCAGTGCGCGCCGTCGACGGTGCGCAGCACGGTGCCCTTGGTGCCGCTGGCCCAGGCGGTCTTGCTGTCGACCACGGACAGGCCGCGCAGTTCGGCGGTGGTGCCGCTGGCTTGAGCCTGCCAGGATTGGGCGGCGGCGCTGTTGGCGGCCAACAGGATGGCGAGGGTGACGAGGGATGGATGCAGGGGCATGGCGGTGGGGTCGGCAGTTGTGGTGGTTGCCGATGTTACACCGTCAGTTGTTGCTGCTGGAGATAACGGGGTGCGACGAACTTGGGGCCCCTGCCTTCGCAGGGGCGACGGATCAAACGTCAGCGCTTGAAATCAGCCGTAGGGTGGGCTCCCCGAGCCCACGCGTATGTTTGCGTTACGCCGGCTTTCGCGTGGGCTCGGGGAGCCCACCCTACGCATGAACGATAGCTTCTTAATTACCGGCCTTGGCAATGGTCGCCTCGGGCGCCCCCTGGGACCAGCCGCCGCCCAGTGCCCGCGCCACCGACACCGCCGCCACCAGGCGCTGCGTACGGATCTGCGCCGCCGCCCGGTCCGCCGCCAGCGTGCTGCGCTGCGCATCGGTCACGTCGAGGTAGGTCGAGAGGCCGCGGTCGTACCTGGCCTGGGCCACCAGCAGCGCGCGCGCCGCGGCTTGCTGGGCCTGCACCTGCACGTCGCCCTGCTGCTGGCGCTGGGCCACGTCGGACAGCGCATCCTCGACTTCGCGCAGCGCGGTCAAGAGGCGCGCTTCGTGGTTGGCCACGGCTTCGTCGTAGCGCGCCCGGGCCAGCTTCAGGTTGGCGCGGTTGCGGCCGGCGTCGAACACCGGCAATGACAGCGCCAGCGGGCCGAACGAGAACTGGCGCGCGCTGCCCTGGGTCAGGTCGCTCAGGCTCTTCGAGGCATAGCCGAAGTTGCCGGTCAGGTTCACCGACGGGTAGAACGCCCCTTCGGCCACGCCGATCTGGGCGTTGAAGGATTTCAGCGTGGCCACGCTCGAGGCCAGGTCCGGGCGCTGGCCCAGCAGGCTGGCCGGCAGGCCGACCGGGATGCCCGGCGGCTGCGGCAACGCAGTGTCCTGCGTCTGCGGGAGAACCGGCTGGCTCGGCGATGCGCCCACCAGCACGGCCAGCGCGTGTTCCAGCGTGTTGCGCTGGCGCTGGACTTCGTGCAGGTCGGCTTCGGCGTTGGCGCGCTCGATGCGGGCGCGCGACACGTCCAGTTCGTTCGACAGGCCGGCATTGAAGCGCGCCTCGATCAGTTCCTGCGATTCGCGCCGGGTGGCCAGGGCATTGCGCAGGATCGCCATCTCGGCGTCCAGGCCGCGCAGCTGGTAATAGGTGGTGGCCACCTGGCCGGACAGCATCAAAAGTACGCCGTCGCGGTCGTCCTGGGCCGCCAGCGCCTGGGCGTCCGATGCTTCGACCACGCGGCGCACGCGGCCCCACAGGTCCAGCTCGTACGAAAAGTCGGCGCCCACCGCATAGTTGTTGCCCTCGATCGAACGGTGGCCCAGCGCCAGGCCCTGCGCCGTCTCGGCCGAGGTGCGCTGGTTGGAAACGCCGGCCGAGACGTTCAGGCGCGGCAGCTGGCCGGCACGGGTCACGCCCAGCTGGGCCTGCGCCTGCACCAGGCGCTGCGCGGCGGCGCGCACGTTCGGGTTGTCGCGCAGGGCGCGCGTTTCGAGCTGGCTCAGGGTGGCATCGTTGAAGACGGTCCACCACTCGGCCGGCAGGCGGGCAGTATCGCCGGCCTGGGCACCGGCCTCGGCGGCGTGGCGGTAGGCCGGGGTGTCGACGCTCTTCGGCGCGACGAAGTCGGGACCGACGGTGGTGCAGGCGCTCAGCAGCGTGGCGACGGCGGCGGCCAGCGCGGTGTGGATGACAGGCTTGAACATAGTATTTTTCATTGGAAGATCTTATTAAGCCACCGTCGCCCCTGCGAAGGCAGGGGCCCAATTTTGCTGGCGAACCGCGTACAACTTGGGCCCCTGCCTTCGCAGGGGCGACGTGCAAATAGTGCCTATAAACGTGCAGCTGATGCCATCAGTGCGCCCCACCACCGCCCGGTCCGCCAGGCGACTTGACCTTGTCCGCAAACCACAGCGGAATGCAGGCCGCCAGCAAAATCACGCCGACGATCCAGAAGCCGTCGTTGTAGGCCATCACATAGGCTTCGCGGCGCACGATGCGGTCGATCGCCGCCAGCGCCTGGTTGGCCGCGGTGGCCGGGTCGATGCCGTTGGCGATGAAGGCCTGCGTCATCGCATCCAGGCGGCTCTGGGTCGCGGCGGACGCCAGCGACACCGATTCGCCCAGCCGCGCCGAGTGGAAGTGCTCGCGGTTGGTCAGCGTGGTCGCCAGCAGCGCGATGCCGATCGAACCGCCCAGGTTGCGGGTCATGTTGAACAGGCTCGAGGCCGATCCCATGTCCTTCGGCGCCACGCCGTTCATCGCGAAGTTCGACATCGTCAGCATCACGAAGGGCTGGCCGATCGCGCGGATGATCTGCGACAGCATCAGCTGGTCGTAGCCGGTGGAGGCGTCCATGTAGGCGTTCATCAGGCACGAGATGCCGAACATCGACAGGCCGAACATGCACATCAGGCGGTTGTCGATGCGCTGCGACAGCTTGGCGACAAACGGCATCACGAACAGCTGCGGCAGGCCCATCCAGGCGATGACCTCGCCGATCTGCATCGGCGAATAGCCGGCGATCTGGCCCAGGAACAGCGGCAGCAGGTACGAGGAACCGTACAGGCCCATGCCGACCACCGCCGACAGCACGGTCGAGACCATGAAGTTGCGGGTGCCGTACAGGCGCAGGTTCACGAACGGGTCCGGCCGCGTGAAGCCGATCACGACCCAGCCCAGGATGCCCACCAGCGCCAGGCCGGCGAAGGTGATGATGAAGCTGGAGTCGAACCAGTCCTTGGTGTTGCCCTCTTCCAGGAAGATGGTCAGGCTGGCCAGGCCGGTGGCCATGAAGGCGATGCCCAGCCAGTCGGCCTTGAGCAGCGTCTGCAGGTTCTTCGGTTCCTTGTCGATGCCCCAGTACATGCCGGCGATCAGGAGCACGCCCGGCACCCAGTTGATGTAGAAGATCCAGGGCCAGCCATACAGCTCGGTGAGATAGCCGCCCAGGGTCGGGCCCATGGCCGGCGCCAGCGTCGCGGTCAGGCCGAACATCGCCATGCCGACCGCGCGCTTGGATGCCGGCAGGCGCGTCATCACCAGCGTCATCGCCATCGGGATCAGCGCGCCGCCGGTGAAGCCCTGCAGCATGCGGAACACGATCATGCTGCTCAGGCTCCAGGCCGAGCCGCATAGCGTCGAGAACAGCAGGAACAGCGCGGTGGTGCCCATCAGGTAGCGGCGCTGGCCGAGGGCGCGCGTGAACAGCGCGGTCATCGGGATCACCACGATCTCGGCGCACAGGTAGGCGGTCGAGATCCAGGAGCCCTCTTCCTGCGTGGCCGACAGCGAGCCGAGGATGTCGCGCAGCGAGGAGTTGGTGATCTGGATGTCGAGCACCGCCATGAAGGCGCCGAGCAGGCCGGCGGCGACCGCGATCCAGGTGCGCGCGTCGACGTGGGCGTTCGGCGCCGGCATGGCCGGCGCGCCGGGCGGCCCCTGCGGCGCGGCGCCCTTGCTATCCATCGCCTTGGTGGAACTCGTCATGACGGTCCTCAGTGAGCGGCGGCGGCGGTCTGGGTCTGGCCCTGCACCTTCTGGCGCAGGTCGATCTCGACCACGGTCGACATGCCCGGCACCAGGCGGCCGGCGTACTTCTTGAGGTCGTCCGGCGCGAAGGTGATCTTGACCGGCACGCGCTGCACGATCTTGGTGAAGTTGCCGGTGGCGTTATCGGCCGGCAGCAGCGCGAACTGGTTGCCCGAGGCCGGCGAGAAGCTGTCCACGCGGCCGATCAGCTCGTGCTTCGGCAGCGCATCGACTTCGACCTTCACGGCCTGGCCGACCTGCAGGCCGGGCAGCTGGGTTTCCTTGAAGTTGGCGGTGACCCAGACGTCGTCCTGCACGATGGCGGCCAGTTGCTGGCCCGGCTGCACGCGGGCGCCGACTTCGACGCTGCGCTTGCCGATGCGGCCGCTGACCGGCGCCACGATCTGGTTGTAGCCGAGCTGCTGTTCGGCGTCCTTCAGCTGCGCCTGCAGCACCTTTACCTGCGCCTTGAGCACGTCGCGTGCCGAGATGGCGGCGGCGATCTGCGCCTTGGCGGCGGTCGCGTTGTCGCGGCGCGCGGTGACGTCGGCGGTGGCGCCGACACGGGCGGCGGTGGCCGCATCCAGTTCGGCCTTCGAGACCGCCTTCATCTGGGTGTTGTACAGCTGGCCGTAGCGGGCCGCGTCCTGGTTGGCGCGCACCAGCGTGGCCTGGGCCTGGGCGATCTGGGCATTGGCCGCCGAGGCCTGGGCCCGGGCCTGCTCGACCGAGGCGTCGGCCTGGATGATCTGCTGCTGGACGCTGGCGATCTGGGCCTGGATCTGGTCGACCTTCACGCGCTGGTCGGCCGGGTCGAGCTCGGCCAGCACGTCGCCGGCCTTGACCACCTGGTTGTCGTCGAACATGACCTTGGTGACCACGCCCGGGATACGCGAGGACATCGGGTGCACGTGACCGGTGACGTAGGCGTTTTCGGTCTCGACGAAGTTGGCGCTGCGGTACCACATGCGGCCGCCGGCGGCGAGGGCCGCGAGGGCGATCACGCCGACCACGATCAGCACGCGCTTCGGCGGGCCCTTGCTCGCGTTCGAAGGTGCGCCTGCCGGTGCGCCCGCGTTTGCGGGACCGCCCGGGGCTGCTGCCGGTTTCTGCTGAACCGTGGTGTGCGACTCTGACATGGATGTGACTCCGAAGAAAAAATGAAATGGGTTGATTGCATTATTCGACAAAGCCTGGGCGAAGTCAAGAAATGAAACGGTTGCATTTCATTTTGGATTGACATACAGTGTGACCCATGGACAAACTCAAGCAAGACACGGACTGCCCGGGCAAGGCTGCCGGCCGCCCCAAGGCTGCCGACGTCGAGGCGCGCATGCAGGAGCTGCTGCACACCGCCGGCATGCTGTTCCTGAAGAACGGCTACACCAAGACCAGCCTGGAATCGATCGCGCGCGCCGCCCACGTGGCCGTGCGCACCATCTACGTCAAGTTCGGCGGCAAGGCAGGCTTGCTGAACGCGGTGCTGGAAGCCAAGCGCGGCCATTTCTTCCGCAGCCAGCCGATGGATACCGATCCCCGCCCCTTCCGCGAGATCGTCGGCGACTTCGCCCATCAGATGCACGGCCTGCTGACCTCGGACGAAGCGATCGAGATGCAGCGCGTGGTGCTGGCCGAGGCGCCCACCAATCCCGAACTGGCGGACGCTTTCTGGAACGGCGGTCCGCGCCAGACGCGCGAGATGCTGGCACGCTTCTTCGCCCGCCCCGAAGTCCGCGCCCAGATGCGCCCTGACGTGCCGCTCGATCTGCTGCCGAGCTTCCTGATGACCTGCATCGCCGGCGAACAGATGCTGGGCCTGATGTGCCGGCGCACCAGGACGCCGGAAGAAGCGCTGCACGAACTCGAGGGAAGGATCGACCTGTTTTGCCGCAGCGTGTTACTATAATGTCAATGCCGAACGCATGTGCGCTAGCGTACAGAGCTGCCCTTACCCATCTGGCATGATGTTTGATCTTTGAAGGAGCATGCATGAGCAAGACATCCCGTTACGAATGGCTGGACCAGCAAGCTGCGCTGCAAGAGCGCATGAAAGGTTTCCTGGCCAATCCCGGCAACGAGCAACTGGAAGCGATGGTCGCCGAAATGCGCGCCTACGCCCAGGCCGCCCAGTCCGGCCAGATCGAGATTCCCCAGAGCTGGACCGCCTACAGCTGAAAATCGTATTCGATGTGTGATCGAGATGCCGTCCGGTTCCGCCGGACGGCATTTTTTTATCCGCCGCCGCCGCGCTTCGACACGGCATCGATGTAGCCCTCGATGAACGCGCGCCGCAACTGCAGGAATTCGTCGATGCTCCGGTACTTCGACTGCTTCTGTTCCAGCAGATAGGCGGTGATGATGGCATCGCGGGCGGGCACGAAGATCTGCAGCTGGCTGAGCGTCGTGTTCAGCAGGCCAAATGCGTTATGCGTGCATGAGGCATAGGCGATGCCCTCGTAGGTGCCCTGCTCGAATTCGATATAGTCCCTGCCTTTCGCGCGCACGCGTTCGATCTTGTCGCGCACCTCCGGACGGCTGGCCGTGTAGTCGAGCACGCGCGCCTGCATGCGCGCGCACTCGTGCGCCAGTGCTTCGGTCACGATCGCCTTGTCCTGCTCGTAGCGGCCCAGGATGCTCTGCTCGACCTTGACGTTGGCGAAGTAGGCCGTCCCGGGAAAGGCATACATGGCGGTGACGCCTTCATGGACGCTGACGCGCTCCCGCCGCACCGGGTCCGCCGAATCGTTCGCGTGGAAATCGATCACGCGCCACGGCGCGCAGCCGTCGCAGCGCGGCCTGAGCTCGACCAGCTTCAGGCCGTTGGGAAAGGCGTCCGGCACCAGTCCAGCAAGCGCCGCGGGTGGCGCCAGCAGGTCGGCGGCAGATGCCGGTGCGGCCTGCACGACACAGGCAGCCAGCAGGCAGGCGATGGTCTTGTTCATGGTGCGCTCCCGCGAGTGATCGAAGATGGGCACACGATACGCCGCCGCGCAGCCGGAAAATCCGCAGATTCTCACCGTGCGCCGCTCAAACGAAAAGGCGCGCGCCACGCGCCTTCAGGTAGCGCGTGGCGCGCCGCGCGTATGCGGTGTCGCTGCATCCCGCGCCATCCGGCTGCATCCGGCGCCGCCCCGCCGCGCTTCGTCGCATGGCGCCCATCGCCTCACGGCAGGCCGCTACAGTGTGCCCATCCGACCACCACCATCAGGAGCACACATGAAACGCCGCATCCTTCCCGCCCTCCTCGCCCTGGCCGCAAGCGTGCCGCCGGCGCATGCCGCCGACCTCACCATCCAGGTCGACAACGTGCGCAGCGGCGACGGCCAGGTGATGGTGGCGCTGTACGACGGCGCCGCCACCTTCCTCAGGCAACCGGTGCGCAGCGCGAGTGCCGCCGCCGGCGCCGGCAGCACTACGCTGGTGGTCAGGGACCTGGCGCCGGGCGACTACGGCATCGCGGTCTACCACGATGCCAACGGCAACGGCAGGATGGACACCAACATGATGGGCATCCCGGTCGAGCCCTTCGCCTTCGGCAGGGACGCGCAAGGCACGATGGGCCCGCCGGCCTTCGACGCCGTCAAGCTGGCCGTGCCAAGCGGCGGCCTCGCCACCCGCGTCACGCTGCGTTGAGGAGAGCGCCATGGAACGCCGCCGCTTCCTCGAGGCAGGCCTGGGCTTCGGCGCCCTGGCCCTTGCGGGCGCCGCCCGCGCCGACGCCGCTACCTACCGCCTGTTCCACGCCGCCCTGCAGCGCGATCCGGCCCTGTCCATCTACGCCGACGTACCGGGCGCCCAGCAGGGCCGGGCCAGGATCGAAGGGCGCATGCCGGCCGGCTTGCAGGGCGTGTTCTACCGCAACGGGCCGGGCCGCTTCGAACTGAACGGAGAACGCTACCAGCACTGGTTCGACGGCGACGGCTTCGTCCAGCGCTGGACCATCCGCGACAGCCAGGTGCGCCACCAGGGACGCTTCGTCGAGACCCGCAAGTTCCTCGACGAGTCGGCCGCCGGCCAGTTTCTCTATCCGGCCTTCGGCACCGGGATCGCGCGCCGCGGCTTTCGCGACAACGACACCATGAATGCCGCCAACACCAACCTGCTGCCCTTCGGCGGCAAGCTGTATGCGCTGTGGGAAGGCGGTTCGGCCACCGAGATCGATCCCGAGACCCTCGCCACGGCCGGCATCAAGACCTGGCGCCCCGATCTGAAGGCGATGCCGTTCTCGGCCCACCCGAAGATCGACACCGACGGCACGCTGTGGAATTTCGGCGCCCTGCCCGGCGGCGACCGGCTGGCCCTGTACCGGATCGGCCGCAACGGGAGCGTGCTGCAGGCCGGCGTGGTCGAGGTGCCGAAACTGGCGCTGCTGCACGACTTCGCGCTCAGCGAACGCCACCTGATCTTCGTGGTGCCGCCCTACGACGTCCAGGATGACAAGACGCGCAGCCTGGCCGAGCGCCACGTCTGGGCCGGCAGCGGCGCCGGCGCGCGTCCAACCCGCGTCGTGGTGGTGGCCAAGGACAGCTTCACGGTGCGTCGCGTGTTCGAACTGCCGCCGCGCATGGTCTTCCACTTCGGGAATGCCTGGGACGAGAACGGCGGCGCCGTCACCCACGTCGACCTGGTGCTGCACGAGGGCGACCAGCTAGCCGCGCTCGGCCATGTGATGGAAGGCGTGCGCGAGCCGAACCGCCCGGCCGGCCACCGCGCAGTGCGCGTCACGCTCGATTACGCGAGCGGCCGCGCAGCCACTGCCAGCCTGCTCGACGGCGCCGAATTTCCGCGCGTGATGCCGCAGGTGGTCGGCCGGCGCCACCGCCGCCTCGCCCTGCTGAGCAGCGACCGGCGCAACCCGGCGCTCACGCTGGATACCGTCAACGTGGTGCACGTCGACACCGGCAAGGCCGACAGCTGGCGCTTCGGGCCCGGCTGGCGCGCGGAGGAGCACGTGCTGGTGGCGGCGCCGGGCGCGCGCGGCGAGACGGACGGCTGGCTGGTCGGCGTGGTGCAGGACACGACCAGCGGCGCCAGCCTGCTGTCGGTGTTCGATGCGGCCCGGGTGAACGCCGGACCGCTGGCGCTGGCGCATCTGCCCTATCGCACACCACATTGTTTCCATGGTAACTTCTTGGCTTCTTGAGACATGAGGATGTTCATGCCGACCAATCCGGCCGCAGACAGGGCGCATCCGCTCGAAATCATCGCCCTGTTCCGGCGCTGGCCACGCTCGACGCTGCGCAACGTGCTGTACACCGCGCTGTGGAGCAGCCTCATCGCCCTGGCGCTGGCGCTCGCGACCTGCGCCGTCACCGGCACCTTCCTGCACTTCCCCGCCACCTTCGGCGTGTTCGCGGCGACGTCGAACCTGGTCGGCTTCCTGATCCACGGCGGCCTGGCCGCGCTGCGCACCCTGGCCCCGGCCGCTTACGCGCGCGGCGGCTGGCCGCTCCAGCTGTGCAAGCTGCTGGTGCTGGCCGGCTGCGCGGTGGTCGGCATCGCGCTGAAGGACGTGATCTGGTACGGCGCCGATCCCGGCACCCTGCTGCAGCGTCCGGGCCGGCTGGCGCCCCTGCTGCCGCTCGGCGTCGCTACCGCGCTGGTGACGATCGCGGTGCTGGCCACGATCGCCCGCCGCCAGGCACGCGAAGCCGAGGCCGCGCGCCAGCAGGAAAAGATCGCCGAAGCCAGCCGCCTGCTGGCCGAAGCGCGCCTGCGCGCGCTGCAGGCGCAGATCGAGCCGCACTTCCTGTACAACACGCTGGCCAACGTGGTCAGCCTGATCGGCCCGGCACCCGACCAGGCGCGCCACATGCTCGAACACCTGATCGACTTCCTGCGCGCCAGCCTGTCCGCCAGCCGCGCCGCGCACGCGACCGTGGGCGCCGAATGCGACCTGGCCGGCGCCTACCTCGACGTGCTGGCGGTGCGCCTGGGCACGCGCCTGCGCTACCGCATCGCCGTCGACGACGATTGCCGCGCGCTGCCGATCGCACCGATGCTGATCCAGCCGCTGGTCGAGAATGCGGTCATGCACGGCATCGAGCCGAAGCTGGCCGGCGGCGAAGTCAATCTGCGGGCGCGCATCGCCGGCGATGTGCTGGTGGTGGAAGTGAGCGACGACGGCGCCGGACTCGGGAACGCACCGCCGCGGCCCGGCGGCGGGGTCGGCCTGCCCAACCTGCGCGAGCGCCTGCGCAGCCTGCACGGTCCGGACGCCCGGCTACAATTGATCGAAAACCCGGCCGGCGGCGTGACCGCGCGCCTGCTGCTGCCCCTCGGACCCTCCAACATGGTGACGCCATCGAACCTATCCGCGCCCTGATCGCCGACGACGAACCGCACCTGCTCGACTACCTGGCCGGCGAGCTGGCCGCGGTCTGGCCCGACCTGCGCATCGTCGGCCGCGCCGCCAACGGCCTCGACGCGCTGCGCCTGATCGACGAGCTGGCGCCCGACCTCGCCTTCCTCGACATCCAGATGCCGGGCCTGAACGGCCTGCAGCTGGCCGAACGCCTCGCCGCCGACAGCGCCGGTGCATCCCGCGCGCCGCGCGTGGTGTTCACCACGGCCCACGAACACTACGCGCTGCAGGCCTTCGAGCATGCCGCCTTCGACTACCTGCTGAAACCGGTCCGGCGCGAGCGCCTGGAACGCACCGTGGCGCGGCTGAAGGAAGTGCTGGCCGCGTCCGCGCCCACCGCACCCGCCCTGCCGGCCGATGCCCTGGCCGGCCTGCTGCGCCAGCTCGGCGTGGCGGCGGCGCCCGCCGTACCGGCCCCGGCCCCGCTGCAATGGATCCGCGCCGCCCAGGGCCAGGAAACGCGCCTGATCGCGGTCGACGAAGTGCTTTATTTTCAGAGCAACGACAAGTACACCAGCGTGTTCGTGCAGGACGGCGAACACCTGATCCGCACCCCGCTGCGCCAACTGCGCGACCAGCTCGACCCGCAGCAGTTCTGGCAGATCCACCGCGGCGTGATCGTGGCCGCGCGCCACGTGGCCGGTACCCGCACCGACTTCCGCGGGCGGCTGCTGGTCAGGCTCAAGGGGCGGCCGGAAGAGCTGGTGGTGAGCCGGAATTTTGCCGAGGTGTTCAAGGGAATGTGAGGCCGGAACAGCGGCGCCGACCTGCTTGCAGGCGCTGGTTCCGCCCGTCGGCATGTCTTTTACATGCCGCCTGCATTGGTGAACAGGAACCACAGGAGGGCCAGCAACTCGATCGGCACCACAGCCACCTTGACGGTGTGATGGATCTTCGTGGCTTACTTCGGCAGCAGGTGCCGGAACGTCGGCTCGATATTCTTGGCATGGAGGAAGCGCACGATGTCCTCCAGCGTCGCATCCTTCAGCAGCAAACCTTCCGGCGCGGCCGCTGCCGGTGCAGACGCCGGCTGCACGGCCGGCACGGCGGCCGCTTCGGCCACCGCCGGCCCGGCGACCGGCGCAGGCGCAGGTGCCGGTGAAAGTGCAGGCACCGCCTTCCCCGCCTGCAGCTTGCCGAACGCCGCCTCGAACTGCGCCTCCCCGATGCTGTCCAGCCCTTCCAGGAAGGCGGCCTGCCCCGCCGCCGGCGGCGTCATCTCCAGCCCGGATTCGTCGGCGAACGAGGCGCCCATGCCGGGATGGATGAAGGCGGCCCACTTGCCGCTGCGTGGGTTCAGGCAGGGCGGCAGGTAGACCGGTGCGGTGGCGGCGTCCGGGGCCAGTTCGGTGTCCGGAAAATACTTCTGGCGCAGCGCCGCCAGGAAGTCCTGGGCACGCGCAGTCGGTACCGGCGTCTCCAGCGACAGCCACAGATAATAGGTGTTGGCACCGTCGATGCTGACCGCCGGCGCCGGCAAACCGAGTTCCGCCTGCAGGGCGTTGGCCACCTCGCACAGGCGGGTCCAGTGCTGCCCTTCCGGCGCGAACACCACCTTGCGGAACGGGATCGCCAGCGCACGCGTCAGGCCGTCGGCCGTGGTCAGCTTGATGGCCAGCGTGGTCTTGCCCAGCAGGTGCTGGGTCAGGACCTCGCGCGTCACCGCTTCGGGCGCCAGGTACAGGCGGTTGAGTTCCGCGATCAGCTTGTCCATGCCAGGGTTCATGCCAGGCCGCCGCGGCGCGCCGCGTTCTTGCCCAGCGCTGCCAGGTCGAGGTCGGCGTCGCCCTTGTCCACGGCTTCCTGCAGCACGTTTTGCAGCGCGTCGCCAAAGGCCAGCGGCAGGCCCTTGGCGCGGCCCGCTTCCACCGCCAGGCGCACGTCTTTCTGGCCCAGCGACAGCTTGAAGCCGGCCGGGGTGTAGCGCCCCTCGGCGATCATGCCGCCATAGCCCTTGTAGACCGGCGAACCGGCGAACAGGGTGCTGGTGATCAGGTCGACGAAGTTCGCGGCCGGCACGCCGTGGGCGCCCGCCAGCGCGGCGCCTTCGCCGGTGGCTTCGATCGCGCAGGCCAGGGTCAGGTTGCAGGCCAGCTTGACGGCGTTGGCCTGTTCCGGCGCGTCGCCGAAGCGCCAGGTCTTCTGGCCCATCAGGTCGAGCAGCGGCTGGACGCGCGCGATCAGCTCGTCGCTGCCGCCGGCCAGGATGTTCAGCTTGCCGGCCGCGGCGACGTCGACCCGTCCCAGCACCGGCGCCGCCACGTAGCCGACGCCGCGTGCCAGGTGCAGTTCGGCCATCTCGCGCGCAAAGGCGACGGAGACGGTGGCCATGTTGACGTGGATGCTGCCGGGTGCCATCGCGTCCAGCACGCCGCCGTCGATCAGTACGGCGCGGGTGGCGTTGTCGTCGGCCAGCATGGTGAACACGACATCGGCGATGCCGCATTCGGCCGGCGTGGCGGCGGCCTTGGCGCCCTGCTGCGTCAGCGCCTGCACGGGTGCCGGGTTGCGGTTCCAGACGTGGACGATCTGGCCCGAACGCAGCAGGTTGGCGGCCATGTGCTGGCCCATGGCGCCGAGGCCGAGGAAGGCGATGGTCATTGTCATTACTCCTTGTGGGTAGCCCTGCCGTCGTCCCCGCGGAGGCGGGGACCCATGCTGAGTAACAGAATTTCGTTACTGGGAGCAACTCGACCGCTGTTGATGTACGGTCTTCGGCGCCTCAGCATGGATCCCCGCCTTCGCGGGGACGACGGCGCAGGATAGGGAAACAAAACCCGTATTAGACCAGCAATCCCGAACGCCCGCAGAACACGCCACGACAGCGCTGCGGCGCGCCGTTGCGGCGCCCTTCGCGTTAAGCTGGCTGTTCAACAACGTATCTGCGCGCCGCGCGACCACGAGCCCATGCCGCAGTTTTTCATCCAGCGCCCGATCTTCGCCATCGTCATCGCCCTCTTGATCATGCTGGGAGGCGGGCTGTCCATCACCACCCTGCCGGTGGAACAGTTCCCGCCGATCGCCCCGCCCTCGGTGCAGATCAACGCCAGCTATGCCGGCGCTTCGGCCTCGACCATGCAGAACACCGTGGTGCAAGTGATCGAGCAGCAGATGAGCGGGATCGACAAGCTGATGTACATCGCCTCCACCAGCGACGACAGCGGCCGCGCCACCACCACCCTCACTTTTGAAACCGGCGCCGATCCCGACATCGCCCAGGTGCAGGTGCAGAACAAGCTGCAGCTGGCGATGCCGCAGCTGCCGGCCCAGGTGCAGCAGTCCGGCGTGCGCGTGACGAAATCGAGTTCGTCCTTCCTGATGGTGATCGGCTTCGTCTCGTCGGACCACAGCATGAGCAAGTACGACATCGCCAACTTCCTGGTGTCCCGGGTCCAGGACCCGATCAGCCGGGTCGACGGGGTCGGCGACCTGAACGTGTACGGCACCCAGTATGCGATGCGCATCTGGCTCGACCTGTCGAAGCTGAACGCGTTCGCCTTGAACCCGACCGACGTCACCGCCGCCCTGACCGCGCAGAACGTGCAGGTCTCGGCCGGCCAGATCGGCGGCCTGCCGGCGGTGGGCAACCCGCAGGTGGCCGCCACCATCACCCAGGCCACCCTGCTGCGCACGGTCGAGGACTTCGGCAACGTGGTGCTCAAGAACCAGCAGAGCGGCGCCCTGGTACGCCTGCGCGACGTGGCGCGCATCGAGCGCGGCCCCGAGAACTTCATCGTCGACAACCGCTACAACGGCGAGCCCGCATCCGGCCTCGGCATCCAGCTGGCGCCGGGCGCCAACGCGCTGCAGACGGCGGAGCTGGTGCGCGCCCGCATCGCCGAACTGCAGCCGGTGTTCCCGCCCGGCCTGAAGGTGGTCTACCCGAACGACGTCACGCCCTTCATCCGGGTGTCGATCGAGGAAGTGGTCAAGACCCTGGTCGAAGGCATCGTGCTGGTGGTGCTGGTGATGTACCTGTTCATGCAGAACATCCGCGCCACCCTGATCCCGTCGATCACCGTGCCGGTGGTCCTGCTCGGCACCTTCGGGCTGATGGCGGCGCTCGGCTTCACCATCAACACCCTGTCGATGTTCGGCCTGGTGCTGGCGATCGGCCTGCTGGTCGACGATGCCATCGTGGTGGTCGAGAACGTCGAGCGCATCATGCGCGAAGAGGAACTGCCGGCCAGGGAGGCGACTTCCAAGGCGATGAGCCAGATCAGCGGCGCCCTGATCGGCGTGGCGATGGTGCTGTGCGCGGTGTTCGTGCCGGTGGCGTTCTCGCCGGGGACGGTGGGCGCCATCTACCGCCAGTTCGCGCTGACCATCGTGGTCTCGATGCTGCTGTCGGTGTTCGTCGCGCTGTCGCTCACGCCGGCCCTGTGCGCCACCCTGCTGCGCCACTCGGCCGAGCACGAACGCGGCTTCTTCGGCTGGTTCAACCGCAGCTTCGAGCGCACCCGCGCGCAATACATGCGCGGGGTGAAGCAGATTTCCAAGCGCTGGCTGCTGTGGATGCTGGTGTTCGCCGGTTCGGTGGTGCTGACCGGGCTGCTGTTCCTGCGCCTGCCGACCTCCTTCCTGCCGAACGAGGACCAGGGCTTCATCTTCGTCCAGGTGCAGACGCCGGCCGGCGCCACCCAGGTGCGCACCGGCCAGGTGCTGGACGAGATCAGCCGCTACCTGCTGCGCGAGGAGTCCGCCATGGTCACGGCCGCGTTCACGGTCAACGGCAACAACAACGCCGGCCGCAGCCAGAGCCAGGGCCAGATCTTCGTGCGCCTGAAGGACTGGGACGAGCGCAAGGACGACGCCCTCAGCGTGGATGCCCTGTCGGACCGCATCAAGAAGCGCTTCGGCGCCAGCAACGTGGCGATCATCTTCCCCACCAGCCCGCCGCCGATCCGCGGCCTGGGCAACGCCGCCGGCTTCGACCTGCAGCTGCAGGACCGCGGCGGCCTCGGTCACGACGCGCTGGCGCAGGCGCGCGACCAGTTGCTGGCCGCGGCGCGCAAGCACCCCGACCTGGCCCAGGTGCGCTACAACGGCGTGGCCGACAGTCCCGGCTTCAAGGTCGACGTCGACCGCGAAAAGGCCGGCGCCTACGGTGTGGCACCGAGCGACATCGACCAGGCATTCTCGGTGGCCTGGGGTTCGCGCTACGTGAACAACTTCCTCGACCTGGACAACCGCATCAAGCGCGTCTACGTGCAGGCCGACGCGCCGTTCCGCATGAACCCGGAAGACCTGGGCAAGCTGTATGTACGCAGCAGCATGGGCGACGGCGCCGGCACCATGGTGCCCTTGAGCGCGGTGGCCAGCGGCCGCTGGACCAGCGGTCCTTCGCAGCTGCAGCGCTACAACGGCGTCGAATCGATGAACATCCAGGGCCAGGGTGCGCCGGGGCGCAGCTCGGGCGATGCGATGGCGGCCATGGAAGAACTGGCGCGCGCCCTGCCGAAAGGGATCGGCATCGAATGGACCGGCACCTCCTACCAGCAGCAGCAATCGGGCAACCAGGCGCCGCTGCTGTACGCGCTGTCGATCCTGGTGGTCTTCCTCAGCCTGGCCGCGCTGTACGAAAGCTGGTCGATCCCGGTGGCGGTGATCCTGGTGGTGCCGATCGGCGTGCTCGGCGCGCTGCTGGCGACCATGGGGCGCGGGCTGACCAACGACGTGTACTTCCAGGTCGGCCTGCTGGTGACGATCGGCTTGTCGGCCAAGAACGCCATCCTGGTGGCCGAATTCGCGCACGCGCGCCAGGCCGAAGGCCTCAGTGCGACCCAGGCCGCGCTGGAAGCGGCGCACATGCGGATCCGGCCGATCCTGATGACCTCGCTCGCCTTCATCCTCGGCGTGCTGCCGCTGGCGATCTCGCGCGGCGCCGGCGCCGCCAGCCAGCATGCGATCGGCACCGGCGTCATCGGCGGCATGGTGGCGGCGACCATCATCGCGCCGCTGATGATCCCGATGTTCTACATCGTGGTCGACCGGCTGTTCGGCGGACGCAAGCGCGACAAGCACACCGGCAAGACCGGGCCTGAAGAAGCGGCCACCGTGGATGCGGCCGGCAAGGAGTGAGGCGGCGGGGCCGGCCGTTCCGCATGCGCGCGGCCTGCGCCGGGTTTTAGGGGATAATGCGGCATGGCTATCCTTACAAGCGTGAATTCATCCGGCATGAAACAGTACCCGGTCCGGACGCCGCAATCGCCATGAGCCGCGTCTGTGTATTTCCGGTCGGCGGCGGTGCGACCGGCGCGGCCATCCGTGCCCGCGACTGGTCGGATTCGCCGCTCGGCCCGGTCGAGACCTGGTCCGCCACCCTGCGTGCGACCCTGAACGTCGTGCTGGCCTCGGCCTTCCCGGCCTTCATCGTGTGGGGACCGGAACGCATCACCCTGTACAACGACGGCTATGCCGGGGTCCTGCACAACAAGCACCCCGGGGCCATCGGCCTGCCCTTCCGCGACGTGTGGCCGGAAATCTGGGACGTGCTGGCGCCGCTGGTGCACCGCACGATGGTCGAGGGCGAAAGCTTCATGATGGAAGACCTGCCCTTCGTCATGCTGCGCAAGGGCTATCCGGAAAACACCTGGTTCACCTATTCGTATGCGCCGCTGCGCGACGACGACGACGGCCGCATCCTCGGCCTGCTGTGCACCTGCATCGAAACCACCGAGGCCGTGCAGGCGCGCGAACGCCGTGCCGCCAGCGAAGCCGCGCTGCGCAAGAGCGAGGCGGCGGCGCGCGAGAACGCCGAACGGGTGCAGCTGGCGCTGCAGGCCGGCGCCATCATCGGCACCTGGTTCTGGGACCTGCCGCGCGACCGCTTCACCGTCGACGAGGCGTTCGCGCGCGTCTTCGGCCTCGACCCGGTGCTCGGCCGCGAAGGCCTGAACCTGGCGCAGGTGGTGGCCAATGTCCACCCCGACGACCAGGCCGGGCTGGCGGCCGCCATCGACGACGTGCGCGCACGCGGCGGCCATTACGCGCACCAGTACCGGGTGCGGCGCGCCGACGGCCGTTACTACTGGATCGAGGCCAACGGCCGGGTCGACCTGGGGCCGGACGGCACCGGGCTGTATTTCCCGGGCGTCCTGATCGACGTCGAGAGCCGGCGCGCGGTCGAGGCGGAACGCGACCAGGCGATCCTGCAGCTGCGCGCCCTGAACGCGGAGCTCGAGCAGAAGGTCATCGCCCAGGCGCTGGCGCGCGGGCGCACCTGGCAGCTCAGTCCCGACATGCTGGGCGTGTTCGATGCCGACGGCCACTTCGAGGCATCCAACCCAGCCTGGAGCGTGACGCTGGGCTGGTCCGAGGAAGAAGTGGCCGGCACCGTGCTGTTCGACCTGATCGACGAGAGCGAACAGGCCGAGACCCGCTCCGCCTGGGGCATGGCGCTGGAGCGCAAGCTGCCCGCGCTGCGCTTCGAAAGCCGCTTCCGCCACAAGAACGGCGGCTGGCGCTGGCTGTCCTGGGTAGCGGTGCCCGACGACGGCAAGGTGTATTGTTCGGCACGCGACATCACGCTCGAACGCGAGCGCCAGGCCGAACTGGCAGTGGCGCAGGACCAGTTGCGCCAGGCCCAGAAGATGGAAGCCGTCGGCCAGCTCACCGGCGGCCTGGCGCACGACTTCAACAATCTGCTGGCCGGGATCTCGGGCAGCCTGGAGCTGATGAAGATGCGCATCCAGCAGGGCCGCCACGAAGACATCGAACGCTACATGACGGTGGCGATGGGCGGCACGCGGCGCGCGGCGGCGCTGACCCACCGCCTGCTGGCATTCTCGCGCCGCCAGACGCTGGCGCCCAAGGCCACCAACGTCAACACGCTGGTGGGCGGCATGCTGGACATGATCCGGCGCACGGTCGGGCCCAGCATACTGGTGGAATCGGCCTGCATGGCCGGCCTGTGGCCGACGCTGGTGGACCAGCCGCAGCTCGAGAACGCCCTGCTCAACCTGTGCATCAACGCGCGCGACGCCATGCCGCATGGCGGCCGCGTCACCATCGAGACCGCCAACCGCTGGATCGACTGGCACGCATCGAAGTCGCTCGACATGCCGGAGGGCCAGTACATCTCGCTGTCCGTGTCCGACACCGGCACCGGCATGCCGCCGGACGTGATGGCCAAGGCCTTCGATCCCTTCTTCACCACCAAACCGCTGGGCCAGGGCACCGGCCTGGGCCTGTCGATGATCTATGGCTTCGCCCAGCAATCGGGCGGCCAGGTGCGCATCTATTCCGAGGTCGGCCAGGGCACCACGGTCTCGATCTACCTGCCGCGCCACCGCGGCGAGGCCGACGCCGACGACGCCCCGGCACGCCCGGCGCTGGTGCCGGTGGCCGGCGCCGGCGAAACCGTGCTGGTGGTGGACGACGAACCCGCCGTGCGCATGCTGGTCACCGACGTCCTGCACGACCTCGGCTACACCGCCATCGAAGCCGCGGACGGCGCCGGCGGCCTCAAGGTGCTGCAATCGAACGCCCGCATCGACCTGCTGGTGTCCGACGTCGGCCTGCCCGGCCTGATGAACGGCCGCCAGATGGCCGACGCGGCGCGCGTGCACCGGCCCGGCCTGAAGGTGCTGTTCATCACCGGCTTTGCGGAGAATGCGCTGCTGAACAACGGGCAGCTGGAGCCGGGGATGTCGGTGCTGACCAAACCGTTTCCGGTGGAGACGCTGGCGGAGCGGATTCGGGAGCTGGTGGCGAAGTGAAATGTGGCAGACAGGTGAGCATTCGCACTCGTGATGCCGGCCTGCTGCCCCGGAACGTCGCCCCTGCGAAGGCAGGGGCGACGAACCAAGATCAACAAAGGAAAAGCAGCGCGGCACGCTCGCGCCGATCATAAAAAAACCGGGACACGAGGTCCCGGTTTTCACATCCAGCTCAGCGTACGATCAACGCTTGCGCGGCGGCGGCAGGTCGGTGCAGCTGCCTTCGTAGACTTCGGCGGCCATGCCGATCGACTCGCCCAGGGTCGGGTGCGGGTGGATGGTCTTGCCGATGTCGACGCCGTCCGCGCCCATCTCGATCGCCAGTGCGACTTCGCCGATCATGTCGCCGGCATTGGTGCCGACGATGGTGCCGCCGACGATGCGGTGGGTTTCGGCGTCGAACAGCAGCTTGGTGAAGCCTTCGGCGCGGCCGTTGGCCACGGCGCGGCCCGAGGCGGCCCACGGGAAGTGGCCCTTCTCGACCTTGATGCCCTTGGCCTTGGCTTCGTCCTCGGTCAGGCCGGCCCATGCCACTTCCGGATCGGTGTAGGCCACCGACGGGATCACCTTGGCATCGAAGAATGCCTTCTCGCCGTGCGCGGCTTCGGCGGCGACGTGGGCTTCATGCACCGCCTTGTGGGCCAGCATCGGCTGGCCGACCAGGTCGCCGATCGCGAAGATGTGCGGCACGTTGGTGCGCATCTGGCCGTCCACACCGATGAAGCCGCGGTCGGTCACTGCCACGCCGGCTGCCTCGGCACCGATCTTCTTGCCGTTCGGGCTGCGGCCGACGGCCACCAGCACCAGGTCGTAGGTCTGCGCTTCCGGCGCCGGCTTGCCTTCTTCGGCCGACTCGAACGTGACCTTGATCCCTTCCGGCAGCGCTTCCACGCCGACGGTCTTGGTCTTCAACATGATGTTGTCGAAGCGGTGCGCGTTGTACTTCTGCCAGACCTTGACGGCCTCGCGGTCCGCGCCCTGCATCAGGCCGTCCATCATCTCGACCACGTCGATGCGCGCACCCAGGGTCGAGTACACGGTTGCCATTTCCAGGCCGATGATGCCGCCGCCGATGACCAGCATGCGCTTCGGCACCTGGCGCAGTTCCAGCGCGCCGGTGGAGTCGACGATGCGCGGGTCTTCCGGCATGAACGGCAGCTTCACGACCGAGGAACCGGCCGCGATGATCGCCTTCTGGAATTGCACGACCTTCTTGGCGCCGTCGGCAGCCGTGACTTCGATGTGGTTCGGGCTCAGGAATTTGCCCACGCCCTGCACCACGTTGACCTTGCGGCCCTTGGCCATGCCGGCAAGGCCGCCGGTCATGGTCTTGATCACGCCATCTTTATAGGCGCGCAGCTTGTCGATGTCGACGTCCGGCTTGGCGAAGCTGACGCCGAGGTCGGCCATGTGCGCGGTCTCGTCCATGATGTGCGCCACGTGCAGCAGCGCCTTGGACGGGATGCAGCCCACGTTCAGGCAGACGCCACCCAGGGTCGCGTACTTCTCGACCAGCACGGTGTTCATGCCCAGGTCGGCCGAGCGGAAGGCGGCCGAGTAGCCGCCCGGACCCGCGCCCAGCACCATCATTTCGCATTCGACGTCGACCTGGCCGCTGTAGCTCGACGCATTCGGCGCCGGCACCGAATTCGGTGCGGCAGCATCGGCTTTATGGGCCGGTGCGTACGAATCGGTCGGACCGGCGGCGGCGGTCGGTGCCACGGCCTGCGCGCCGATCTGCGCAGCAGGCTTGTCCGAGGCTGCAGCAGGTGCAGCTGCCGGAGCAGGTGCAGACGAGGCAGCGCCGGCTTCTTCCGAGATGGTCAGCAGCAGCGAACCTTCGTTCACCTTGTCGCCGACCTTGACCTTCAGTTCCTGCACGACGCCGGCGTGCGTGGAGGGGATCTCCATGCTCGCCTTGTCGGATTCCACGGTGACCAGCGACTGGTCGACCTTGATGGTATCGCCCGGCTTGACCATCAGCTCGATGATTTCGACGTCCTTGAAATCGCCGATGTTCGGTACTTTGACTTCAACGGTGCTCATGGATTCTCCTTACAGCAGCGTCTTGCGCAGGTCGGCCAGGACGTCGGCCAGGTAAGCCGCGAAGCGGGCGGCGCCGGCGCCGTCGATCACGCGGTGGTCGTAGGACAGCGACAGCGGCAGGGTCAGGCGCGGCTGGAAGCTCGAGCCGTCCCACACCGGCTTCATCGCCGACTTGGACAGGCCCAGGATGGCCACTTCCGGTGCGTTGATGATCGGCGTGAAGTTGGTGCCGCCGATGCCGCCCAGCGACGAAATCGTGAAGGTCGCGCCCTGCATGTTCGACGGCGACAGCTTGCCTTCGCGCGCCTGTGCCGACAGTTCGCCCATTTCGGTGGCGATCTGCGAGATCGACTTCTTGTCGGCGTCCTTGATGACCGGGACCACCAGGCCGTTCGGGGTGTCGGCGGCAAAACCGATGTTGTAGTACTGCTTCAGGATCAGCGCGCCGTTCGGCTCGTCCAGCGACGAATTAAACGCCGGGAACTTCTTCAGCGCGGCGACCGAGGCCTTGATCACGAAGGCCAGCATGGTCAGCTTGGTCGGCGACTTGGCTTTCGCGTAGGCGGCGTTGGACTCGACGCGGAAGGCTTCCAGATCGGTGACGTCGGCATCTTCGAAATGCGTGACGTGCGGGATCATGACCCAGTTGCGGTGCAGGTTCTGGCCGCTGATCTTCTTGATGCGGGCCAGCGGCTTCGATTCGGTCGGGCCGAACTTGCTGAAGTCGAGCGACGGCCACGGCAGCAGGTTGATGCCGCCGACGCCGGCGCCAGCAGCGGCCGGGGCCGGTGCGGCGGTCGGACCTGCGCTCATCACGCCCTTCACGAAGCCCTGCACGTCCTGCTGGGTGATGCGGCCCTTCGGACCGGAACCCTTGACCTTGCCGAGGTCCACGCCCAGTTCGCGGGCGAATTTACGCACCGACGGCGAGGCGTGGGCGCTGGCGAAGCTCGGAGCCGGAGCGGCGGCCGTTGCTGCAGCCGGTGCGGCGGCCGATGCTGCAGCCGGTGCGGCGGCCGGCGCTGCAGCCGGCGCTGGTGCGGCTGCGGACGGTGCGGCAGCAGGCGAGGCTGCGGCTGGGGCAGGCGCCGGCGCGGCGCCACCACCGGCCGCTTCGACCAGCAGCACCAGCGAACCTTTGGCGACCTTGTCGCCGACCTTGACCTTGATTTCCTTGACGGTACCGGCGTGGCTGGACGGGATCTCCATGCTGGCCTTGTCCGATTCGACCGTGATCAGCGACTGGTCGACCTTGATCTGGTCGCCCGGCTTCACCATCACTTCGATGACTTCGACTTCCTTGAAGTCGCCGATGTCCGGTACGGTGACTTCGACGATGCCACCCGACGCAGCCGGTGCGGCAGCAGCAGCAGGAGCAGCAGGTGCGGCGGCAGGCGCAGCGGCTGGTGCAGCAGCGGCAGGTGCGGCAGCGGGCGCTGCGGCAGGCGCGGCTTCGGCGCCGGCGGCTTCTTCGAGCATCAGCACGACCGAACCTTCGGCGACCTTGTCGCCGACCTTGACCTTGATTTCCTTGACGACGCCGGCGTGGCTGGAGGGGATCTCCATGCTGGCCTTGTCCGATTCCACCGTGACCAGCGACTGGTCGACCTTGATGGTATCGCCCGGCTTGACCATCAGTTCGATGACTTCCACTTCCTTGAAGTCGCCGATGTCGGGGACTTTGACTTCCACAATGCTCATAATGTGTTAGCTCCGTATTTTTATCGTTAGCTTAACGTCGCCCCTGCGGAGGCAGGGGCCCAAGTTTCATGGTTCGCCACGCACTTGGGCCCCTGCCTGCGCAGGGGCGACGAATCGGCGCGCACACACTTTCGATTGCGTTCGGCGTGCGCGCTTCCTAAGCATTACTGGGTCACAGGATTCGGCTTGTTCGGATCGATACCGTACTTGACGATGGCTTCCGCCACGGTCGATGCCGGGATCTTGCCCTCTTCCGCCAGCGACTTCAGCGCGGCAACCGTGATGTAGTAACGGTTCACCTCGAAGAACTCGCGCAGCTTGGCGCGGCTGTCCGAGCGGCCGAAGCCGTCGGTGCCCAGCACCTTGTAGGTGCGGCCGTTCGGGATGTAGGCACGGATCTGCTCGGCGAACATGCGCATGTAGTCGGTGGTCGCGACGATCGGGCCGGTCGTGTCCTTCAGCAGCTGGGTCACGTACGGCAGGCGCGCTTCCTCGGCCGGGTGCACCAGGTTCCAGCGGTCGGCGTCCTGGCCGTCGCGGGCCAGCAGCGTCAGCGACGGGCAGGACCAGACGTCGGCGGCGACGCCCCAGTCGTTCTGGAGCAGCTCGGCGGCGTACTCGGACTCGCGCAGGATGGTGCCCGAACCCATCAGCTGGACGCGGTTGGCGGCGCTCTTGTCGCCTTCGCGCAGCAGGTACATGCCCTTCAGGATGCCCTCTTCCTGGCCTTCCTTCAGGCCCGGCTGCGGGTAGTTCTCGTTCATGATGGTGATGTAGTAGAACACATCTTCCTGGTTCTCCACCATGCGGCGCAGGCCGTCCTGGATGATCACCGCCACTTCATGGCCGTAGGTCGGGTCGTAAGGGATGCAGTTCGGGACCGTGGCCGCGATGATGTGGCTGTGGCCGTCCTCGTGCTGCAGGCCTTCGCCGTTCAGCGTGGTGCGGCCGGCGGTGCCGCCCATCAGGAAGCCGCGCGCACGGATGTCGCCGGCCAGCCAGACCAGGTCGCCCACCCGCTGCATGCCGAACATCGAGTAGAAGGTGTAGAACGGGATCATCACGCGGTTGTTGCTCGAGTACGAGGTCGCCGCGGCGATCCACGAGCTCATGCCGCCCGCTTCGTTGATGCCTTCCTGCAGAATCTGGCCCGCCTTGTCTTCGCGGTAGTACATCACCTGGTCTTTATCGACCGGCTCGTACAGCTGGCCCTGCTGGTTGAAGATACCGATCTGGCGGAACAGGCCTTCCATGCCGAAGGTACGCGATTCGTCGACCAGGATCGGCACGATGCGCTGGCCCAGGCTCTGGTCCTTCAGCAGCGCGGTGATGGTACGCACGTAGGCCTGGGTGGTCGAGATTTCGCGGCCGGCGGCGGTCGGATCAAGGACGGCCTTGAAGGTCGACAGCGGCGGCACGACCAGCTTCTCGTCGGCCTGCTGGCGGCGCGACGGCAGGTAGCCGCCGAGGGCCTGGCGGCGCTCGTGCAGGTACTTCATTTCAGGCGCGTCGTCGGACGGCTTGAAGAACGGGATGTCGGCCAGCTTGTCGTCCGGGATCGGGATGGCGAAGCGGTCGCGCATTTCGCGGATGGCTTCGTCGTCCAGCTTCTTGGTCTGGTGCGCGGTGTTGCGCGCCTCGCCCGACTTGCCCATGCCGAAGCCCTTGACGGTCTTCACCAGCAGCACGGTCGGCGAACCCTTGTTCTCCTGCGCGTTCTTGAAGGCGGCATAGATCTTGTGCGGGTCGTGGCCGCCGCGGGTCAGGCGCCAGATGTCGTCGTCGCTCATGTTGGCGACCATCTTCAGCAGCTCGGGATGCTTGCCGAAGAAGTGCTTGCGCACGTAGGCGCCGTCCTTGGCCTTGTAGTTCTGGTATTCGCCGTCGACGGTTTCCATCATCACGCGCTGCAGGATGCCGTCCTTGTCCTTGGCCAGCAGGGCGTCCCAGCCCGGGCCCCAGATGACCTTGACGACGTTCCAGCCGGCGCCGCGGAAGTCGGCTTCCAGTTCCTGGATGATCTTGCCGTTGCCGCGCACCGGACCGTCCAGGCGCTGCAGGTTGCAGTTGACGACCATGACC